>CAJDTS010000007.1_pt1 | contig 27204 bp, 22 predicted proteins | sample 7389861 | NCBI WGS metagenome assembly CAJDTS01 (sample SAMEA7055659, study PRJEB34461) | soil metagenome | biome: terrestrial ecosystem; feature: Peninsula; material: soil | place: Antarctica | collected 2016 | reverse complement strand
CGATGCGGAATTGACTCATTTCGTTGATGCTGCATTTCAGATGCGGGCCGTCAGCAAGCAGATGCGCCCCAAGTATGATGCGGCCAAGACCGATGTCGACCGCGCCAAGATCAAGCAGACAGTCGAAGCGGAGATGAAAACGACGGTCGAGCACAATAAGCTGACGGTGAAGCGCTACGAGCAGATTTTTGTGGCGATGCGAACCAATGACGATGTGCGCAAGAAAGTACAGGCGTTGGTGAAACAAAAGCAGGGCAAGTAAATTCTTGCCTTGGAACCGTGAAGCCCCGCTGTCAGTGGGGCTTCACTCGTCGGCGCTGAGACGGATGAATCAGGTCGCGAGACGTTTCTCGATATCCTTGCCGATTGCTTCGGGTTTATCGATCGACCCGTAGCGTTTGACGACCTTGCCCTGTGGATCGATCAGGAATTTGGTGAAATTCCATTTGATGCCTTCGCTGCCGAGGGCGCCTTTAGCCTCGCTCTTGAGGTATTTGTAGAGCGGGTGTGCATCGTCGCCGTTGACCTTGATCTTGGCGAACATCGGGAAGCTGACGTCGTAGGTGAGTGAGCAGAATTCCTTGATCTGTTGCTCGTCGCCGGGTTCCTGGTGACCGAACTGGTCGCAGGGGAAACCGAGGATGGTCAAGCCCTTGTCCTTGTACTGACGGTACAGGGCTTCCAAGCCCTTGTACTGCGGAGTGAAACCGCATTTGCTGGCGACGTTGACCACCAGCAGCCACTGGCCGGCGTAGCGGTCCAGTTTGGTGTTCTGACCGTCGATGGTTTTAGCTTCGTAATCGTAAACGCCGCTCATGCCGACCCCCGCTGAGGTGATGCGACGACTGTATCACGCAAAATATCCCCTGATTTTGGCCGTCTCGACGAATGATCGTTTGGTTTTGATCAAAGAGCCGCGGCGTCGAGTTTCATCAGTTCGGTCGCCGGCGAGCGTACGACGTCGCACAGCGTATGCACCTGCGGCAGCATATGACTGGCGAAGAACTGTGCGGTGCTGAGCTTGGCAGCCTTGAAGTTCTCGTCGCTGCTGCCGAGTGCGGCCTTGGCCATGCGCAACCAGTTGTAACCGAGGTAGGTCAGCGCAAATGCACGCAGGAAGTCGACGGCACCGAAACCGGCGTCGTTGGGATCGGTCTTGTAGGAGTTCTGCAGCCAGTGGGTGGTGCGCTCGAGTTCTTCCAGCGCGTCGCGCAGCGGTTTGGCGATGAAGCCCAGCGGTGCGTCGGCGGTCGATTCGGCACGCAACTTCTCGAAGAAGCGTTGTGCCAGACGGCCGTTGTGCAGCATCAGTTTGCGCCGCACCAGGTCCATCGACTGGATGCCGTTGGTGCCTTCGTACAGACACAAAATCTTGGCGTCGCGGACGATCTGTTCGATGCCGTGCTCGCGGATGTAGCCGTGGCCACCGTAGACCTGGATCGCCAGAGAGCCGAGATCGAAAGCGCTGTCGGTGCAAAAAGCCTTGACCAGCGGTGTGTTCAGTTCGACCCAGTCCTGCGCCTCTTCGCGTACGGCGGGGTCGGTGTGTTTCTTGGCCAAATCGACGTATAGGGCAGTCTCGTAGGCCAGCACCCGCGCGCCTTCGGTGATCGCCTTCAGAGTCAGCAGCATGCGGCGCACGTCGGGATGGTCGGCGATGCTGGCGCCGCCGTTGAAACTTTTGCCCTGCTTGCGATCCCTGGCGTAGGCGATGGCGTTCTGGGTGGCCAGTTCGCACAGGCCGAGACCCTGCATGCCGACCAGGATGCGCGCCAGATTCATCATCACGAACATGTTCTGGATGCCGGTATTGGGCTGGCCGATCATCCAGCCCTTCGCGCCATCGAACTGCAGCGCGCAGGTGCAGGAACCGTTGATACCCATCTTGTGCTCGATCGAGATGCAGTCGACCTGGTTGCGTTCGCCGAGTGAGCCGTCGTCGCCAACCAGGAATTTCGGCACCACGAAAGTCGAAAGGCCCTTCACCCCCGGCGGCGAATCCGGCAGTCGCGCCAGCACGAAGTGGATGATGTTGTCGGCCATCGTGTGCTCGCCGGAAGTGATGAAGATCTTGCCGCCTTCCAGCGCATAACTGCCGTCGTCCTGCGGGATGGCCTTGGTCCTGACCGCGGCCAGATCGGAGCCGGCTTGCGGCTCGGTCATGCACATGGTGCCGGTCCATTCGCCGGTGCCGAGCTTGGGCAGATAGGTCTTTTTTTGCTCGTCACTGCCATTGGCGATGATCGCCTCGAAGCAGCCGACGGTCAGGCCGGGATACAGCGCGAAGGCGACGTTGGCCGAGCACAGCATCTCGTCCACCACTTTCGACAGCGTGTAGGGCAGGCCCTGGCCACCATATTTGGTGTCGTTGCACAGGCCGACCCAGCCGGACTGCCAGAACAGCTTATAGGCATCGGCAAAGCCGTCCGGCACTGTCACCTTGCCGTCGTTCCATTTACAGCCCTGCGCGTCGCCGCTGGCGTTGAGGGGGGCGATCTGCGTCTCGATCAGCTTGGCGGCTTCGTCGATCAGGCCGCTGAGGGTGTCGAAGCCGGCTTCTTCGTAGCCGGGCAGGGCAGTGAGGCGGTCGACGTCGAGGACGTCGCGCAAGACGAATGCAATCTCGCGCAGTGGTGCGGTGTAGGTAGCCATGTTATCTCGGATGGATCTGAGAATGTGCGGTAAGTAGGCTAGCACAGGGGTTATTCGCAACCGGGTTTGCTGGGGTGTGGTTTCATCAAGCTCCCCAAGATACGACGTGAAGTGATACAGCCAAGCACCTGAACGCAAGAACTACCGTGTGGTGGATGTTGTAGCCCGTAGTGCTCGTCGTTGCCGCAATCGCAGGAATCTCGGCGCTGTAACCCAGCGTCGGCTTGCACAAAGCCGCGTTCTGGTCGGTGCTCCGGCGCCGATGCCGGGAACGCATGTGGCATAATCGCCCGTTCATTTTCTCTGGATGTTGCTCGTGCTCGAATTTCTGATTCCGGCTGCCCATGCAGCGGACGCCACAGGGGGCGTCGTCGCGGACGCGACGAAAGACGGTAGCTTGCTGAGTATTGTGTTTCCGTTCGTTTTGATCGCGATTTTTTACTTGTTGCTGATCCGCCCGCAGATGAAGCGGACCAAGGAGATGCGAAAGATGACCGAGAAGCTCGCCAAGGGCGACGAGGTGGTCATCAACGGCGGACTCGCTGGCCGCGTCGCCGATATCGGCGAGGTCTATCTCAGCCTGGAAATCGCCGATAACGTCGTAGTCAAGGTGCAGAAGGCTACCGTGAACGGTGTGCTGCCCAAGGGCACCCTGAAATCGCTCTAGGGTCCGGACTGCGCCTACATGCCTCATTATCCTGCCTGGAAGACGATTCTTCTCATAGTCGTCACTTTCTTTGGCGCGTTGTATGCGTTGCCCAATCTCTATGGCGAGGATCCGGCGGTACAGATCAGCACCGTTTCCGGTGATGCGCTGCCATCCGATTTCGGCGCACAGATCCAAAAAATCCTCAGCGACGACAAGCTGGACGTGAGTGTCTCACGGGCGGAAGGCGACCAGTGGATCGTGCACTTCAAGGATGAAGATACCCAGTTGCGTGCGGCCGATGCGTTCAAGCGCGCACTTAATCCGTCTGGCCGGCCGCCGATCTACACGATCGCGTTGAATCTCGCCACCGAGACCCCGGCCTGGCTGGCGGCAATCGGGGCACGGCCGATGTCGCTGGGCCTGGACCTGCGTGGCGGCGTGCATTTTTTGTTGCAAGTCGATACTAACGACGCCAAGAAGAATGCGCTCAAGCGTTATCTCACGGACTTGCCGACGTTGCTGCGACAGAAGGACATCCACTACACCGGCCGCAAGCTCGACGGTAAATCCGTGGTGATGGAATTCGCGGATGCCGCGACCCTTGAGAAGGCCAGGAGCGCCATCGCAACCGCCTACGCGGAGTTGCAACTGAAAGTGTCGCCGAATGCCGCCGAGCCGACGCTGGATGCCAGCCTCAGCGAGAAACAGGCCAAGAGTGTGGTCGACAACGCCGTTGAACAGAACTTGATCACGCTGCGTAACCGCGTCAACCAGTTGGGCGTGGCCGAGCCGCTGGTCCAGCGTCAGGGCACCGACCGCATCGTCGTCGAACTGCCAGGCGTACAGGACCCGACCCGGGTCAAGGAACTGCTGGGCGCCACCGCGACCCTGGAGTACCGCGCAGTGGATCAGGATAACGACCCGGCGCAGGCGGCCAGGACCGGCATCGTGCCGCCGGGCGACGAGTTGTTCTATACCCGCGCCGACCACCGTCCGGTGCTGCTCAGGCGCGATGTGATTGCGGCCGGTTCGGAACTGGTGGGCGCCGCTGCCACTTTCGATGAAAACGGCAGTCCGGCGGTGAGCGTGACGCTGGATTCAGCCGGCGCACGGCGCATGTTCAACTTCACCCAAAAGAATGTCGGCAAGCCGATGGCGGTGCTGTTCAAGGAGTCGCAGGTCGAGACCAGCTACAGCTCGACCGGCAAGCCGATCCGCACCCGCAAGGAAATCGAGGACGTGATCTCGGTGGCAACCGTGCAGGGCGTGTTCGGCAAGCGTTTCCAGACCACCGGTTTGAGCAACAAGGAAGCGCACGATTTATCGCTGCTGCTGAAAGCGGGTGCGCTGGCCGCACCGATCGACATCGTCGAAGAACGCACCGTTGGCCCCAGCCTGGGTGCCGACAACATCCGCCAGGGCGCACTGGCGGTGGTCGTTGCCTTCGCGCTGGTAATCGGTTTCATGGCCTTGTACTACAAGGTGTTCGGCCTGTTCGCGGACTTCGCGCTGGTGCTCAACCTGATCCTGATCGTCGGCGCCATGTCGATCATCCACGCTACGCTGACCATGCCGGGCATTGCCGGTATCGTGTTGACCATCGGTATGGCGGTGGATGCCAACGTGCTGATCAACGAGCGAACGCGCGAGGAGTTGCGTGCCGGGTATACGCCGTTTGCAGCGCTGCAGCTCGGGTATGACCGGGCCTTGATCACCATCGCCGACTCAAACGTCACCACGCTGATCGCGGCGGTGGTGCTGTTCGCACTGGGTACCGGGCCGGTCAAGGGTTTTGCCGTCACCTTGAGTCTGGGCATCATCACCTCGATGTTTACCGCCCTGATCGGCACTCGCGCGCTGGCCTACTACACGTTCCGCGGGCGCAAACTCAAAGATCTGCCGGTTTAGAGGATTTCTTGCCATGCGTTTTTTGTCCCGCGTTCCCAATGTCGATTGGACCGGTCACCGCAAGCAGGCGTTGATCCTGTCGGCAGTGCTGACGATCGCTTCGCTGAGCCTGCTGTTCACCCGCGGGCTCAATTATGGTATCGATTTCACCGGCGGGGTGCTGGTGGAGGTCGGTTACGAGCAGACCGTGCCGCTCGACCGGGTGCGCGCCGAGTTGAAAGCGGCCGGCTACCACGAAGCCGTGGCGCAGTATTTCGGCAACACCCGGGATGTGCTGATCCGCCTGCCGCCGCCGAAGGACGAAGCCGTCGGCACGGCTGCAGCCGAGCAAAAATCCTCACAGATCAGCAGCCGGGTTCTGGAGGCGCTGCACGCGCAGCAAGAGAAAGTCAGTTTGCGACGTATCGATTTTGTCGGTCCGGCGATCGGCGGCGAACTCAGGCAGAAGGGGGTATTGGCGCTGCTGGCGGCACTCGGCGGCATCTTTTTGTACATCATGTTCCGCTTCGAGTGGAAGTTTTCGGTCGGCTCCATCGCTGCCCTGACCCACGATATGATCATGACGCTGGGCTACCTTTCACTGGTCAGAGAGCAGTTCGATCTGACCACGCTGGCCGGCGTGCTGGCGATGCTGGGTTATTCCAACAACGAGACCATCGTGCTGTTCGACCGCGTGCGCGAGAACCTGCTGGGTCTACGCAAGCGCGGGGTGCTGGATATCGTCAACCTGTCGATCAACCAGACCCTGATGCGTTCGGTGGTGACCCACTTCACCGTGCTGTTGGTGCTGTTGGCGCTGTACTATCTGGGCGGGCCCAGCGTGCATGGCTTCTCGGTGGCGATGATCACTGGTGTGCTGGTGGCGACCTATTCGTCGATCTACATCTCCAGCGGTGTGGCGATCATGCTCAATGTCAAGCGTGAGGACCTGCTGCCACCCAAAGACGGCACTTCCGGCAGTCGCGACAGTGGCGGTGCGGTGGTCTGAGTCTCGCGGCGAGTACCTGGAAAAGACGGCTGCGTTCTTTGCCAAGCGCCGCCGTTTCATGTTTCAACGCGGTGTCTATTTGTTTTTCAAGGTGCCGCCCAGCACCAGCGCACTGCCAACCACGATGGCAAGAATACCAGCCCATTGCGGTATGGCCTGATCGTGTGTCGCGGTGAGGCTGACGCCGGCGATCGCGGCAACCTGGTCTTTCTTCTGGTAGGTGAACTTGCCCATCATCGCGCCGATCCCCAGCGCGATCACCACGATGCCGACGATAATCAACAGGACGCGCATGTTGTGTTCTCCAGTGATATAGCCTTGAGGACTGATGGGTAGTCGAGTTGTGCTGCGGGAAGCGCGCTGGCTCAGGTAGCGTCGTGGATGGCGAGATTCAATGCGGCGTTCAGAGCGGCGTGCAGCTTGGGCGTGGCAGCCAGTACATTGCCGCTTTCCAGCGGCTCTGCTGCGCCGTAAAGCTCGCTGACGATGCCGCCAGCTTCCTGTACCAGAATCAAGCCGGCGGCGATGTCCCAGGGTTTGAGTCCGATCTCCCAGAACCCGTCGAGCCGGCCAGCGGCGACATAGGCCAGGTCCAGCGCGGCGGAGCCGGCGCGCCGCACACCGGCGGTTTTTGACGCCACCTGACGCAGCATCGGTAGATAGTCGTCAAGCAGTGCGTTGTTGATCGGCACGCCGGTGCCGATCAGTGCGGCATCAAAGTCCTTGGAACCGCTAACGCGGATGCGCCGATTGTTGAGCTGCGCGCCGTCGCCGCGGCTGGTGGTGTAGAGATCCTGCGTACAGGGTGCGTAGATGACGCCATGCTCGAGACGGCCGCGAACCTGGATGCCGATGGAGACGGCGAAGTGCGGTAGTTGATGCAGGAAGTTGGTGGTGCCGTCGAGCGGATCGATGATCCAGCGGACCCCGGAGTCGCCTGCCGAGGTGTCGCTGCCGCCGCCTTCCTCGGCGAGGATGGCGTGATCGGGGTAGGCGCGGCGGATAATGTCGATGATCGCCGCTTCGGCATTGCGATCAACCTCGGTCACAAAGTCGTTGCGCGCTTTGTGTGTTACCTGCAATTGATCGACGCGATCAAGATTGCGCATGATCAGATTACCGGCCTTGCGCGCGGCGGATACTGCGATATTAACGAGGGGCTGCACGACCTGACCGACGACTGCTTGGCGAGGCTCTAGAATATCACGCATGCCCACACCACCCGCCCCCCATCGGAGTCCCGCCGCAGCCGTTGCCACACTGGCCGATTCACTGTCGGCGCGCGTTCGCGTCATCCTGGTCGGCCCTCAGCATCCCGGCAACATCGGCGCTGCGGCGCGGGCGATGAAGAACATGGGCCTGCGCGATCTGACGCTGGTCGCGCCGCGCAAGTTCCCCGACGCTGAAGCAACCGCGCGAGCCGTCGGCGCCGCAGATCTGCTGGAGCAGGCGCGGGTTTGCAGCACGCTCGAACAAGCGGTGGCCGACTGCAGCCGGGTCGCCGCCACCACCGCGCGCAGTCGCTATATCAGCCAGCCGGTGTTTACGCCGCGCGAGTGGGCCGAACATCACGCCGCGCGACCACAGGGCGGGCGTATCGCCTTGTTGTTCGGCCGCGAACGAGTGGGGCTTAGCAACGAAGAACTGGATTTGTGTCAGGAGATTATCACGGTCCCGATCGACCCCGATTATCCCTCGCTCAATCTGGCGCAGGCTGTACAGGTGTTGTGTTACGAATTACGACTGACTCAACCGCAGCCAATTTCGAGCGAAAATCATTTGCCGGTCGACCAGGCCGAGATGGAGCGCTTCTACGAACACCTGCAGCGCGCACTGGTGGACATCCAGTTCCTGAATCCAGACCAGCCGCGCTTGCTGATGCGACGACTGCGGGTGCTGTTCGGTCGCGCCGCACCCGAAGCCAACGAGATGAACATTCTGCGCGGCATCCTCACAGCAGTTGAGCAGTCGCGATCACGCGGGACGTGATGGCCCGACCTGTTCGGATCATCCACGCCATCACGCGCGTGCTGGCAGGCATGTGGTGTGCTAATCGTGCGGCCGGTAAGTGGGGCAATCGCAGGACGTGAGTGCTTGCGTTTCCAGACACAGCGCGGTGAGCCGTCCGCCCCACAGACAGCCGGTGTCAATACCCCAAACGCCGGCATTGGCCCAGTGCACGCGGTCCAGCATGGACCAGTGGCCGAACACGATGCGTTCGCCGGCGCTGCGGCGGTTCGGTGCCAGGAACCAGGGCAGGGCGGTCGCCGGTTGATCGGCCCGCGCGCCCTTGAGTTTCAATAACAGACGACCTTGAGCGTCGCAATAGCGCAGCCGGGTAAAACAATTGATGATGAAACGCAGGCGTTCGATCCCGGCGAGGTCATCACGCCATATGCGGGGTTCATTGCCGTACATGCCCAGCAGCAATTCTTTACGTTGCGGGCTGCGCAGTGCCGCCTCGGCTTCGCGGGCCAGCGATTCGGCCTGCTCAATGTCCCACTGCGGCGGCAGGCCGGCGTGAATCAGACTCCAACCCAGTCGGAGATCGCGGTGGATCAACGGACGTTGCACCAACCAGTCGAGCAGTTCAGCCGCGTCAGGTGCGTTGAGCACATCGTCAAAAGTATCGCTGCGCGAGCGCCGACCGCCGACTGCAGCCGCCAGCAGGTGCAGGTCGTGATTGCCGAGAACGCTGGTGATCGCCGGTTCCAACTCACGCAACAACCGCAACGTGCCGAGCGAATCGGGCCCGCGATTGACCAGATCGCCGACCAGCCACAGCCGGTCTGCGGACGGGTCGAAGTTCAACCGCTCCAGCAGCCGCCGCAGGGCCTCTGTACAGCCTTGGATATCGCCAATTGCATAAGTGGCCACTACCGTTCAGCCTCCACATCAAGTCGTACCGGCACCTTAACCGATAGGCGGCAGGCCGGTGAATTTTCGGCATCACTATAACGGCAGTCGGACCGCGTGCCGGTTATGGTCGAGGACAAGCGCAATAGGTGATATCGGGTAGTGGCGCAGTTGTCATCAACACGAATATTCGCGGACTCGAAACGTTTGAGAGAGAATAATCGGGGTCACAAGAGCGCATCGCGCGGCATCGTGATGCTGTCCATATTTTCATGAATTGCAGGGACCGCTTAGCTGTACCGGGGCGCCAGGTACTTGGTCAGCCGGGCGGAAGCATCCATGTCCGGTTCGATCCAGTGCCAGGGATGCCTGACGAAGAGGTTGTCCTGTGAGAGAGTTGTAGCTTTGTGAGTCATGGTCGTTTTTCGTGTTGGCGCAGGAGTCCCACCGTGGCAGCTGCCTCGCAGCCGCGCTGGACGTGGTAAACATCATCAGCCTTGCGGTGGTTCGGGGAGGTATGCGATCTCCTGAATGTTTAATTTATTCGCAAATTGCACTGCTGTGGAATGAGGGCCGACTTTCGCCCGATCCACATAGTCGTCGTGACGTGCCGGTACAATGAGTGACATCCCCCCGCCGTCTCGCCTGTCTTATGCTCGATCCCAAACGCCTGCGCGCCGAAGCCGATGCCGTAGCCGTGCAACTGACACGCCGCGGCTACAGTTTCGATCTGCTGCGCTTCAACGAGATGGAGAGCCGTCGCAAGATGCTGCAGACCGCAACTGAAGCGTTGCAAGCCGAGCGCAATGCCGGCTCGAAACGTATTGGCCAGGCCAAGGCCAGGGGCGAGAACGTATCGCCCATCCTCGAATCGATGGACCGCATCAAGCGTCAACTTGCCGACAATGAGCAGGCACTGACGGCGTTACAGGCTGAGTTCAACGATCTGCTGATGGGGTTACCCAATATTCCCGACGTCAGCGTGCCAGACGGCAAGAACGAAGACGAAAACGTTGAACTGCGGAAGTGGGGCACGCCGCGCAGCGCTGACGGTGCGCGCGACCACGCCGACCTCGGTGAGGCGTTGGGGCAGATGGATTTTGCCGCTGCCGCCAGGCTTACCGGCTCGCGTTTCGTCATCCTGCGCGGGCAACTGGCACGGCTGCAGCGCGCGTTGACCCAGTTCATGCTGGACGTGCACACCACCGAGCACGGTTACGAAGAGCTGTATGTGCCCTACATCGTCAACGCCGCGTCGTTGCGCGGCACCGGGCAACTGCCCAAATTCGGCGAGGATCTGTTCGCGCTCAAAGGCGAACAGGACTGGTTTCTGATTCCCACCGCCGAGGTTCCCATCACCAACCTGCTGCGCGACGAGATCGTCGATGTCGACTCCCTGCCGAGAAAGTGGGTGGCGCATACGCCGTGCTTCCGCTCTGAAGCCGGTTCGGCCGGGCGTGATACCAAGGGCATGATCCGTCAGCACCAGTTCGAGAAGGTGGAGTTGGTGCAGGCGACGCGGCCCGAAGATTCAGCCCAGGCGCACGAGGAACTCACGGCCCACGCCGAAGCCATTCTGCAGAAGCTGGAGCTGCCGTACCGCGTGGTCGCCCTGTGCGCGGGCGACTTGGGTTTTTCCGCCGCCAAGACCTACGACATTGAGGTCTGGCTGCCGTCGCAGAACCGCTACCGCGAGATCAGTTCCTGTTCCAACTTCGGCGATTTTCAGGCGCGTCGAATGCAGGCGCGCTACCGCAACCCGGCGACGAAGAAGACCGAGTTGCTGCACACGCTGAACGGCTCGGCGTTGGCCGTCGGCCGCACGCTGGTAGCGATTCTGGAGAATTACCAGAATACCGACGGCAGTATCGCCGTGCCGTTTGCACTGCGTGGTTACATCGGTGGGCTGGACAGGGTAGGGTGATGCTTGAGTCAATATACTAACCATCAAGAGAGACTAGTTCATGAATAATTCGTTGAATCGTTTGGGAGCCGCGATTGGCATCCCTGTTCTTGTCCTGCTGGTCTTGCTGACGACGTCATTCACAGCCATCGGGCCGGGCGAACGCGGCGTGCGGATGACTTTCGGCAAGCCTTCGCCGGGCGTGCTCGAGCCGGGCATCCACATAAAGATTCCTTTCGTGCAGACGATCAAACACATGGATGTGCGCATCCAGAAATCGGAAGCCTCGCAGACCGCCGCCAGCAAGGACCTGCAGGACGTGACGACGCAGGTTGCGGTGAACTGGTCGATCAATCCTGTCGACGCTGAGTGGGTCTACCAGCATCTCGGCAATGAACAGGCGCTGGTCAACAAGGTCATCGATCCGACCATCGCCAACGTCGTGAAGGCGGTGACGGCCAAGTACAACGCCGAGGATCTGATCGCCAAGCGCGATGAGATCCGCAGCTTGATCGAGACACAGATCACCTCTGACGTGACGCCGTACAAAATTCAGGTGCAAGGAGTGAACATTACCAACTTCAAGTTCAGTTCGCAGTACAGCGAGGCCATTGAGAAGAAGCAGGTGGCTCAGCAGCGCGCCCAGCAGGCTGAATACGATTTACAGCGTATCAAAGTGGAAGCTCAGCAAAAAATTGCCGAAGCTCAGGGACAGTCGGAGTCGCAAAAACTGCTGCAAGCGACGCTGACGCCGGAGATCATCCGGCTCAACGCGGTACAAAAATGGGACGGGGTGCTGCCGAAAGTAGTTGGCGGCAACGGCGTGATCCCGTTTATCGGTGACGTTAGCGGAGACAAGCCGGCACATTGAACCCATGCGTTCGCAAGCATGCGGATGAGGGTGAGCGGATGCAACGGCGAAGTGCCCTCTGACGGGTATAGTGCCGTTGTCACTCGGGTTATCCGCAAAGCCGGGGTTGGCCAATGGCTATACAGATGAAAAAACCCGTGAGAAGGTACGCGTTGCGATGCGGGCGGCATGCCTAATGGTGTTTGCCGTGTTGATGCTTCCCGCGGCCGCGCAGGGTGTCTCGGCAGCCGGAGGCCAGCGACTGCTGACACCGCAGCAGACGGTCGGGTGGATGACGAAGAAACTGAGTCTCACTGGTGACCAGCAGAGCAAGCTGCTGCCGGTCATCACTGCGCGCGACCAGAAACTTCAGACGATTCGTGCTGACACGTCGTTACAGCGCCGCGAGAAATTTCGCGAGGGGAAAGCGGTTGCCGTAGACAGCGACCGCCAGATCAACGCGATCCTTAACGATCAGCAACGCGAGAAATATGCTCAGATCGAGCAGCGGGGTCGTTAAATTCAAAGGCCAGGCTCTGAAAGTCTCCAACGCCCTGCGTGGCATGCACATAGCCTTTCGTTCGGACGACTCACAGGAGGGTGTCTACACGCTTTATTTCGCCCACCATCGACTGGTATAAATTGACCTACGCCAGACGGCCTAAACTTGTTACCCATGTCTCCAGTCCATACAACACTGAAAAAAACATGTTCGGGCTACACTCCATGAAGTAGGGTTGCGGCCTAACAATTCTTCAAGCCGAACCCGCTTCGTGGGTCAGCTTAATTCAGGCGTTTGACGGTGAGAAGCAGTCCAGGAGCTGTCTATGTTGTTCGAGCCTGAGAGGCACGAGGTACTGAAGAATTCGCAGTGGAACGAGAATGAGGCTCGTGATGCAATTGAGCGTATCGCAACCGGCGTGGGTCGGGGACTCACGAGTGATGGATTGTGGCCCGTCCATCCGCTTGATCGGAACGACATGGTGGACCCAGTCCGGACGCTCTACTTCGGAGCGGCAGGCGTCATGTGGGGTCTCGATTACCTGCATTGCGCCGGGGCGTCGGGGCCGCCGCCTGACTTTTCGGAATCTCGCCCAGGTCTTCTGGAGGCGAATCGTCGTGCAATTCGTCGTGTCACGCAAAGCACGGGCTCGTTGTTGCAGGGCGATGCGGGGTCCTTCTGCCCGAGTGGAAGCAGTCGCATTCCGAGCGGGTCGCCGCGGATCTGGCCAAGGTCGTTGCGAAGAACCAAGGGCACCCGGCGCTTGAGCTCATGTGGGGCTCGTCCGGAACGATGCTTGCCGCGTTAGTGATGCATGACTGGACGGGCGACGAGCAGTGGGCAGATCACTTCCGCGCAGATGCCGCCGCACTCTGGCGGACGCTTGAGCATGACGTTGAGCTGGGCTGCTCGCTTTGGACCCAAGACCTCTACGGGGAGCAGTTCAGGGCGATCGGCGCTGTTCACGGCTTCGTTGGCAATTCGTTCCCCATCATTCGAGGGCGACACCTGCTTGCCGCGGCGGAATGGGACCGCTGGTGCCGGTGCATCGTACATACTGTTACGCGAACAGCGATCCGTGAAGGCGGGCTGGCCAACTGGCCTCAAACCGTCGGAATTCCACGTCGCGGCAGAACAGCACTCCTCGTCCAACTTTGCCATGGCGCTCCGGGTGTTGTGAACTGCCTCGCCGACCTACCTGATTCGGAACTCGATGATCTCCTGACTGAGGCAGGTGAGCTCATTTGGGTGGCGGGGCCGCTTAGCAAGGGAGCGGGCCTCTGTCATGGCACCGCTGGCAACGGCTACGCTTTCCTGAAGCTGTTCCGACGGACGCAGAACCCCCTCTGGCTTGACCGGGCTCGCGCGTTCGCTATCTACGCCATCGCGCAGAGCGAGCGGCAGCTTGAGGCGTTCGGTTTGTACCGCGCCTCATTATGGACGGGAGATATCGGTCTCGCTATCTACCTCTGGTCTTGCATTCAAGCGGACGATGGATTCCCGACAATGGACTTCTTCTGACGGTCAGGAAGTGACCTTGCCCTCGAATTTCGTACCCCATAACCGGGATCATAATAGCTTGGCTTGTTTGGTCTGATCTGCCAGGCAGTGTTGCTCGAACTGCATCGGGCTGATGTAGTTCAAGGTGGAGTGTAGTCGGGACTGGTTGTACCGAGCAGCCAAGCAAGCGTTTCATCCTTGGCATGGCGGCGAGTGATGAAGCGCTGGCCCGTGCAGCCGCTCCACCTTCAGCGAGCCGAACAGCGTTTCATTGCAGGCATTGTCCGATTATCCGCGGCCAGCTCTGTCGGACGGGTTGGTATTTTCGTGCTGATTCAATAGGCTTATTTTGAAACAGCAGGCGCGGGCGGTGGTGACGGTGCCTGTCTCGGTTTCGACGCGATTGCTGACTTGGGCTTGGCCCCGGCTTTCGCCAGAACCGGCAGCTCGACACGGCTGTCACCGTACCACCGAACTTTCAATGGCGTGCCGGCGTCGGCGATGGATTCCGCACTCACGTCCATGCCCGAACCGTAGTTGATCTCCTGATCCGGCCGTTTGTTGACGCCCAGCACCAGTACGATACGGCTTCCAGCCTGCAGTTTTCGACTGGTCATGCGCGTGCTGGTAAAGCTCAACTGCTGGCGCTCACCCGCTTTGAGAAGATGGCGGTGTGCACGATCTCGGGCGTAGCTGGCACGGAACTGGTAGGGGTCGGACAGTTGGAAATAGCTTCCATTGGCCATTTGTTCATAGAGGGCGATGTTCAGATCCATGTCCATCTTGTTGACCTTGAAATCCAGCCGGCCCGATAACCGGCCATTGATCTCGACTGGCTGCTGCAACGGATTGCTGACGAAGATCATGCCGTTGCGGGCCTCAAGATGCTTGCGCACGAGAGCGGTCTGCGGTTGCCAGTCAGCGTCGCTGCGGTCTGCGAAGTCGATGGTCTGGGTCAGCCGTATCGAGCGTGCGGCCTGTGCCCGTGATAAACGCAGATGGCCACTGTCGTCTTTGCCGTGCAGATAGAACCTGAGCACGTCGTTGGCCATGGCCTTGAGCGAGGCAACGTGCCGCCACTGATTCGCCCCCATTACCTCGTAGTTGACGCGGGCTTTCAGCAGGGCCGGGATGGAGCCGCCTTTGAACACATGATCGAACCACTGGAACCGCAGTTCCTGCAAATCGACCTGCGCGACGGAATCCAGCTGATAACCCCGCACGATGATCGGCGGTCGGCTGTGCAGTGAGCGATCATCGTAGGGGCCGATCAGCAGGAGATGGTTGCCGTGCGCTTTGTACTGATCGAGCTGGGTGAAGTAGTGCAGACTGCCGGCCTCGCCGCGGGCGTGATATCCCGCCATCGACAGCGTCGGAATGTCGATTTTGGCGAACTGGCGACGGAACGGAATCATTTTCTGCCAGTAACGATCGTAGCTCGGGTGATTGAGCCAGTGACGAAACACCCGGTTGGGCAGCTTGGCCATGCGGTCGAGATCGCGATAGCGCTTGCCGCTGCGGTACCACTGCCGATCCAACGCGCGCCAGTAGGCGTCGTTGTCATTACTGGTCTGATCCACGCCGTGAGTGTGGGTGGCGGCCCAGCGGAATGCGGAGTTCTGATAGATGCGGCCCTGCGTGGGAAAATCGATTCCCGGTGCCATGGCATCCGCGGTGGCGATGGCCTTGAGGGCGGTTGGCAAGTGCTTGGTCGCAGCCCATGCGGAAAACCCGCTGTAACCGTCACCGTACATGCCCACGCGACCATCGCTCCACGGCTGTCTGGCGATCCATCTGATGACGGCGTCCGCGTCCTCGCCGTCATGACGGAAGGGAACGACGCGGCCGCGACTCCTGCTCGTACCGCGGGTGTAGGCCATGACACCGGCATAGCCGTGGGCCGCGCAGGCGAGGGCGTCGTTGCGGGACAGGACGATGCTGAATTCGAGCAGCGCCGGCAGCTTGTCGGCTCCGACTTTCGGGCGTACCACGCGGGCGTGCAGGATGACGCCTGTTGAAGTTCTGATCAGCACATCGTTTTTGATGACGTAGCGCCGCTTGTCGTCCGCGCTGCCGAGCACGTCAATCAATGGGGCGGTTTGTCGATGAATCCGATAAGCGAGATAGGTTCGGGTGATCTTGACCGCCTGTGGCATGCTGATGTCAGCACGGCCGCGTAGCTGATCGAAACTCTGTTGCAAGGCGTCCCCGAACGAAGTTGGTAGCGTGCGGTATCGGCTTGTGAAGGCGTAGGCGTCGCGGTTGTCGAGTTTTGAGATCGAGCTGCGAAACAACATTGCGAATGTCTGCGCGAAGGGGGTTTTGTCGCTGGCCTGCGTTGCCTTGGCGTGTGTGTAGAGATCCAACAACAGGTCGCGGCTGCCCGTTGCCTCGATTTTTTTGCTGCGCTGCAAACTGCGCAACGACAGCTGCGACGCTTCGGCAGCTTCGTAGTCGCCTGCGACCATCTGCAGTGCCGACAGAGTGGCGAGGTAGCGCAGGCGATCAGGATCTTCGTAGACAGGCAGAACACGCACAGCCAGATCGCGCATAACTGCGGCCGCCGCCGTATTGCTGGCGAGTGCCGGTGGCTTGAATTCGAAGCGCTGCGTGTCGGCTCGACACGGGGCAAGTGCGAACAGGGAGATCAGCAGGCACAGGACAGTCGCGCGTATTTTCATGATCGCTCGCTGGCCGTATCGTCCGGTGAGGCGGTGCCGTCACCGGTTGCGGCATCGAGTGCAAGCGGTGCCCTGATCAAGTGCAGCACGCGCGGGAACAAGGCGCCGCGTCCTTCGACCGCGCGACCGATGTGAATGATGCTGCTGTGGCTGAGTTCATTGGCGAGGACGTCGACAAAGCGTTCGATGGTGTCCTGGTTGAGCGAGCCGAAAGCATCGTCGATCAGTACCCACGGCGGTGTCTGGAGCACCACGCGGGCCAAAGCCAGACTGAGCTGTTCATCCTGGCTCAGTTCCCGATCCCAGCGGTGGGTCGCGTCGAGCAGGGGTACGAGCCGCTGCAGACCGAGCCGTTGCAGTGCGTGTGCGAAGGCGGTCTCGTGGAATTCAGTGGCCGGCAGCGGATAGGCCAGCACCTCCCGCAGTGGTCCGCGTGGCAGGTAAGGCGTGCCGCGCGGGACGTAGAGAACCCGTTCACCACGGGGATGGGTGACGCGTCCGGCGCCCCACGGCCACAAACCCGCCAGTGCGCGAAACAGCGACGTGGTACTGGTGCCAGGGTCACCGACGATGAGGATGCGTTCGCCCGTCTGCACCACCAGCTTGCGTTCTTCGAGCCGGTCGCGGCCGGCCGAAGTTTCTATTTCGAGATCCTCGATTTCCATGCGACCGGGCTCACCTTCGGTGTAGGTGATACGGTTTTCAGGCTCGCTCAGGGTCTCGCTGTCGGTCAGGGCCTGGCGGAAGCTGGCGACGCGCAGCAGGGTCGCGCGCCAGTCGGCGATGATGCTGAAATTATCGACAAACCAGCGCAGTGACACTTCGGTCTGGGTGAAGGCGGCGGCGGCCATGACCAGCCCGCCGAACGAGATCTTGCCGGTAAAATATAATGGCGACGCGGCCAGTATCGGTACTATGTTGGTGATCCAGCCGAAGCTGGCGGTAACCCAGGTGAGGTTGGTCAGACTCAGCACCAGCAGGCGCGTGGCCTCGAGCACGCCGGCCAGATCGATGCGTACGCGGCGCCGTTCGTCAGTTTCGCCCGCAGCCAGTGAAATACCGTCCAGATGCTCGTTAATGCGCACCAGCGTATAGCGCAGGTCCGCTTCGCGCGCGTAGCGCTCGGCGTTGCGCTGGATCAGGTTGCGCCCGACCCAGTAGCTGAGCAGCGAGCCGGTACCGGAATAGAGGATGGCAGCCCACAGCATGTATCCCGGCAGTGCGTAGTCCTTGCCGCCGAGGTGAAAGTTGAAGCCGCTGGACAAACTCCACAGCACGCCGGCAAAAGATGCAAACAGGATCGTGGCTTGCAGCAATCCGGTGCCCAGATCGGCCGACAATTCGCACAGTTTGCGCGTGTCGTCGTGCATGCGTTGATCGGGATTGACACCCATCGGCCCGGCATGCGCCAGCCAGAACGCAAGGCGGGGCTTCATCCAGTGTGAGGTCAGATCCTCGACCAGGGCTTCGCGCATTCGCCACTTCAAGGTTTCCACGAGCCAGCGCTGCGCCACGTTGAATACCAGCAAGCTGCCGGCAATGATCAGGAACACGCCGAGCTGGGTCAAAAAATCACCGAAGTCGCGGCGCGAGATGGCGTCGTAGAATGGCTTGTTCCAGCGGTTCAGACGGATCTGACCATAGGTGGTACAGGCCACCACGACGGCAATGCCGATAGTCAGCCACATCAGGATTCTGGCGATGGGCGAGGTGGTCAGGGCCTGCAGCATCTGGCCGACCTGGCGGCGCAGTCCGGTGTGGATGCCGGCTTCGGCTTCAGCCTCCGTGACTACGCGATCAGTTGAGTGATCGAACATCAGCCGGTCACCAACCCGTGCGCACGATGCCCCATACACCGGCGACGTGCCGTGATGCAGGAAATGAAGGCCGCGTAACTCCAGGCCAGATCGGGGGCGGAAGTCTGCGCGCCGCTGGTTTGATCGAATTGCTCCGACAGCGCGCCAGTCGCTGGCGTGTATCTGCGCACGGTGGTGAGGTAGGCGTCGCCACGTGCGATCCAGGTTTTCGCATCGCCGCCAGTCAGCGCTGCGTGGAAACAGAACTCCGCCGCGCCCAGGGTCGAGAAGTAATAGGCACCGCCCGAGTAGTAGACATCGCCGGGGTAACGGCCCATGGCCGTGCCGGTTCCTGCGGGGCGGTGGTGGTTGATCGCATAGTCGGCATCGAACCGATGCTCCAGTTGCGCCAGCGTCGCCTGCAGCTGCGGATCGGCGGCCGAGTGAGGCCCGCTGCCGGCGTCTGCATGGGTCGTGGCGAGGATCACGGCGATGTCGAGCTCCTTGCCGGAACGCTGGCCGGACTCGAGAATTCGCGAACGGTAGTGACTGGCGTCGGCGCACCAGAATTGTTCGAGTCGCCGATAAATCGTTTGCACCTGCGCAGCATAGCGGGCCGCAAGCTCATGCTCGCCCTGGCATTTCAACCAGTCCGCGCCTTCGATCAGTGCGGCGGCGGACACGCGCTGCGTGTAGTAGTGCTGTCCCTTTTCTTCTTCCCAGATGTCGTAACACGGCTCGCTCCAATGGCGGCTGGTGAAGTCGAGGTGCGTGCGGATCAGGCTGGAGATGGCGGCGCTCAGGTGATCATCAAACGATGCAGCCCGTGTCCAGCGGAGCAGTGTCAATGCCGTCAGCGGCGCGCCGTCGTGCTGCGGACGCGGCCACCTGGAAATATCCAGGCTGGCATCGGGGTTGACGCGCGTCTCGGCCAGAATCGCATCGCCGTAAACGGCGCCGAGGTCTTCGTCCGTGCGCAAAAACCTATGGAAATCTTCACGGACGTTCGCGCGGCGCGAGCCTTCGATGCCCAGGCGGCGACCGTCCAGTGTCTGCAGCGATAGATTGAAGCGCACGAAGTCGGCAAGATGCGAGATTGCCTCATTTTCGATGGTGCCGCTGGCGTACAGCAGGCGCAGCGCATCGATCACCAGCGCTGCATCGCGATACCAGTGGAAGAAATAATCGGGGTTGGGATCGTAGGCGCCAGGAACCGGCGAGGCGACGATGCTGCCGCAAACCGGATACACGGCCTGCCCGAAGCCCGGCCGTTGTTGCACGATATCGACAGGCGAAACGCTGCACAGCATCGCTGTTGCAGCGTGCCGATACTCACGCTCCAGCCATTGATCAAAAGTTTCCGTCAACGGTTGTTGTCCGGGGCGAGGTGAGGACTGGAAAAATCGAGTCGCCGCAAGCCCGTCCGCACTTCCGGGGCGCTCATAAACAGTTTCCACAGCAGGCCACTGCGGTGATTTTCCATCATCACCACGATGGGGCCCTGATCGATGGAGATGAAGGTGTTCGCGTACCAATCGCGCTGTTCGTTGAAGGCGTCGACGAAACCGTAGCGTTGCCAGATCTTTTCGCCATAGCGGTTGAGGAAGTGGCGCAGGGTTTGTATCACCCGTTGCGGCGCGTACGGCAGGCTGGCTAACGCTGCGGTCGGCGTGATGGTGCCGTTGTCGTTATTCGGTGCATGGGCGGCGTAGCCTGCATGAGCGGCGTAGCCTGCATAGTCGTCGCTGGCGGTGAGACCCCAGCAGGATTCGCCGTAGCCCTTGTAGCCGTGCGGGTTGGCAACACAATAGGCGTGGTTTATGCGCACATGCCGGAGATTCTGGTCCCAGTAGTCGGCATAACGATCCTTGAGTCCGTGCGGATCGAGACCACAGAAGGAATAGTGGGTGAAAAACAACGGACCGCCGTAGGGCATCCCCAACGGCAGTTCGATGCCGTAGTAGGACTTGCCATTGAGGAAATCACGGCCGGTGGCGAAACCGCGGTGATAGACCGACGGATCGATGGCATAGCGGTTGGCTCCGGCGGCCAGCACATAGGTGATCAGACATTCGTTCCAGCCGTGGATTTCGTGATCCATGACCCAGCCGTTGTTGGGGCTCCAGTGCCAGTACAGCAACTTGCGCCCGCCCTGCGTGTACCAGTCCCATTCGACGTCGTTGCAGATCCAGTTGATGCGGTCGCGCAGCAATTTCTCTGGCGCCGTGTCGCCCTGAAAATATTGCCGTACGCACAGCAGGCCCATCACCAGGAACGAGGTCTCGACCAGATCGCCGCCGTCGTCCTTGCGGCTGAAGGGGATGGTGGCGCCGGTGGAGCCGTTCATGAAATGTGGAAACGCGCCGTGATAACAGGTCGCGTGGGTCAGCACTTCGAGCATGCGATCGAGACGTTCCAGTGCCGCCTCGCGCGTGATCCAGCCACGCTCGATCGCGACGAGGATGGCCATCACGCCGAAGCCGGAGCCGCCGGTGGCGGCGAGATCGTCGATCGGTTCATCGCGAGTGCTGCGGCGGTCCGGCGCCAGGCCGCTGGCCGGGTGCGCGCCTTCCCAAAAAAAACGGAAGGTTTGCCGCTGCACGGCTTCGATCAGGGCGTCGTCGGGCAGGGCGACGAGGCTGGACGGTGAGGCGTTCAAGCCGGGGGATTCTTGATGTTCGATTTCATCACTCCTGCAAAGTGCCGGCTATTATCTTCGCGTCGATGGACGCCGTATGGCCGTAGTTTATCTGCACGGACTTCCTGAACCCCGATGAACTGCGGTCGCCCGTGCTGCCAATCCGGCTGTCGCCTATCATGCCAACTCATTTCCCCGGAGGCTTGTGTTTGATGAGTCGTATCGAAACCCTGATCAACGAGATGACGCTGGCCGAGAAACTCGGCCAACTCACCATGACCGCTTCCAGCTACGCAGTGACCGGTCCGGTTATCGCAGGCGATTCCACCGACGCCATCAGGAGCGGCAGCATCGGCAATCTGCTGAACATGGTGGGTGCCGAGCACGTGCACGAGATGCAGCGGCTGGCGGTGGAGGAGTCCCGGCTCGGCATTCCGCTGCTGATCGGCCTCGACATCATCCACGGTCATCGCACGCTGTTTCCGATTCCGCTGGGCGAGGCGGCGCTGTTTGATCCGCAGGTCTGGGCGCAGACGGCACGCGAGGCGGCCATCGAAGCGGCTGCGGACGGACTGGCCATGACGTTCGCACCGATGCTGGACGTCTCGCGCGATCCGCGCTGGGGCCGGACGGCCGAGGGTCCGGGTGAAGACCCCTACCTGGGCACGTGCATCGCACAGGCGAAAGTCCAGGGTTTTCAGGGCGATGATCTCGCCGACGGCAGTTCGTTGGCCGCCTGCGCCAAGCATTTTTGTGCCTACGGTCCGGTGACAGCGGGGCGCGAATACGCCTCGGTCGACATCTCTGAACGCAGCCTGCGCGAAGTGCACCTGCCATCGTTTGAGGCGGCGGTGGCGGCGGGCGTGGCAACCCTCATGCCCGCCTTCACCGATCTCAACGGCGTGCCGATGACGGCTAACAGCCGTTTGCTGCGCGACTACCTGCGCGGCGAGCTGGGGTTCGACGGTGTGCTGATCAGCGACTACAACGCTATCGCCGAGCTTATCTGCCACGGGGTCGCTGTCGACCTGAGCGAGGCGGCGGCGCTGGCGCTCAACGCCGGTGTGGACATCGACATGATGTCGGGCGCCTATCGCCAGGGCCTGCCGATTGCGCTGGAGCGCGGGGAGATCACGCTGGAACAGATCGATGCCTCCGTTCGGCGGGTGCTGCGTTTGAAACAGCGCCTCGGTCTGTTCGACGATCCCTACCGCAGAGGCGCGCAAGCGGAAACGGCCGAAGCGCTCAGCCGGCGACGCCAGTTGGCGCGCGAGGTGGGCGCGCGTGCGGTTGTCATGCTGAAGAACGAGGGCGAAACCCTGCCCCTGGCCGACGGTGTTCGGCGGCTCTGCGTGCTGGGGCCGCTGGCCGACGCGCCCGGCGAGATGCGCGGCCCGTGGTGGGCGGCGGGGGTGGCCGAGAATCACGTCAGCGTGCTGGCCGGGCTGCGCGCCGGCTTGCCGTCAGTCGAAATCAGGCACGCTTCCGGTGTCGCCATCGACGATGATGATCAGCAAGGCATTGCGGCAGCGGTTGGTCTCTGTGATAACGCCGACGTCGTCATTCTGTGTCTGGGCGAAGCGGCCGTTATGAGCGGCGAGGCCGCCAGCCGTGCGTATCCTGGCTTGCCGGGCCAGCAGCAAGCGTTGGCGGACGCCGCGTTCGAGCGTGCGCATCGTCTCGGCATCCCGGTCGTCGTCATCCTGTTCTCGGGCCGGCCGCTGATCATCCCGTCGCTGGCCGAACAGGCGGATGCACTGCTCGCGGCGTGGTTCCTTGGCGCCGAGGCCGGCAATGCCATCACCGATCTGCTGACGGGCCGTGTTTCACCCAGCGGCCGCACGCCAATCACCTGGCCGCGTGCGCTGGGGCAGGTGCCCATCTTCTTCGGCGAGCGCCCCGGCGGCCGGCCCGCGGTTGCGGACCAGCATTTCACCAGCAAGTACCTCGACGTCTCGAATGCGCCGCTGTATCCATTCGGTCATGGTCTGAGCTATGGGTGTTTCAAGCTTTCCAATTTGCGCGCCTCGCCCGGAACGGTGACGCAGGATCAACGCATCGACGTGCGAGTGGACGTCGCCAACACGGGCAAGGCGGCGGCCGAAGAAACCGTTTTCCTGTTCGTCCACGACCCGCTGGCCAGCGTCACCCGGCCGCTGTTGGAACTCAAGGGCTTCGGCAAGATCACCCTGCAAGCCGGGGCGACTGGAACCGTGGAACTATCGCTGGCTGCGGCCGATTTGCGCTTTCTCGGAGCCGATCTCATGCCCGTGTTCGAGCCTGGCGAGGTCGAGATTTTGGTCGGCCCCTGCGCTGATCGTTCGCAGTTACTCGTCAGCGAAGTTGAATTGCGCGCTTAGTTTCAGGTGACGGTAGGTGTCTGCCGGGGCATGGCAAGCGTGCCTCGGCAGCGGTTGAGTCCTACTGGGCAGGGCTGAAGAAATTCAACTTGTTGCCGTCGAGATCGCGGAAATAGCCGATATAAAATGCACCACCGGCGCGTGGGCCGGGCGCGCCCTCATCGCTGCCACCCAGTTCCAGTGCCTTGCGGTGTAGTCTGTCGACCTCTGCCGGGCTGCCGGCGGCGAGCGCAACCATGACCCCGTTGCCGCAGGTGGCCGGCGTGCCGTCGAAAGGTTTGCAGATCGCCAGCATCGGCGCGTTCATTGCCGTGCCCCAGAGGATGATGCGATCAGTGTCCATTAGCCGCTTGGCGTTGAGTTCGGTCAGCAACGCGTCATAAAACTTTGCGGCACGTTCGAAATTGTTGCTGCCCAGCGTGGTGTAAGCGATCATTTTTGTCTCCTGATTTGATGGGGCTCAGTTGGCCTTATGTCGCCGTGGCCGCGCGTTCCAGGCTGCGCCGGTTCTAAGCTGGAGTGTTAAAGCTGCTTTGATGATACGCCGGGCTTAAGGTTCAAGTGCAACCCAGTCAGTCTATCGCTCGGTGAGAGGGGCTTGCCGTTCAGGGTGGGGCAGGGCAACTCCAGAGCGGACCAGCGTCAGTGCGAGACTTCCTCGAGTCGCCTGCCGCTGGTACGCGGTCCGAGCAACGCGATGAGTCCGGCGATCAGGCCAGTGATGCCGATCCCCAGAAAGCCGATGAAGAACGAGGTCGCGCCGACCATGCTCGGCAGCAGCAGCGCGCCGACGGCACCGCCGCTGTGGCCGATCCCGTCTGAGAGCGCGAAGCCGCTGGAACGCGCGCGGGTCGGAAAAAGCTCCGCTGTATACGTGTAGGCCACTTGCAGATACAGACCGAGCGCGAGCGAAGCCACGAAAACGCCGACGACGAGCATGGTTTCATCAAGCTTGGCGCCAATCAGCAGCATGCCGATCAGCCAGATGACGGTGGAACCAAAAATCAGCAGGCGCCGTTCCATGCGGTCTGCAATGAGCGCCATCACCAGCGCGCCGACCGGATACCCGATCGCACCGACACCAAGGAACAGGAGGGAACTGCTGACTGCGAAACCCTGCCCGGTGATTAGTGTGGCAGCGTCGCCCAGGAACCCGTAGTTGCCGATATACCAGAAGAACCACATCGAGGCCAGCAGGATCAGACGCGTGCTGTAGGGACGCCGGAACAGTGCGCGAAACGGAAATGCGTGAGTTTCACCGGACACGTTCGCGGGCCGCGGTTCGGGCAGCACGATGCCTCTGGCAGCGGCGCCGGCCTCCATGCGTCGCACCACCGCGTCGGCTTCGGCGACCCGTCCATGCAGCGCCAGCCAACGCGGCGACTCGGGTAACTGGAACCGCGCGAACACGCCGATGGTGGCGATCAGTCCGCCCAGCACGAACATCAGCCGCCAACCGAAACTGAAATTCGGCACCAGCGCGAGCGCGATAAACGGCGTCAGCGCCTGGCCCAGGATGCCGACGAGGAAGGTCAGGTTGGAGATACGGCCGCGTTTGCCGGCCGGCGCCAGTTCGCCGATATAGGTGGAGACCAGATTGAGATCCGCACCCACGCCGATGCCGGTGACGAAACGCCAGAGCGCCAGGGTGACGATGCCGGTCGCGGTTGCATCGAGAAACGAACCGACGGCGGTGATCGTGAGCGTGATGATCAGCGTGCGGTAGCGGCCCATGCGATCGGAGATCGCGCCGATCACGATCGAGCCGATCACGTAGCCGATCAGCCCCAACGCCAGCGCGATGAACAGGGATTCGGAACCGGACAGTTTGAACTGCTCGGCGATGGCCGGCATCGCGTAGCCAATGTCGGCGATGTCGAAGAAAGTGAAGAAGTAGCCGATACCGATGATGACCAGATACCGGCGCGGCAGGGTCCAGACCGGGATTCGATCCTGGCGGGCCAGCACTGCATCTGCGGTCAGCACAGATGCCGATCCGGCAGACGTGGTCATACCTGATGCCGGTTGGAGATCGGGTGCTGCAGGTTCACGGTAATCCCAATCTTGTAGTTATCGCGCCTGGGTCAAGGCCGGAGGTCGAGGCACAGGTCTGCGGCAATGTGTTGCCCGCGACGCTGGCCGCGCCCACGGCGATGGTGCCGTCCAGACCGTTGTTGGTACCGCGCTCGTGGTTGGAGAAGGTATAGGAAAACATCGGCGCGATATAAAAACGCTTATCCACGTCATAAGGATTGAGTTGCGCCTGCGCCTGCGCTGCAGACACAGAGTGTGGCGGCCAACACCGGCAAGCTGATAAACAGTCTTTTCATGGCACACCCCTTCGCTCGAATTGACGTCGTCGCCAGCGGTATACGTTTGTAACAGATTGATGCTTTACCATGGATTTCAGTGTCTTTTTAGCATGGCCTCGATTCGCGGTACAACTGGGCGCCACGGACGTGACCGGCATCGCCTGCGCGACTATACTGCGCGCCCCCATCAAGATAAATCGCCGGTATGGAAATCAATTTGGTCAAAAGCGAGATCAAGGCCCTGCAGGCGCGTTTCGACGCGCTGCGGGGCTATCTTTGACTGCGATAGCAAGCGCGACCGACTGATCGAAGTCTGTGCCGAGCTGGAACGCAGCGAAATCTGGAACGATCCGCAACGCGCCCAAAATTTGGGTCGGGAGCGCGCCAAGCTGGAAGACGTGATCCTGCCGCTGGATCGTGCAGCCACCGGACTGACCGACGCCGCCGAACTGTTTGAGCTGGCTGAAGCCGAAAATGACGAAGCCACACTGACCGCGCTGACGCGTGAAGTCGAGGGTTTCGTCAAGCTGGCGGAACAGATGGAGTTTCGCCGCATGTTCGCTGGCGAGATGGATGCCAACAACGCCTATCTCGACGTGCAGGCCGGCTCGGGTGGCACCGAAGCGCAGGACTGGGCCGACATGCTGCTGCGCATGTATCTGAAGTGGGCCGACAGCAAGGGCTTCAAGACCGAGATTCTGGAACGCTCGGACGGCGAGGTCGCCGGCATCAAATCCGCTACTATCGCCATCGAAGGCCCTTATGCGTTCGGCTGGCTGCGCACCGAGACCGGCGTGCACCGGCTGGTGCGCAAGTCGCCGTTCGATTCCGGCAACCGGCGACACACCTCATTTGCTGGTGTGTTCGTGTCGCCCGAGGTGGACGACTCCATCGAGATTGACATCAATCCGGCGGATCTGAAAGTCGATACTTACCGTTCGTCCGGCGCCGGCGGCCAGCACGTCAACAAGACCGAATCGGCGATTCGCATCACCCACGTGCCGTCCGGCGTGGTGGTGGCCTGCCAGACCCAGCGCAGCCAACACGCCAACCGCGATCTCGCGATGAAAATGCTCAAGGCCAGGCTTTACGAGCTCGAGATCAGCAAACGTAATGTTGAGAAGCAGAAGCTGGAGGACTCCAAGAGCGACATCGAGTGGGGTCACCAGATCCGCTCTTACGTGGGGTCACCAGATCCGCTCTTACGTGCTCGATCAGGCGCGCATCAAGGATCTGCGCACCGGCGTCGAGATCGGCGATACGCAGCGAGTGCTGGACGGCCATATCGATCCGTATCTGGAAGCCAGCTTAAAGCAGGGACTGTAAAGTAGAGCAGATGACTGATCCAAAAAATGCAAGCGATAAATCCCCGAAAGAAGTGCTGGTAGAACGCTGGCATAGGGTGCCTGATTGGGCCGACCTTTCGGAAGAGGAGAATCAAATTGTCCGGCACCGCCGCGAGAAACTGGCGCGCTTGCGGGAAAGTGGACAGGCCTATCCCAACGGCTTCCGCCGCGACACGCTGGCCGAACATCTGCACGGCTGTTATGGCGAGCGCAGCGCCGAGTCGCTGAGCGAGGAAACCAACGTTTACGTTATCGCCGGCCGT
>CAJDTS010000033.1_pt1 | contig 27308 bp, 28 predicted proteins | sample 7389861 | NCBI WGS metagenome assembly CAJDTS01 (sample SAMEA7055659, study PRJEB34461) | soil metagenome | biome: terrestrial ecosystem; feature: Peninsula; material: soil | place: Antarctica | collected 2016 | reverse complement strand
TACGTGTCATCTACTACTTCTATGACCGCAACACCGCCATCTATGCCTTGTTGGTATACGGCAAGAATGAGCGTGCGGACATGACGGCGGAGTAGCGGGTGTCGGTTGCGGGTTTTGACTAAAGCCATCAAAGCAACGAGGAAACACGGATAAACAAATTGGGTGATGAACTGATTCAGCCCATGGCGGAAGCCCTGGCGCATGCCTGCGGCGACAGTGCGAGTAGCCGAGCACATGAGATCGTCGTCAAGCCCGCAGACATCCAGCGAGCTCGCAAGCGGTTGGGCCTGTCACAAAATCAATTTGCCGCCGCTTTCGGCGTCAGTGCTTCGACACTTAAAAAATGGGAGCAAGGCCAGCGTGCTCCGACCGGTGCGGCCAAGATATTGCTCACCATCATTGAGCGTGAGCCCAAGGCTGTAGTGCGGGCACTTGAGGCGCGCTAACCCCAAAATGTTCTGATCCAAGTGCCGTACCCACCTTGAGAATTACGATGGCGTTACCATATTAGCGAGGGTCTGAGGGAACACAAATCTATGCCAATCCACGAATACACCTGTACCGCCTGCGGGGCAAATTGCGAGATTCTGCAGCGGCTGTCCGACGATCCTGAGCGCGTCTGCCCGAGTTGCGGCGCAGAGACGCTGGTAAAACAGATTTCCGCCGCCGGTTTTCGGCTCAAGGGCACCGGTTGGTACGAGACTGATTTCAAATCTGGCGACAAACACAATCTCGTCGATAATGAACCGCAGGCAAAACCAGCCGATGCGAAGACGGATTCGGCGTCGGATAAGGCGGCGGTCAAGCCGGACACCAAACCTGGTGCCAAATCGGACCCACCGGCCAAGATCGCTAGTCCCGGCGAGAAAAAGCCCAAGGCCACCGAGGCGCCGAAAGTCACGCCTGTGGCGCCCGGCAGCACATGATCCGCCGGTGGTTTCTTGCGGGGCTGCTGGTATGGATCCCGCTCGGCGCCACATTGCTGGTCATCCGGTTTCTGTTCAAGCTGCTCGACGCCAGCCTGCTGATGGTGCCGCCGTCGCTGCGGCCAAGTATTCCAGGCCTCGGCGTGGTGTTGAGCATTTTGCTGGTCCTGATCACTGGAGCAATTGCGGCGAACTTTCTGGGCAGCAAGCTGGTGTCCCTGGGTGAGAGGCTGCTCAACCGCATTCCGCTGGTGCGTTCCGTCTACGGCGGTGTCAAGAAGCTGGCAGAGACGCTGTTTTCCCAGAGTTCGTCTTCGTTCCGCAAGGTAGTGTTGATCGAATATCCGCGCAAGGGCATCTGGTCGGTCGGCTTTCAGGCCGGAGATTCACTACCCGAAGCCAAGGCGCGCACCGGCGTCGATTACATTACTGTTTTCGTCCCCACCACGCCTAACCCGACTTCCGGCTTTATCATGCAGGTGCCGCGCAGCGAGGTGGTGTGGCTAGAGATGGACGTCGAGGAAGGGATGCGTTACATCATCTCGCTGGGCATGGTGGTGCCGGATGGCCCGCCGACGAGTATCCCTGAAGGGGTCGAGGCAGCTACAATTGTCGACCAGACTTCGCGTTCCTGAGTTCAGGCGCGATCGACTCACCGGATCCAAATTTCATCGATGCGCACTCATTATTGCGGCCAGGTCACCGAAGCCCTGACCGGTTCTGCCGTTACGGTTTGTGGCTGGGTTCACCGGCGGCGTGATCATGGCGGCGTCATTTTTATCGACCTGCGCGACCGTGAGGGGCTGCTGCAGGTGGTGTTCGATCCGGATCGAGCCGATATCTTCGCTGAAGCCGAGCGCCTGCGCTCGGAATTCGTGGTGCAGGTCGAGGGCAGGGTGCGGCCGCGGCCGGAGGGTACGGTCAACGCCAACCTGCCGACCGGCCAGGTTGAAGTGCTGGCGACTGCGCTGCAGGTGTTGAATCGCGCCGAGACGCCGCCGTTCCATCTCGATGACGTCGCGGTGGGTGAGGATACGCGCCTGAAGTATCGCTACATCGATTTGCGCAGACCCGAGATGCAGCGCAACCTGCGATTGCGTCACGACGTCATTCGTCGCATCCGCGGCTACATGGACACGCAAGGTTTTATCGAGGTGGAGACGCCGATCCTGACCCGCGCCACCCCTGAAGGCGCGCGCGATTACCTGGTGCCCAGCCGTACCCACGCCGGCCATTTTTTTGCGCTGCCGCAGTCGCCGCAGTTGTTCAAACAGTTGCTGATGATCGGCGGACTGGATCGCTACTACCAGATCGCGCGTTGTTTCCGCGACGAGGATCTGCGCGCCGACCGCCAGCCCGAGTTCACCCAGCTCGATGTCGAGACCTCGTTTCTCGATCAGGAACAGATCATCGGCATCATGGAAGGCATGATGCGCACCTTGTTCCGTGAAGTGATGCAGGTCGAACTGCCAGATCCGCTGCCGCGCATGGCCTATGCTGACGCGATGCGACGCTACGGCTCGGACAAGCCCGATCTGCGTAATCCGCTGGAGCTGGTCGAGATCAAGGATCTGGTGGCGGACTGCGAATTCAAGGTATTCGCCAACCCGGCCAAGGATGCGGGCAGCCGCGTCGCCGTGCTGCGCGTGCCGGGCGGGGCGTCCATCAGCCGCAGTGCCATCGATGCTTACACCGAACTGGTCGGCCGTTACGGTGCACGCGGGCTGGCCTGGATCAAGGTCAACGACACGGCCAAGGGCCGCGATGGCCTGCAGTCGCCCATCGTCAAGAACCTGTCGGATGCGGCGCTGAGCGGCATCCTCGAGCGCAGCGCTGCGGTGGATGGCGATCTGCTGTTCTTCGGCGCCGATAAATACAAGATCGTTTGTGAAGCCCTGGGCGCTTTGCGTCTGAAGCTCGGACAGGATTTGGGCCTTGCCCAAAGCCCTTGGCGGGCGCTGTGGGTGGTGGATTGGCCGATGTTCGAGCGCGACGAGGCAGCGGGTCGTTGGGTGGCGCTGCACCATCCGTTCACGGCACCGACGATACTCGATGCGGAAGCGCTGGAGCGCGATCCGGGCGGTGCGCTGTCGGAGGGATACGATCTGGTGCTCAATGGCATTGAGATCGGCGGTGGCAGCATCCGTATCCATCGCCATGATGTTCAGCAAGCCGTATTTAGATTGCTTGGCATTGGCGACGAAGAAGCGCGCGAGAAATTTGGCTTCCTGCTCGATGCGTTGCGCGCTGGTGCGCCGCCGCATGGCGGTATCGCGCTGGGACTGGATCGCCTCATCATGCTGATGGTCGGTGCAGCCTCGATCCGAGAAGTCATCGCTTTCCCCAAAACCCAGACCGCACACGATCCGATGACAGATGCACCCGGCGTCGTCGACGCCCGGCAGTTGCGTGAATTGTCGATTCGCAGCACTGTGTCGCCAGCGGTTGTCCCAGCCGCCTGATATTTCCAGATTCACCTTCCGACCGGACCCGTGAGATTCAGATGATCTTTTCCTTCGTCCTGCTGCGTCGCGTCCTGCTTTTGCTCGGTGTTTCCGTATTGACCGCCTGCGGAGTAGTCGGTACGGGCAATGTCCCGGTACTTCTGCAGATCCAGCCGCCGGGGAGCAGCTTGGGGACAAGCGCTACGCGTGCCTATCAGTGTGCGTCGGATCAACTAAGCGGATTCTTGACCTTTTCCGACGGCACCATCAACAACTTCACTGGGCGTATAACTTGGAGCAGCGACAACCTGGCCGTGGTGAGTGTGGGGGCGAATACTGGAATTCTTGCGCCGCAGGCCCCCGGCACCGCGAACATCACCGCGACCTATTTCTCGCTCAAGGCCTCGATCAAGGTTGAAGTCAGCGCGCTCACGAACGCCGATCTCAGCCTGCAGAAGCTCGATCAAAATAGCTACTCGCGTATCGGTTCCGGCGGTTTTACCATCGCCACCAATACCGCAGTCGCAGGCCGCGGTCAGGTACCGGTGACACAGAACGTTGTACTGGTGGCCAGCGAGAGCGCCAGTGTGAAGCGCAACGTCACCGGCTCGGCCACATTCGCACTGACCGATTCGACGGGCGTCGCCGTGCCCATCAGCATGGTGGCGACGTCACAGAGCACGACCGCCTACGCGTTGACGGCTGGGTCCGCGCTGTCGCCCGTTCCCTACACGCTGACCGCGACGCTAGGTGCCTGCAGTTCGCCGCTGACGCTAAGCGTGCCGTTGAATGTCGCCAATGTATCGAGCCTGACCCTGCGGCCGGAGACCGATTCAATTTCGGGACCAGCTTTGGGGTTTGCCGATGGCAGCGGCAATCCGCTGCCGCTGATGCGCCTATATGCTGTCGAGCGTCTCGGGCTGACGGCGAATTTCGTCGGCGGCCAGACGCAGGATCTCAGTTTGGCCGGGCAGTACACGTCCTCGGATACGACGGTGGCAGCTTTTGATTTCGCAAGCCTCAATGCGACCCATTCCGCCGATCTGCTCACCGCCCTCAACAGCACGGCCGCCGCTCGCAGTTCGACCAATGTCGACGCCAGATTTTATGACGGAACCGATGTTGCCGGCGGCTTGGGTATTGTCTCGAACACCCTGGCCTTTACCATTAGCGACGGCACCTTGAATTCGCTCTCGGTGATGCCCTCCAGCGGCACCGTGACCGCCACCAGCACGGTTGATTCGGCGCAGTTCCGCGCTATCGGTAGTTTCACCGTCATCGGTAGCGCGACGCCGGTGACACAGGACGTTTCACGGCTCAGTGCCTTTACCAGCGACAGCACCAATCTGGCCACGGTGGCCACGACCGCTTCGGTTTACAGCGGTCTGGCGGTCCCGGCCAACGTCGATCCCGCCAGCAACATCAGCGGTGGTATAGCGAATATCGGTGCCAGCATCGTTACTCGCGACGGCACTCAGCGGACGATCGCGGCGCAGACGCCTGCCGTGCTGACCGTCAACCCGCAGCCGGACGCGCCCTGACGGACGCAATCGGCGCGGCTAAGGTAAAATACCCGTTCCACTCAACGGGTATAGAATTCCGGGAGGCGTTGGTGTCTGCAGCGCTCAAGATAGCCCCATTCAATCTGCTCGACGACGACGAGTGCCCGTATTCTTGCGGCCAAGGCGCGGCTCGGCAAGCGGCTGGCGATACTCGGCCATCACTACCAGCGTGACGAAGTATTTCGCTACGCGGATTACAGTGGAGATTCTTTGAAGTTGTCGCGCCAAGCGGCTGAATCTGAGGCAGAATTCATCGTGTTCTGCGGCGTCCACTTCATGGCAGAAGTGGCCGATATCGTCACCGGTAGCGAGCGCACGGTGATCCTGCCCGATCTTGCCGCGGGCTGTTCGATGGCCGACATGGCCAATCTGATCAAGGTCAGAAAATGCTGGCAAGAGTTGTCAGAACTACTTGATCCTGATGAAGAAATAACTCCAGTCACCTATATCAATTCGGCTGCGGACCTGAAGGCGTTTTGTGGCGAGCATGGCGGCATCGTCTGCACCAGCTCCAATGCTCGCGGCGTGCTGGAGTGGTCGTTTTCGCGGCGCGGCAAGGTGTTGTTCTTCCCCGATCAGCACCTGGGCCGCAATACTGGGTTCAACATGGGGATTCCGCAGGACCAGATGGTGCTGTGGGATTTCACCCAGCCGCTGGGCGGGCTGACGCCGGACCAGATCCGACAGGCAAAGATCATCCTGTGGAAGGGTTTTTGCTCGGTACACCAGATGTTTCACCCCGCGCATGTCAGGAAGTTCCGCGAGGAATATCCCGAAGGCAAGGTGATCAGCCACCCTGAGAATGATTTCGAAGTGTGCCAGGCCTCGGATGTAGTTGGCTCCACCGAGACCATCTTGAGGACCGTGCGCGCCTCGTCGCCGGGGACCCACTGGCTGGTGGGGACCGAGCTGAATCTGGTCAACCGGCTCAAGGGTGAAATGAAGCCCAAGGGCGTCACCGTCCAGTTCATGTCACCACTGGTGTGCATGTGCTCGACCATGTTCCGCACCGACCCGCAACATCTAGCCTGGGTGCTAGAAAACCTGGTGGCCGGCACCGTAGTCAACCAGATTCGCGTGCCGACGGAAATTGCCAAACCGGCGCGTGCGGCGCTGGACCTGATGCTCGGCGTCGCGGCTTAGTAGTGACACACATGACATTCACAACGTCATTCCGGCTTGCGCCGGTATGACGGAAAAGCAAGTTAGTGTCGCGACATTGGCGTATCAACCCATTTAAAACGGAAATCAAGCACTGATGTGGACCCAAGCTAAGACGCTCGCCGAGGCCGACCCCGATCTGTACACCGCCATCGAAGCCGAGTGCGCGCGTCAGGAAACGCATATCGAACTGATCGCCTCGGAAAACTACGCCAGCCCGGCGGTGATGGAGGCGCAAGGATCTGCGCTAACCAACAAGTACGCGGAAGGCTATCCAGGCAAGCGCTACTACGGCGGCTGCGAGCACGTCGACATCGCCGAGCAGTTGGCGATCGACCGCGTGAAGCAGCTGTTCGATGCCGACTACGCCAACGTCCAGCCGCACAGTGGTGCGCAGGCCAATGCCGCGATTTATTCGGCGCTGGTCAAGCCGGGTGACACCATCATGGGTATGAGCTTGGCGCACGGCGGTCATCTCACTCACGGACATCCGGCCAACTTTTCCGGCAAGAACTACAAGGTGGTGTCCTACGGGCTTGATCTGGTGACGGGCAGAATCGATTACGAGGCGATGGAACAGCAGGCGCTGGAACACCAGCCCAAACTGTTGATCGGTGGGTTTTCGGCTTACTCAAGGGTGGTCGACTGGGCGCGCATGCGCCGCATTGCCGACAACGTCGGCGCGTATTTCTGGGTTGACATGGCGCACGTCGCCGGGTTGATCGCGGCCGGCGTTTATCCCAGCCCGTTGCCGCACGCCCACGTGGTCACCAGCACTACGCACAAGACCCTGCGCGGGCCGCGCGGCGGCATTATATTGGCCAAGGGCCAGTCCGAGGAGTTTTACAAAAAGCTCAATTCGGCGGTGTTTCCCGGTATTCAGGGTGGCCCGTTGATGCACGTCATCGCCGCCAAAGCGGTGTCGTTCAAGGAAGCGCTGGCCCCCGAGTTCAAGGATTATCAAGTGCAGGTGGTCGCCAACGCTCGCGCCATGGCAAAAGTGTTTTTGGAGCGCGGCAAGATTGGTGGATATGGGGTGGTGTCCGGTGGTACCGACGATCACCTGTTCCTGCTGGATCTGTCGGATACGGACGTCACCGGCAAGGCCGCCGAGGCGGCGCTGGGGCAGGCCCACATCACTGTCAACAAAAACGCCGTGCCCAATGATCCACGTTCGGCCATGGTCACCTCTGGCCTGCGCATCGGCAGCCCCGCCTCGACTACGCGCGGCTTCGACGAACGCGACATGGCCGATGTCGCCGGCTGGATCGCCGATATCCTCGATGCCATGAGCGCCGGTGAGGAAGTCGAGTCCGTGATCGCGAGGGTACGCAGTCAGGTTGAGGCGCTGTGCGCACGACATCCGGTGTATCGCGCAAGCAAGCGTGCCGCGTGAACGTAAGTAAACTAGCCGGCGCGGTGTTTTCTCCTTGTCGGCTCCCGGCTTAACCCATGCAATGTCCGTTCTGCAAGGCCTCCGATACCCGCGTGGTGGATTCGAGGCTGTACGAGGACGGCACCCAGGTGCGGCGCCGCCGCGAGTGCGAGCGCTGCAACAACCGCTTTACCACGTTTGAACGCGCGCAGCTGGCGATGCCCTACGTCCTCAAGAACGCCGGTGCGCCCGAGCCATTCAATGAAGACAAGCTGCGCAGCGGCGTCGAGCGTGCGTTGTACAAGCGGTCGGTGACGCCGGAACAAATCGACCACACCATCGAACACATCCTCGCCCGCATCCGCGCTTACGGTGAGCGTCAAATCGCCTCGCGTCTGGTCGGCGAGTGGGCGATGGAAGAACTGCGTGAACTGGATCAGGTGGCGTTCGTGCGTTTTGCCTCGATTTACCGCAGCTTCGAGGACGTCAACGCCTTCCGGGAAGAGATCGAACGGCTGGAGCGACTGCCCAGCGCCGAGACACGCCGCAACCAGTTGCCATTGATCGAGTTGCTGCCGGACCAGACCACGGCCGGCAAACGGTGACGGCCGCGGAGGACGCGACGCGCTGGATGCAGCGCGCGCTGGCGCTGGCCGCCAATGGCTGCGCCAGCACTCATCCCAACCCCCGCGTCGGTTGCGTGATCGTGCGCAAAGGCGTTGTCGTCGGTGAAGGCTGGCACCAGGTGGCGGGTGGCCCGCACGCTGAAGTCGTGGCGCTGCAGGCGGCAGGCACGCGTGCCCGCGATGCCGATGTCTACGTGAGCCTGGAACCGTGCAGTCATCACGGCCGTACACCGCCCTGTGTGGCGGCGCTGATCGGCGCCGGGGTCAAGCGGGTCTACGCGGCAATGTCCGACCCCAATCCGCAGGTCGCGGGCAACGGTATCCTGGCTTTGCGCAATGCCGGCATCGGGGTCGAAGTCGGCCTGTGCGAGGAACAGGCGCGAGAACTCAATCGCGGCTTCATCTCACGCATGACCCGCGGTCGGCCATGGCTGACGTTGAAGCTGGCCGCCAGCCTCGATGGGCGCACGGCGATGGCCAGCGGCGAATCGCAATGGATCACCGGCGCAGCAGCGCGCGCGGACGTGCATCGTCTGCGGGCCGAGGCCGGCGCGGTGTTGACCAGCAGCGCCACCGTGTTGGCTGACGACCCGAGGCTGACAGTGCGGCTGCAGGGCGACTGGCGCCAGCCTGATCGCATCGTGCTCGACGGCAGCGGCCGGGTCCCGGCAACCGCGGCGGTGTGGGCGAACGGCGCGCGCCGACTGGCGCTGATGGGCGCGGCGGCACCGGCGAATTTGCGCACCGCACTGGCCGCGCGCGGCGTCGAGATGCCGGCATTGGAAACGCGCGCCGACGGCACCATCGAGTTGAGTTCGGCCCTACAGGTTCTGGGAGCGGCGGAAGTCAATCAATTGTTGGTGGAATGTGGCCCGCAACTGGCCGGCGCGTTGTTGACGGAAAAATGGGTCGACGAGCTACTGCTCTATCTTGCGCCCTGCCTGTTGGGCGAAAATGCACGTCCGCTGGCGCAGTTGCCGGGGCTGGATTCACTGGAGCAGGCACCGCGTTTCGAAGTGGTTTCGGTGCAGTCGGTTGGCGAGGATCTGCGGCTGCAATTACGTCCGAAATACTGAAATTCAAGTAGGAAAACCCAAAATATGTTCACCGGCATCATCGAGGCGCAAGGCCTGCTGCAGCGGGTTGAGCGCGTGGGCGGCGATCGCCGTTTCACGGTTGTCACCGCTGGCGATTATCTCGATGGCCTGCGCCTGGGCGACAGTGTTGCCGTCAGCGGGATCTGTCTGACCGCGGTGGCACTGCTCGCACGCGGCTTCGTCGCCGATGTTTCCGCCGAAACTCTGGCGGCCACGACTGCGGCGAGCTGGCAACAGGGTATCGCAGTCAACCTGGAACGCGCGGCGACGCCGGACCAGCCGTTGGGCGGGCATCTGGTGTCGGGTCACGTCGATGGCTTGGCGCGCTTAATCGAAACGCACGAGGATGCGCGGTCGCGGCGGCTGTTGTTCGAGACACCCAAAGCGCTGGCGCGCTACATCGCACGCAAGGGTTCAGTGACGCTGGATGGCATTAGTCTGACCGTCAACGAAGTTGATCGGTGCCGCTTTGGGGTTAACATCATCCCGCACACGTGGCAGCAGACTACACTGGGGCGGCTGCAACCGGGCGATGCGGTTAATCTGGAAGTCGATTTGGTGGCGCGGTATCTTGAAAGGCTGCTGGAGGCGCGCGAGGAACGACCATGACAACGCAGCAGAAAGTGATATCAATGGAACAGGAACCGACGCCGCCGCTGACAGTGGACCCGATCGAGGACATCATCGCCGATATCCGTGACGGCAGGATGGTGGTCCTGATGGATGACGAGGATCGCGAAAACGAGGGCGATCTGATCATGGCTGCCAGCAAGGTGCGGCCCGAGGATGTCAACTTCATGGCGCGCTACGGACGCGGCCTGATCTGCCTGACGCTGACCGCCGAACGCTGCCGTCAACTGCGGCTGCCGCCGATGGTGTCCTACGGTGACGACCTGCATAAAACCGCCTTCACCGTCTCGATTGAAGCTGCCGAAGGCGTGACCACCGGCATCTCTGCGTTCGACCGCGCGCACACCATCTGCACCGCCGTAGCAGCGGATGCACGGCCCGAGTCCCTGGTGCAGCCAGGGCATGTGTTCCCGCTGATGGCGCAAGCCGGGGGTGTGTTGACCCGCGCCGGTCATACCGAGGCGGGCTGCGACTTGGCGCGTCTGGCCGGTCTGGAACCGGCGGCGGCGATCGTCGAGATCCTGAACGAAGACGGCCACATGGCGCGCCGTACTGACCTCGTGCGCTTCGCACAGGAGCACGGCATCAAGCTCGGCACCATCGCCGATCTGATCCGTTATCGTTTGCTCCACGAGCACACCATCGAGCGCCTGGCCGAAGCCCGCGTACAGACCGAATACGGCGAATTCCGCTTGATCTCCTATCAGGATGCGGTGGACAACACCATGCATCTGGCATTGGTGTGCGGCAGCCTGGATCCGCAGCAGCCGACGCTGGTACGCGTCCAGCTCAGCAACATATTTTCAGATGTATTCGGTATCGAGCATCCTGATTTTGGCAGGCCGTTGCGGGATGCGATGAAGCGTGTTGCCGAGGCCGGCTGCGGGGTCGTCATCCTGCTGCGCAAGCCGGAGACGCCGCGCGAACTGGCGCAGCAGATCGTTCATCTCAACGCGCCCCATGCGGGCGCACCGGCACAGAATCCGCAGGAGGAGCATCAGGTGCTGCGCACCTACGGCATCGGTGCGCAGATTCTGCAGGATCTCGGTGTACGCAAAATGCGCGTGCTGTCGGCGCCGAAGAAAATCCAGGCTCTGTCCGGCTTCGGGCTGGAAGTGGTCGAGTACGTTTCCTGAGCGTAACCGGATAAGGATCCAGATTGTCTGACAGTCGAAAACAACCAGTCGCCAAGAGCGGCTACAAGGCGCCCGCCAAACCGCGGCGCAAAGAGTTTCAGGACGTCCGCATCGCGGTGCTGGCGACGCGCTGGAATGTCGAGGTCGTAGCGGCGTTACTGGTCGGCGCGCGGCGCTGTCTGGAGGACTGGGGCGTGCTGCCCGACAACGTCTGCGTGCAATACGTCCCCGGCGCCTTTGAACTACCGCTGGCGGCGGAAGCCTTGATGGGCAGCGGCCGCCACGACGGTGTGGTGACACTGGCGGCGGTGATCCGCGGCGATACCCCGCATTTCGAACTCGTTGCCGGCGAGTGTGCCCGCGGCCTGCGCGAGGCTTCACAGCGTTATTGCATGCCGCTGGGGTTTGGCGTATTGGCCGTCAACACCGTGCAGCAGGCTGTCGAACGAGCCGGCCCAGGGCGTGACAACAAGGGCTACGAGGCGGTCGCCGCCACGCTGGAGATGATCCGCATGCTGCGAACCATCGATGGCTGATTCCATCTCGCAGAGTCGCCGCGGTCTGGCCCGGCGGCTGACGGTACAAGCGCTGTACCAATGGCTGGTCAATGAAACGCCGCCGGAGGCGATGTTGCGCCAGTTCCGCGAAGATCCGGAGGGGCTGGGGCGCGCCGACGCCGACTATTTCAACACGCTGCTGCGCGGAACGGTGGCCGACGTCGAACAGATGGATGCGATGATCCAGCCGCTGCTGGATCGTCCGCTGGAGCAGCTCGATCCGGTCGAGCATGCGGTGCTGCTACTGGGCGCCTACGAGCTCAATCACCGTCTCGAAGTGCCGTGGAAAGTGGTTGTCAACGAAGCCGTCAACCTGGCCAAATTATTCGGCGCCGAGGACGGCTTCAAGTTCGTCAACGGCGTACTCGACAAGCTGGCGCACACGGTACGCACGGTGGAGACCGGCACGGCATCGCCGTGGACGAATTCGCGCTGATCCGACGTCATTTCGCTGCGTACAGGCAATCGGCGCCTGACGTGGTGTTGGGCATCGGCGACGACTGTGCACTGCTGCACGTGCCTGCGGACCGGCGGTTGGCCGTAACCACCGACACCCTCATCGCGGGCTGTCATTTTCCGTCCGGCACGGCGCCTTTCGACATCGGCTGGAAGTCGCTGGCGGTCAATCTCTCCGATCTCGCGGCGATGGGGGCGCAGCCGCGTTGGTTCACGCTGGCGCTGACGCTGCCGTCGGCCGATGCCGGCTGGCTGGACGAATTTACCCACGGGCTGCGCACGCTGGCACAGACGCATTCTGTAGTACTGGTGGGCGGCGACACCACGCGCGGGGCGTTGTCGATTACTATCACCGCGATGGGTCTGAGTCTGCCGGGGCGCGCTCTGCGCCGATCGGGCGCGCAACCGGGTGACGTAATCTGCGTGACCGGAACATTGGGCGATGCCGCATTGGCGCTGCGGTGTTTGCAGGCAAACACCGCAATGGGGGAAAACTGCGACGTGCTGCGCAAGCGGCTTGACCGCCCGCAACCGCGTGTCGAGGCCGGCATGGCCTTGCGTGGATTGGCGACGGCGGCAATCGATGTTTCCGACGGCCTGGCCGGCGATCTGGCGCACATTCTCGACGCCAGCGGCTGCGGTGCCGAAATCGACGCAGACCGATTGCCGCGCTCACCCGCATTCGCTGCTTGGGCGACGGACGCCGCCACCGCGCAGCAACTGCAACTGCACGGTGGCGACGATTACGAGTTATGCCTGTGCCTGCCGCCGTCGGCAATCCCGGCTGCACAAACCGCGCTGGCCTCACTCGATCTGCCGCTCAGTGTCGTCGGCCGGATCACGGCAGAACCCGGGCTGCGGCTGCGCTGCGGTGAGCAGCTACAGACCTTGCGGCAAGGCGGCTACGACCACTTCGCGCCATGAACCCTGTCCCGGACAAATCCAGACCCATCGGCGTGTTCGACTCCGGTCTCGGCGGCCTGTCGGTGCTGCGCGAGTTGGTGACGGCGCTGCCCGCCGAGGATTTCATCTACGTCGCCGACAGCGCCCACTGCCCCTACGGCGTGAAGACGGCCGAGGCCATCATCGAACGCGCCGTCACCCTCACGGATTTTTTGTTGGGGCAGGGCGTCAAGCTGATCGTGGTGGCCTGCAATACCGCGACGGTGGCTGCAGTGGGATTTTTGCGCGCGCGTTACCCGATCGACTTTGTCGGCATGGAACCCGCGATAAAACCTGCTGCTGCCGCCACCCACAGCGGTGTGGTGGGCGTGCTGAGCACCGGCGTCACCGCCAGCGGCGAACGACTGCAACGGCTGATCCGGGATCATGCGCAAGGGACACAGGTACTGACTCAACCCTGCCCGGGTTTGGTCGAGCAGGTCGAAGCGGGTGATCTTGAAGGCGAATCGACGCGCGTGTTGTTGCAGCGCTATATCGCGCCGCTGCTTGCCGCAGGCGCCGACACGCTGGTGCTGGGCTGTACGCATTACGCCTTTCTCAAACCGCAGATTACGCAGATCGTCGGCTGCGACATCGCGCTGATCGATACCGGTGCGGCCGTCGCGCGCCGCTGTGCGGCGGTGCTGGCGCAGAACGATCTGCTGGCTGCCCAGGCGGGGCAGGGAACGCTGCACTGGTACAGCAGCGGCGAACCGGCGAACATGGAATGCATTGGTGCCCGTCTTTGGGGGCGGGCGTTGCAGGTTGCTGCCATCCCGACAGCTGCGCCCGCATCAATTCAAGGAGCCTTGTAGTGTCCGACTCTTCCAAACCGCGTTATCGTCCGCCGGTACGGCTGGTTTTAGGGACGCCCGTACATCTGCTGGCGTTCGGTGGCGGTGCCGGGCTGGTGCCGTTTGCGCCGGGCACGTTCGGGACGTTCGTGGGTATTCCCTTGTGGTTGTTGCTGAGCTGGTTGCCGATCGGCGCCTACGCTGCGGTGACGCTACTGCTGTTCGTGCTGGGCTGCTGGATCTGCGGCCGTAGTGCCAGTCTGCTCGGCGTCCACGACCACCCCGGCATCGTGTTCGACGAAATCGTGGGGTTTCTGCTGACGGCGATGCCGCTGCTGCCGGCATTGCATTGGCGTAGCGGGCATCTGTGGTGGTGGCTGCTGGCGGCGTTTTTGCTGTTTCGATTCTTCGACATTCTCAAGCCGCCGCCAATCCGCTGGCTGGACCGCCATGTCCGGGGTGGTTTCGGTATCATGCTCGACGATGCAGCTGCCGCCATTCCCGCCGCGGCGCTGTTGATGATCGCAGAGAGATTCGTGTAGTAATTAATGTTGTCGTTTTTACATATCGGACTCGATATCGTGTCGAGATCATGAGTGGATTGATGCAGGATCAAGCAGTTTTTGTCTGATATAAGTTGAAACAACGAGAGGCAGTACGGGCAGGGTTGGATGTGCCTCAGCTTTCTGGGGCGATACCAACACCGCGGGGGCACAACGGGTTGAACGCGCAACATCGATTATTTGGTGCTCGACTACTTGGGAGATCAGCATGCCAATCCTTGCGGCCAGGCGCATGCGCGCCCGACAGCTGCGGCGACGCGCGAGGGGGTGGTGAAGATCGCCGTGTAGTACCCCAGCCCGAACGCGCTGAAGCTGTTTGCGCGCGAGATCGCGCAGGCGGCGACCGGCATGGCGCCCGGCTTCACTGGATATTTCGGTGGAGGTCGGCCCGAACCGTACATGATCCAAAAACTATTTTCGACGTTGGTGCCAAAAGATCGTGTGCCGATCGAGATCGTAGTCGGTGAACAGCGCTTGACGGTGAGCGTGCCGGTTGCCGACAGTTTCGTTGCACTATCTCTCGAGTCTGAAGCTTCGGCGATGAACCTCCCTGCCGCCGTCACCGTGCCGTTGATCCGTCTGGCGGTGGCGCGCTCCGGCGACAAGGGCGATCACGCCAACATCGGTGTGGCCGCGCGCGAGCCCGTGTATCTGCCCTATATCGAATCTGCACTGACCACGGCAGCGGTCCGCAGGTATTTCGCGCATGTGCTCAAGGGTGGTGAACAGGGCCGCGTGGAACGCTGGCATCTGCCCGGGCACGCACAGTCTCAATTTTCTGCTCTACAACGCGCTGGGCGGCGGTGGTGCGGTCAGCCTGCGTGCCGATCCACAGGGTAAGGCTTACGCGCAGATGTTGTTGGATTATCCTGTTGCCATTCCGCGTGCACTGGCCGCCGGTCTCGGCCAAGCTCTGCGCGCCCCACAAACTTGAGGACATCAATGGCAACCGAGGATCAGGACAGCATCAGCTTCGACCGTTTGATCGAGAAAAACCGCGAATGGGCGCAGCGGATTTCGGCGGGCGACCCCGATTTTTTCCCCGCGTTGGCGCGCCTGCAGAAGCCGGATTTTCTCTGGATCGGGTGTTCCGACAGCCGCGTGCCGGCCAACCAGATCGTCGATCTGCCGCCGGGGGCGGTGTTCGTGCATCGCAATATCGCCAACGTGGTGGTGTCGTCCGATCTGAACTGCCTGTCGGTGATCCAGTTCGCAGTGGACGTGCTCAAAGTGCGCCACATCATCGTCACCGGTCATTACGGCTGCGGCGGCGTCACTGCGGCGATGAGCGATCAGCGCATCGGTCTGGCCGATCACTGGATCGCGCATGTGCGCGCGGTCTATTCGCGCCACGAAGACATTCTGCTGGCCGAGCCGGATGACGTACGCAGACTGCGCTTGTTGTGTGAGCTGAACGTGGTCGAGCAGGTACTCAATCTCAGCCGTCTGCCCACGGTGCTGGATGCCTGGACGGGCGGGCAGGCGCTGTGTATCCACGGTTGGTGCTACGGCCTTGAAGACGGCCTGGTCAACGATCTGAAGCTGAATATCGACTGCCGAATCAACCGTACCGAGGTGCGCGCGGCCAGCGTCGCGCACCTGTTGGCGCAGACACATCACCGCTGAAACAGCGACGAGTGGTGGGCTTGCCATCGCAATCGCAGTGCACAAATCGTAAAATCAAACGATGGAACCTCAAAGCACGATCCGATGCCCGTTGAACGCGATGTAATGGAATACGACGTCGTCGTCGTTGGTGCCGGCCCGGCCGGGCTGTCCGCGGCGATCCGACTCAAGCAGTTGGCCGGCAAGGCCGGCAAAGAACTCGGCGTCTGCGTGGTCGAAAAAGGCTCTGAAGTTGGTGCCCATATACTGTCTGGCGCGGTGTTCGATCCGCATGCGCTGAACGAGCTGATTCCGGACTGGAAGAACAAGGGCGCACCGCTGCTGTCACCCGTCACGCGAGACGAAATCTATTTTTTTCTGAGTGCGGACAAGGCAGTGAAGGTGCCGAATCTGTTGGTCCCGAAAACCATGCACAACGAGGGCAACTACGTCATCTCGCTGGGCAAGCTGGTGCGCTGGCTGGGCGAACAGGCCGAGGCGCTGGGCGTTGAAATCTATCCAGGCTTTGCGGCGCAGGATTATATCTTTGAAGACGGCGCGGTCCGCGGCATTGTCACCGGCGACATGGGTGTGGCGCGTGACGGCCACCACAAGGACGGCTATGCGCCCGGCATGGAACTGCGCGCCAAATACACGCTGTTTGCCGAAGGTTGCCGCGGCCACCTCGGCAAACGCCTGATCGCGCAGTTCAAGCTCGATGCCGATTCCGATCCGCAGCATTATGCAATCGGATTGAAGGAGCTGTGGGAGATTCCGGCTGACAAGCACCAGCCGGGACTGGTGGTGCATGGTGCAGGCTGGCCGCTGGACAACACCAGTCCGGGCGGTTCGTTCCTCTACCATCTGGAGAATAATCAGGTGGCGGTGGGGTTGATCGTCGACTTGTCCTACAGCAACCCCTACCTGCAGCCTTTTGGCGAATTCCAGCGTTTCAAACATCACCCGGTAATCCGCCGGTATCTGGAAGGCGGTAAGCGGATCGCCTATGGTGCGCGGGCGATGACCAAGGGTGGTTTGAACTCGCTGCCGAAGATGATCTTTCCCGGTGGCGCGCTGATTGGCTGCGACGCCGGTACCTTGGTTTACTCCAAGATCAAGGGTAATCACACGGCGATGAAATCCGGCATGCTGGCGGCCGAAGCGGCGGCCGAGCGGCTGTTGGCGGGCGGTGAAGGCGCCGACAAGCTGACCACCTATCCCGAGCGGTACAAAGCCAGCTGGGCGCATGACGAGCTTTATCGCAGCCGTAACTTCGGTTCGGCCATGCACAAATTTGGCATGTGGCTGGGCGCGGCTTTCGTCTATATCGATCAGAACGGGTTCGGCGGCAAGCTACCGTTTACGCTGCATGACCGGAAGCCGGATTTCAAGACGCTTAAACTCGCGGCGGAGTCGAAAAAACTCGACTACCCGAAGCCTGACGGCAATCTGTCATTCGACCTGCTGTCCTCGGTGTTCATGTCCAGCACCAATCATGCGGAAGATCAGCCCGTGCACCTGTTGTTGAAGGATCCGGCCATTCCCATCCGCGAGAACCTGCCGAACTATGACGAGCCCGCGCAGCGCTATTGCCCGGCCGGTGTCTACGAAGTGGTCTATGAAGACGGCAAGCCCAGGTTCCAGATCAATGCGCAGAACTGCGTACACTGCAAGACCTGCGATATCAAGGACCCCGCGCAGAACATCACTTGGGTGGCGCCCGAAGGGGGCGGCGGTCCCAACTACAGCGCGATGTAAATACTGGTTAAGAGTAGGGCGGGTTAGCGCAGCGTAACCCGCCTTCCGAGTTCGCAAAAAAACTCATGGCAGAAATCGATTTTAAAACGAGAGGCCCAATGAAAGTACTAGTCAGCGTCAAGCGCGTGGCGGACTCCAACGTCCGCGTTCAGGTCAAACCGGACGGTTCTGGCGTGGTCACCGACGGCGTCAAAATGAGCATGAACCCGTTCGATGAGATCGCCATGGAAGAGGCGGTGCGTCTGAAAGAAAAGGGCGTGGTGACCGAGATCGTCGCTGTCACCGTCGGTGGCGACAAGTGCCAGGAAACCCTGCGCACCGCACTGGCATTCGGTGCCGATCGCGCCGTACACGTTAAGGAGGATGGCGATATCCAGCCTCTGGCCGCGGCGCAGGCACTGGCCGCCGTGTTCAAGAAGGAAGACGCTAGACTGTTCCTGCTGGGCAAGCAGGCGATCGACGACGACGCCAACCAGACTGGCCAGATGGTCGCGGGGTTGTTGGATCTGCCGCAGGCGACCTTTGCTTCCAAGATCGAAATCGATGGCGACAAGGCCAAGGTCACCCGCGAGGTCGACGCCGGACTGGAGACGCTGGAAGTCGACCTGCCCGCCATCATCACCGCCGATCTGCGCCTCAACGAGCCGCGCTACCTGAAGTTGCCGGACATCATAAAGGCCAAGAAGAAACCGCTGGAGGCAGTCAGCTTCGCTGATCTCGGCGTCACTCCGGGGGCTGGTCTCAAGGTAGTCAAGATCGCACCGCCGCTCACCCGCAACCAGAGCGAAATGCTCATTATGGGTGCGCGGGAGAGCGGCATAGCTGCACCGCCGCCCATCCGCCGCACGGCCGAAATGTTTAAGACCGTGGATGAGTTGATCGCCAAACTCAAGGAGAAGAGCTTGGTGTAGCCGCCATGCCGGCGCAGGCCGGCATCCAAACGGTAGTGCTTTGTGAGACAGAATTGACTGGGTTCCAGCGTTCGCTGGAATGACGAGAAGATGAGGATGAAAACATGAGCAAGATTCTGATTGTCGGCCAGCACGCCGATGGCACACTCAACAGTAGTGTGTCGAAGACCGTAGCAGCCGCCAAAGCCATCGCGGCGGCTGGGGGCGGCGATATCGAAGTCGTTATCCTGGCCACAGACGGCAGCGCCGTCGCCAGGCAGGCCGCGAAACTCGACGGCGTCACCAAGGTGCTGCAGGTTGATCGTGCCGAAAACTCGTACCCGATGGCCGCGATCCTGGCGCCGCAGTTGGTGGCGTTGGTGCAAAGCGGCGGCTACAGCCACGTGCTAGTGCCCGGCAATACTTTCGGCAAGGATCTAGCGCCGCGCGTCGCTGCCAAGCTCGGCGTACAGCAGGTGTCGGACATCATGGCGGCGCACAGCGCGACGTCGTTCGACCGGCCGATCTATGCCGGTAACGCCATCCTGACGGTGGAGGCGCCGGCCGAGCCCTGTATCGTTGCCACCGTGCGTCTGGCCTCGTGCATTGCGGTCGACGAGAGTGGCAGTGCGCCGGTGGAAAAAATCAGCGTCGAGGCTGAATTGCCGACGCATACCCGCTTCATCAAACTGGAAGAGCAGAAGAGCGGGCGCCCCGATCTGCAGTCTGCGGCGCGCGTGGTCTCGGGGGGGCGTGCGTTGGGCAGCGCCGAGAACTTCAAAATAATCTATGACTTCGCCGCTAAGATCGGCGCCGGCGTCGGCGCCAGTCGCGCGGCGGTGGACTCCGGTTACGTATCCAACGACATGCAGGTGGGGCAGACCGGCAAGATCATCGCGCCGGAGCTGTATATCGCCGTCGGCATCTCGGGGGCGATCCAGCATCTAGCCGGCATTAGAGACGCGCGCGCCATCGTCGCCATCAACCAGGATGCGGAAGCGCCGATCTTCGAGGTGGCGGATTACGGGCTGGTGGGAGATCTGTTTCAGATCATTCCCGAGATGACCAGCAAGCTTTAAGTCGGAACTGTTGATTGACCCTGTGAAATTTTAACGGAGTCATTGCGAGGAGCCGAAGGCGACTCAGTCGCTGTGTCGCGCACGAACTGGCGGTGCTGGGCGCGCATGTCGTGCTGGTCGGCCGCAAGCTGGAGAAACTGGAGGCAGTTGCGGCCGAGATTCACGAAGACGGTGGACGTTTTTCGCACTGCAGTATCGACCTCCGCGACGAGGCAGTGGTGAAGGATGTGTGAAAGCGATTGTGGCCGAGCGCGGCAGCATCCAGGGTCTGGTCAACAATACCGACGGTCAGTATCCCGCCCCGCTGCTGGCAATCTCCAAGAAAGGCTGGGAGGCGGGCGTCGCCAACAACCTCACCGGCGGCTTTCTGGTGGCGCGCGAAGTGCTCAACCAATCGATGAAGAAGACCGACGGTACCATCGTCAACATGCTGCCCGGCATGCCGGGCATGGGCGACTCCGGTGCCGCGCGTGCCGGCATGCTCAACTTCACCCAGACCGCCACGGTCGAGTGGGCGTTTGCCGGGGGTGAGAGCTGGCCGCGGTTGTTAGGACAGAGAAATGAAGAAAGTAAGTGGATCTCTGCGGTTATATGCTGCCAGTTGTTGTGGCAGTGAATTGAAGTACACGGCATCGGGTGTCTGGCCGTCAAGCGACGAGTGTGGCCGGCGAGCGTTGTAGAACTGGAAGTAACGTGCCAAAGCCTGCCTGGCGTCGGCCACAGTGTCGTAAGCGTGCAAGTAGACCTCCTCGTACTTGACGCGCTTCCAGAGTCGTTCGACGAAGACGTTGTCGCGCCAACAGCCTTGACCGATGACGGCGGCCAGATAGACGAAGCCTCGTTTCATGGGGATGTAGCTAATGTCCATCGCCCAGACCGGGTTGGGTCGGGTGATGGGTAATCCTCGCATCCGGTAAGGGAATGCCGGATGTGCCGGGTGTCGGCGAGTGGTATTGGCTTGCGGTAAAGCGCTTCTATGCTCATCAGACGCATCAGCCGGGCAATCCGCTGCCGACCGGCTCTGTATCCCTCCAGACGCAGCAGATCACGCAGCATGCGTGCACCGGCAAACGGAAGCTCCAGATGCAATTCCATCGATTCGTCGCATCAGCGACAAGTCTTCTGGCGACACGGGCCTGCGTAGTGTGTGCTTGCGGTTGATCATCGTTTGGCGCTCGCATCGTCGATACGACCGAGCGCAACGGCCAAAAAGCTTGTCCCCGACTTGATCGGGGATCGTTTTCCAGCGCCAACTGTCCGATCTTGGCCTGCCTGTCCTTGACGCTGGGCCCAGCCTTCTCGGAGCGCTCCGCCGCCGTCTCAAACGAGTCCTTGGCCCGATCAAGCCATTGCGTCTTCCACTGCGTGATCTGATTGGCGTGAACATCAAACTGCTGGGCGATCTGGACCAGCGTCTTGTCGCCGTGCAAAGCAGCTACTGCCACCTTGGCCTTGAATGCCGCTGTGTGATTCCTGCGGGGTCGCCTCATCGTTTTCTGCTCTTGGGGGCACCTTGCGACGCCTGAGATTAAAGCAGAGAGCCCAATCCCACTTACGACACTGTCCGATTATCCGGGGCCAGCTCTTACCAAACCCCAACAGATTCTTGTGTTTGTTCACATTGTCCTTCTTTGCGTATTCGTCCTGAAGATGGCCCGAACACACGCATCCCCCAAGGGGGCTAAACACGCGTGGAAATATTCGAAGATTCTATCCCGAAAAACTTGGAGTGATACAACTTCCCGAGCCGCGCTGGCGTTTTTGATGCCTTGCGATCACTGGTGTGCGTCTCCGACAGTTGGAGGTGCTTCCGAGTGTGGCGCAGCCCAATTGGATTACGCGTGGGTTGAGGGTTGATCAGCGTTACAGCACTGTTGAAGGAAAGGATCGACGGCTTAAGTTTGCAACCGTCTGCCGAGTTGCAGCGTCATACTGTTGGCGTGTACGGGTGGGCTTGTTGAATGCCGTCTACGGAGGTGGATGATGACGTCTTCAAAAATGTGGTTATGTATGGCGGCGCTGTTGTCCTGGTTGTCGATGGTTGCGGCTGCCGCTGGCCATGGCGGGCCATGGCGATAGCGCGATCAAGGTCGACTGGTCACGGGCCGATGCTGCGCTGTCCTGTCATCAGGTCGCCGATCAGACTCAGGTTTATTTCGACGGTCGCCACGCCGGCTTCAAACCCATTAATCTGCAGGTGTTGCTCAACGGCGAACAGGTGCCGGCGTCGCAGGTGCACTACGCCTGGCCGCGGGTGACGCTGAAAGGCGGGCTGTCGCCAGGCCGGAACACTGTCGAACTGCTGGCCGAAACCAAAGACGGTGCCGAAATCGACCGCAGCATCGTGGTCAAGGTCGGCGACAGCGTGCATTCCGCTGACGGCGTCAGCCTGGCTTGCCATTCCTCTGTGGTGGTTACCGAGGCAGCGCCGCTCGAAGCGCCGGTGACAACCGTGTATGAAGCGCCGCCGACAGTGATTTACCCGGCGCCAGCGTATTACGGTTATCCATATTACGCCTATCCCTATGGATATTATGGGTATCCCGGCGGCTACTATGGCTATGCCGGACCGGCGATCACGCTCGGCTTTGGCGGCTGCTTCGGTTGCTATCGCCACGGCGGCTGGGGCCGTCACTGGCATGGTGGCGGGCACCGTCACTGGCGCCACTGATCCGCACTCGATCAAGAGGAACAGCTGAGTTCCAGATGCCGCAGCGCCTCCGGCGGTTCCTCCGCGTAGGCATCGTGTTCCGGCTGTTCGTCGAAGGGCCGTGATAACAGCAGGCGCAGTGTCTCGATCTCGCTGAAATCATCGGCCTGGGCGCGTTCGATGGCGTGCTGCGCCAGATGATTGCGCAACACGTATTTGGGGTTGGCCGCATTCATGCGGGTCGCGCGCTCGACATCGCCTTCCGCCTGCTGTTGCAGCCGCTGGCGGTAATCGCCCAACCAGCTGTCGAAGCCGGCGATGTCCGCAATCTCGTCCCGGATCGGCGGCACTGAGTCGCCCGCGGCAATCACTTGTGACAAACCACGGAAGCAACGCGTGAAATCGGCCTTTGAGCGATCAAGCAGACTCAGCCAGGCGTCGATCAGGTCGCGGTCGTCGTCACTGACCTCGCGTAGACCGAGCTTGCCGCCCCACAAGCCAAGCATCGCTTTGGCGTGGGCCGGCAGATAGCAGCCGAGAATACCGTTAGCGATCTCAAGCGCCTTCTCCGGCACTGTATCGAGTAGCGGCAGGCTGGCTTGTAGCAGGCGCGACACGTTCCAGTGGCCGACTTGCGGTTGCTGGTCCCAGGCATAACGTCCGCCTTCGTCGGTATGGTTAAACACCCGGTGGGCGTCGAAGGCGTCCATGAAGCCGTAGGGGCCGTAGTCCAGCGTCAGCCCCAGCACCGAAAAATTGTCGGTGTTCATCACGCCGTGGACAAAACCCACCGATTGCCATTGCGCCATCAGCCGCGCCGTGCGTTCGAGCACTTCGGTGAGCCAGGCCGCGTACTTGTCAGGGCGGTTGGCCAGATCCGCGAAATGGCCGTTGATGACGTGGTCGGCCAGCAGTTTGAGCCGGTCGTGCTCGCGGCGGCAGTAGAAGTATTCAAAGCTGCCGAAGCGCACGTGACTGGGCGCCAGCCGGCACAGCACCGCAGCGGACTCAACGGTCTCGCGATATACATCCTCCAGCGGCGCGACGACGATGCTCAGTGCGCGCGTAGTGGGAATGCCGAGGCCGTGCAGCGCTTCGCTGGCGAGATATTCGCGGATGGTCGAGCGCAGCACCGCACGACCGTCGGCAAAGCGGGAGTAGGGGGTTGGACCCGCCCCCTTGATCTGTATCTCCCAGTGCTCGCCGGCGCGGTTGCACACCTGCCCCAGTAAGATCGCGCGCCCATCCCCCAGTTGCGGCACGAACACGCCGAACTGGTGGCCCGCATAGACCGCCGCTACCGGATCCATACCCGGCAGCAGGCGGTTGCCGGCCATGACCTCGACGAAAGCCGGGTCTTCGGTCACGCCCGCATCCAGATCCAGCAGCGCCGCGGCGTCGGGGTTGAAGCTGGCCAGTCGAGGTTCCGCTAGGGGCGTCGGCTGTACTCGCGCGTAGTAAGATTCAGGCAGCGCGGCGAAGCGGTTGTCGTAGTGCAACCCTTCGAGCATGGGAAAAGGACAGGATTCAGGAGAACTCATCCTTTTACTATCCCGCGTGACGCGACCGTGGTCAATGTCAGTGAGTATGGAGCATCCATGTATTTTGAATACAGCGGCATCTTCGGATTGATCATTCTGATCGCCGATATCTACGCCATAGTCAGTACGGTCAGCAGTCGAGATTCCATCGGCAGCAAAGTGGTGTGGATCGTGGTGATCTTGCTGCTGCCGGTGCTAGGTTTCATCCTGTGGTGGCTGTTCGGGCCGAAAGCGCGTTAGGTGTAGGACACGGAATCGTGATCCGTCCGTTGACACAGTTAATGCTGATATTCATATTTTTGTTAATGAATTCATGTGCAGCACGGTCGAAGCCAAAGCCAGATTTCAATTCGTGGAATCGGCACAAGCTGTTGACGATGACAGGCATAGAATTCCTCTTTCCAACAGAATCTTATGTACAGTCCAGTCAGGTATCTAGAATTAAGAATGCATTGGCAGCGCATGCTGCGCAGTGCGAGATGAGCATTCTTAATCGTACGGCCAGCGACCAAGATCTACGCGTAATATGGTTGTTATGGGGATATGGAAATGGACGCAACAAGGATGAAGTCATTCGTCGGTTTGGCAATGAAGAGTATTCGACTGCTATTGGAAAGTATGTGGCCGCTCAATCAACTTGCAGTGATGAAATTAATCAAATAACTCAGAAATTTTTGAGCACATTAAAAAAATATTGAATGCTGGTCTTGATAGCGGTTAGTAGATTTACGCTTTGCCCACAGGCTAGATCGCCCGGTACTGAGAAACAGGGCTGAAGATATTATGAATCATACTCTTAGCTGTTTAAGTGCGTAGCGAAGCTGTGACTTTGATGATGTGCCTTCCCAGCTTGCCTTCGGCAAATTGGGCCACTGATTAACTCGAGGTGAAGGCAATATGACTGCAAACGATCTGTTACACGATGAAGCGCTGGAAGCAGCCGCCTTCCGGCATCTGCTTACACATCTCGATGCCCGCAAGGATGTTCAGAACATCGACCTGATGAACCTCGCCGGCTTCTGCCGCAACTGCCTGTCGAAGTGGTACGTGGAAGCGGCAAAAGAGCGTGGGCAGGAGCTAGATTACGAAACGGTGCGCGGTCGTGTCTATGGCATGCCTTACGCCGAGTGGAAACGCCGTTATCAGAAGGATGCGTCGCCGGAACAGCTGACCCGTCGCGCCGACGTCTGACGTTGCCGGCACCGTTCTTCTCCAGCCACGGAAAAGTATGATTGAAATGCGCGATACGGAGACGGAATCCGCGCTTTGGACTCAATCAACCCATTGTTGAAACTCTGGAGAAACCTGTGACCACTCTGAAAGGCAAGACCCCGGGTTCGCTGGCCGGAAAGACGATATTCATCACCGGCGGTAGCCGTGGCATCGGTCTGGCCATTGCCGAGCGTGCCGCACGCGATGGCGCCAACGTCGTCATCGCTGCCAAGACCGCCGAGCCGCATCCGAAACTGCCGGGCACCATCTACACCTCGGTGGAGGCGATCGAGAAAGCTGGTGGCAAGGGCTTGGCCATCATCTGCGACATCCGCGACGAACAGCAGGTGGCCGATGCGGTGAAGCAGGTGGTGGCGCACTTCGGCGGTATCGACATCCTCATCAACAATGCCAGCGCCATCAATCTCACCGGCACGCTGGCCACCGACATGAAGCGCTACGATCTGATGAACGGCATCAACGCGCGCGGCACGTTCATGACCGGAAAGTACTGCATTCCGCATCTCAAGAAGGCCGCGAATCCGCACATTCTGACGTTGTCGCCGCCGCTGGACATGCGGCCGAAATGGTTCGCACCGCACGTCGCTTACTCAATGGCCAAGTACGGCATGAGCCTGTGCACGCTGGCCTGGGCCGAGGAGTTTCGCAAGGACGGCATCGCCGCTAACGCGCTGTGGCCGCGCACCGTGATCGCCACCGCGGCGATCAAGATGCTGGGCGGTGATGGCATGCTCAAAAAGGCGCGCTCGCCGGAGATCATGGCCGATGCCGCACACGCCATCCTGACCCAGCCGTCGCGCGAGTTTACCGGGCGCTTCTGCATCGACGAAGTGGTGCTGGCCAAACGTGTCGGAGTTGTAGATTTCTCGCGCTATGTCGCCGTGCCAGGGACGGCGGAGGCCGATCTACTACCAGATTCCTTTGTGCCCGAAGACATCTCGGCGTTGGGGTGAGCGTGGCTAAAATCACCGCTTCCAATACGATGATCGCGAATGAATTCCGTAAATGCACGGATTTTGTACGCCACGATTGCAGCAGCCGGCTCGCGTTGAACTGAGGCGGCGGATGTCGCGCTACCGTTCACCGCAGGCGAAAAGCTCGCCTTACATCACCGACGAAGGTTATGCGCGCCTGCGTGCAGAATACGATCAGCTCTGGCACGAGCGGCGACCGGCGGTGGTGAAGGCGCTGGCTGCGGCCGCCGCCGAAGGCGATCGTTCCGAGAATGCCGAATACATCTATCGCAAGAAGGAACTGCGCGAGATCGACCGACGCGTACGCTACCTGCAACTGCGTCTACCCGTACTGAAAGTGGTGAAACATCCGCCGACCGATCCGACCCGGGTATTTTTCGGCGCTTGGGTCGAACTGGACGATGGCCAGGAAACAAAAACCTATCGCATCGTCGGTGCCGACGAACTCGATCCCACCCGTGGCCACATCAGCGTCGATTCGCCGCTGGCGCGGGCACTACTGAAACATGCACCGGGCGAAGTGGTGCAGGTGCAGGTGCCGGTTGGCGAGGTCGAACTGGAGATCCTATCAGTGCGGTACGTTTAATTAACGGTAGCCAGGGCATTTTGTCTTTGACCTGACGCCATTGGTTTGCGCCTGCGCATTGCTGGCAATCTCCAGCAGATCGTCGAACCCGCGACTTTGCAGGGTGGGTGTCAACGATGCAACAAGCTGCGGTTCGCGCGCCGCGTATTCAGCGATGATGTCAGCATATTCGGTGTGCTGATCGCGTGGAATCAGGGCGATGATATCCAACAGCGACGGTCATAAGCGGTTGTCAGCGGCGTGGGCCGCAGCGACGATATGCGTGTGGGTGTCGTGCGACGTCAGCGCGGCCAGATCTGCGAGCTTGCGTTTGTGGCCGTCGTCTATATGGCTCGCCAGCGGCAGCAGGGCCTGCCATAAACTCAGTTGATCGGCGACTATCGATGATCGGGGTGACCCCGGTTCTTCGGACAGACTTTCTTGCTGGGATAAGTGGATCTGTCTGAGCGGTTGATGTTGATGCTGTCTGGGTCTGGTCTTCTCGTCAATACTCTTTCGCCACAGGGGGTCTGACGCGTAGCGGCAGAAGCTCCGCGGATCGGTTCGGTCATCTTGATCACGCCGCACGCTTGAGCGTAGCGCAGCCGTAGTACCTCTCGTCCGGCGTCTGGTAGTCCAACGCCTGGTGAACTCGCTCGGCGTTATAAAATTCAAAGTATTCCCGCAGTTCCTTGCTCAGGTCCGTTCCGTTCTGGTCCGCATGCAGGTAGATGTTCTCGTACT
>CAJDTS010000020.1_pt1 | contig 27890 bp, 25 predicted proteins | sample 7389861 | NCBI WGS metagenome assembly CAJDTS01 (sample SAMEA7055659, study PRJEB34461) | soil metagenome | biome: terrestrial ecosystem; feature: Peninsula; material: soil | place: Antarctica | collected 2016 | reverse complement strand
CATCCGTCAGGGGATCAATCCAGTCATTGCTGGTGAATTGCGAGACTGGGTCGGTGTTGAAAATCGTAGGCCTTCCGTGCCGCTCCAGAGCTTCCTGCAACGCCTCGACGCAGAAATCCGGTGTCATCCGTGTTCGATCATCGCCAGGAGAGTAACTTGCGGCTGTAGAGGGCCAATATCGCCACACTGAGAGCCACGATCATTCTCCAAGAATGACCGCTCAGGCGCATCTGCCGTTGGAATCACGCGGCCTCCTCCAGTCTCATGAGTCATTGGAAGAAGCGACCCACGGAAGCGACGACGAAAGTGCTGTAGGATAGGCGCCGCGCGGGTGTTCCGCGACGACGGAGAGCGTGCAATGAGGATCGCGGACTGTGGCGGGGACAGTAGCACCCCTTCCGTTTTTTCCACCCCTAGCTTGTCATTGTTTGCGGGCAACGGCGGTGGTGCGGGCAGCGCCGACGGTACGGGCGCAGTGGCCCGTTTCAATAGTCCATTCGGCGTCGCCACCGACAGCGCCGGTAATGTCTATGTGACGGACACCACAAACAACATCATCCGCAAGATCACCCCGGCGGGCGTCGTCAGCATTCTGGCCGGAACGGCCGGTAGTGCGGGCAGCGCCGACGGCACGGGCGCGGCGGCCAGTTTCAATCATCCAACCGGCGTCGCCACCGACAGCGCCGACAATGTCTATGTAGCGGACACCACAAACAACACCATCCGCAAGATCACGCCGGCGGGTGTGGTCACCACCCTGGCCGGGTCGGCCGGTACATCGGGTAGCGTCGACGGCACGGGCGCGATAGCCCGTTTCAATTTTCCACAGGGCGTCGCCACCGACAGCACCGGCAATGTCTATGTGACGGACACCACAAACAACACCCTCCGCAAGATCACGCCGGCGGGCGTGGTCAGCACCCTGGCCGGTACGGTCGGTGTGACGGGCAGCGCCGATGGCACGGGCGCGGCGACCCGTTTCAATGAGCCAACCGGCGTCGTCACCGACAGCGCCGGCAATGTCTATGTAGCCGATGCCAGCAACAGCACCATCCGCAAGATCACGCCGGCGGGCGTGGTCAGCACCCTGGCCGGTACGGTCGGTGGTGCGGGCAGCGTCGACGGCACGGGCGCGGCAGCCCGTTTCAATCGTCCATTCGGCGTCGCCACCGACAGCGCCGACAATGTCTATGTAGCGGACACCACAAACAACACCATCCGCAAGATCACGCCGGCGGGTGTGGTTACCACCTTGGCCGGGTCGGCCGATGCATCGGGCAGCGCCGACGGCACGGGCGCGGCAGCCCGTTTCAATCGTCCATCTGGCGTCGTCACCGACAGCGCCGGCAATGTCTATGTAGCGGACACCACAAACAACACCATCCGCAAGATCACGCCGGCGGGCGTCGTCAGCACCCTGGCCGGGACGGCCAGTGTGACGGGCAGCGCCGACGGCACGGACGCGGCAGCCCGTTTCAATCATCCATTCGGCGTCGCCACTGACAGTGCCGGCAATGTCTATGTAGCGGACACCACAAACAGCACCATCCGCAAGATCACACCGGCGGGTGTCGTCAGCACCTTGGCCGGGACGGCCGGTAGTGCGGGCAGCGCCGACGGCACGGGCGCGGCAGCCCGTTTCAATCATCCAACCGGCGTCGCCACTGACAGCGCCGGCAATGTCTATGTAGCGGACACCACAAACAACACCATCCGCAAGATCACGCCGGCGGGCGTCGTCAGCACCTTGGCTGGCATGGCCAGTGGATCGGGGATATTCTCGATCGCACCCAGCGCCGACGGCATGGGCGCGGCGGCCAGTTTCAATCGTCCATTTGACGTCGCCACCGACAGTGCCGGTAATGTCTATGTGACGGACACCACAAACAGCATCATCCGCAAGATCACGCCGGCGGGCGACGTCAGCACCTTGGCCGGGAGGGCCGGTAGCGTGGGCAGCGCCGACGGCATAGACACGGTAGCCCGTTTCAATCATCCAGCCGGCGTCGCCACCGACAGCGCCGGCAATGTCTATGTAGCGGACACCACAAACAGCACCATCCGCAAGGTCACGCCGGCGGGCGACGTCAGCACCCTGGCCGGGACGGCCGGTGTGGCGGGCAGCGCCGATGGCACGGGCGCAGCGGCCAGTTTCATTGTTCCATTCGGCGTCGCCACCGACAGCGCCGACAATGTCTATGTAGCGGACATCTTCGACAACACCATCCGCAAGATCACGCCGGCAGGCGTCGTCAGCACCTTGGTGGGGACGGCCGGGAGAAGCGGATTTTCGCCGGGGCCGTTGCCAGCGGTGATCACCGCACCTTCAGGTATTGCCCTGTCCGGAACAACAATCTACTTCAGCACCAACAACGCTATCGCCAAGGCAACGCAGTAACACCGCCTCGGACGGACACCAGCAGCTTCTCAAGGCTTTCGGCATTGAGAAGCTGCTTTTCGCTGTGTTTCGAGAATATTCAGCACCCTGAACATCCGCAGATCGAATGACTGCCAGTTTCTGCGGACGAGACCGCGACCTCGGCGGCTCTTTCCGGAATGTGTTGCGTTGCACGACCTGCCAATTCTGCGCGGTTATGCGCGGTTATGCGCGACGAGATCTTCTGTTAAGGGCACCTCCAAGAATTCAGTTTGATCGTGCCGCGATGTAACGTCTTGCCGTTTTTTGCAACGGCAATCGGTTTCCGGCACAAAACGGTTCGAATGCCGCTGATGAGGTGTTCATTTCCGCTGTTTTCGCCCTATCTCAGCCGCTTCATCTCATGGCGAACACACCGCTCCTGTCGCGCTTGAGCAATTGCCCTAAGCTGAACCTGCCCCTTGACGGTGGACGCCATAAAGCAGCGGGTCAAGCAGCCTGTTTTAGTGTCTCCGACCGGTGTGCTCCACAGCGCCTGCAGTTGTTCCTTGAGCGTGTAGACCGTGGGCACGCGTCTGGTTGATCTGCATCAGTGCATCGCGGCGCTGGATGCCGCCGGCAGTTTCCTGCGGTAGCTCGTCCAGGAACACCGCAAGGCTGTTTGTCCGCGTAACCCAAGAATACCGTTGGGGATAGCTGCTCCCATTTGTCTTCGTCCACGAAAGTGTCGAGAGCTCTCGTCGTACAAGGATCTGTGACAGTCAGCTATCCCTTTTCTGCCTCATGCTTCTGATGAAAAACCATCCAGGATTCATACAAAGGAATCAATAAGTCCGTCGGCATTCGTTACTATTCGTCAGTCAGACACTGGCGCCTGACTTGACGCAGCGGTGGCTGGCGGCGGATTACTGGGATCGAAACCCTTGAAGGCCGGATTGTCGTATTCTCCGTACGGCTTCTTCAGCGATTCGCTCATGTAAAAATCGGGATCGTACTTCTTGTTTTTCCACACATAAAAATCGGGCTTCTTGATACTTTCGTATTCGAAGACGAGCATCGAACCGCTCATCTCCTTGCCGCCCGCAGTGGTGTGTTCCTCGTTGTGGTCGTGCGCCATCCATAACCCGGGGTTATTCATCTGGACGATGACGTCATAGCGTTCGCCCGCCTGCAACGGGACTGTGTCCGCATAATAGGGGCTGGCGAGCGGCCGACCGTCCTTCTCAAACACTAGCATGTCATGACCGTGCAGATGGAAGGAGACCGGAGTGGTCGGCGCAATCAGTCGCAGGCGCAGTACATCGCCTTTCTTCACGCGAAGGGGCTGGTCGTCTGGAAACGACTTCCCGTTGACGGAAAAATAATCCGGCAACCGGTTTGGCAGGCCGTTTTTGCCGTAATCCTGAGCAACGGACGAATACCAGCTGGAAAACATCAATATCGCATCCTTGGTCACCGTTTTTTCAATCGGGATCGGATTCGTCGGATCGACAATCATCGGTCCCCACATTCCGCGTTCGTCAATATGCTCGGCCGTGTTTACGTGGCAGTGGTACCAGAGGGTGCCAGGCTTATCGGCGACGAATTTATAGGTGAAACTGTCGCCTGGTTGGATCGCCTCCTGCGAAATGTTCGGCACACCATCCATCTGCCAAGTCCCCGTCTGGTAGGTGCCATGCCAGTGAATGGTGTGGGGCTGGGTGGTGTTGTTGTCCACCGTAACCTCGACAGTGTCCCCCTGCTTTACATGAATCAAGGGGCCTGGAACTTGACCGTCGAAGGCCCATGTCTTGACGGTGAAGCCATGCGCTACCTTGAGATCGACTTCCTCAATAGTCATATTAAACTTACGCAACTCCGCCTGCGCATTGAATACGAAGCCGAACAGCATCAAAAAAATTATTGCAACACGAACTGCCATGGTTATGCTCCACTCCTTCGGCGAGGCTTCGTTGACTGCGCCTTGCCATTTCTTGATCCGGCGACAAACTAACGGTTAACCGCCCCCGTTCATATGCCGGTCCATTTATCCATCAGTTATTTTTTCTTGCAACACAGATCACGCACATGGTCAGCCAGTGCATGAATGTCTGCATCGGTGAAGTTGCCACCCCACACCGGCATCAATATCGATTTGTCGATCGACCCACCTCCTTGCTGGATCACTTTGAATAATCCCGCATCTGTGCGGGTGGACATCGATTTGGTATCGGTATGGTCGTGCGGCTGAACTGACATCTGCGCGGCATTAATACCATTGCCTTTACCGTGAACACCGTGACATTGCGTGCAATAAATCTTGTAGAGCACAGTGCCGCGATCAGCTGCGTTCGGATCAGCCGCGTTCGCCTGTGCGACAAAACCGAGCGCCAGCAGGGAAACCACAAGGAATAATCTCTTCATAGTTATTTCTCTCCAATGACTTTGAGATAGTTGGCGAGTTTCTTCACCGAACTCTGGCTGAGATTGCCCTTGGGCATCATGGTGTGCGGATCCCACGCAATATCATTGCTTATGTAAGAAGCGATAAACGCGGGTTGCAGGCGTTTCCACGCGGTATACAACTCCGGCCCCGAGAGCCCCCCCTTACCTGGTGCATGCTGGTGGCAGGCACCGCAGCCCCTGAACTTAACGAAATTCATCTCGCCCATGCGCGGTGAGATCGTGCCGGGCTGGTAAGTCTCGGCCTTGATCAGGTTGTCGAACGGTTTCAGGGTCATCAGATAATCGGCGGTTGTCCCGGCCTGAGCGGACGACAACACTGGGTGTTTCAACAAGGTGCTGGTGTCGACCACGTCTTTGCCGTCCGGGCCGCTCTTTACATGATCCGGCGGGAATTCGCCCGCCGGCCGGATACGCACCGGATTCTGCAACCAAGCAACCAGCCACGTGCGCTGAAACTTGTTGCCGGCATAATCCAGCACTGGTCCTTTGCGCTCCATCCGTTCCGTGACTGGCTGACTGGCGTAATCATGGTTGAACGTATGACACCCGCCACATTGTGTCTGCACGTCGCCTGGTACACCGGCATATGTTGCACAAGGAACCCCTACCGCCAACAGCGCTGCAGCACCAAGACTGAGCAATTGTTTCATCGAACCTCTCCTTTTCCGGCACGTCTGATTTAGATCAATATCCATATCAACGCAGAATGAGTTCATCACCACGACCTTTCTTCGGGTCCGCATCATTGCTGTTCATCAAGATGGTGATGCCGCCATTCAGAGCATGATGCATGTCGTGATCGACAATTGCGTTGGCGGTGGGACGGTCACTCGGACTAACGAGATCGGCAATGATGCCGTCCGCTGGCGGCACCGAGACGGTCTGCATGCCATACCGCACATTCTTGGGGTTGCCGTTGTCCCACACGCGATCCCAGATGCCCGCGATAGGATGAAAAGAAGCCCAATCACTGATCATTGCGTTGACGTAATAGATACGAACACGTTCTCCTGGTTTCGATTCCAGCGTGATCTCGGCATTTTGATCGTGTACCGGGTCGTAATGGAATTTCTTGCCGTTGATCAAGACACCTTCCCACTTCAGCCCAGCTATTCTTTCCTTGGCAGTTGCATCGTCCTGAAATAAATCGCCCTGCACTAACACGTATTCACGATCGGGTTTCGGAAAATCTTTGGTGTAGCCTTCTTTCGGATCGACGATGACCACCCCATACATGCCGCGCGAAATATGCTCGGCCATCGAATCGGCGCCGCAGTGGTACATCCAGACGCCTGGATAGTCGACCTTAAAGCTGAATTTACGCGTTGTGCCGGGTTTGATCGGCGCGAACTCATCCATAACATCGAAACGCCCAGCATGAAAATCAATCGCATGGCTGTTTTTGTCTGCCGGATCGTTCTTCAACGTAAAATTGATGGTGTCACCCTGTGTGACTCTTATCAACGGCCCCGGAACGGTACCGTCATATGTCCACATTCGCTGCGTATGCCCGGCGTTGTCGATCGGCAGATCCACTTCACGCGCGGTAAGAGTGACATTGACGGTTGCAGCCATAGCTTCGGCGCTGATCAGCACTGTGATGAGCAACAAGGCGGATAAAAGCAAGTGTTTCATTTACACGTTCCCCAGGTTTCTATAGTAGTCTGTACGTTTCCTGTAGCAACAATAGTGCCATAAACAATTAGTCATTATATTCATTACGCTAGATAATATAGATGTACAATTCACAACTGATTTAATATTGTTACAAAGACAACGATATTGTTTATATGACAACGCCAAATATTTTCCTTAGTCTCGCCGGCGCGGTTGCAGACCTGTCCAAGACCCTCTCGCGCGAACTCCGCTACGAGCGTCTGCTTGATGCGTTCAGAAACAGCTTCCCCTGTGATGGCATCGCATTGCTGGAGCTGGATGGCGAGTTGCTGGTGCCGCGCGCAGTGGAGGGCTTGAGCCGAGATACGTTGGGACGTCGTTTCGCGGTTCGTGATCATCCGCGCTTCGCGCAAATCTTGCACAGCGTGAAACCAGTACGCTTTGCTGCGGATTCGGTGCTGCCCGATCCATACGATGGACTGATCGAGCAAGCCAGTAACCGCCTGCATATACATGACTGCATGGGCGCTTCGCTCCACATCGAAGGGCAACCCTGGGGCATTGTGACGCTCGATGCGACGATACCTGGAGCCTTTGATGTGATCGATCTAGAAATCTTCCAGACCTTTGTCGCCGTCACCGCAGCCACGGTACGTGCCTCCGACTGGATTCAGCAGCTCGAGACACGGCTGGAACGCCACCACCGCATCCAGCGGTTCAATGTGCAGAAAAGTTCAGAAGATAAGCTGATCGGCCAGAGCCCCACCATCCTGCAGTTGCAGCGGGAGACACTGATGATCGCGCCATCGAACCTGCCAGTGTTGATCTTGGGCGAGACCGGCGTGGGGAAGGAACTGTTCGCGCAAATGATCCACCAGCATTCGACACGCGCGCAGGAGCCGATGGTGTACGTCAACTGCGCCGCGCTGCCGGAAGCGCTTGCCGAATCCGAACTGTTCGGCCACATGCGCGGTTCGTTTTCAGGTGCGACCGACAATCGCATTGGAAAATTCGAACTCGCCCACGAAGGCACGCTATTCCTGGACGAAGTCGGTGAGCTATCGCAAACGGTGCAGGCCAAGCTGCTGCGCGCACTGCAAAACGGCGACATCCAGCGCGTTGGCAGCGACTCGCCTCATCACGTTGACGTACGCATAATCGCCGCCACCAACCGAGATCTAAAAAGCGAAGTGGCCGCCGGCCGCTTCCGTGCCGACCTTTACCATAGGTTAAGTGTCTATCCACTGATCGTCCCGCCGCTGCGCGAACGCGGTGATGATGCGCTGCTGCTCGCCGGCTACTTCATCGAACGCAACCAGCGGCAACTCGGACTGCGCGGTGCACGACTCAGTCGTGGTGCACGCCAGTGGCTCACACATTATTCATGGCCCGGCAACGTGCGCGAACTCGAACATGCGTTGTCGCGAGCGATGGTCCGTGCGCTGAGCACAGCGCAATCGGGCGATGGGATCATCGATCTGACCACCCAACACCTAGGTGCCGACGCCGATGGCACTCCGGTACAAACAGAACCCGCCATCAAAACCACCGGCAACGACACACGGCCACTCACCGAAGCCATGGAGCATCACCGTCGCGAAGTGGTTCGGTCCAGACTGCAACAGTATCAAGGCAACCGCGCAGCGACCGCCCGCTCGCTGGGTCTCGACCGAGGCAATTTCCACCGACTACTGAAGAAAACGGGCTTGATCTAGCCGTCTGTTGCTCTTGAGAATCGAGGTTGCCTGCTGCGTCCAAGTTTTTGTTATTTTCTTGCTTTGCCGACAGCAGCCTCAACCGATGACGGCGGCCAGATAGACGAAGCCTCGCTCCATGGGGATGTAGGTGATGTCCATCGCTCAGACCGGGTTGGGTTGGGTCGTGTGATGGGTAGTCCCCGCAGCAGGTAAGGAAACACCGGATGTGCCGGGTGTCGCCGAAGAGGTACTGGGCTTGCGGTAAATCAGCCGGGCAATCCGCTGCCGGCGACCGACCCTGAACCCCTCCAGCCGCAGCAGATCGTGCAGCATGCGCGCACCGGCAAACGGAAGCTCCAGGTGCAGTTCATCGATTCGTCGCATCGGCGCCAGATCTTCCGGCGACACCGGCTGGCGTCGGTAGCACACCGATGAGCGAGACAGCGACAGGATCTCGCACTGCCGAACCACCAGCAGCGCATCGTTGCGATTGATCATCGTTTGGCGCTCGTAGCGCCGATGGTCAGACCATGCGTCCGACGAGCGCAACGGCCAAAAAACTTGTCCTCGACTTGATTGGGGATCGTTCTCCAGTGCTACTGTCCGATCTTGGCCTGCCTGTCTTTGACGATGGGCCCGGCCTTCTCGGAGCGCTCCGCCACCGTCTCAAACGAGTCCTTGGCCCGATCAAGCCATTGCGTCTTCTACTGCGTAATCTGATTAGCGTGGGCATCAAACTGCTGGGCGAGCTGGACCAGCGTCTTGTCATCGCGTAAGGAAGCTACTGCCACCTTGGCCTTGAATGCCGCGGTGTGATTCCTGCGAGTCGTCTCATCGTCTTCTGCTCCTGGGGGCGCCTTGCGGCGCCCGGGATTAGAGCAGAGATCCCACTTACGACACTGTCCGATTATCCGGGGCCAGTTCTACCTGCAATCGCCACCACAGGTTTTACGGTTTGCGGTGGATTCAGAGTAACCGCCGCGGCGTCGCTGATGGTAGGTGCCTGCACCGGCAGGCCAGCGGCCTTGATCATGTTGATCGCGGGTGCCGGATAGATGCCCAACCAGAGTATCGCCAGTGCTGTCGCCAGCATCGCGATGCCGCCGGCGCGCGTCCCCCAGTTTTGTGGTGCCTGGAACGGTTGCACCCAGCGCGGCCTCAGGAACAATACGACCATGGCGCGAAGATAGTAGAACAGGCCGATGGCACTGCCCAGCACCAGCATTGCCAACAACAGCCAGAGTCTGGCATCCATACCCGCTGCGGCAGCATAAAATTTGCCCATGAAGCCTGCGGTCAGCGGGACTCCCGCCAGTGACAGCAGGGACAACGTGAGGATCGAGCTCAGATACGGACGGCGCCAGAACAGGCCGCGATAATCGAACAATTCGTCGGCATCCACTTCGCCGAGTGGGCTGGACATCAGCGAGATGACGCCGAACGCGGCCAGTTCGGTGACGGCGTAGGTCAACAGATAGACACCGACAGCCTCCACCGCCAGCGCGCCGGTGGCGATGAAGGCTACCAGGATGTAACCGAAGTGGGCGATGGCGGAATAGGCCAGCAGGCGCTTGAGATTGGTCTGCTGCAGCGCCAGCACGTTGCCGATCACCATCGACAGGACCGCCAGTACGGTCAGGATGTCCAGGAACAGCTGTGAATGATAGGCGCCTGCCTCGACGAAGAAGCGCAGCAGAAGCGCGAACATGGCGACTTTGGCTGCCGTGGACAGCCAGGCAGTGACGGGTGCCGGCGCACCTTCGTAGACGTCAGGCGTCCACAGATGGAAGGGCACTAGCGCAACCTCGAAGCCGATGCCGACCAGGATCATGCCGCCACCAGCCAGCAACAGCGTGTCGTGCATGGACTGTGCGGATGCCATCAGTGGTGCCATCGACTGGAACGACAAGGTGCCGGTACGCGCGTAGATCAGCGCCATGCCGAACACGATGAAGGACGAGGCAACGGCCGACAGTACCAAATACTTGATGCCGCCTTCCAACGCGCGCCGATCCCGGTGATGCGGGTAAGCGATCATGCCGTACAGCGGTATCGACAGCAGCTCGAGGCCGAGGAAAAACGACACGAAATTAGATGCGCAGGCCAGCACCAATCCGCCCAGGGTGGCCAGCAACATCAGCAGATACAGCTCTTCGCGGTTACCCTGGTACCCCTCCAGATAAGGTTGTGCCAGCGCTGTGCAGGCCAGTGTGATCGCCAGGATCAATCCCATGTAGAACAGTGCGTAGTGATCGACCTGCAGCAGTGGCGTGACCATCTGCGAACCGATCCCGCTCAGCCACACGTAAATGCAGGAGAGCAACGCCAGACTGAGGCCTATTACACACAGAGCGATGTTCCCACGATGATGGCGGCGGATGGCGATAGCCATCATCACCACCACGATGGTGGCAGCGGTGATCAGGATCGGCGTCAGTGCGATCCACTGCGAGGCAGTCCAGTTCATCGGGCGGCGACTCCAGTCGTTTGCGCGGCGGTGTACCAGTGGTGCAAGGAGTGCATCGGCGCCGCCGACACGTCAAGGAAGGTCTGTGGGTACAACCCCAACCACAACAGCAGACCGGCCAATACCATCAAGGTGGCGATTTCCCGACCGTTGAGTTCGAACAAGTGTTTGCTGTCGTCGGGCTCGCGTGCCGGACCGTGCACTGCGCGCTGAACCATGATCAGTGCATAGGCCGTCGATATGATCAATCCGCTGGCGGCGACCCAGGTGACGACCGGTGCGATCTGGTAGCTGCCGAGCAGGACCAGGAATTCGCCGATGAAATTGCCGGTGCTGGGTAGTCCCATTGCAGCCAGTGCAAAGAACATCAAGATCGGCGGCAGGAGCGGGAACTGCGCCCAGAGCCCGCCCATCAAACGCAGGTCGCGGGTATGCAGACGCTCATAGATTTCGCCGCAGAGGATGAACAGCGCACCAGCAGTGACGCCGTGCGAAAGGATGTTGATCATGGCCCCCTGTAGCGCTTGCTCGGTCCCCACGTAGATGGCGAGCATCACGAAACCCATGTGGCTGATACTGGTGTAGGCGACCAGTCGCTTGATATCGTGCTGTCCGAACGCCAGCACCGCGCCGTAGAGGACGCTGGCCACCCCCAGCCACATCGCCACCGGCGCGAACTCGACAGAGGCATGCGGAAACAGCGGAATGACAAAGCGCATCAGGCCGTAGGCGGCGGTCTTCAACATGAGGCTGGCGAGGACGACGCTACCAGCGGTCGGAGCCTGACTATGGGCATCCGGCAGCCAGGAATGTAACGGCACGGACGGAAACTTGACCATGAAGGCGATGAAGAAGCCGAGCATCATCCAGAACGCGGCGGTTGAGTTCATCACCGTGCCGAGCAACTGATCGTAGTCGAACGTCAGCACGCCGGTGTTCTGCTGATGCACGAACACCAGCGCCAGAATCGACAGCAACATCAACAGGCCTGAAGCCTGGGTATAGATGAAGAACTTGATCGCCGCATTGATCCTGCTCAGACCGCCAGGAGCATCGTGCCCCCATAGCGCGATCAGGAAGAACATCGGCACCAGCATGATCTCCCAGAAGAAGAAAAACAGCAGCAGATCCACGGCCAGGAACACGCCGATCGTTCCCGCCAGGTTCCACAACAGATTCAGGTAGAAGAAGCCGGCGTGGCGCTGGATCTCGCGCCAGGAGCAGGCCACGGCCGTGATGCCGATCGCGGCGGTCATCACAATCAACAGCAGCGACAGACCGTCGAGCGCGAAATGGAAACTGGCGCCCAGTCGTGGAATCCACGGGACCTGGTACTCGAAGACCCAGTGTGCGTGGCTGTCCATGCCCAGCCAGGTACCGGAATAGTCGCCGGCGACCCACAGATAGACGGTCAGTATCAGCGTCAACAGCATGGTGAAGAGACCGATCCAGCGCGGCGCGTGGGCGCCGAGCCAGCGTTCGGACTGCCAACAGGCGAGTCCCCCCAACAGGGGGATCAGGACTAACAAGACGAGCGTCATGTCATACGCTCCGCCGGCACGACTCGGTGCGTTTCAGGACGCTGGATCGGGCGCTTCATCGCGTTATTTTTCATGTGTAAAACACCGCCGCGAGAATCACCACGGCGCCGAAACCGATGCTGGCGGCATACCAGCGCACACTACCGTTTTGGGTGCGCACACTCAGGTTGTTGGCGAACCTAAACAGGTCGTTGAGGGCGGTGATGGAAACATCGATCCAGTCGCGCGCACAAAACCGCGCGATGGCATAAAAGGGCCAGACGAACAGGCGATCATACAGCCAGTCAAAGCCGAACGCTGCGAGCCACCAGCGGCGCAGCGCGTCGGGGGCGCCATTGCTCATGAACCGGGCAGTCGCCTGCGGGTTGAGCAGGAACAGTACCCAGGCGGTGCCCACGCCGATCAGGGCCAGCACCAGTGGCAGGGACTCCAGACTTGCAGGCATCTCGCCGCCGGGTGCGACCGGCAGCACACCGATGTGCAGTGCCCAGAAGCCCCCCAACAGCGCTCCAAACGCAAGAATCCCCAGCGGCAGGCTGTGGATCAATCCATGGGGTTTGTGCACCGCATGGTCGCCGCGATATTCGCCGAAGAAAGTGATGAAAATCATGCGGAAGGTATAGATCGCGGTCAGCAAGGCACCGATGATGCCGCACAGCCAGAGCCCATGGTGACCGGACAGCCAAGCCTCGTGCAAAATGCCGTCCTTGCTGAAGAAGCCGGCGGTGGGCGGAATCGCCGACAGCGACGCGCCACCGATGACGAAGGTCCAGAACGTCAGTGGTAGTTTTTTGCGCAAGCCACCCATTTTTACCATTTCCTGCTCGTGGTGGCAGGCGATGATGACGCTGCCGGCGGCCAGGAACAGCAGCGCCTTGAAGAAAGCGTGGACCATCAGGTGGAAGATCGCGCCGCTCCAGGCGCCGACGCCCAGGGCCAGAAACATGTATCCGATCTGGCTGATGGTCGAGTAGGCCAGTACGCGCTTGATGTCGGTCTGCGCCAGCGCCGAGAAGCCCGCCAGCAGCAGCGTCGCGGCGCCGATGACGCCGACCGCTTCCCACGCCGCAGGGGCGAGTTCGAACAGGATGTGGGTCCGCGCGATCAGATAAACGCCGGCCGTGACCATGGTCGCCGCGTGGATCAGCGCCGACACTGGCGTTGGCCCGGCCATCGCGTCGGGTAGCCAGGTCTGCAGCGGCAACTGCGCGCTTTTACCGACCGCGCCGCCGATCAACAGGAAGCAGACCAGGGTGACGGTGAACGAACCCGTGCTCCAGTGTGACGGCGCCAGTTCCAGCACCTGCTGGATATTGAGCGTGCCGAGGTCACGGATTATGATCCACATCCCGATCAGCATCAGCGTATCGCCGATGCGGGTGACGACGAAAGCCTTGCGGGCCGCCGAACCGTTGGCCGGATCCTTGTAGTTGAACCCGATCAGCAGGTAACTGCACAGGCCGACGCCTTCCCAGCCGAGATACAGGAACATCAGATCGTCGGCCAGCACCAGAAACAGCATGCTGGCGACGAACAGGTTCATATAGGCAAAGAACCGCGCGAAGCCTTCTTCACCGTGCATGTACCAGACGGAAAACACGTGGATCAGGAAGCTGACACCGGTCACCACCCACAGCATGACCAACGACAGCGAGTCCAGTCGCAACGAAAGATCCACTTTGAAGTCGCCGACCTGCATCCACTGCCACAGCAGCTCGGTGTAGGCGCCGCCGGGGGGGGGCGAGATCAGGAAACAAGTGCCGGCATAGGCGGCAACCAATGCTGACAGGCCGACGGAGCCGACCCCAATAATGGCGGCTGACCTCTCGCCGATACGCCCGCGCGCGAACGCGAGGGCGAAATACCCCAGCAGCGGAAACAGCAGTGTGAGAAACAGAAGGTTCATCGCGGCTTAGCCTTTCATCTGACTGGCGGCATCGATATCCAGACTGTGGAAACGACGGTAGAGCTGGATCACCAGCGCCAGGCCAACACTGGTTTCGGCCGCGGCCAGGGTCAGGATCATCAGGAACATGATTTGACCGTCGGCGCTGTTCCAGCGACTGCCGGCGACGATGAACGCCAGCCCAGCGGCGTTCATCATGATTTCGATGCTCATCAGCGTAAAAATGATGTTGCGGCGGATCAACACGCCGGTGACCCCCAGCACGAATAACACGCCGGCAACCAGCAGGCCGTATTCCATCGGGATTCCTTGTGCCACCGCCATTACCGCGTACCGCCTTGCTGGCGACCGATGTGGAACGCAGCCACCAATGCCGCCAGCAACAGCATCGAGCCCAGTTCCACCGCCAACAGATAGGGCCCGTACAGCGCGATCCCCACGGCCTTGGCGTCGACGGTCGTGATTGCCGCAGGATGGAGCGCGTGGCCGCCACTAATCAGCCACAGCAATTCAAGCAGCAGTACTGCACACAGGATTGCCGGCGCACCCCAAATCGCGGGTTTTAACCACTGTCGCTCTTGTTCGGTGGTCGAGGGTCCGAGATTGAGCATCATCACTACGAACACGAACAGCACCATAATCGCACCAGCGTAGACGATGACTTCGAGGATGCCCGCAAACGGTGCGCCGAACATAAAAAAGAGCACCGCGACCGCCAGCAGCGAAACGATCAGGTACAACAAGCCGTGTACCGGGTTGAAATTGACGATCGCCAGCAACGTCGCGACGATGGCAACAGCTGACACGACAAAGAATGCGATTTCCATGGCGATGCAGTGGCTGGTGGTTAGGGGTTGATGACTCGCCGACAAAGTTGCCTTACGGCAACAGTGTCTTGACGTCGATGGGGGGCGCCTCGTGTTCGGCCGCTCCTTTGGGTTTGCCGGCGATGCTCATGCCGGCCACGCGATAAAAATTGTAGTCGTGGTACTTGCCGGTGCCGTCGATCAGCAGATGCTCTTTTTCGTAGACCATGTTCTGGCGGTCGTACTCGGCCATCTCGAAGTCCGGCGTCAGTTGGATCGCGTTGGTGGGGCAGGCCTCTTCGCAAAATCCGCAATAGATACAACGCGAGAAGTTGATACGAAACCATTCCGGATACCAGCGGCCGTCCTCGGTTTCGGTCTTCTGTAGCGAGATGCAGTCTACCGGGCAGGCCACTGCGCACAGGTTGCAGGCCACGCAGCGCTCCTCGCCGTCGGGATCGCGGGTGAGGATGATGCGACCGCGGTAGCGCGGCGGGATATACGGCATCTGCTCGGGATAGCTGATTGTGTCCTTTTTACGCCACAAGTGACAGAAGATCAGCCACAAGCTGCGCAGGTTAGTGAACGTGGCTTTGATGAAGTACCAGATCATTGCCGTCCCTCAAGTGTGTGCATGCGCCAGCACGACGGCGCCGGTCACCACTAGGTTGACCAGTGCCAGCGGCAGGCAGAATTTCCAGCCACCTTCCATCAATTGGTCATAGCGGGGCCGAGGCAACGCGGCCCGCAGCAGGATGAAAAACACCAGGAATGCGCTGGTCTTGATCGCAAACCAGATCACTGGCGGCAGCCACGGCCCCTGCCAGCCGCCAAAAAACAGGGTCGCCAGCAGTGCGGAGACGATGGTGACGCCGACGTACTCGCCGACGAAGAACATGCCGAACTTCATGCCCGAATATTCGGTATGGAAGCCCGCCGTCAGCTCCTGCTCGGCTTCCGGGAAATCGAAAGGTAACCGGTGGGTCGCGGCGATGCCCGCCATCGTGAACAGGCAGAAGCCGAAAAATTGTGGCACCACGAACCACAGATCCTTCTGGGCTGCGACGATACTGTCGATCGAGAACGAGCCGGCCTGCATCACCACGCCCATCACCGCCAGCCCCATGAATACCTCGTAAGAGATCATCTGTGCCGCTGCGCGCAGGGCCCCCAACAGAGCATATTTGCTGTTGGAAGCCCAGCCCCCCAGCATCACCGCGTAGACGGACAGCGAGACCATGCCCAGGAAAAACAGGATGCCGACGTTGAGGTTGATGACGCGCCAGGTCGGTGTGATGGGCACGATGGCGAAGCTTAGCAACATCGTCACCAGTGCCACGAAAGGGGCGATGATGAATACCGGCTTGTCTGCGAAGCTGGGAATCCAGTCCTCCTTCATGAATATCTTGACCATGTCGGCGATCACGATACCGAGGCCCAGCGGCCCGACCCGGTTCGGGCCCCAGCGGTCCTGCCACAATCCCAGCAGGCGCCGTTCCGCCCAGATCATCCACGCGGCGACCATTATCACGCCAGTGAGGATAACGATGGTCTTGACGATGCCGATCAGGATCGCGATCACTTCCGGCGTGAAGAAAGCCTGAATCGCATTCATGCCGTGGTTACCGCATGGAGTTCGGCTGGGGTTGAGCTGAGCAGGCGCGGGACGCCCGGCACTCCCGCAGGCAAACCGGCAATGCCGGCCGGCAGCGACTCCAGCACCCGTACCGGAAGGCGCAGGGTGGCACCGTTCAGGTGCACATCGACCAGTGAGCCATCGCTCAGCGTGTGGTGCGTGGCGTCCACCGTCGACAGCGCGACATAAGCTGCACCGATACGCGCCGCGATCGGCGCAGCCAGGGCTGACAATTCTTCCGTTCCGTAGATCTGCGGCAGGGTGATCGCAGACAATTCCCGTGGGTCGGCAACGAAGGCGGCGGGCGGTGTGTCAAAGTAGCGCAGGTGAGCGTCGGCCGGCGGTTCGATCAAGCGTACACCGGGGTCGCCTCCGCTCAAATGCCCACCGACTTTGTCCTGAAACTTGTTCCAGGCTTGTGGTGAGTTCCAGCCTGGCGCCCAGGCATAGGGAATCAGTGCGGCGGGCCGTGCGTCGGTACCGATCCCGTTGGCGCCTTCCATTGAGAAGGCCATCGCGCTGTCGGTATCCTGCGGAACGCGCGGTTCGTGCACGGAGAGGTTGGCGCGCATCGAGGTACGGCCGCTGTAGCGATGCGGTTCGCGTGCCGATTTGAGTCCCTCGATGCGGAAACCGGCGCCAGGCGCGGCGGCGGTGATGCCGGCCAGCAGCGGCGACGCTGCGGCGCAGGCCGCAGTCAGTTCATCCAACGTCGAGTGGTCATGGCCATCGCCTTCGATGTGGCTGCGCAGGCGGCGCAGCCAACGCCAAGCTTCGGTGATGGCGATGTCATATTGATAATAGGCTGGATCGAACACTTGGAAATAGCGCTGTGCTCGGCCTTCGTTGTTGACCAGCGTGCCATCGCCTTCGAACACGCTGGCGGTCGGCAGCACCGCCTCGGCGCGCGCTGTGGTTTCAGTACGCTGGTGATCAAGCACGACCAAGCGGGTCTTGGCCAGCGCCGCATCGATCACAGATCGGGGCGCGCGGCGATACAGATCGTTCTCCAGCACCACGGCGACGTCGGCGCGACCTTCCGTCAGATCGGCCAGTGCCTGTTCCAGCCCGTGACCGTCCAGCAGCGCAACACCAAGACTGTTGCTCTCCGGCAGCGCCAGACAGATCTCGGCGGGCTTGCCCCTGACGTGCAGAGCCCGGGTGATGTTGGCAGCGGCGTTCAGCAATTCCAGACTGCCAGCACTGGTCCCACACACCACCAGCGGCTGGTCGGCGGCCAGCAGATCGTTGGCGATACGGTTCACCAGCGTTTGAGTCGCTTCGTCGAGTCCTTCAACGGCGGGTGCAGAAGTATCGATGGCGTGCGCCACGGCGTAGCCAAAACGCGCCTGATCCTGCGGTGCGGCATGCAGTGTGGCGGCGGCGATGTCGTCCAATCGCGTGGCGCAGACTGAGGTCAGGTAGATCGGTAGTTTCTGGTGTTGGGCGATATCGGCCAGCGAGATCGTCTGCCAGTCGAACAATCTGTTGTCGGCGGCCAGCTTGCGATGTATGCCGCGCGCGGTCTGGCGCAGTGCCAGCGCAATCATGGGTGCGGACTGGGTGACGTCCTCCCCCAGTACCAGTGCAGCATCGGCGGACTCGATGCCATGCAGTGTCACCGCAGGCGCCGGACCCTGACGCAGAATTTCGAGCGCGCGGATCAGCAGCGTGCGTTCGGGAGTGGAATGGCCGTCGTGGAAATTTTCGGCGCCGACTAGATCACGCAGCGCCTGGTTGGATTCGAGGCTGGCGCGCGGCGAGCCGATGCCAATGGCGCGCCGGGCGCCCCGCAGCAGGCCGCCGACGTGGGCCAGTGCATCGTCCGGTGCCGCTGCGGATTGCTTGCCGTCGATCTGCAACAGCGGCAGCAACGGCCTGTCCTTACGATTGACGTAACCGTAGCCGAAGCGACCGCGATCGCACAGGAAGTAACCGTTGACCTCGCCGTTATAGCGATTCTCGATACGGCGGATTTCGCCATAGCGTTCGCCCGGCGAGACGTTGCAACCCAGTGAGCAGCCGGTGCAGATACTGGGCGCGTACTGGAGATCCCACTTGCGCGTGTAGCGGTCGCCGTGAGTCTTGTCAGTAAACACGCCGGTCGGGCAGATCTCGGTGAGATTGCCGGAGAACTCGCTCTCCAGCGTGCCGTCAGCGGGGCGGCCGAAATAGATGTTGTCGTGCGAGCCGTATACGCCGAAATCGGTGCCATCAGCGTAGTCGTTGTAATAGCGCACGCAGCGGTAACAGTTGATGCAGCGGTTCATCTCATGGCCGATGAACGGTCCCAGGTTCTGATTCTGGTGCGTGCGTTTGGTGAAGCGGTAGTTGCGCACGGCGTGACCGGTCATCACCGTCATATCCTGCAGGTGACAGTGGCCGCCTTCCTCGCACACCGGGCAATCGTGCGGGTGGTAGGTCATCACCAACTCAATCATCGATGCGCGAAATTGCGTGGCTTCCTCGTCAGTGATCGAAATGTAGCTGCCGTCGGTCGCCGCCGTCATGCAGGACATGATGATCTTGCCGCGCTTGTCGTCGACGTTCTTGAACTGCTTGACCGCGCACTGGCGGCAGGCACCGGCAGTGCCCAGCGCTGGATGCCAGCAGAAATGGGGAATATCCAGCCCCAAACTGAGACAGGCGTGCAGCAGGTTATCGCTGCCGTTGACTTCGTAATCTTTGCCGTCGACGTGAATCGTTGCCACGTTACTCGTCCGTTGGTGAGGGGTCAGGCCGCCGCTTGCGCGGAAGGCTTGGCAATGCCGGCTTCAAACTCGGCGCGGAAGAATTTTAGTGCACTTTGCAAGGGCTCCATTGCGCCGGGCGCATGTGCACAGAACGTCATGCCCGGGCCGAGGTTGTGGGTCATGCGCTGCAGCGTCTCGATGTCGCCGGGCCGGCCTTGGCCACGTTCGAGCGCGTCCAACGTCTTCACCGTCCATGGCAGACCGTCACGGCAAGGTGTGCACCAGCCGCAGGATTCGCGCGCAAAGAATATTTCGAGGTTGCGCAACACCGACAACAGATTTTGCTGGTCGTCCACTACCGTCAGCAGACCGGTGCCCATGCGGCTGTTGTTACGGCCGATGGTGTCGAAATCCATCGCCAGATCGAGGTGCTCGGGCAGCAGGAAATCGGTGGAGGCACCGCCCGGCAGCCAGCATTTGAGTTTGAAGCCGTCGTTCATGCCGCCGGCGTGTTGCTCGAGGATTTCGCGAGCGCTGGTGCCGATCGGCAGTTCCCAGCAGCCCGGATGTTTGACGCGGCCGGAAACGCCATAGAGTTTGGTACCGCCGTCGCTGCTTTTACCCTGCGATAGCCCCTTGAACCAGTCGGCGCCATTGACGACGATGTGCGGCACGTTGTACAGCGTCTCGACGTTATTGACCACGGTGGGCTTGCCCCACAGACCGGCGACCTGCGGGAACGGCGGCTTGCTGCGCGGGACGGCGCGCTTGCCTTCCAGACAGTTGAGCAGCGCGGTTTCCTCGCCGCAAATATACCGGCCGGCACCGGAGTGCACCGCCAGGGTCATGCCCCAACCACTGTCGAATATATTATCCGAGATATAGCCGGCGTCACGTGCCTCGGCAATGGCCCGTTTGAGCCGTTCCGCCGCCAGCACGTATTCGCCACGCAAGAAGATGTAACCGCGCGTGGCGCCGATGGCGTAACCAGCCACCAGCATGCCTTCGATCATCTGGTGCGGATCGCCTTCCAGCAGCAGACGGTCCTTGAACGTACCCGGCTCCATCTCGTCGGCATTGCAGACAATATATTTTTGTTTGGGCGCGCGATCCCCCGTCGGCACGAAGCTCCACTTCAAGCCGGTGTTGAAACCTGCGCCGCCACGGCCGCGCAGGTTGGAGTCCTTCACCACCTTCTGCACGTCCTGTGGGGACATTTCCTTCAAGGCCTTGTGCAGTCCGCGATAGCCGCCAGCGGCCTCAAACGCCTTGAGACCGAGCGGGCCGCGGGCGAGATTGATGTTGGCGGTCAGAGGATGAGTCTGAGCGGTGATCTGGGCGGCGGTCATGCGTATTGCTCCAGTATTTTGGCGATCCCGTCCGGCGCGATGTTGAAATGCGTGTCGTCGTCGACCATCAACACCGGAGCCCGATCGCAGGCGCCCAGACAGCAGATCGGCAGCAGGGTGAAGCGGTTGTCGGCAGTGGTCTGGCCGAATCCGATATTCAACTGCTTCTGCAGTTCGGCGTTGACCGCTTCGTAACCGGTAAGGAAACAGGACAGGCTGTCGCACAGCTTGATGACGTGCCGGCCGACCGGTTGGCGGAAGATCAGGTTGTAGAACGTCGCCACGCCTTCGACATCCGCAGCAGGGATGCCGAGAATTTCACCGATCGCAGAGAGCGCGGCGTCGGGCACCCAACCGTTGCGCTTCTGCACGATTTTCAGCGCATCGATGACGGCGGAGCGGGCATCATCGTAATGGTGCGTCTCCTGTTCGATGGCGCGACGATCCTCGTCGTACAGCACGAAAGGCGCCACCCGCGGCAGGTCCTTCAGCTTGATCACTGAATCGGGGGCGGAACCGGGGGTAGACTCAACGATCGACATCGGCCATCACAAAGTCAATGCTCGCCAACAGGGCGATCAGGTCGGGAACCATGCTGCCGCGGATGATGTGCGGAATCATCTGCAGGTGCGGGAAGCTGGGAGTGCGGATACGGGTGCGGTAGCTCATGGTGCTGCCGTCGCTGATCAGGTGATAGCCGTTGATACCCTTGGTCGCCTCGATCATGTGCGAGGCTTCACCCGCCGGGATCACCGGCCCCCAAGACACGCCGAGGAAGTGCGTGATCAGGGTTTCGATATCCTGCAGCGTGCGTTCTTTCGGCGGTGGGCAGGTCAGCGGATGGTCGGCCTTGTAAGGGCCGGAAGGCATGTTGTTGAGACACTGCTCGATGATGCGGCAGCTCTGATGGATCTCCTCAGCGCGCAGTACGCAGCGGTCGTAACAGTCGCCGTTGGCGGCCAACGGCACTTCGAAGTCGAAATTTTCAAAGCCGGAATACGGACGTGCCTTGCGCAGGTCGTAGTCAACGCCGGTGGCGCGCAAGCCCGGGCCGGTGACGCCCCAGTCGATCGCCTCTTGGCTGTTGTAAGCGGCGACACCGATGGTGCGCGCCTTGAAAATGCTGTTCTCCAGCGCGACCTTTCGGTACTCGACCAGGCGCTTGGGCATCCAGTCGAGGAATTCGCGCACCTTGCGGTCCCAGCCTCTGGGCAGGTCCTGGGCGACACCGCCGATGCGGAACCAGGCCGGATGCATGCGGAAGCCGGTAACCGCCTCGATCACGTCGTAGGCTTTCTGGCGGTCGGTGAACATGTAGAACACCGGCGACATGGCGCCGACGTCCTGTGCGTAAGTACCGTAAAACAACAGATGCGAAGTGATGCGGAAGAACTCACTCATCATTACGCGAATGATCTGCACCCGTGCCGGCACGGTGATGCCGGCCAGCTTCTCCACCGCCAGCACGTAGGGCAGGTTGTTCATCACCCCGCCGAGATAGTCGATGCGATCGGTATAGGGAATGTACGTGTGCCAGGACTGGCGCTCCCCCATCTTCTCGGCGCCGCGATGGTGGTAGCCGATGTCCGACACGCAGTCGAGAATTTCTTCACCGTCGAGCTGCACGACGATGCGGAAGGCGCCGTGTGCGGAAGGGTGATTGGGGCCGAGGTTGAGGAACATGAAATCGGCGTCGTCGGACTGCCGTTGCATGCCCCAGTCCTCGGGCTTGAAACGCATGCCCTCCTGCTCCAGATCCGTCTTCATCGCGTCCAGCGTGTAGGGATCGAATTCGGTGGCGCGCGCCGGGTAGTCCTTGCGCAGCGGGTGGCCGGTCCAGGTCGGCGGCAACAGGATGCGCTTCAGATACGGGTGACCAGCGAAGACCACGCCGAACATATCCCAGGCCTCGCGCTCGTACCAATTGGCGTTGGGCCACAAGCCGGTGGCGGTGGGCAGCGACGGGGTCTCCCCCAACAATGGGACCTTGATGCGGACTTCGCCGCCGCCGCGTGTGGCGATGTCCCGGTCGATCGACAACAGGTCGTAGACGATGGTGAAATCGGCCCGCGGCAACCCTTGGCGGTGGCGGCGCAGGCGTTCGTCCACGCCACTCAGATCAAGCAGCATGCTATAGGGCTTCGGCACCTCGCGCTTGAGGTAGCCGAGCACTTCGAGGATGCGTTCGGCGCCGACCCACAGTGTCGGCACCCCGTCCACGGTCGGTTGCAGCGTGAACAGGTTCTCGCCGAAGCGCGTGGTCAGCTCGCGCACCACCTCGGGCGTGGGCGCCGGAGCGGTCGGCAGTCGGGGTGAATCGTCGGCCATGCTCAGACCTGGTCGGGTGAGCGCAGCGTGGTCTGTGCGCGACGCGAGGCCAGCTTGATGTCGCGCTGCGCCGGCATCTTTGCGCGATAAATGCCCTGATCGCCGACCACCCAGGACAGCGGGCGGCTTTCATTTTCGATTCCTTTTTGCAACATTTGCAAGGCCTCGAGAAATGCTTCGGGGCGCGGCGGGCAGCCGGAGATGTAAACGTCCACCGGCAGGAATTTGTCCACGCCCTGCACCACGGAGTAGATGTCGTACATGCCGCCGGAGTTGGCGCAAGAACCCATCGAGATCACCCATTTAGGTTCCAGCATCTGCTCGTACAGACGCTGCACGACAGGCGCCATCTTGATGAACATGGTCCCGGCGATGACCATCAGATCGGCCTGGCGCGGCGATGCACGAATGACTTCGGCGCCGAAGCGCGCGATATCGTGCGGCGGCGTGAACACGGTGGCCATCTCCACGTAACAGCAGGACAGACCGAAGTTGTAGGGCCAGATCGAGTTCTTGCGTCCCCAGTTGACCATGTCGTCGAGCTTGCCCATCAGCACATTCTTATGCACCTGGCGCTCGGTGAAGCTCTGTTTGGCGGTCGGCGCGAGGCGCTGGCGCTCGGAGTCCGGGTTAACGCGGGTGAGGGTATATGTCATGAACCTTGACCTGCCTGATCTATTTCAGTTGTGAGGGGCGCTCGGTCGCCGCCATGCGGCGACGCGAAGCCGGTGCCCAATCTAGCCCGCCGAGGCGCCAGACGTAAACCAACCCCCCCAGCAGGATCAACACGAAAGTAGTGGCCTCGATGAAGCCGGGCCAGCCCGCCTCGCGCAGTGATACCGACCAAGCGTAGAGAAACACGGACTCGAGGTCGAAGATAACGAAGAACATCGCCACCAGATAAAACTTGGTGGGGAAGCGCATGTGCTCGCTGCCGACCGAGACGATTCCGGATTCGAACGGTTGCTGCTTGGCCGGCCCCTGCGAGCGCCCGCCCAACAGGTGAGACAGGCCCAGCATGAGCACCGCGATGGCCACGACGCCCAGTGTGAAGATGGCGAAAGACCAACCTTGTACGGCGAGGGCGGTTTCAGTGCCCATGCGTCGTGTCTCCTAATAGTTTTTAAGCTGGGTGTGCCGGTCGAGCATTACCGACCGAACAGATCTCGTCAGCTGGACGATTATACGGGATTCAACGACGGGTTGTAGCATCAGCCGCTTCCAATGACACATGAGCCTGGAGGAGGCAGCGTGATTCCAACGACAGATGAGCCTGAGCGGTCATTCCTTTGGAGAATGATCGTGACTCTCACATACTCAATCGTTGACCTCACTGGCCGAGGTGCAAGCTTTTCTGGAGGGCAGTACATGAGCGGCCAGCCAGTCCGGCAGACGCTGCGTCCAGCTCGCTTCGGCGTAGGAGTAGCTGGACACGCCCAGCACCGCAACGTTCGAGTGATATGCGGCACGGATGCTGTGCTGGCTGAGCGTGAAGATATCTACATGCTGCGGATCATCGACAGCATGATGAGTTGAATTCAGCTACGTTAAACTATGGTTTTAGGCTTGCGGGAAGGCAGGGACGACACATCGCCAGCCATAGGGTAGCGTCGTGCAAATGGGTATCAATCTTTACAAAACCACAAAACGAGAATGCAACATTTACGGCGTATATGAAGCCGTTGTTCGACGTCCTCCCTGCACCAGATATATAACGAATTCCTCGCCATTCCCACCGTCTTGAGCCCGTTTTCTCGCTCCTGCCTATCGAACCGAAGCGCAGCAGCGCGTCATTCAGGTGAACGTGAACAGAAGCGCATATCGTGAGGCGATGGATGGCATGGACGACATCGCACTCAACGCGCAACCCCTGATCACCGAAGCCAGCGCTGCGCCACCATTGGTGACCGCCACGCCCGTCGCGAAGGCGTCGACGACGCGCTATAGCGTGATCGGTGCGGTGAGTTTCGTGCATGTCCTCAACGACATGATGCAGTCGGTAATCCTGGCGATCTACCCACTGCTCAAGGGTGAATTCCATCTCAGTTTCTTGCAGATCGGCATGATCACGCTGTCATTTCAGTTGACCGCCTCGCTGCTACAACCGGTGGTTGGGATGGTCACCGACAAGCTATCGCTGCCGTATTCGTTGCCGGTCGGAATGTGCTTCACGCTGAGCGGGGTGCTACTGCTGTCAGTGGCGCCAAGCTACCCGGCCCTGCTGCTGGCAGTCGCGCTGATCGGCTGTGGATCGTCGGTGTTTCACCCCGAATCCTCGCGGGTAGCGCGCATGGCTTCGGGCGGGAGATACGGACTTGCGCAGTCGGTGTTCCAGATCGGCGGCAACCTGGGCCAGGCCCTGGGTCCGCTGCTGGCTGCGGGGATCGTGCTGCGGTTCGGACGCTCACATATCGGCTGGTTCGGCTTGGCGGCGCTGCTGGGAATTGTCATTCTGCTGCAGGTCAGCCGCTGGTACAGCCGTCACATCAACGAGCGGACCAAACAGCGCCTGCCGTCAGACCAGCCGGAATACCCGGCGGCGGTGGTACGCCGCACGATCAGTGTACTGATGGTGCTGATGTTCTCGAAATTCTTCTACCTGGCCAGCATCAGCAGTTACTACGAGTTCTACCTGATCCATCGTTTCGGCGTGTCGATGACGACGGCGACGCATTTGCTGTCGGTGTTCCTGCTGGCCGTCGCCGCCGGTACTTTGATCGGCGGGCCGATCGGCGATCACATCGGCCGCAAACGCGTCATCTGGTTTTCGATCCTCGGTATCGCGCCGTTCACCTTGCTGTTGCCGCACGTGGATCTGGCGTGGACGATCGGACTCAGCGTGGTGATCGGCGTGGTTCTGGCGTCCGCCTTTCCAGCGATCATCGTGTATGCGCAGGACATGATGACGCACCGAATCGGCATGGTATCAGGCATGTTTTACGGACTCTCGTTCGGCCTGGGCGGTATTGGCGCGGCGGTGCTCGGCATCGTGGCCGATCATTTCGGTATCGTGTTTGTGTATCAGATCTGCGCGTTCCTGCCGCTGCTCGGCCTGCTGGCGATTTTCCTGCCCGATGTGCGCCCACCCGAGGAAACGCCTGTCTCCGTTACGCAAAGCGCCTGACACTGCAAAATGGGCTATGTCGCGTCATCGCCGGCGTTGCCATACGTGATCCACACTCCAGGGGCCTGCTCCGGCAGCGGACAGATACAGGAACACGAAACAGAACATCACGGCCAAGTCACCATGGTTGAGGACCGGCCAGAAATTGGCGGGGTTGTGTGCCATGAAATAGGCAAAAGCCATTTGACCCGAGAGAATGAAGGCAACCGGTCGCGTCGTCAGCCCGATCAGCACCAGCAACCCACCAAAGAACTCCAGCACGCCGGCCAGCCCCATCAGTGAAAACAAATGCACCGGCGTCCCACCCAACAGACCGAACAACTTTTGCGCGCCGTGCTGCATGAACAAAAAGCCGGTGACAATGCGCAGGACGCTGAGCAGGAACGGTGACGCCTTGATCCAGAAAAACGATTGGTTAGCCATGTCATCCTCCGGGAACTTTCAGGTCTCCGCAGTATGGATTAATGTCATCGCAAAATCGATACGTCATCTGCCCGTTCGCAACCATCTGGAGTTTTGCCGACGTGTCCCAACTCAAAGCCCTGCTGTTTGACGTCGACGGTACGCTGGCGGAAACCGAGCACGACGGCCATCGCGTTGCGTTCAATCGCACTTTCGCAGAACACGGCCTGTCCTGGCATTGGAATGAAAGTCGCTACCGCGAGTTGCTGGAGACCTCCGGCAGCAGGGAGCGCATCGCTGCTTATGTCCGCAGCGATCATCCGCACTGGCTGAACCAGACCGACGCCACGGCACGGATCAAGCAGATGCATCTCGACAAGAATCGCCACTATGCCGGGCTGGTGGTAGCCGGCAACATTCATCTGCGGCCCGGGGTGACGGCGCTGCTGAGGCAGGCGATCGCACAGAATCTACGGTTGGCGATCGTCACCACCACCCACCGCAGCAATGTGGACGCGCTGTTGGCAGTAACTCTGGACGCCGAACTGCGCAATGCGTTTCAGGTGTTCGTGACCGGCGAGGATGTGGCACGCAAGAAGCCTGACCCGGAGTGCTACCAGCTGGCGTTGCATGCACTCAAGCTGGCGCCAGATGAAACCCTGGCCATCGAGGACTCTCCCAACGGCCTCAACGCCGCCCACGGCGCCGGGATACGCAGCTTGATCGTGCCCAGCGTCTATTTTCGCGACTGCGATTTCACGGCGGCCGATATCGTCGCCCGCGAGTTCACCGACGTGTCCTTGTCAGCGTTGTGCCAGCTTCCGTAAGCCTCGAGCTCAGGAATTGGAACTCGATCCGAAGTCGTAACGCAGGCCACGTGAAACCCGTAGATCTGGGCGTCATTCCGCTGCACGAAAACCACGCCACCGGCGGTCAATCGCAGATCGGGTAATGCAGCGGAAGATTGGCGGACCGTCAGTTCCAGACTGAGGTCGAATGCCACGCTGCTGATCGACGCGCGATGCTCCGGTTGACCCGTCGCGCACTGTTTGACACCGGGGATGGCATAACCGATGGGCACCGACAACTCGAATGTATCCAGTACGGTGGCGGTCGGCACGATGTAAGCCGCGTAATAGCGGGTGAACTTGAAACCGTCAGACTGAGTATCGTGACCGACGGTGATGCCGTAATGAACCTCGTCGTCAATGTTCTCGAGAACGCGATAACCCAGACGTACGTCGTACAACCGGCCGTAATAGTGCTGTTAATAGTGTTGCTCAGGAAATCCGCCGACGCTCGACGAATTGAGTACCGACAGCGTCACCCACTGGTAATCGACACCGACATAAAACTTGTATCTGATCTCGGCAGCGCCTATCGCTTTGGACGCACCGGTATCCGCGCTAGCAGTCTGTCGGACTTTCCCCACTCAAACGGTATCGTTTGTGGCGCGGGAATAGTACAACAACGCACTGATTATGTTTATATACGGAGTCTAT
>CAJDTS010000021.1_pt1 | contig 29216 bp, 30 predicted proteins | sample 7389861 | NCBI WGS metagenome assembly CAJDTS01 (sample SAMEA7055659, study PRJEB34461) | soil metagenome | biome: terrestrial ecosystem; feature: Peninsula; material: soil | place: Antarctica | collected 2016 | reverse complement strand
GTGCGTAAAAAGGTTTGTCGTTGCATCACTTTCACCGCTGCCGCTTGTCTCGATTGATTGGAGTATCCCGCCTGGCAGGCTCAGGAGATGAGCCTGTGCCTGATTCGGGATAAATCGCTCGTGTGGCGTTAAGCCGGCCGATTAGTGCGTCGCGTAGTTCCGGTGGCCAGATCACTTCCACATCCGGTCCGTGACGCAGCAGGTCCATGACGAGTTCGCGTTCGTCGGTGTAGGGCAGACGCAGCTCATAACCGCCATCCGCAAGCCAGCGCCCGCGTTGTTGAGGATGCCAGCGCTCGTGGCAGACCCAGCGCGCGGCATGGGCGCTGAATCGCAGGTGGGCGGTGTGTTTTTTGTGGCCGGCGAAGATGCCGTAGCCGGCGCCGAGCTTGGTGTTGAGTTTTGCATCGGGGATTTCGGCAGCTTGACGATCAAGGACGCGGGCGGTTTCGACGGCGTCAAGCGCAAAACTGCGCAGGGCGTTGCGGCGATGGCACCAGGCGTCGCAGTACCAGTTGTCGCGGTAGCGCACCAGGCGCTGCGGGGAGATTTCTCGTTCAATCCGTTCGTCTCGTTCACGGTTGTGGTGGCGTATCCACAGGCGTTTGCGTTCTAGCGTGGCTTGCGCGAACTCGGTAAACATTAGCGGTTCGTGTCGTGCCGAAGCGCTGCCGAGCAGGCGTACGCGCTGAGCCAGCCGGACGCCGCTGGGTAGTTTGTCCTCGATCAGTCGGTGCAGGCGCTGGCGCAGCGGTTGCAAGTGTTTGCCGAGCAACTCCGGTTGTAGGTTGCCGAGCAGGTGATCCAGCGTCAGTAGCGCTTCGAGTTCGGCCGCGGACAGCCACAGGCCGGGCAGGGCGAAGCGCTCGCCGTCGGTGTAGCGGTAAACCCGCTGGTCGCGATCCCACTGGATCGGTGCGTCGAAGCGGTCGCGCAGGTCGCGGATGTCTCGCACCATGGTGGAGCGCGAGACCTCTAGACTTTCGCACAACTCGGCTAGCGTTACATGTCGACGCTGACGAAGCTGTCGATCAATGCGGTAATACCGTTCGCTGCGGTCCACGGTGCCTCCAAGCCGTTTTCGTCAGTGAACCATAAGGTTCTTTGTCAGCGCTTGCACATCAATGAGCATATCCGCTCCGTCGATAAGTGCTTCACGACCGCTTGTGGCAGGCATCGTTGGCGCGAAGCTCAACCCACGGCAAACTCTCGCCGCAGCCATACGTTGCATGGTGGCCAGACCGCGGAGCCTGCGTCAATGCGATGTAGCTGGTGTTGGCTCATCGGTCGAGCAGTTCGGTTCGCGCAAAAATTTTGCATTCGCATCGACTGTGCCCAGCTTCGTAATTTGTGCTGCACTCAGAATCATCGGCGGCGTGTAGTTCTGCCGTATCTTGAGCGTGAACGGCACGTTCAGGCGTTGATTGCCGACGCAGATGTCCAGCGCCACTACCGGTTCGTGACGAACGCCGCCGCCGCGTATGTGTATTACATGATCGTGCAGGATGGGTTGGTTCAGACGTACCTGTTGCAGAGTGACAACGTCGCCGCTGTCGACCACGAAGCGCACCCACGGACCGTTGTCGTGCAGCACGTATTTCAGGCTTGTCACCTTGAGTACGGAATGCCTCGCCTTGACATCCAGCAGGGCGGTGACTTCGATGGGCTGGTCGCCGAGGATACGGACATGTTCACGCGCCCCGTAGTGGGTAAGACCGGCAGCAGAGGCCGCGGCGGTACAGAGCATCAACAGGGGAATCGTGAATAGGGGAATCGTGCTGGTTTTCATGAACCGCCCCTCAGCGTATCAATGCGCGGTAGCCAATGTCATGCCGGTAATGAGCGCCTTGCCAGTGGATGTTTGCCGCCGATGCATAGGCCCGCGTGCGCGCCTGGCTCAGGTCGCTACCAAGACTGCAGACGCAAAGCACGCGACCGCCGCTGGTGACGATGTTGCCATGGTCGAGACGGGTGCCGGCATGAAACACCTTGGTCATCGGGCTCGGTGCGGCATCCAGACCGTCGATCACATCGCTCTTGCGGATGTCGCCGGGGTAGCCTGCGGCCGCCATCACCACGCCCAGCGCCGGCTGCGGTTTCCAGCGCAGTGGGGCCTGACCCGGATCGCCGTTGACGGCCGCTTGCAGCAGCGCCAGCAGGTCTGAATCCAGCCGCATCAGGATCGGTTGGGTTTCGGGATCGCCCAGACGCGCATTGAATTCCACGACCGACGGCGCGCCATCGGCTGCAATCATCAGGCCGGCATAAAGGAAACCGGTGAACGCGCGGCCTTCGGCGGCCAGTCCGCGCAGCGTCGGCTCGATGATCTCGGCACGTACACGGGCGTCGACCGCTGGCGTCACCACTGGTGCCGGCGAATAAGCGCCCATGCCGCCGGTATTGGGGCCAGTGTCGCCGTCGTACACGCGCTTGTGATCCTGCGACGAAGCCAGCGGTACGTAGCGGTTGCCGGCGGCGACGACGATGTAACTGGCTTCCTCACCGACCAAAAAATCCTCGATTACCAGCTTTGTCTGATCGCGGGGTGCCCCGGCACCGTCCGGGCCACCGCCGAATAGAGTGCGGATGGCGTCCTGCGCCTGTGACACGGACTCCGCGACCACCACGCCCTTGCCGGCGGCGAGGCCATCGGCCTTGACCACGATGGGGGCGCCGCGTGCGGCGACGTAATCCAGTGCGGGTTCGGCCTCGGTGAAGACCCGATAGGCGGCGGTGGGGATGTGGTGGCGGGCGAGAAAATCCTTGGTAAAGGCCTTGCTGGATTCGATCTCGGCGGCGGCCTGGGACGGGCCGAAGATACGCAAGCCTGCCGCCGTGAAGGCATCAACCACGCCCGCCGCCAACGCCGCTTCGGGGCCGACCACGGTGAAGTCGGTACCTTCGTCCTGCGCCAGTTTCAGCAGGCCCGGTACATCATCGGCGGCGACGGCAGCATTGCGGCACTTGGGCTCAGAGGCGGTGCCGGCATTGCCGGGCGCCACCAGCACTTCGCTGACGCCGGCCGAGGCGGCCAGTTGCCAAGCCAGTGCATGTTCACGACCGCCGCCGCCGATAACGAGGACTTTCACACCGGGGCTGCTCGCTCGCTTACTTGTACGCCTTCATCGAATTCTCGATTTCCGTACGCGCGGCAGCGGCATCGCGCCAGCCCGAGATCTTCACCCACTTGCCTTCCTCGAGATCCTTGTAGTGTTCGTAGAAGTGCCTGATCTCGTCCTGTTTGCGTTTCGATACGTCGGCGAGGTCTTTGATGTCTGCGTAGTAATTTGTGGAGACCTTGTCAGTGGGCACGGCCAGGATCTTGGCGTCCTTGCCTTTCTCGTCCTCGGTGTCGAGCACGGCCACGGCACGGCACTTGATCACGCAGCCGGCGATGATCGGCTGCGGCGTCAGCACCAGCACGTCGACCGGGTCGCCGTCGTCGTACAGCGTGTGCGGCACGTAGCCGTAGTTGGCCGGATACTCCATCGACACGTTCATGAAACGGTCGACCATCAGCAGGCCGGAATTCTTGTCGACTTCGTATTTCACCGGCGGGCCGTAGGCGGCGATTTCGATGACGACGTTGAATTCGTGCGGCGCCTTGTCGCCGGCACTTAGGGTCGTGAAGCTCATTGCGTGTTTCCTTGCTGTGATGGAGGGGTGAAAAACGGACATTGAGGAATTTAGACCGTGAACTCGCGCCCGGTCTTCTTTGGTGCGAGTATTTTTTTCAAGGTGACGTAGGCGGGCAGGCCGTTGCGGTACGGGGGGTAATCCTCGCCCGCAATCAACGGCAACAGATACCGGCGGCAGGCGTCGGTGATATGGAAGCCGTCCGCGCTGATGTATTCGCGCGGCATTTTTTTCTCGACGTTGGCGACCTGTTCCAGCGGCGCTTCGCCGATACTCCATCGATACGGCACATCCGATTCGCGTACGATCGTCACCATCACGCCGCGCTTGCCGGCCACCGCCATTTCCACCGCGGCCTTGCCGACGGCGTAGGCCTGTTCGACGTCGGTTTTGGAGGCGATATGCCGTGCGGCGCGTTGCAGATAATCTGCCACCGCCCAGTGGTATTTGTGGCCTGTTTTGTCCTTGACCAAGGCGGCCAGCATCGGTGCCAACCCGCCGAGCTGGCTGTGGCCGAACGAATCCACCGCGCCGGCGTCGCTCATGAATTTGCCGTCGGGACCGTGCAGACCTTCGCTGGCGACCACGGCGCAGTAACCGTATTTCTCCACGGAGTCGTTGACGCGTGCCAGGAAGGCGGCTTCGTCGAACTTGATTTCGGGGAACAGGATGATCTGCGGCGCCTCGCCCTCGTTTTCTGCGGCGAGACCGCCGGCGGCCGCGATCCAGCCGGCGTGGCGGCCCATCACTTCCAGGATGAAGACCTTGGTCGAGGTCTTGGCCATCGAGGCGACGTCATAGCCGGCTTCGCGGATGGAGACGGCGACATACTTTGCCACCGAGCCGAAGCCGGGGCAGGTGTCGGTGATCGGCAGGTCGTTGTCCACCGTCTTGGGCACGTGGATGGCCTGGATCGGGTAACCCAGGGTCTCGCCCAGCTGCGAGACTTTCAGGCAGGTGTCGGCGGAGTCGCCGCCGCCGTTGTAGAAGAAATAGCCGATGTTGTGGGCTTTGAACACTTCGATCAGGCGCTCATACTCGGCCCGGTTTTGTTCGATGCTCTTGAGCTTGTAGCGACAGGAACCGAAGGCGCCGGACGGCGTGTAGCGCAGGCCGGCGATGTCTGAATCCGATTCCTGGGTCGTGTCGATCAGCTCTTCGGTGAGTGCGCCGATGATGCCGTTGCGACCGGCGTAGAGCGTGCCGATTTTGTCCGGGTGCTTGCGGGCGGTTTCGATGACGCCGGCGGCAGAGGCGTTGATGACGGCGGTGACACCGCCGGATTGTGCGTAGAAGGCGTTTTTCGGCGCTGACGTGGACATGCGGTTGCTCCGGCTCGCAAAGGACAACAGAGCCACCAAGGATATAGAAAATCGCCGCATCAGGTCAGGTTCCGCGTTGACGCGGCACACGGCCGAGGCTAACGTAGCCCGACCGCAGTTGTTTCGAAACATCGCAGTGCCGTGCGTGCCGCGAGTTTTTCTCCGTGGGGAAACCCTGTCTATCCAGAGGTCTGCATGAGAATCATCCTGCTCGGTGCGCCGGGTTCCGGTAAAGGCACCCAAGGTCAGCGCTTGATGGAGCATTTGCATATCCCGCAGATTTCCACCGGGGATCTGCTGCGCGCGGCGGTGGCTGCGGGTACTGAGCTGGGCTTGAAAGCGAAGGCGACGATGGATGCCGGGCAGTTGGTGGCCGACGGCGTGGTCATCGACATGATCCGCGAGCGTCTGGCCGAGCCGGATGCCGCCAAGGGGTTCATCCTGGACGGATTCCCGCGCACTCAGCCGCAGGCGGTGGCGCTGGATCAACTGCTGGCGAAAATCGATCAACCGCTGAAAAAGGTTATCAATCTCGATGCCAGCGACGAGGAGATCGTACAGCGGCTGATGGCGCGTGGTCGTGCCGACGATAACGAAGCGACCATTCGCAAACGGCTGCAGGTGTACGGCGAGCAGACCCGGCCGCTGCTGGATTACTACCGCAAAAAAGGCCTGCTGGCGGTGGTGCCGGGCATGGGTACGATCGACGATACCTATGCTCGCATGCTCAAAACGCTGGACTGAGACCGCTTTTAGGCGGCTTGCAGCAATTCCTCGGTGGCCTCGAGTCGCCAGCCGTTCTGCAGCGGGATTTCGGCGGCATTGCCCAGGCGCACCCAGCGTTCGAGGTCGGTGCGCGTCGCCAGCATCGAAGCCGGGACATCCAGGCGCTTGGCGCAGGCATTCAACTGTTCGCGCAGTGCCAAGACGCGCTTCTTCTGGGTTCCGTCAAGCGCCTCCGGCACGGTGATGACGACGCTGCCGGGGTCGGTCTGCGCGAGCACTTCAAGCAGCGCCTGGCCGTGGCGGGCCAGCGATTTGGGCGGCAAGATCTGAAGTTCTTTTAGTGCGGCGAATGTATCGGGCCACCGTTCGGCCAGGCGGTATAGCGCGTCGTCCGCCAGTATCCACTTGCGCGGCCGATTGCGCGCCATCGCTTCGCGCTCGCGCCATGCCGCCAGCGCCATGGCAGCAGTCTGCGCCGCCGCCGGCAATCGTTGTAGCGAACGCAGCCGGCGCCAGGCGTCTTCGGGGCGGGTGCGATACAACGCCGGGTTGGCGATGCGCGCGCATTCCTCTTCAAGCCAACCGAGGCGATCGCGTGCTGCCAGTTCATCGCGCAACATCGGATAGAGCACGGCGAGGTGGCGCACGTCTTCGGCGGCGTAATCGATTTCGGCCGGCCGTAGCGGCCGACGCGACCAGTCGGTGCGGGTCAGGCTCTTGTCCAGCGTTACGCCCAGCCGGCGCTGCACCAGCGCCGCGTAGCCGAGCTGGTCGCCTTCGCCCAGCAGCGCGGCGGCGATCTGCGTATCGAACAAGGGCTGCGGCACGGCGCCGCGCAGCTGGGCGAGGATTTCCAGGTCCTGCGATCCGGAGTGGAAGACCTTGATGCTGTCGCGTCGGTAGAGCAGATCCAGCAGCGGCGAGAGGTCGTCGATGGACAGCACATCGACTACCGCCGGGTCAGTGCCGTCGTCGACCTGGATCAGGCACGGCTGCGCGTAGTAGGTCTGCTCGCGCACGAATTCGGTATCCAGCGCCAGCCATGGCGCCTGCGCCCATTTTGCGCAGGCCGTGATCAAGCTGTCGGCGGTTTCAGTCAGCATCGGTTGTCCAATAGGTAAAGTGGCCTGCGCCAGGGCAATTTAGCCGCGGGTTTGGGTTGATCGCAAATGCGCCCACGCACATCGCCAAGCGCATTTCAATAGAATACTTCGATTGCCTTCCACGGATGAATTTATGATGCCTGTCGCCACGCTGGTGACGACGTTCAAGATCCTGCTGTTTCGCGCCGGGCCGCAGGACATGCCGTATGCCCCGGCGCTGACGCGACTGTTGCTGACGCTGGCCGCATTCAGCAACTTGCTGCTGTTCGCGCTGTTGCTGCCGCCCTTGCCGGCGGCCTTGATGGCGGTGGCCACCGTGCTGGGCGTGGTGCTCGCCACCGAGATGATCCTGCGTACGCGCGGGTTTACCAATCGCGTCTCACAGACCTTGAGCGCGCTGCTGGCGGTCAGTACGCTGCTCAATCTGTTGATGTTGATCCCCGCCTCTCAATTGGCGCCGCATCTGGTCGAGCTGGCCAAGCATCCCGAACTGCTCAAGCAGCCCGACAAGTTGAATCTGCCGCAAAGCGCGGTGCTGGGAATGAATGCGCTCAACCTCTGGGCGTTTGCCGTTAGTGCCTCCATCTACCGTCAGGCGGCTGGGACGCGGGTGCTGGGCGGAGTCGGTTTTGCGCTGCTGGCCAGCATGCTAGTGCTGATGCTGGTGTTTTTCGTCTCCATGCTGGCGTCTTCGTTGTTCGGATAAGATCAGGCCCTAACCTTGCGTATCCACATCCTCGGCATCTGCGGCACTTTCATGGCCGGTGTTGCGGCCCTCGCGCGCGAGGCCGGACACGAGGTCTCGGGTTCGGACGCCAACGCCTGGCCGCCGATGTCGACCCAGTTGCAGCAGCTCGGTATCGAAGTCAAAAGCGGCTATGAGCCGGCATATCTCGATCCGGCGCCGGATCTAGTGGTGGTCGGCAATGTCATCAGTCGCGGCAATCCGGCGATCGAATACGTGCTCAATGCCGGCCTGCCGTATGTATCCGGACCGCAGTGGCTGGCCGAGCACGTGCTCGCCGGGCGGCATGTGCTGGCGGTGGCCGGCACCCACGGCAAGACGACTACCAGTTCCATGCTGGCCTGGCTGCTGGATCGTGCCGGTCTGCAGCCAGGTTTTCTGATCGGCGGTGTGGCGACTGATTTCGGCATTTCGGCGCGACTTGGGCAGGGTGATTGTTTCGTGATTGAAGCCGATGAATACGACACCGCTTTCTTCGACAAGCGCAGCAAATTTGTGCATTACCGACCACGCACGCTGATCCTGAATAATCTCGAATACGATCACGCCGATATTTTTCCAGATCTGGCCAGCATCGAACGCCAGTTCCATCACCTGATCCGTACCGTGCCGGGCAGCGGTCAAATCCTTGTCAATGGCGGCGATGCCAACTTGGCGCGAGTACTGGAGATGGGCTGCTGGACGCCGTGTCAACGCTTCGATGCCAGCGTCGGACGGTATGCCGCCGACTGGGGTGCGGAGCCGCGTGCAAAGGGTTTCGAGCTGTTGCGAGAGGGACAGTCGCAGGGCGCGGTCCACCTGGATCTTCCGGGTGATCACAACCGTTCCAATGCACTGGCTGCCATTGCCGCAGCGGCCCACGTCGGCGTCGAACCGACCGACGCACTCTCTGCGCTGACCGGATTCTCCGGCGTCAAGCGACGTCTGGAGCGTCGCGGTGAAGTCGGCGGTGTCAGCGTCTATGACGACTTCGCGCATCACCCGACCGCGATTGCAGCCACGCTGACCGCGCTGCGCGAGCGCAAGCCCTCACGTGTTCTCGCGGTGCTGGAGCCGCGTTCGAACACGATGCGGCTGGGGGCGTACGCGCAGACGCTCGGCCAGAGCCTGAGCGGCGCCGATCTCGTTTTTATCTACGCGCGTTCCGATCTGAGCTGGGACGCGCACGGCGCATTGGCGCCGCTGGGTCAGCGCGTGCATGTTCACGACGACCTGTCCGCACTGGTGGCCGATGTCGCTGCAGAAGCGCAGCCCGGAGATGCCGTGGTGGTGATGAGCAACGGTGATTTCGGCGGCGTTCACGACAAGTTGCTGACGGCGCTGCGGGGTCGCAAGTCTGATGAGCCGCTTTAACCACAGATTGCACAGGTTAAATATTAAAGAATGGCTCTCCGTGAAACTATGTGGGTAAACCAAGACCGATGATCTGGACGCAGCCCGTGTTTTACAAGGCTTTCCCGTCTTTAGCGAAGCGATGGAATCTGGCACGCTTTGCCGATAACTCCATCAATCCTGCATACGCGTCGTCTACTCGACGCCTATCGGTTACCCGGCTTTCGCCCGCTGGCGACGGTCAAGGGCGTGTTCAGTGACCCAAGGCGCGAGTGGTCACGCTCGTGCAGCGGGAGAAAAACAGTTTGCGGGTGTTGTGGGCCGTCACAGCCGGGCGGGTACGACCGCAAAACGCTAACAAGTACGCAGCCTGTCCTGCGGCGATACCCGAGTCTGGCTGGAGTTGGAGGTTCGTCGCATCGATTGCCGGGCCTGCGGCAAGGTGTTCAAGCTGGATTGGCGGACCGTCAAGGCGTTGGCCCGCAGTAGAGGGCCGGGCAGATCAAGCGTGTCGGCATGCGCAGGCCGAAGGCCATCGGCATCGGCGAGATCCCGATTCGCCGGGGCCACAGCTATCGCATCGTGGTCAGCGGCCTGATCCGCAAACGGCCGATCTCGCCACTGCCCGATCAACCGCGTCAGCGGTGCCCGCCAGAAAAACTCGCACTGGCCAGCGAGGTCAACGATTGAGTATTGAGATTCACGATCATTCTCCAAGAATGACCGCTCAGGCTCATCTGTCGTTGGAATCACGCTGGCTCCTCCAGGCTCATGTGTCATTGGAAGAGCCTGATTATGTACGCGCGCTAGAAGCTATGTCATACTAAATTGTGGTAAGGGGTTGGGAGAGCAGTACCGCAAGACTTGGCAGAGGCGCAACGCGCTTAGGGACTACTCCCTTCCCGACGCGGAAACCAAGAAGATAGATTCGGAAGCCACCCCGGATTTTTTTTGCGGAATATCAGGTCATCGACGGCGAAATGGTTGTGCTCCCGGAGGAGTTGTAACTCCCCTCCCGAGAAGGAGCACCCGCGCGTCGTCGCTTGGAGATCGTCATTGGTAATATTGCGGACTGAAAGCCTGGGAACGGGCAGCGCCGCGAAGATATTGCCACGATCATGAATAAGCTGGATTAGCCTCCAATGAGGCTGAAGCCAAAAGCGCAGAAATAGAACAGAAGCGGCGACCCAAGGAGAGAACATCGATGCGATACCGTACAAAAGAAGGGGTGGTGATCGAGGGCGAGACATCGCCCGATATAGTCCACCGCATGCGTGAGGAGAGTGGGGGTGAAGAAAACCTCAGTGATCGGGCCTACATGGAAGCGGTCGCGGATCGCCTGTTTCAGGAAGGCGTTCCCGTTTCGACGCTCAGCCCCGACATTTTCATTGCTGGGCTGTTGAACGCCGGGCTACTCAAGCGCGAAGTTGAAGACACGCAGTCGGATGCGGTGAAGCAGATCGATAGCTGAGGACAACGCAACGGGCCGGTTATGCTTATTGGCTGTGGAGCCTCGACAAGATTGTCTCGGAAAGGCCGATGCGACTGATGAGTGCTGGATCGTGCCGGTCTGCGGCCAGGCTTCCTGGTCGGCGGTGATGTCGCTTTTGTCTACGCGCGTTCCGATCTGAGCTGGGACGCGCACGGCGCATTGGCGCCGCTGGGTTAGCGCGTGCCTGAAGTTGTTCGACATCATCAAAGACCCGCGTGACCAGGCCGGTGCGCAGCGCGGTGACGGCGTCGAAGCACTCGGCGGTGTAGCTCAGTTCGGCCAGTTGGCCGAACCCGATGACGTGGCGCAGACGCTGCAACGTCCCGACGTCGGGCACCACCGCCAGGTCGACCTCCTTGATGCAAAAATACGCGTCACCGCTTCCATGTCGATGTCGGCGGCAAAGTGACGGCCCGCTCCGCTGATGATCAGCGCCCGCGCCGCGCGGTGCGCATCGATCTCAGTCAGCGTTTGGGGCAATTCTTCCCAAAACGCGGGGTTCATGGCGTTGGCCTTGTCGGGTCGATTTATCGACAACCGCGCGATGGCGCATCAAAGCTCAGTTTCAAAGTGGTGTAGGCCATGCTCGGAACTCACGGTGAGGAGAGCGTTCGATGGTATTCTGGAACCCCCTCTGAAAGCCAATACGCCTGTGAGCCAGTACCCGTCGCATGATGCCTTACCTGATCGCACCGCTCTTGAGGAGAGTGCCGCCCGCGCCTTGACGGCCGCCCGCAACGCTGGCGCCGACGGCGCCGAGGTGCACGTCGGCGCCGGCCGCGCGCTGACCGTGTCGGTGCGCATGGGCGAAGTCGAGTCGGTGCAGTTCCAGCGCGACCGCGATCTTGGCTTGACGGTGTATGTCGGCCAGCGCAGTGGTTCGGCCAGCACCACGGATCTGTCCGATGCGGGTATTCGCGAAGCGGCCGAAGCCGCTGCCGCCATTGCCCGCGCTTCCGGCGAGGACCCTTGCAGTGGTCTGCCCGAGGCCGATCAGCTGGCCCGGGAGTTTCCTGATCTCGACCTGTTTTACCCTTGGCCGATGACGGCTGAAGACGCGCTGAAACTGGCGCGCAGTTGCGAGGCGGCGGGGTTGGCAGTCGACACGCGCATCAAGGGCTCGGAGGGTGCCAGTGTCGATACGCGGCAGAACCGCGGTGTGTTGGCCAATTCGTTGGGTTTCAGCGGTTATCGCGAGAGCAGCGAACACTCGTTGGGCTGTGCAGTCATCGCCAGCGACGATGCCGGTATGCAGCAGGGGTATTGGTACGATAGCCGCCGCGCGCCGGATGATCTGATGGCGGCGCAGGACATCGGTCGTCGTGCCGGTGAACGCGCGGTGGCCCATCTGGGCGCAAAAAAACTGACTACGCGACGCGTACCGGTGCTGTTTGCCGCCGAGGTTGCGCGCAGCCTGTTCGGTTCGTTCTGTGCGGCGATTTCTGGCGGCGCGCTGTATCGACGTTCGAGTTTTCTGTTGGATCAGATCGGCGAGACGATTTTCGCGCCCGCGATTCAACTGCGGCAGCGGCCGTTTCTGCAGCGCGCTGCCGCCAGCGCTGCCTATGACAGCGAAGGCGTGGCGACCTGCGACCGCGAACTGGTCGTCGACGGCGTGCTGCAGGGCTATCTGCTGGGCTCTTACTCGGCGCGCAAACTGGGGCTGCGCAGCACCGGCAATGCTGGCGGTGTGTTCAATCTGGTGGTGGACTCCACCGCGGGTGACTTCGACGCGCTGCTGCGCGAGATGGGTACCGGCGTGCTGGTGACGGATCTGATGGGGCAGGGCGCCAATCTCATCACTGGGGATTATTCGCGCGGTGCGGCTGGCTTCTGGGTCGAGAACGGCGTCATTGTGCATCCAGTTCAGGAGATCACCCTGGCGGGCACACTGCCGGAGATGTTCCGCGGTATCCGCGCGGTCGGCAGTGATGTCGATGTGCGCGGGGGCGTGCGTTGCGGCAGCGTGCTGATCGATGCGCTGACGGTTGGCGCTTGAGAAAACATTCGGCTGCAGCAGATCAGCCGTTGCCGATCAGGCGATGCGTTCCAGCCGGTGGCGCATTTCCGCCAGGTCCGATGAAGCCAGCAATGCGCTGACTTCGCGTTTGAGCGCGCCGATGTCGGCCCTGATGATGTTGCGCTTGACTTCCAGAATACTGGTGGGGTGCATAGAGAATTCGGTCAGCCCCAGCCCCAGCAGCAATCGCGTAAAGCGTGGGTCACCGGCCATTTCACCGCACATCGCCACCGGTACGCCAGCGTGCGCGCCGGCTTCGATAGTCATGCGGATCAAGCGCAGTACCGCGGGATGCAGCGGATCGTAGAGATAATTGACTTCGTCGTCGACGCGATCAATGGCCAGCGTGTACTGGGTTAGATCGTTGGTGCCGATCGAGAAAAATTGCGCATATTGGGCCAGCCACGGCGCCACCAGTGCGGCTGCCGGAACTTCGATCATCGCGCCCACCGGGACGCTTGCCGCGACCGCCACGCCTTCGCGGCGCAGTTCTTCCCGTGCCTGCTGAACCAGCCCGAGTGCCTGACGGAACTCGGGCACGCTGGAAATCATCGGCAGCATGATGTACACGTCACCGTGCGCCGATGCACGCAGCAACGCACGCAACTGGGTGCGGAACAGATTCTGATCCTTTAGGCACAGGCGGATCGACCGCAGGCCCAACGCCGGGTTGGTGGGTGTCGGTGAGACGCTGTGATCGGAATCGACCTGCTTGTCGGCGCCCAGATCCAGCGTGCGGATGGTGATCGGTCCTTTCACCGAGGACACCACGCGCGCATAGGCGGTGTACTGCTCTTCTTCGTCCGGCTGCTCGCGCCGGTTCATGAACAGGAACTCGGTACGATACAGGCCGACGCCTTCGGCACCCAATTGGGCGGCTTCGGCTACGTCCTCTGGCAGTTCGATATTGGCCAACAGGCGGATCTTGATGCCGTCGCGCGAAATCGCCGGTGTTCCGCGTAGGTTCGACAACGCCGCCCGGTCAGCGGCCTGCTGGCGCTGACGTTGCCGGAAAAAGACCAGGGCGCCATCGTCGGGATCGGCCAGCGCATGGCCGCGCTCTCCGTCGACCACAATGGTCTCGCCCTCGCGCAGCAGCCGGCGCACACCATGCACACCGACGATGGCCGGGATGCCGAAGCTGCGCGCCAGAATCGCGGTATGCGACAGCGGCCCGCCGGATTCGGTGAGAAAGCCGACCACGCCTTGTTGTGCCAGCAGGATGATGTCGGCTGGGGTGACATCGTCGGCGATAATGACGGCAGGTTCCGGCGCGACTTCGCCGTCGTTGCGCGCCGGCTGTCCCTTGTCCTGTTTGAGCAGGATGCGCAGGATGCGGCTGGCGACCTGGGTGACGTCATCCTTACGCGCGCGCAGGTAGGGGTCTTCCATCTGCTCGAACACCGACACCAGCGCATCGCGTTGCCGTTTCAACGCGATTTCCGCGTTGCAGTGTGTGTCGTGGATCTGTGCCACCACCGCATCGGTCAGCGAGCGATCCTCGAGCATCAGCAGATGGGTGTCGATGAAGGCCGCGATTTCCGGCGGTGCGCCGCCGGGGATCTGCGCGCGCACTGCGTGCAGATGCTCCTTCGTGCGTTGCTGTGCGGCGCGGAATCGTTCGACTTCCGACTCGATCTGTTCGACCGGCAGCGTGTACTCGGGGATTTCGAGATCACCGCCGTGCAGGCGTTGGGCACGGCCGATGCCGATGCCGCGGGAGACGCCGATGCCCGAGATCCAGAGCGCCATCAGGCTTCTTCGCCGAAGCGTTCGGCGACCAGTTGCGCCAGCGCTTCCAATGCTTCGGCGGCGTCCTCGCCCTCGGCGATCAAGGTGATCCGGGTGCCTTGTGCGGCGGCCAGCATCATCACGCCCATGATGCTTTTCCCGCTCACTTCACGGTGCTTGCTGCGGACCCGGATCTCCGCATGATAGCGGCCGGCCAGCGTGACCAGTTTGGCGGCGGCGCGTGCGTGCAATCCCAGGCGGTTGACGATGGTGACGCTGCGTTCCATGGCGGTCACGGTGCCCGCGTCGGCAGTCGGCAATGGAATCCGGCAGAGGCGACCGAGTGCCACAACGATGGGTACCGAAGAACGGCCCCAGTCACTCGCCGGACTCCGATGTTTCGTCGCGTGGACAGATCATTACGCCACGCTGCCCGCCATCAACCGCATTACTCGCCATCCCTGTCAGGTCGCACTGCGGATAATTGAAGACTCGTACCAGCATCGGCAGGTTGACGCCGGTGACAACCTCGACTGCAGGCGTGTCCGCCAGATGGGTCGCGATGTTGCTGGGTGTCGAGCCGAAAGCGTCGGTCAGCAGCAGAACCCCGCAGCCGGTGTCGAGCCGCTCGATCATGCGGCGACCCTGCCGCAGCAGCACATCGGTGGCCTGCACCCGCCGCACTTCCAGCACTTCAGTGGGCAGCGGAAGCGGACCGATCATGTCGGCGACAGTCTCAATCAACAGGTGCCCGAGCTTGCCGTGGGTCACCAGCAACACGCCGACGCTCATGGCGCTGTCTCCGACCACCACTCGTCGCAGGTGCGCCCCGATGTTCCCTTCTCCCGCAAACGGGAAAAGGGGGGCCGAAGGAGCGGATGAGGAAGTTCTTGAGTTCCTCGCCCGCTTGGGGGAGAGGAGCGAAGCAATCCTTCGCGGGGGTGAGGGCGGCGCGCAGCGCTCGGCGCCCAGGACGTGGCCACGTCCTGCGAATAGTTCTCCCTGTCGCGTCCAACCCAATTCATGTGCTTAATCCCCTTACGCCCGAGCCTATGCTACATCGCGATGCCGCACGCTGACCCGGATAGCGTTGCCGCGAAACAGGGCCGCTAGACGTTCGGACAGATAGACCGAACGATGCTGGCCTCCGGTGCAGCCGATTGCGACCGTGATGTAGGGGCGGCCCTGAGCGTGGAATACCGGCAGCCAACGATCCAGGAAATGCTGTACTCCGGCACAGTAATCCTGCACATCCCGATGGGCTTCGAGGTAGGTTGCAACCGCGGTATCACGGCCGGACAGCGGACGCAGTTCGGCAACCCAGTGCGGATTGGGCAGGCAGCGCGTGTCGAAGATGAAATCCACGCCTTCCGGAATGCCGTTCTTGTAGCCGAAAGACAGGAAGGTCAGCGCCAGCGGTGTTTCCGCATCGCCCGGCACGCGGGCGTCAACGGCGGCGCGCAACTGGTGCGGATTCATGCCGCTGGTGTCCAGCGTCTCGTCGGCCTGATCGGCGATCGGAGCGAGCAGCTGGCGCTCGTGCCGGATCGCCTCGGTCAGGGAGACTTCGGCGTCAGTCAGTGGATGCTTGCGCCGGGTTTCGCCGAAGCGCCGCAGAATGACGTTTTCACTGGCAGTCAAAAACAACACGCGGGTATTTACGCCCTGACTGCGCAGTATGTCGACGCTGTGAGGGAAATGTTCGATCTCCCCAGGATTGGCGCGGGCGTCGATACCGATGGCGATGCGTTCATAACGCGGTTCGGGGTGGCTCAGCGCATGTGCCGCCAGCGGCTGCACCAACTCCAGCGGCAGGTTGTCGATGCAGTACCAACCGGCATCCTCAAACTGTTTGAGAGCGACGGTCTTGCCGGCGCCCGAGAGACCGCTGACGATGACGAGCTGCATGAACCTTTATGCCGTTAGTTGGGCGGTGTAGCGCCAGCATCGTCGATCAGGCGCTGCTGGCGCTCGATGAATTGCGCGTCGGCGTGGTAGCCGCTCAGCCGTAGCCAGTGATCGCGGCATGCCACTTCTGCCACTACGGCCCAATTATGCCCGAGACGGGGCGACAGCGAGATCATCGGCAGGGTTTCACCCATCAGAGGGTAGTTACTGCGAGTGCCGGTCAGGCGCTGTTCCGCGGCATCAGCGGCAGGGCTGTGATCCGCCGCCAATTGCAGAACCAGATCGATTCGACAGCGTTGAACGGTCGCGCCCGCGCCGAACAATGCGTGTACGTCGATGATGCCCAGGCCGCGAGCTTCGATAAAACCGTTGAGCAACGCCGGGCTGGAGCCGATCAGACAGTGATGGCCGAGGGTGCGGACTTCCACGGCATCATCTACCACCAGGCGATGCCCGCGCGACAGCAATTCCAGCGCCAACTCGCTTTTGCCGGCACCGCTGGCACCCGTCAACAGCACGCCCAGACCATGAATCTGCATCAACACGCCGTGCACGATGCGCACAGGCGTGTGCAGCGTTGCCCAGCGACGTAGCGTGGCCATGGCCCTGCTTTCACACATCGGCGTCGTCAGAATGGCGCCGTCGAAGTACTGAATGGCGAGGGTTCCGAAGTGCGGACAGACCGAACCGTCCGAGGCCAGCAACAACGCCGCGCTGGCGTGCGTTTGCAACGCCGCAAGTGGCACATCGGCATCCGTCGCGCTGTCCAGCCAAAGTTCCGCGCCGCTGCCGCAGACCTGCAAGGAGGACTTCAGTGTGGGATGAAAGTAACCGGCCGTGGGTGGGACGCCGCGGGGGTGCGCCGATCCAGGCCGACGTGCCGGGCGCAGGCACTGCAGCTGCAATGCGGCGGCCGTTTCGAGGTCGAAGTCGAGAGTGTCGATGATATTCAGGGGTTAAGTCCGGGTGCGCCGCCCGGCCGCCTGGTTCAAGCCGCGATCAAGGCGTGCAGGGCGGCGGCGTCTGCGGCAGCGCGCGCCTTTTCGCAGAATTCGTCGTCGGAAAATTTTTCGGCGATAGAGGCCAGATGCTGGAGATGCTCGCCGGTGGCCTGTTGTGGCACCAACAGGCCGAAGATCATGTCCACCGGCTGGCTGTCGTGGCTGTCGTATTCGATCGGGTGACGCAGGCGGATCAAGGCACCGGTGCTGGTTTCGATCCCGTTCATGCGGGTGTGGGGAATGGCGATGCCGTGACCGAGACCGGTGCTGCCGAGTTTCTCACGTCCTGCCAGACCGTTGAGGATATCGGAGGGGTCGATGTCCAGTGCCCCCAATGCCAGCAGCTTGGCGATTTCTTCAAGTGAGCGCTTTTTGCTGGCGACGACAACATCGCAACAGACGCGATCTAGGTCGAGGATTTCGGCTAAGTTCATGGTGCATGAATTCCTAATGCGTCGCCGGGTACGAAGCAATGCCGTACCCGGCGACGTGGGGGATGACGATAATATTGCCGCTTAGTCTGCGTCGTCCTCGAGCGGGCTTTGCAGGCCGTGTTTTTGAGCTTTGTGCGCCTGGTGACCATGGAGCTTACCCTTGTGTCGCCGGGCTTGTTCGTCGAGCTTGTCGGTCATCGTGTCGATCGCGGCGTACATGTCGTTTTCGGAGGCGTGGGCGTGCAGGACGGCGCCGCCGGCGTGGATGGTGGCTTCCGCCTTGTGCAGCATTTTCTCCACGGTGAGGACGATGTTGGCGCCGATCAATCGGTCAAAATGGCGTTCGATGCGTTGCATCTTGAGGTTGACGTAGTCGCGCAGGGCAGGACTGACTTCAACGTGGTGGCCGGACAGGTTCAGGTTCATGTAATGCTCCTTGGGATCCTTGGATGGATCCGTTTGATGCGTGTGCGGACGGTCAGACCATGGGCTTGCGTTCATGCGACGGCGGAATGCGCAGGCCCTCCCGGTATTTCGCCACCGTGCGCCGCGCCACCTGGATGCCGTCTTTCAGCAGCATTTCGGACAACGTCGAATCGGACAGTGGCTTGGCCGGGACTTCCTGGGCGATCAGCCGTTTGATCATGGCCTGTATTGCGGTTGCCGAGCAGGTTCCTCCTTGGGTGGTCTGTACATGACTCGAAAAGAAGTACTTGAGTTCATAAAGTCCACGTGGCGTCTGCATATATTTGTTGGCCGTGGCGCGCGAGACGGTGGATTCGTGGACGCCGATCTGCTCGGAGACGTCGCGCAGCACCAGCGGCCGCATGGCTTCCTCGCCATACTCCAGAAACGCGCGCTGCTCCTCGACGATGCGCTGTGCCACGCGCAGCAGCGTTTCGTTGCGTGCTTCCAGGCTGTTGATGAAATAGCGTGCTTCCTGCAGATGCTGTTTCATCGTTAACTGATCGCGCGAAGTGTCGGCGCGCTTGATCATGCCCTGATAGTAGCTGTTGATGCGCAGCTTGGGCATGTGTTCGGGATTGAGGGTGACACGCCAGCGACCCTCGCGCTTGGTGACGAACACGTCGGGCGCGATGTAGTCGGATTCGTGTGTCTGGTACGGTCGGCCTGGATGCGGCTGCAGCGAGGTGATCAACTCCAGCGCCGCGGGCACTGATTCCCGCGGCAGGCCGCTGGCCTGTGCCAGTGCCGCAGCGTCGCGGCAGGCGATCAGAGTCATGGGCACGTTCAGCAACTGCAGAGCATCGCTGCGTGCCGCCAGTGTGGGCGGATATTGCTGCAGTTGCAGGCGCAGGCACTCGCACAGGTCGCGCGCGGCGACGCCGGGCGGGTCGAAATCCTGCACCGCGGCGAGAATCTCCTCGACCCGCGCCGGCTCGATTTCGAGCGAGTTGGACAAGCGTTCGCACAGTGCATCCCAGTCTTCCAGATAACCGTCATCGTTGACGGCGTCGATCAGGTTTAGCGCAATTTCAGCGTTGAGTTCGTCGAACGGCGCGATGCTGGCCTGCCAGTTGAGGTGCTCGCGCAGGCTGGTGGACACATGCTGGTTGGCCTGAAGGAAATCGTACAAGTCGTCGCTATTGTCAGCGCTGACAGTACCGCTGCCGCTACCCTCGTAGCTGCCGCCGTCGTAGATGTCGCTCCAGTCGGCATCGACCGGCATGTCCTCAGGGATCGGTGCGTCGTTGACGACGTCGACCGCCACTTCGGTGGCGGTCTCGGCGACGCGTTGTTCGGTTTGCTCTTCTTCGACTTCCTCCACCGGCTCGTCTACGGCGTTTTCAAGCATAACGTTGGAATCCAACGCCTGTTGTATTTCCAGTTGCAGGTCGAGACTGGACAGTTGTAGCAGGCGGATGGCCTGTTGCAGTGCTGGCGTCATCGTCAGCGACAGGCCGGTGCGCAGCGCCAGCGACTGTTTCATGAAGCGAATACGTGAAAGTCCATACCTGCCATTCTAATCGCGCCGGAACAATTGGTGCGCGCTATGATGGAAGAGTTCAGCGCGTTGTCGCGTTCGTTGCGCCCGTCGATGCGCGGACCGCCGCACCGATTCACATGCGGAACTGCTCGCCTAGATAGACCTGCCGCACAGTGGGGTCGTCCAGCAGTGTCTGTGGCACGCCTGCGGCGATCACCTGACCTTCGTTGAGAATGTAGCCGCGGTCGCAGATGCCCAGCGTCTCGCGCACGTTGTGATCGGTGATCAGCACGCCGATACCGCGTGCGGCGAGGGTGCGTACCACGTTCTGGATGTCCAGCAGGGCGAGGGGATCGACGCCGGCGAATGGTTCGTCGAGCAGGATGAAGCGCGGGTTGGCGGCCAACGCGCGGGTGATCTCCACTCGGCGCCGCTCGCCGCCGGACAGCGACATGCCGTGCACGTCGCGGACATGGGCGACGTGCAGTTCCTTGAGCAGCCGTTCCAGTTCCTGCGTGCGTTCACCGCGGTCCAGATCGCTGCGGGTTTCGAGAATCGCCATGACGTTGTCGGCGACGCTGAGTTTGCGGAAGATCGACGCTTCCTGCGGCAGGTAGCCGATCCCCAGACGCGCGCGTTGGTGCATCGGCAAGCGGGTGATGTCGCGGTCGTCCAGCGTCACCGACCCTGTATCGGCCGCGATCAGGCCCACCACCATGTAGAACGAGGTGGTTTTGCCGGCGCCGTTGGGTCCGAGCAGGCCGACGATTTCACCGGCCGAGACGGATAGTGAAACGTCGCTGACCACCGCACGCTTCTTGTAGTGCTTGACCAGCCCGCGCGCCGCCAAGATCGAGGTTGGAACGCGGAGCCGCGCAGCACCGTTGTTCATGGCTTGAGTTAACACCGTGCCGGCAGCGTCGACATGCGTGTCCTTATCGGAGCCGTTCAACGGCCGGCTCCTGCGGGCTTGGGCTTGCCGGAGGGTTTGTTGCCAGGGGCCGGTGGAGGCGGCTGGATCACCATCTTCACTTGCCCACCGGAGCCGCCGCCCGCCTGCACTTGATGTTTGTCCAGATCGTAGCTGATGTCCTCCCCATTGACGACGTTGCCCCCGCGGGTCAGTTGCGCCTTGCCGTCGAGTTTCACCGTTTCGGATGCCGAGTCGTAGATGATGGTCTGTGCGTGAGCGGTGATCGGCGGGTCGTCCGGGCTGGCACTGGCGTGCGACAGATGCGCCGGATCGCCGGTGACTTTGGCCACATACTGGCCATTTTTGGCCTGTTTGAATTCAAGCTGGGCGCCGTCCATTTTCAGTGTGTTGGAGTCCACCTTGACGTTGCCCGTATAGACCGCGTAGTCGCCTTCGATCAATTCGGCGTGATCGGCGGTGATGGTGATCGGTCCGGCGGGCCTGAACTGGTCCGAATCGGGTACTTGCAGCGCCGCCTTGCTGGCTTGGCGAGCCGTCGAACTGGCGGCCACCGGTGTCGTGCCGGCGTTCCGGGGTTGGATTTGGGCGGCGGGATGGACGTCGGAGGCCTCCTGCGACTGCGCCAGCGCTGCGCCACTGCCGACCGCCAGCGTCAACGTCAACAGGCGCAGCACTCGCAAACTTTCAGTGCGTCGATCGGTCATAGGTCATCTTCACGTCGGCGTACAGATTCAGAGAGCGCGTCATCCAGTCGGCGCGCAGGCCAGTTGCGCTGCCATTGCGCAGCGCGCTGCTCAGTGTGACGCCAGCGTCGGTGGACAGCTTATGCAGATGCGGATCGATCCACAGCCGGGTGGTGTCGATCTGCAGCGCTTGGTCGCTGTCGGGCCAACGGCCGTTGATCTGCACCTTGCCATCGAGGCGCAGGCGCTGGTCTCCAGCCGGCATTTCGCCGTTGAGTGCGGTCGCAATCCAGGCGGTATCGGCGTGGCGCAGCACCGTGATCTTCAGGTCCTTGCCTATGGCGCTCCGATCCTTGTAGTAATCGATCTCGCTGGCATGCCCGCGCAAGCTGGGTTGACCGGAGCCGTTGTAGCGAACCCAGTCGACATCGTTGAGCGTGTAGCGGGGCGGGTTGCCGCTGCCGGGTTTGCCTGGCGCCACGCGCGTCTGCAGATAAAGCGAGTAGAGCAGCGCGGCGGCGCTGGCCAGCAGCAGCAAGGGCAGCACGGCGCGGCGTGTGGTCACGCGGTCTCCTGCGCGGCCAGGATCAGATCGGCGGCTTCGCGGATGGCGCCGTTTCCCCCCTTGTGGATGCTGATCCAGTGGGCGGCAGTCCGCGCCGTGGGGTGAGCGTCGGCGACAGTCAGGGCCAGTCCGGCACGTTGCATCAGCGGCACGTCGGGTATGTCGTCGCCCATCACCGCGCACTGGGCGTCGTCGATGCCGAGCTTGCGCTGTAGGGTTTCGAAGACGGGCAGTTTGTCCTCGGTGTCCAGCCAGACGTGCGGGATACCGAGGTAGGCCAGTCGCTGTTCCATCGCCGTCGACGGCCGGCCCGAGATCACTGCCACCTCGATGCCTGCGCGCAGCAGCAGCTTGATGCCGAGGCCGTCGCGCACGTTGACCGCTTTCCATTCCGAACCGTCGGGGCCGAGGTAGAGCTTGCAGTCGGTCATCACGCCGTCGATATCGAAGACGATGCAGCGGATCTTGCAGGCGCGCCGATTCAATGCTTCGGGTGTCATCACACCACCCCGGCGCGCAGCAGATCGTGCATGTGGATGACACCAGCGAGTTTGCCGTCGGCGCCGATCGCCATCAACGCGGTGATCTTGTACTGCTCCATTAGGCTGACCGCTTCGGCAGCGAGGCGGTCGGGGTCGATGCTGCGGCCTCCGCGCGTCATCACCTCGCTGATGGCGGCGTGGCGGATGTCGACACCGCCGTCCAGCACGCGGCGCAGATCGCCGTCGGTGAATACGCCCAGGGGGTGGCCTTGGGCATCGACTATGGCGGTCATACCCAGCCCTTTTTGCGTCATCTCCAGCAGCGCGTCGCGCAGGCTGGCGTCGGGCGCGACCCGCGGCAGCCGTTCATCGGAGTGCATCAGGTCGGCGACTTTGAGCAACAGTCGCCGGCCTAGCGAGCCGCCCGGGTGACTGAGAGCAAAATCGTCGGGGGTGAAGCCGCGCGCTTCCAGCAGTGCCACCGCCAGGGCGTCGCCCATCGCCAGCGTCGCGGTGGTGCTTGCAGTGGGCGCCAGGTTCAACGAGCAGGCTTCCTTGGCGATGCCGACGTCCAGATGGACGTCGGCGTTGCGTGCCAGCGTCGAGCCGGGTTTGCCGGTCAGCGAGATCAGCGATACGTTGAGACGCTTGATCAACGGCAGGATAGTCAGCAGCTCGCTGGTTTCACCGGAATAGCTGACGGCGATCACCGCGTCCTGCCGCGTGATCATGCCCAGATCGCCATGGCTGGCCTCGCCGGGGTGGACGAAGAACGCCGGTGTGCCGGTGGAAGCCAACGTCGAGGCGATCTTGCCGCCGATATGACCGCTCTTGCCCATGCCGGTGACCACCACGCGACCCTGGCAGGCCAGCAGCCGGCGGCAGGCATCGACGAAGCGGTCGTCGATGTGCGTCGTCAGCGCGTCCAGCGCATCGCGCTCGACCTCGATCACGCGGCGGCCTGTCGCGATGACGGTGTCGGCGTTCAGGATGGCAGAATGCTCGTCCAACGTAGGTGTCAGGGACTCATGATCGAAGACCGCAGAGTTTAACGGATACCGCTCAACTTCAGCCGCAAGCGAAGAAACGCTGGAGGTTTGCTAACCTGCCAGTCGATCCAGAAAAGTCGTGGCCAGGGGAGTCAGGTGAAGACAGGCGTTTGCCTAAGACGGGTCGCCAGCGTGTTTTGCATCGCGATGCTGGGCATCGTAAACCTTGCGGCTGCAGCCGAGAGGTCCCTCCAGATTCGCCGCATCTCTCCCAGCGGGGGTCGATGTGCAACCGGGACAGGAAATCGTGCTCCAGTTCGATCGATTGATGATCACGCTGGGCAACATGGCGCGCCCCGCGTCCAAGCTGCCGATCAGCATCGCGCGGCGGTATGGCGGGCGGAAACGCAACTTCACAGGAGAGGCGTTCTGGGCGCGAGGCTATTTCGTATCGACGGTGGGATTGGATGAAGCGCTGGTGCGGGCGTACATCAGAAACCAAGAGAAGGAAGATGAACGATATGACCCGATGAAGCGGGGCGTCTGACCCGCCGCCTTGGGCGGATCCCGTGACTAAGGCGCCTTGAGGCGCTCATCGATAAAGCCCCCGGCTCTGCCGGGTATATTTATCTTTATTCCCAATTTTGGCTTATTTTCTGTTCCTCATTCGGTAGCCCCTCTCACTTAGTGCGCCGTCGGCAGTGGGCCACGGTTGCGGTGCGGCCGTGAAAACCACACCAGCACCGTCAGGCCGACGAACAACCAGCCGGCCAGCCAGTACATTTCGTTGAGGCCGAGCATGAAGGCTTGTTGCTTGATGCGGTGTGCCAGTATCGCCAGCCCTTGCGCCTGGCTGATGCCCAGTTGCTCAGCGTGCGCCAGCCACTGATGGGCCAGCGAGCTGTTGTCGGGCACGGTGCTGCTGATGACGTGATCGTGAAACGCTTCGCGTGCATCCCATAGCGCCACGCTGATCGAGGTGCCCATCGACAACGCGATCAGACGCACAAAGTTGAACAGGCTGGAGGCTGCGGCGACGCCGTTCCGCGGGATGCCATCCAGTGACAGCACGATCAGGGGGATGAAGAAGCAGCTCATGGCCAAACCCCACGGCAGGCGCGTCATAAACAATCGCTCGAAACTGATGTCGGTGTTCGCATCGCTTTTGAGAAATGAAAGTACGGCGAACAGCACCATGCCGAAAGTGACGATCAGGCGCAGATCGAAGCGATCGGCGAGGCGGCCGATAATTGGAGAGAAGAAGATGCCGAGTATGCCCAGCGAGGCGGTGGTGATGCCGGCCCAGGTCGGATCGTAGCCCTGCACGGTTTGTAGCCAGAGCGGCAGCAGCACCACGCCGCTAAAGTAGGCCATGTAACCAAACGTCATGGCGATGCTGGCGACGGTAAAATTGCGTTGGCCGAACAGTCGCAGATCCACCAGCGGATCGTCGTCGGTTAGCTCCCAGGCAATGAACAGGCTCATGGCGAACGCCGCAATGATCGCTAGCACGACGATTTCATTAGAGCCGAACCAGCCGAGGTCGTTGCCCTTGTCGAGCATGATCTGCAGAGCCCCGACGCCTAAGATCAGCAGCACCAACCCGACGGCGTCGATAGTTTTGCGGACGACCGCCGTCTCGCGTTCGCGCAGGATGGTCCAGGTGCCAAACGCGGCCAGCAGGCCGAACGGGATGTTGATGTAGAAGATCCACTGCCAGGCGTAGTTGTCGGTGATCCAGCCCCCCAGCACCGGGCCGGCCACCGGCCCCACCACCGCGGTCATGCCCCAGATGCCGTTGGCAAAACCGTGCCGCTCGCGCGGGTAGTTCGACAGCATCAGTGACTGCGACAACGGAATCATCGGCCCGGCTGCCGCACCTTGCAGCGCACGCGCCAGCAGCAACATTGGGAAGTTCAGTGCCGCGCCGCACAAGAACGAGAACAGCGTGAACAGCAGGGTGCACACCACGAACAGCCTGACCTCGCCGTAGCGTTTCGCCAGCCAGCCCGAAATGGGCACCGCCACCGCGTTGGAGACCGCAAACGAGGTGATGATCCAGGTGCCTTGATTGGCACTCACCGCCAGATCGCCGGCGATGGTCGGGATCGAGACGTTGGCGATGGAGATGTCCAGCACGTTCATGAACACCGCCAGCGCCAGCGACATCGTCACCAACCCCAGCTTTGCCGGCGACAGCGGCGGGTATTCCTGCTCTTCGGCCATTTCTGCAACCATCGCTTACTTCGATGTCATGCGCTGCTTGAGTGTCATGTCGTCCGCATGGGTGGTTGCATCGTTACCGCCGCCGTTGGCCGCGATTATGCGGTTGGCCATCTGTTCCAGTGCCGTGCTGCTACTGCGATAGATGTCGGTCTGGTAGGGCGGTTGTTTCGGCGGTTGCTGCGCCAGCACCGGACCATCGGTGCCGTGTACGTTGACGGTCACGTTCATCGACAATCCGATCCGCAGCGGATGTTTCTTCAGATCCTTGGGTTGCAACGAAATCCGCACCGGCACCCGCCGCACGATCTTGATCCAGTTACCGGTGGCGTTCTGCGGCGGCAGCAGCTCGAACGCCGAGCCGGTGCCGGAAGAGATGCCGACGACGTGTCCGTGATACGTCACATCACCGCCGTACTGGTCAGCGGTCAACGTCACCGGCTGGCCCAGGCGCACGCGATCAAGCTGGGTTTCCTTGAAATTCGCCTCGACCCAGATCTGGTTCAGCGGCACGATCGCCAACATTGGGTCGCCCGGTTTGACCCGCTCGCCGATCTGTACCTGGCGTTGGGCGATAAAACCGCTGGTCGGCGCCGGGATGGTGGTGCGCTCCAGGTTCAGATACGCCTTGCTCAGGTTGGCCACAGCCAGTTCCACCTGCGGCGTCCGCCGCAAGGTGACGCCGTCGGTCTGGGTTTGCAGGGCGTCCAGATGTCGCTGTGCCTGGTTAAGTTGTTGCTGCGCACCGTGGTAGTTGGTTTCGCTGTGCTGGAACTGCTGGCGAGTGACGGCGTTGATCTTCAGCAGGTGCCGGTTGCGTTCGTAGTCACGCCGAGCCTGCGCCAGTTTGGCCTGGCGCAGCGCGATGGTGGCGCGCTCGCCGTCTTCCTGTTGATATAGCTGACGCACGCTGCGCACCGCTTGACCCAACGCGGCTTCGGCATGATCCAGCGCCACGGTCTCGTTGCTGCGGTCGAGTTGGATGACGGGCTGGCCGGCGTCGACGCGATCGGTATCGTCAGCGTGGATCGCCACCACGGTACCGGCGATCTGCGGCGTCAGCATCAGCCGGTTGCCCTCGACATAGGCGTCATCGGTGCTGACGTAAAACTGCCCCTCCAGCAGCCACCAAACACCGTAGCCGATGATCGCCAGCGCGAACACGCAGACGATGCCGATCATCAGATTGCGACGCAGATTGCGCTGGCCCTTCTGCTTGTCCTGGGCTTTGCTGTCGTCGGAATTCGGCGGATGTTCTGTTTCGGCCATCGGTTAATGTCCCGGCTGAATTGGTGTCGTTATAACGACGTTGCTTGTGTGATCTGGAGTGTGATCTGTGGCGCGATTGGGGGCAGGGCGCGGCGCGTTCCACCAGCCGCCGCCCAGCGCACGGAACAGCGTGGCAGTGTCCTGATAGCGTTGCAGTCGCGTCCGGGTGTAGCGGATTGCACTGCGTCGCTGTAGTTCCTGGGTCTGATACAGATTGAGGAAATCGGCACTGCCTTCGCGATAGCGCGCCTGCACCAGTTCCAGCGCTTGGCCGCTGGCCTGCAGCGACTGTTGCCGTGCCTTCAGCGCCTGCGCGTCGTTGTCCAGAGCACGCAGCGCGTCGGCGACCTGATCGAAGGCATGCAGCACGACACGGCGATAGTCGGCGGTGGCGGCACGGTACTGATCCTGTGCGGCGCGTTTGTTGGCGCGCAGCGTGCCGCCATCCAGCAGCGGTGCCATCAAGCCCGCACCGAAGTTCCAGATCGCCGTCGGCGGGTCCAGCAAGTCCGACGGATGCAGGCCGATGCGGCCATAAGACGCGCTGAGCGTGAGGTCCGGCAACAGTCGTGCGCTGGCCACACCCACTCGCGCCAGTTCCACGTGCATCACGCTGGCTGCAGCCAGCAGGTCGGGGCGCTGCCGCACCAGTTGCGAAGGCAGGCTCACCGGTAGCTGTGTCGGCAGCGTGAAATCGTCCAACTTCAATGCGGGCGCCCGATAATCGGCCGGCGATTGGCCGGTCAGCAGCGCCAGCCGGTGACGCGCGACCGCGATCTGCTGCTTCAGCGCCGGCAGCGTCGCCTCGGTGTCAAACAGCTCGGCCTGCGCGCGCAGCACGTCGCTGCGCGGCGCGGCGCCGTAACGCTGCCGTTGCTGAATCAGGTGTAGCGCTTTGCGCTGGGTTGCGACAATGTCCTGTGTTGCTGCCAGCGTGGCGCGGGCGCCAGCTTCGGCCAACGCGCTGGCGACGACGTTGTCGATCAGCGTCATGCGGCCGTCGAGCAGGCGATAGCGCTGCACCTGCGCCTGGGCTTTCTTGCTCTCGATTTCTCGCGCCAGCGCGCCGAACGGATCGAGATCGTAACTGGCCGTCAGCTGTGCCTGATACTGGTTGAAGGTATTGACAAACTCCGGATTGCTGATGCCGAAGCTGGCGCCGCTGGCGCGATTGCGGCTGGCGTCGGCAGACAGCCCGAGCTGCGGCGTGCCGGTGCCGGCGGCGGCAGTGACCGCTTCACGCGCCGCTGCCAGTCGCGCCTGCGCGGCTGCCAACGTCGGATTGTGTGCTAGGGCTTGCTGGATCAGTTGGTCCAGCGCCTTTGAGCCGAGCAGCCGATACCAGTCGGCGCGTACTTGCTGGCTGGGGTCGAAGACTTGCGCGGTGCCGTCGGAGCCGGACGTCGATGCGGTCTGGTGGGGCAGGCTGCCTGCGTTATAAACGGTCTGTGTCGGCGCTACAGGCGCCTTGAAATTCGGCCCCACGACACAGCCGGAGAGCGCCAAGACGATTGCTGGGGCGAGCATCACGCCGAGCACAGGCGAACGCCGTGCAGCGCGAGAATGCGCACTGAACCTATGGCGGCGGCTGGGGTGGGCGAACGGCCGGACTAGCATTGTTGAACTAAACGGTTTAGTTTTATTGCGCTAAACTATTCCCTGTGTCCACAAACGTCAAGATGCCTCACCAATAGAAAAGCGCCGCAACGACCTTGAACATCTCCGTCAATCGAACCCAAAAGCCGGCGCGGGCTGCCGGGGATTCTCGCCTGCGCCAGACCAAGACCGAGAAGATTCTCAACGCCGCGCTGCAGACGTTTCTGGAATCCGGCTACGGCGCTGCCTCGGTGGACGCCATCACCGCCCGCGCCGGCGTTTCCAAGGCCACGATTTACACTCGCTTTCCCAGCAAGCAAGACTTGTTCGCCGCGGTGATCGAGCGCGAATGCAAGGCGTGTACGGAACGCATGGCGTTGGCGGAGATCTCGCCGGCGCCGGACTTGGCGCGGGCGTTGCACCACGTTGCCGACACCCTGCTGGACATCATTCTACTGCCGCAGAACCTATCGATCCAACGTCTGGTCATCGCCGAATGGCCGCGCTTCCCCGAGCTGGGGAAAGTATTTTACGAGTCCGGGCCGTTGGGCACGCTGCAGAATCTGGCCACGTTTCTTGATCACGAATGCGAGCACGGCCGGCTTTGCATCGACGATGCCACCGCCGCCGCCCAGCACTTCATCAGTCTGTTGCGCGGCGACATACAAATCCGCGCCCTGCTCGGTGTGGGCGACCTGTCAAAGACCGCCCGCAAACGCGTTGCAGATTACGCCGTCACTGCCTTCATGCGGTTGTACGGCGGGGTTGAATAGCCAGCTGTATCGGCACAGCCATTACAGTCCGAGTAGGGCGGAATAGCGCAGCCAGTGTATTCCGTCTTCAGCGACCACGGATCTAATCGCTCGACTCGCCACTCATCAATTTGTGCGTATAGCATTACGTCACCGTAATTCGCCCGTAATTCGCTCGGGCTCACCTGTCGTTGGAAGAGGCTGCTGCATGACACACGCTGCGAATTCGAACAGAATCGGAGTTTGACGCCTCGACCAACCATCGCTGACCGAGGCCCACCGAAGATCTTCCATGCACAAGCTGATCACCAATGCGCTTGACCGC
>CAJDTS010000047.1_pt1 | contig 29745 bp, 33 predicted proteins | sample 7389861 | NCBI WGS metagenome assembly CAJDTS01 (sample SAMEA7055659, study PRJEB34461) | soil metagenome | biome: terrestrial ecosystem; feature: Peninsula; material: soil | place: Antarctica | collected 2016 | reverse complement strand
TCGATGGCCTGCGCTACCGCCTCGATCAGTGCCACATCCGCCGAGATCAGGATGGCCTGCGCCAGTTCGTCGTGCTCGGCCTGGGCGAACAGGTCCAGCGCCAGCGTCTCGGGATCGCCACCGTCGGCGATGATTAGCACTTCCGACGGGCCAGCGATGGAATCGATGCCGACACGGCCGAACACCAGCCGCTTGGCGGCGGCGACGTAGGCGTTGCCGGGGCCGACGATCTTGTCGACCGCAGGAATGGTTGCGGTGCCGTAGGCCATCGCCGCCACCGCCTGCGCGCCGCCGACGGCAAACACGCGATCAACGCCGGCCAGATGCGCCGCGCCCAGCACCGTTTCGTTGAGCACCCCGTCCGGCGTCGGCACGCACATGACGACTTCCGGTACCCCCGCGGCCTTGGCGGGAATCGCGTTCATCAGCACCGACGACGGGTACGCGGCCTTGCCGCCCGGCACGTAGAGCCCGACCCGGTCCAGCGGCGTCACCCGCTGGCCCAGGTTGTTGCCGTACGAGTCGACGAATTCGAACGGCGCTATAACCTGATACCGGGCGTACTCACGGATACGTGCGGCCGCAGTCTGTAATGCCTCCTGCAGATCGGCAGGCAGGCCCTCCCACGCAGCGGCCAGCCGCTCGCGCGGAATCTCCAGATCACCCACGCCGACGGCCGGACGCCGGTCGAAACGCGCGGTGTATTCGAGCAGCGCGGCGTCACCGCGGGTACGCACGTCGGCGACAATCGTCTCGACCGTGCGCGCGATCTCCGCACTCAGTTCCGGCGTACGTTCCAGTAGCCGTGCAAAGCCCGCTTCAAAGCCGGCGTCGCGCGTATCGAGACGGGCGATGGTGTCAGCCATGGACTGCCTCGCGCAGTTTGCCCACCAGCGCGTCCAGCGCGGCGTGCTTGAGTTTGGCGGCGGCCCGGTTCAACACCAGCCGCGAGCTGATTTCGCGGATCACTTCTATTTCCACCAGGCCGTTGGCGCGCAGGGTGTTACCGGTGGCCACCAGATCGACAATCAGATCGGACAAGCCGACCAGCGGCGCCAGTTCCATCGAACCGTAGAGTTTGATGATCTCCACTTGCTCGCCTTTGGCGGCAAAGTGACGCAGCGCAATCTCCGGGTATTTGGTGGCGACACGCAAGCGCTGAGTGCCGCGACGCTCACCGCGCGCCAGTGGGGAACCCTGCTTCGCCGCCACCGATAACCTGCAGCGGGCGATGCCCAGGTCCAGCGGCTCGTAAAAGCTTTCGCCGCCGTGTTCGAGCAGGATGTCCTTGCCGACGATGCCCAGATCGGCCGCGCCGTATTCGACGAAGGTCGGCACGTCGGTGGCACGAATGATCAGCAGGGAAACGCCGGGATCCTGCGATGGCACATACAGCAGGCGCTCAATATCGCCGGCCGGGGCAATGCCCGCGGCTTGCAGCAGCGGCAGGCTGTCGTCGAGGATGCGGCCCTTGGACAGGGCCAGAGTCAGTGCGGTCATAGCCGCTTATTTTACCTGCTCAGGGCTTGCGCCGACGCAGATAGATCGTCTTGCCTTTGCCGTCGCCGGTTTTGCGCGCGTCGATCTCGAACAGATCGATGGCTGCCGCCAGCTCGCTGAGCTTGCCGAACCCGTAGTTGCGTGGATCGAAGTCCGACGCCTGATTGCTGATCTGGCTGCCCACCGCCCCCAGCCCGGCCCAGCCGTCCTCGTCGCCGGCCGCTTCCAGTGCGTCGCGAAACAGGCGCACCAGACGCTTATCCTTGCGCAGATCAGCAGCAGCCTTGCGCTGGGGCGCCGTATTACTGTCCCCGGAATCCTCGCGCAACACATCCACATAGATAAATTTGTCGCAGGCCGACACAAACGCTGCGGGCGTCTTCTTCTCGCCGAAACCGTAGACCACCAGCCCGGCCTGACGGATACGCATGGCCAGGCCGGTAAAATCGCTGTCGCTGGAAACGATGCAGAAACCGTCGAAGTGGCCCGTGAACAAAAGATCCATGGCGTCTATGATCATCGCACCATCGGTCGAGTTCTTGCCCTTGGTGTACCCGAACTGCTGCATCGGCTGGATCGCGTACTGCGCCAGCATCTTTTTCCAGCCGCCCAGATTGGTCTGCGTCCAGTCACCGTAGATGCGTTTGACGCTAGCCACGCCATACTTGGCGATCTCGGCTAGCAGCGCTTCGGCCAGCTTCGGCTGGGCATTGTCGGCATCGATCAGGACGGCGAGCTTGGCTTGTGATGGCATGGTGTTTGTCACTTTCTTAGTCCGGCGATCTATCGTGAGTCGAGTACTTCACGCCGCCGGCACATTCAGCGCCTTGGTCAGCGCGTTGACCGACAGACCCAGCGGCACCAGATAATCCTCTCGCAGAATTTCACCTGGATGTACAGGGCGCATTCCATTCTTGAACATGGGCATCTCCATCAATGGTAGCCGACGATCTCAACATCGGTCGGGCCTTCCTCCGTCCAGCGGAAGCAGACGCGAAATTGGTCGTTGATGCGGATACTGTGACAACCAGCGCGATCAGCCTTCAAGGCTTACAAACGATTCCCGGGCGGCGCCCGTAATGCGGCGAGCGTTTGCACGGTATCAAGCTGGATCAGCTTACGCCCTGTAATCCGCAGAATTCCGGGAAATCGTCGGGATTTTCCGGTCTCGAACAATTTTTGCGTATATGCACAGCGGAAGCTCTTGATCACTGTGCCAAAGATATAACGTTTAACGTCCAGCTTGAACCCTGCTCCTATGACACATGAATCTGGAGGAGGAACACCGTTGTCATCGCCGCCATGCAGCCTCAAATTATCACTCTCTCACGTCGGCACGCACCAATGAAACTGATTATCGGCAACAAGAACTAGTTCGTCCCGTTCGGCGAGTTCTACGTCGTTGATATCTTCTACGCGCCGGTGGCCGCACGCTTCGTCAGCTATGGGGTTGAGCTGCCGCCGGTGGCGGCGGCCTATCGCAACGCGGTGCTGGCGCTGCCGACGATGCTGGAATGTACCGCTGCGGAGGGAACCCGTGGGCTATGCCACTCAATAATTGGGCAAAGGCACTCCAGCGGTTGGGCTGGTGCCGGCCCGCCAACGGCGTGCCAGTCAGAACATTGAAGCTGCGTTCACAGCCATGGCAGCGATACTACTGCAGGCCGCTGGCGCTGCCGTAGCGCATTGGGTGTCCAGCATGGCAGCGGGCACTCGGGCATGCCGCACTTCTCCAGCACAGCCACGACCTGCGATGCGCCGTCGTCCGCCGACCGCGACCGCGACCGCGACCGCGTCAGCTTCTCGCACTAGCCCGCCGTGAGATTCGACAACTCCGCAAGCCAGCCTCCAAATTGATCTGCATTCACAGAATAATCTACAATTTCCTCATGTGCTTGCAGTACAACACGAATGTTTAGTGACAGAGCCAGAATTAAACACGAGAAGGTATGCGCACATTCACGGTGGTTAGCGACGATAACAAAATGACCCGCATGACGTAACGAGCCTTAATTCAACTTTTCCTTGATGCGCGCCTTTTTGCCGGTGAGGTCGCGCAGATAGTAGAGCTTGCCGCGGGCGACGTCGCCGCGGCGCTTGACGTTGATCTCGGCGATCAATGGGCTGTAGGTCTGGAACACGCGCTCCACACCTTCGCCGTGGCTGATCTTGCGCACGGTGAACGCCGAATTTAGGCCGCGCTCACGCTTGGCGATGACCACGCCCTCGAATGCCTGCAAACGCTCGCGCTCACCTTCCTTGACCTTGACCTTGACCTCGATGGTGTCACCTGGACGGAATCCCGGAGTCTCGGCCTTGGCCTGCATCTGCTCTGCATCAAGCTGTTGAATGATCTTGCTCATAAATCACCTCGTCCCACGTTCTCGTCACTATCGATTGCCGCCTTGCTGTTCCGCGATAAACTCGCGCAACAACCCGGTCTGTTCCTGGTCCAGCACCACGCCCGCCAACAACTCGGGCCGTTTCAACCATGTCGCACCCAGCGACTGCTTCAGGCGCCAACGGCGGATCGCCGCGTGATCGCCCGACAGCAGCACTTCCGGCACCGCCTGCCCGCGCCAGTGCTCGGGCCGCGTGTAGTGTGGATGATCGAGCTGCCCAGCTGCGGAGAACGAATCGTTCTGCGCCGAAGCCTCGTCACCCAGCACGCCCGGCAACAGCCGTGCCACCGCATCCACCAGCACCATCGCTGCCAGCTCGCCGCCGGACAATACGAAATCGCCCAGCGACAACTCCACATCCAGCGCCGGCGCCAACCGCTCGTCCAGCCCCTCGTAGCGCCCGCACACCACGATCAGTGCGGCCTCCGTCGCCAGCCGCCGCACCCAGTCTTGCGTCAACGGCGCGCCCTGCGGACTCAAACCGACCACCCGCGCTGTCGGCGCTACCGCTCGCGCCGCTTCCAGCGCCTGCATCAGCGGCTCGGCCTGCATCACCATGCCGGGCCCGCCACCGTAAGGCCGCTCGTCCAGACGACGGTCGTTGCGTTGCGCGTGATCGCGCAAGTCACTTGAGACCAGCGTCAAGGCACCGCATTCCACTGCTCGCCGCGGCATCCCGTAACAGACTCCCTGCTCCACCAGCTGCGGGAACAGGCTGAGCACCTCGATCCTCACTACACTCTCCAGGACGTGCCTTAATAGTCCGGTTCCCAGGCCACCACCAGAAACCCCTGTTCGGGTTCGACCGCTTTCACGATCGGTCCGATCACGAACGGGATCAGCCGCTGTTGCCCATCGTCATCTACCGCCAGCACATCCTGTGCGCCGTTGTCGGCCATCGCCGTCACTCGACCCAGCACCACGTCCGATTCGGACCGTACCTCCAACCCGATCAGATCGGCCCAGTAGTACGTCCCACGCGGCGCTGGCGGCAACTCCGCGCGCGCCACCTGTATCTCTGCACCGATCAGGCCCGCCGAGGTTTCGCGATCCTGCAATGCCTGTCCATCGGCACCACTGATCTGTGCCACCAGTCCGCGCCCCTGTGCGCGGCCATCCAGCAAACGCGCTTCAAACCCTGCCTTGCCCTCGCCGGGGACAATCCACCAGCGCGGGTAATCAAAAATATTTTCCAGCGGTCGCGTGTAGGCGTGAATCTTGAGCCAGCCGCAAATCCCGAACACGCCCGTTATTCGCCCGAGTGCAACCCGATCTGTATCAACGCAGGGATCAGGCATTTCTGCTCAACCCCCGCGCAACCGAATACCGCTAAGCCTGCGGCTCAACAGCAGGTTGATCCTTGATTTCCGGTGTCGGCGCAACCGCTTCATTCCGGTCCGACGCCGCTGCAACAGCAACTGCCTCGACCGGCAACGCAGCGCCCTGCACCGGGGTCTCGGGCGCGCTCTTGACCAGGTAGGCGACACGCTCGGAAATCTGCGCGCCCTTGGACTTCCAGTGATCGATTCGACCGGAATCCAGCACCAGCTTTTGTTCGCCGCCGCGCGCATTGGGGTTGTAAAAGCCCAGACGCTCGATGAAACGGCCATCGCGCGAAGAGCGGCTCTCGGTCGCCACGACATGATAGAACGGACGCTTCTTGGCGCCGGCGCGAGCCAGACGAATCTTGACCATGATTGCAAACTCTCAGTAAGGATATCCGCGCGGCGCGCGAAAACGTGGAATTGTAAAGGCTGCGCAGTGGAAAATAAAGCTACTGCCGAGACGATGACTCCTTTCGGGTGCGCATCGAGCATACGGCCGCCTGCCGGTTCAGCAGACCACTGAAGCGCTCATCTCCTGACGAGGACTTCGTCCCGCTCAAATGTGATGCCCAGCAGGTTAAACCCAGGATTGTTCAGTGACTGGAATCGATAACGTCAGTCGGATGCTGCGGGTCCGCAGCTGCGGCGGTGGCACCTAAACTCAGCTGCATAGTAGCGCCCGAGCCATAGCGGCAGAACACACTCTCGTCTAATTTTTCTCGATATCTCCGCCGCGTTGTCAGCCATCGGAGACTCCTCAACCAACCCACGGCGTTTGCGTTCAGCTTCTCCTAAACGCCGTCGTACAACACCTCGGGTGCGCCCGCAGCATCGGCGCTTCACATTAGATTTGGTCGGGGTAGCAGGATTCGAACCTGCGACTTTCTGCTCCCAAAGCAGATGCGCTACCAGGCTGCGCTATACCCCGTGGTACTCGAAGAACAGGTCGCGGTGCAGTATAAACGAGCACCGGGGCATTTGCCTCATTTCAACGCCGACGTAGTGCCTGGATTATGGAGCCGGCGCGGAAACGCGCGGCCTTCAAGGTCGCACCAGGCTACCCGTCCTTGCTAACGTGCGACAGCAAGCCGAGGTTGGACACCACGAACGGGGTCAGGTAATCCAGACCCAGCTTGATGGCGATGGTCGTATTCCACTGGCCCTGCAACAGCAGATCTCCGAGGTTGAAGCTGGTCAACCAAGTGCCCACCACCAATGCGATCAAGGTGGTGCGACGCAGGTGTGCAGCCCGCGTGACCCGACGCCAGCCGGTTTGCAGCAGAGACAGGGCCAACGGCAATCGTTTGTGCATGTCGCGTCTAGGGGTAACGCCGATACAGCAGCGTTTGTTGGGCACGGGCCAGAGCGTGCCGACGGATCGCCTGATCGACCGCCGCGGGTGTCGGCGCATCCGGCTTGAGCGTTGGCACATCCAGCGCGTAGACGGTGAAGCGGTAGTGATGCGCCGGGCTCGGCGGCGGACAGGGGCCGTCATAGCGGGCATGACCGAAGTCGTTGCGGCCCTGTTTCATGCCCGCTGCGTCGCGGACCCCCGCAGCGGCTGCGAGTCCTGCACGATGCGGTGCGATGTCGTAGGCCAGCCAGTGCCACCAGCCGCGGCCGTTGCCCGCGTCGGGATCGAACACCGTCACGGCGAAACTGCGGGTAGCGCTCGGCGCACCCGACCAGTGCAGTGCAGGTGAGACATTGGCCCCGTTACAGCCGCTGTAAACCTGTTGCTGCGGCAGGGATGCGCCATCGGAGAATGTCGATACCTGTAGCGTGAACGATCCGGCGCAGGCGGCACCCAGCCACGACAGTGCGAGCGCCGCAACCAGAAACTGTACCGTCGACTTCACCGACCTGGCGGCATCATGCCCGGTGGCAAGCGCCCGGCCATGGCACGCATCATCTTGGACATGCCGCCGCCGGCCAGTTTCTTCATCATGTCGCGCGAGCTCTCGTACTGGCGCATCAGCTTGTTGACTTCCTGCACCTGCAGACCGGCACCGGCGGCGATACGGCGTTTGCGCGAGGCCTTGATCAGGTTGGGAAAGCGGCGCTCCTGCGGCGTCATCGAGTTGATGATGGCGATGGCGCGCTTGACGGCGTGCTCGGGCTGGGCGTTTTTCATCTGCGCCTGCAGCTTAGCGCCGCCCGGCATTTTTTCCAGCAGCGACTCAATGCTGCCCATCTTCTGCACCTGCTGCATTTGCTCGCGGAAATCCTCCAGTGTGAACGCCTTCTTGCTCTTGAACTTCTGCGTCAGCTTCTGCGCCTGTTCCTGATCGACCTTGCGCGAGGTTTCCTCGATCAGACTCAGCACATCGCCTTGGCCGAGGATGCGCGCGGCGATGCGATCGGGGTGGAACACCTCGAACGCCGTCGGCTTCTCGCCGACGCCGATGAACTTGATCGGCGCGCCGGTGACTTCGCGCACCGACAGCGCCGCACCGCCGCGGGCGTCGCCGTCGGCCTTGGTCAGAATCACCCCGGTCAGCGGCAGCACATCCGCAAACGCACGCGCGGTGTTGGCGGCGTCCTGACCGGTCATGGCATCGACCACGAACAGGGTTTCGACCGGCTTGAGCTCGCCGTGCAGCGCGGCAATCTCATGCATCATGTCTTCGTCGATGGCGGTGCGGCCAGCAGTGTCGACAATCAACACGTCGGCGTACTGCTTTTTTGCGTAGGCCAGCGCGTCGCGGGCGATCGTCACCGGATCCTGGCCGACGGCGCTTTCGAACCACGACACCTGTACCTGCTCTGCGACCAGCCGCAACTGTTCGATTGCGGCAGGCCGGTAGACGTCGACCGACACCACGATCACTTTCTTCTTGTCGACCTCGCGCAGACGCAGTGCCAGCTTGCCGGTGCTGGTGGTCTTGCCCGAACCCTGCAAGCCGGCCATCAAGATCACCGCGGGCGGCTGGGCGCGCAGGTTGATCGGCTCGGCCGTACCGCCCAGCGTGGTGACCAGCTCCTGCTGCACGATCTGCAACATGGCCTGCCCCGGCGTCAGACTCTGGGTGACCTCAGTATCGACCGCACGTGTCTTGACGCGCTCGACGAAATCGCGCACCACCGGCAGCGCCACATCCGCCTCCAGCAGCGCCATGCGCAGTTCGCGCGCCGCGGTATCGACCTGGGCTTCGGTCAAACGGCCCTGCCCGCGCAGGGCATCGAGGGTGCGGGACAGCCGGTTGCTTAGACTTTCGAACATAGGTTCATTCTAACGGAATGCTTGTTACCCAAAAGTAATGACGTCGCCATCCTTGAGATGGCGATAATGCCAGCCCGCCAGGGCGGCATGACACTGCGCTTCGATCGCCTGGGCCTGACCGGGTTTGGGGTGCGACAACAGCAGTTCAGGACGATGGTTCAGCTTTTTGAGCTCAGTCCCCAGCCGCGCCGGGCTGAGATGCTTGGACAGACAAGCCAAGGTTTCGTCTTCATCGGCGTAGGCGATCTCGATCATCAGCCGGTCGAGCCGCGGCAGCGCGTTGAGCGCAACCCACATGCCATCGTCGGCGCAAGTATCGCCGCTGAAAGCGAAGCAACCGGACGCATCGCTAAGCACATAACCGACTGCCGGCACCGTGTGCAGCACCCGGAAAGCCGTGATCTGCAAACCGTTGACCGCCACCGGCACCCCGGGACTTAACGCCTCGTACCGCAGCACGGGGGATCCATGGCGGCACAGCAGTTCAGTGAAATCCGGCCACAGCACCCAGTTGAACAGATGCGTGCGCAGTGCGTCGATCGTCTCCGGCGTGGCGCGAATCGCCAGCGTCGGTGCCTCGCGCGCAAAGCGATTGTCGGCAATGAAGGCCGTGCCGACGACATGATCCAGATGCGAATGAGTCAAAAAAACGTCGGTCAGCCGCGCCATCGCGTCGAGATCCAGATCGCAGACGCCGGTACCGGCGTCGACCAGCAGACGGTCGTCGACCAACAAACTGGTCGTGCGCAAATCGGGGCCAACCCCGCCGCTACAACCCAGCACCCTGATTCGCATGCCGCTCCGTCCGAATTCGTGGTCTGAAAATCCTAGCACAGGCTACACCCACTCCTGCCGCTACCGTGGGCCGCGATGCTATGCTTTCGTTCACGACGACAAGATCGATATGCTCCTTTTTCTGGGTTTGTTGGCAGCGACGCTATACGCGGTGGCCGGCTGGCGCATTTGGCGCGCCGGCCACCTGCCGGCTGCACTGCTGCCCATCACGCTGGCGCTGCATGCCGCCGCACTGTCACTGCAAATTTTTCACGCCGGCAGCCTGCGTCTGGGTTTAGCCGAATCGGTGTCGCTGTTCGCCTGGCAGTCAGCACTGACGCTGTGGTCGTTCAGTCTGCGCGAAAAGCTCGAATCGCTGGGGATGTTCCTGTATCCCTTCGTCGGCCTGTGCGCGCTGTTCGGTGTATTCACGTCCAACACCCACGGCGATCTGATTCCGATCAGCGACTGGCATGTGGAAGTCCACATCATCATTTCCTTGCTGTCGGCAGGCATCCTCACCATCGCCTGTATACAGGCGGTGGCGCTGGCGGTGCTGGAACGCGTGCTGCGCCACCGCGGCGGCGGCATTGCCGTGGTGCGCCGGCTACCGCCGTTGCAGACGATGGAGCGCCTCTTGTTTCAGATGGTATTCGCCGGCTTCTTTCTGCTCAGCCTGACCCTGTTGTCAGGTCTGCTGTTCGTGCACAACCTGGCTGCGCAACATCTGGAACAAAAAGCCGTGCTGTCGTTCTGCGCCTGGTTCATCTTCGGCCTGCTGCTGTGGGGACGACGACGCTACGGCTGGCGCGGACATACCGCGGTGCGCTGGGTATTGGCGGGTTATCTGATGCTGGTGCTGGCCTACTTCGGCAGCAAACTGTTCATCGAGCAGGTGCTGGGTACACATTGGAACTGAAGTCTGCGCTTGACAGGCTGGTACTGCGTTCCGTAGTTATACTCTTGTCCACAACAACCACCGGCGTTCCTTGAACGGATTTCCCACATCAGGGTTGTTTGCGATCCTGATTCTGTTGATCGTCCTCTCCGCGTTCTTCTCCGGTTCGGAGACGGCGCTGATGATGATCAACCGCTATCGCCGGCTGCTGGAACAGCCCGAGCGGCTGATTGGCCTGATTCTGATGTGTAATACCTCGATCAACGTCACCGCCGGCGCGATTGCGACCTTGATCGGCCTGCGCCTGTCGGGCGAATCCGGTGTCGCCATCGCCACCGGCGTCCTCACCTTCTGTCTGCTGATCTTCAGCGAAGTCGCGCCGAAGACCCTGGCGGCGCTGAATCCCGAACGCGTAGCCCTGCCCGCCGCCTACGTCTACAACGCATTAAGACACGTGCTGCATCCGCTGGTGACGCTGGTGACGCTGGCCGGCCAGGGCGTGTTGCGCGTGTTTGGCGTGCGCCCCGAAGACGCCGAACAGCATTCGCTGAATGTGGAGGAACTACGCGCCGTAGTCGGTGAGGCTGGCGCGCTGATCCCACAACGGCATCAGCGCATGCTGTTGTCGATTCTCGATCTGGAACGCGCCACCGTCGAGGACATCATGGTGCCGCGCAACGAGATTCTCGGCCTCGACCTGTCCGACCCCTGGGACAAGATCCGGCAGGACATCATCAACGCCGAACACGCGCGGGTGCCGGTCTACGACGGCGCCATCGACGATCTGCACGGTATCGTGCATCTGCGCCAGCTGGTCAAGCCGGCCATCGAAAACCGCATGGACAAGGACGTGCTGCTGGCACTGGTGCACGAACCCTACTTCATTCCCGAAGGCACTTCGCTGAACCGCCAACTGCTCAATTTCCAGGATCAGAAGCGGCGCATCGGTTTCGTCGTCGACGAATACGGCGACATCCAGGGTTTGGTGGCGCTGGAGGATATTCTCGAAGAAGTCGTGGGTGAATTCACATCCGATCCCGCGACCCGTTTCAAGCACATTCAACAGGACAGCGACGGCAGCGTGCTGGCGCGCGGCTCGATGAGCCTGCGCGGCCTGAATCGCAAGCTGGGCTGGAAACTGCCGACACAGGGGCCGAAAACGCTCAACGGCCTGATTCTCGAACAACTCGGAGAAATGCCGCAACCCGGCAAGCATTTACAGATCGGCAACTATGCGATCGAGATCACAGACAGCGGTGCCAACGTAGTGAACACCGCGCGCATCCGTCCGGTGACACCCGGCAAGTCATGAACCCGGCTAAAGCTGCGCCAACGCCTGATCGAGGCGTGCGACCGGCACCACCTCCAGATTCAATTTGACGCTTTTGCGCGGTCGATTGGCGGCCGGCACGATGGCGCGCTTGAAACCGTGTTTGGCCGCTTCCAGCAAGCGCTCCTCACCGCCCTGCACGGGACGGATTTCACCCGCCAGACCAACTTCACCGAACACCACCAGACTGCCATCCACCGGCCGGCCGCGATAGCTCGACAGCGCCGCCAACAGCACCGGAAGATCGGCCGCGGTCTCCTGGATGCGCATACCGCCGACAACATTGGCAAACACGTCCTGGTCGCTCAGCGCAACGCCGGCGTGGCGGTGCAGCACCGCCAGCAACATCGCCAGACGATTGCCTTCCAGCCCCAGCGTGACGCGCCGCGGCACGCTGCCCGCAGCCTGATCGACCAGCGCCTGCACTTCCACTAGTAGTGGCCGCGTGCCCTGCCGGGTGACGGTGATGACGCTGCCGGGCACCGCCTGCGCGTGACGCGACAGGAACAGCGCAGATGGGTTGCCGACCTCGCGCAGGCCGTCGTCGGTCATCGCGAACACGCCGATCTCGTTGACCGCGCCGAAGCGGTTCTTGACTGCGCGCACCACGCGGAAACGACTGCCGCCGTCGTGCTCGAAATACAGCACCGTGTCGACCATGTGCTCGAGCACGCGCGGCCCGGCGATGGCGCCTTCCTTGGTGACGTGACCAACCAGCACCACCGCACAGCCGGCGGACTTGGCGTAGCGCACCACCTGTGCCGCGCACTCGCGCAGTTGCGACACCGAGCCGGGCGCCGAATCCAGCGCGTCGGTGTAGAGCGTCTGCACCGAGTCGAGCACCACCAGACCGGGCCGGGTTTTCTGCAGTGTTGCCAATACCGCTTCCATGCGGGTTTCGGCCATCACCGGCAGGTCCAGCCGCGGCAAGCCCAACCGCCGGGCACGCAGCGCCACCTGGTTCAGTGATTCCTCACCGGTGACATAGAGCGTGTTGGCACGGCCTTCGACCGCCGCCAGCACCTGCAACAACAGGGTCGATTTGCCGATGCCAGGGTCGCCGCCGATGAGGATCACCGAACCCGGCACGATGCCGCCGCCCAACACCCGGTCCATCTCGTCGAGACCGCTGGAGATGCGCACCACGTCTTCTGCCGGCACGCTATCCAGACGCGCGACCTGCGCCGACACCGCACTCTTCACGCTCCGCGGCGATGCGGCCAGGGATTCCACCAGCGTGTTCCACTCGCCGCAATCGCTGCACTGTCCGGCCCACTTGGGTGCTCCCGCCCCACAGCGTTGACAGACGTACTGAGTGCGGGCGCGGCTCACGGCGCAGCGCCGTCGTAGCGAAAATGGACGCGGTGCGTCAGGCCGCAAAACAGCTCATAGGAGATCGTGCCGGCCAGCGCCGCGATCTCCTCTACAGGCACGCCATCGCCCCATAATGTCACCGTATCGCCTACCTGCGCTTCAGGCACCGCAGTCACATCAAGGGTGATCATGTCCATCGACACCCGACCCGCCATCGGCACACGTTGTCCGTGCAACCCCACCGGCGTCCCCGACGGCAGTGCCCGGCGCACACCATCGGCGTAGCCGGCGGCGACCACGGCGAGGCGTGCAGGACGTTGGCTGCGCCAGGTCGCGCCGTAGCCCACCGCTTCGCCCGCGGCGATATCGTGGAGGGCAATGATGCGGCTATGCAGGTGCATGGCCGGACGCAGACCGAGATCGGCGGCACTGCGATTCCTGAACGGACTGGCGCCATAAAGCATCAATCCAGGCCGCACCCAGTCGCTGTGTGACGACGGAAAGGCAATGAGGCCTGCGGAATTGGCGATGGAACGATCACCCGGCAAATCCTTCAACGCTCGTTCGAACCGTGTGACCTGCTGCTGGGTCATCGGCGAGCCGGTTTCGTCCGCTCGAGCCAGGTGCGTGATCCAGCCGCGCAGGTTCCAGTTCGCCTGCCGCTGCACGGCTGCGTACACAGCCTGCGCCTGATCGGCGGCAAAACCCAACCGGTGCATGCCGGTATCGAGCTTGATCCACAGCTGCAGCGAAGTGGCTGCCGGCAAGGCCTGCAACAACGCCAGTTGCCACGGCGCGTGAACCACGATCTGTAGATTCTCGGCGGCCGCAACCCGAGTTTCCGCGGCGGACAACACCCCTTCGAGCAGCACGATCGGCGTCTCGATCCCGGCCGCCCGCAACTGCAGGGCCTCCTCCAGACAGGCTACGGCCAGCGCGTCCACGCCAGCCTGCGTCAGCACCTGGGACACCGGCACCGCACCGTGGCCGTAGGCGTCGGCCTTGACCGCTGCCATCACTTTTGAAGACGGCGCCAGCGCACGCGCGCGACCCAGGTTATGGCGTATTGCGCCGAGATCGATCGCCGCAGTCAGGCGCGGGATGCAGCGCTCGTCACTGGCGGCGGACGGCGCCATCAGCCGTAGCCATAGTCACTGTCGGAACGCTGATGGGCGAGATTGTCGAAGCGCGTGTAGGGCCCGAGGAACGCCGTCTTCACCGTGCCGGTGGGGCCGTTGCGCTGCTTGGCGACGATGATCTCGGCTACGCCCGGCTCAGTGCATTGCTCCTTGCTGTAATACTCGTCGCGATAGACGAAAGCGACGACGTCGGCGTCCTGCTCGATTCCGCCGGATTCGCGCAGGTCAGACATGCGCGGCCGCTTGTTGTCACGCGACTCGACGCCGCGCGACAACTGCGAGATGGCGATCACCGGCACCGACAGCTCCTTGGCCAGCGCCTTCAGGCTGCGCGAGATTTCGGAGATCTCGTTGGTGCGGTTCTCGCGCGACGACGGCACCTGCATCAGTTGAATATAGTCGACCACGATCAGTTTGAGACCGTGGCGTGCGGCGAGACGCCGCGCCCGCGCGCGCAGGTCCAGCGGCGACAACGAGCCGGTCTCGTCGATGTACAGCGGTGCTTCGCGCAACAACCCGCCGGCCGACGCCAGCCGGCTCCAGTCGGTGTCGTCGAGTTCACCCTTGCGCAGCCGCTGCTGGTCGATGCGGCCGAACGAGGACAGCACGCGCATGGCCAGCTGCTCGGCCGACATTTCCATCGAGAACACCGCCACTGGCTGCTTGTTTTCGATCGCCACGTGCTCGGCGATATTCATCGCGAAGCTGGTCTTGCCCATGCCCGGACGCCCAGCGACGATCACCAGATCGCTGGGATGCAGGCCGGTAGTCAGCTTGTCGAAATCGACAAAACCGGTGGGGATACCGTTGAAGCTGTCGGGATCGCGTCTGAGCCGCTCCAGTTTTTCTTCAATCTGAGTGATCAGCGGCGGCATCTCGAAGTAGTTGCTCCGCGCGCGCTCGCCGCGTTCGCGGATGCGGAACACGGTCTGCTCGGCCAGATCCACCAGGGTTCCGTGAGCGCGACCATCGGGCTCGAAGCCGAGGCCGGCGATGTCCTGTCCGGCCGCGATCAGGCTGCGCAGAATCGCGCGCTCGCGCACGATTTCGGCATAAGCACGGATATTGGCGGCGCCGGGAGTGTCAGCCGCCAAACCTCCGAGATAGGCGATGCCGCCGGCTTGTTCCAGACGACCGTCGTGACGCAGCTGCTCGGACAGGGTGACAAAATCGCAGGGCCGCGACGAGGTCAACAGACCGCCAATGGCCTGGAAGATCAGCCGGTGCTGCTCGGTGTAAAAATCATCCTCAGCGAGTTTGTCGGAGAGATCGTACCAGGCCCGATTGTCGAGCATCAGTCCGCCCAGTACGGATTGCTCGGCTTCCAGCGAATGCGGCGGCTGCTTGGGGGCAACGGTAGACATGGGCTGATGCTAGATCAAATCGGCGGGCAAAACGCGGATGGATAAAATCGAGCGGTTTTTGGGGGTGCAGAGCCCGCAAACGAAACGACCCGCAAAAGGCGGGCCGTATCGTTACCGCGCCGCAGCATCAAGCCGTGGCCTTTTCTTCCTCGACCACTACGTTCAGGCTGACTTCCAATTCGGTGTGTAAACGAATCTGCGCAACGTAGCTGCCGATGAGTCGGATCGGACCTTCCGGCAGGTCGATCTCGCTGCGATGGAGATCCATGCCCGCTTCTGCGGCCGCACGTGCAATCTCGGACGGACCAACCGAGCCGTAGAGTTTGCCTTCCTCGCCCACCAGCACGCGCACGGTGACACTGGCGTCTTTGATGTTGGCCGCACGCAGCTTGGCGGCATTGAGTGAATCCTGCGCTTTCTTCACCAGCTCGACCTTGCGTCCCTCGAAAGTTTTTCGATTGGGCTCGGTGGCCAACAACGCCAAGCCCTTAGGTAGCAGGTAGTTGCGTCCGTAACCGGGTTTGACCTTGACGGTGTCGCCCAGGTCGCCGAGGTTCATGATCTTCTGCAGCAGTATGAGTTCCATCGCGGCTTACTCGTGGCGATCGGTGTAAGGCAGCAGCGCCATGTAACGCGCACGCTTGACGGCGACGGTCAACTGACGTTGATAGCGGGCGGCGGTGCCAGTGATGCGGCTGGGCACGATCTTGCCGTTCTCGCCGACGTACTGGCGCAGGGTGGCGAGATCCTTGTAATCGATCTCCTTGACGCCTTCGGCGGTGAAGCGGCAGGTCTTGCGTTTGCGAAAGAAACGGGCCATGGCTTACTTCTCCTCCGAATCGGCGGATTCGGTTTCAACGGACTCGGTCTCCGCGGACTCGTCGTCCGCGCCGTCGTCCAAATCTTTGCCGTCATCGACGTCCGCATCGTCGTCACGCGAGTCGTGCTTGTGCTCTTCGTCAGGGATCTTGAACAGCAGCGACTGCTCCACATCAGCCTGATCGCGGCGTATCACAAGACGACGCAGGACGGCATCATTGAAGCGAAACGCACTCTCGAACTCGGCCAGCACGGCCTCGGTGCATTCGACATTCATCAGGAAGTAGTGCGCCTTGTGCAGCTTGGCGACCGGATAGGCGAGCTGACGTCGGCCCCAGTCTTCCATGCGGTGGATCTTGCCACCGTCGGCCTCGACCATGCTTTTGTAGCGATCAAGCATGGCGGGAACCTGTTCGCTCTGGTCAGGATGGACCATGACCACGATTTCATAATGACGCATGCAACCTCCTTGTGGATACCGGCGTACCGGGCAGTCCCCCCGACGGCGTCGTGTGGTGGGACAAGGGTGAAGAGCGCACCAACTAGATCCGCCCGAAGGGCGTGAATTCTAGTGAATTCCGGACCGTCTTGCAAAGCTTCCGGTTTGAAGAATATTCGGAAACGTCAATCAGGCCGTTATTAGACGTAGTCGAAGCATCTACAGCGGACAGGTCTGTGCGCTGTTATCTGCGCGGCTTACGCCGGTATTGCCCAGCACCATCAGCAACACCAACGGCAACTTGCCCCCGGATAGATCGTGCCTTTGTTCGGCAGGGGACAGGGGCCGAGCACCGCGATCTGAACCACGAACTCGCCGCTGACCCTATTGTCGTCAACCTGACCGCAAACAAGTACCGTGTCCACGTGGCTGTGATCAATAGCCGGGCCGTACGCCCGGCTCAGCCGACATTCAATCGCAGCCGTGCGTAACGGCGCGGGCCCACCTGCAAAAGATAGACCGCTCCCGGCGGCAACAACAGATTGCGATCATCCACACGCTGCTGATCAACGCGCACCGCGCGCTGACCGATCATCCTGACCGCTTCAGCATTGCTGCCGACCAGCCCGGCTTCGCGAAGCGCGCGCGGCAAGGCCAGCCCGGCAGCAGGAGCAACTGCAGTGATCTCGACGATATCGTCGGGAAGCGCGCCACGCGAGAACTGGGCGATGAACGCTACCCGCGCCCGTTCTCCACCGCCGCTGCCGTGGAAACGATCGACAACCTCGACCGCTAACGCCATCTTCACGTCGCGTGGATTGGCGCCTTCTTCAACCCCGCGCTTGAGTTCGGCAATCTCACTCAACGGGCGGAACGACAACAGATCGTAGTAACGCCACATCAGGCTGTCGGAGATCGACATGATCTTGCCGAACATGTCAGCGGGCGCATCGGTCAAAGCGACATAGTTGCCCAGGCTCTTGGACATCTTCTGCACGCCGTCGAGCCCTTCGAGTATCGGCACGGTGAGGATGCACTGCGGTCGTTGTCCGGCCGCCTGTTGCAGTTGCCGGCCCACCAGCAGGTTGAATTTCTGGTCGGTGCCGCCGAGTTCGACATCAGCCTGCAATGCCACGGAATCGTGGCCTTGCAACAACGGGTAGAGAAATTCGTGAATGGCGATGGGCCGGCCACCTCGATAGCGTTTGGCGAAATCGTCGCGCTCCAGCATGCGCGCCACCGTGTGCCGCGCCGCCAGACGAATCATGCCTTCGGCACCGAGCGCGTTGAGCCAGCGAGAATTGAAGGCAATGGTGGTCTGTTGCGGGTCGAGGATTTTGAACGCCTGCTCGCGATAGGTCTGCGCGTTTTCCTCAACCTGCTCGCGTGTCAACGGTTTGCGCGTCTCATTCTTGCCGGTGGGGTCACCGATCATGCCGGTGAAATCGCCGATCAGGAAGATCGCCTCGTGGCCGGCCTTCTGAAAGCTGCGCAGTTTGTTGAGCAGCAGCGTATGTCCCAGATGCAAATCGCGCGCTGTGGGATCAAAACCGGCCTTGATGCGTAATCGATGACCTTCTGCTGCAGCCTGCTGCATGCGCTGGCGCAGCTCCGGCAGCGGAATGATCTCCTCTGCGCCACGCTCAATTTCAGCCCATTCGAGGTTCGGATTCATCGGTAGCTTGCGGCCTCCAGCCGCACGGTTGATGTGGAGTTCAAGAATCTCACGCGAAAGGATTGCATTTAAAAAACATTTGTGGTGTCCTACCACCCGCGCGCGGCATCACCAAAAACATTCAGAAACGAAAGCTTCGCGACAATCGCGATTCGTCGCGGCCGAGAAACCTGACAACGGATGCCGCATGACACCCGATTATAGTTCAGCTGCACGGGCATCTCGCCCCGCGGCTATCAAAACTCTGTTGATCGCCGGCCTTGTCGCCGTCAGCACTGCCGCCGCCTTCACGCTGCGCTCGCATGCAGTTGGCACCAGCACCGACAGCGCGACTTCGGCAACCGCCACGGCCGCACCGCCATCGGCGCTGGTGGCCGGCCAGATACCGTCAGCACCGAAGGTTGACAAGGCTATTGTGAATTCAAGGGTCAAGACCGTCCTGAATACGCCGTCAGGCGATCATTGGCAAAGCATAACGGTAGCAAGAGGACAGACCCTGTCGACTATCTTCAAGGCACACGGCCTGAATCCGGATGACTGGCGCTCTGTGCTTGTGCTGGGCGGCGACACATCCCGGCTGCGACATCTGCAAATCGGCAACAAGCTGCGTTTTCAGATCATCAACGGGCAGCTGCAAGCACTGACTTATGCCTACGACTCGACGCATACTCTGGACGTCCACCGCGCTGGCCAGGAACTGCAGGCGAACACGGTCACTGCCGCACTCGATCATCGCCCCGCAGAAGCCAGCGGACAGATCCACGACTCCTTGTTTGTCGATGGGCAACATGCCGGACTATCCAATAACCTGATGCTCGAGTTTGCACACATCTTCAACTACGACGTTGATTTCGGTCAGGACCTTCAGGCCGGCGATCGCTTCACCGTGATCTATGATCGAGTCTACAAAAACGGTAAAAAGCTGCGTGACGGCAACATTCTCGCTGCCGAACTGGTCAATCAGGGGCACACCTACCGCGCCGTGCGCTTCGTCGACAAAGACGGCAACGCGGCCTACTACACACCGAATGGGCAGCCGTTGCGTCGTGCCTTCATCCGCACGCCGGTGGCGTTCACCCGCATCAGCTCCGGTTTTTCCCTGGCACGCTTGAATCCGGTACTGCACACCATCCGGCCCCACTATGGTACCGATTACGCCGCGCCGGCCGGAACTCCGGTTCACGCCACCGCGAGTGGCCGCGTCGCCTTCATCAGTCGTGACGGAGGCTACGGCAACGTCATCAAGGTCCGTCACGGCGCGCATTACGAGACGATCTATGCGCATCTGTCACGCTTCCGCAAGGGTCTGGGCACCGGCAGCAAGGTGCAACAGGATGAAGTCATCGGCTATGTCGGCATGACCGGCCTGGCCACCGGCCCACACCTGCATTACGAGTTCCGCATCAATGGCGAACCGAAGAACCCGGTCACCGTCAAACTGCCGCGCGGCCAGCCGCTGCCGCCCCACGAAATAGTGGAATTCCGCAAGGAAGAAACGCCGCTGGTGGCGCGTATCAACAGCATCGACTCGCGCCAGTATGCCGACAACGGACCAACCATCGGCACCCGCTAAGTCACGTATCCCATCACCACCGTAGCGCTCCCGACACACTGGCCAGACACAAGAGGTGATCACGGCAGCTGCGCTTTATGTCGGCCTGATGTCGGGTACCAGCATGGACGGTATCGACGCCGTCGCGGTCGAGATCGTTGACGGGGGCTTCAAGCGCGTCCATTCACATGTCACCAGCGCCTACCCTCCGCAGTTGCGCGATGCCTTGATGAAGCTGGCGCTGGAATCTCCAGCGATCACGCTGGCGCAACTCGCCGATCTGGACGCCGCAGTCGCCGATTGCTTTGCTCAAGCCGTCGATCAATTGCTGAACGTGGCAGCGCTTGAAGCCGAAGCGATTCGAGCGATTGGCAGCCACGGCCAGACCGTGTTCCACCGCCCTAACGGCCACGCTTCGAACAGCCTGCAGCTGGGCGATCCCAATCGTATCGCGGCACACACTGGCATCACCACCGTAGCCGATTTTCGGCGTCGTGATCTGGCCGAAGGCGGACAGGGCGCGCCGTTGGTGCCGGCGTTTCACCACGCGCTGTTCGCCGACGACACGGAAACTCGCTGCGTCGTCAATATCGGCGGGATCGCCAATGTCACACTGCTGCCCGACGGTTCGCGCGAACAGGTGCGCGGCTACGACACCGGCCCCGGCAACGGTCTGATGGATGAATGGTCGCAGCTACATCAGCACAAGACTTACGACGCAGCCGGTCGTTGGGCCGAGAGCGGCCACCTGCACGCAGGGCTGTATCAGGCGCTGCACGAAGATGCGTATTTCAGTGCTGCGCCCCCCAAGAGCAGCGGGCGCAGTTATTTCAACCTGCGCTGGGCAAAGACCCGCTTTCCGAAACTGCCCGACTTGGCGCCGGCAGACGTGCAGCGCACGTTTTGCGAACTCACCGCGACCACCGTGGCAGAAGCGGCCCATGCCGGCCGCAGTCAGCGCCTGCTGGTCTGCGGCGGTGGCAGCGCGAATGCGTTTCTGATGCAGCGGCTGCGTGCACGTTTTGGCGATCGGGTCGAACTCACCGATGCTCATGGTCTCGATGCAATGCACGTTGAAGCCGCTGCATTCGCTTGGCTGGCAATGCGCACGCTAGCCGGATTACCCGGCAACCTTCCGTCGGTTACCGGCGCGCAACGCGAAGTGGTGCTCGGTGGGATCTACCGTTGAAACGGCCAGACCGTGCCCTAAACGGAGAACGAAGATCCGCAGCCGCAACTGGTGGCGGCGTTTGGATTACGGATGACAAACTGCGCGCCGTTGACGTCGTCCTCGTAATCGATCTGGGCGCCGGTGAGATATTGCAAGCTCATCGGATCGACCAGCAGCGTGACGCCGGCATTGACCACACTGATGTCGTCGTCCTCGGTATTTTCGTCGTAGCTGAAGCCGTATTTGAAACCCGAGCATCCACCACCGGTGACGAACACCCGCAGCTTCAGTGCCGGATTGCTTTCCTCATCCAGCAGCCGCCGAATCCTGCCGGCTGCGGCGTCGGTAAAGATCAACTCGGGCTCGGCAGACGCAGCAACAGAATCGTGCGTGTGAACGGCACTATCGGCATTCGTGGCAGTATTCATGGCGCCCATTATGCGGCTCTATTGAGCCGGCACGCAAGCAATGTAGTTAGTACGGTCACTCAAAGTTGGCGTTGAGTCAGCGAAAAATCGCGGGGGTGTTGGGTCAATAACCCAACAATGCTCTGTTCTGTTGATGCAGCCACACCGTGCCCTGCTGGTCACCGCATACGACCGAGTCGGGAATTGCTGGTTACTACGTTATTTACGTGCTGCATCAACGGTGCAGTCTTTAGTCATGTAGATTCAAGACTGCACTCTCCCGCTGTGGTTTCTCAGACTTCTGCTGATGAATCTCAATGCCGTCCTTTCCGCGCCTTCATAACAGATCGCCGTTGACCATCGCACCCTGCTCCATCTGCAACACCTCGTAATGGACCTTGCCAGTCATCCGGGCCTAGGCTGCCAGGGTCAAGCGTTCACTGCCATGAACATCTCCCGCCACGGCGCCGTCGAGGACAATATTGCCACCGCCACATTCTCCTCAATCGTGCCGGACTCACTGGCCCACAATGCCGAGGACTTGTCAGTCTAAGTGGATACGCCGCCCTTGACGCGGCCATCCACGTGCAAAACCCTGGCAAAACGGACATCGCCGAGGATTTCGGTCTGTCTGTCAATAAGGGTATCGACAGCGCTACTGCTGGCACTCTTGGCGGAATTCGGCCTGAAACTTTTCATCTAACTGCCTCCTGCGGCTCGTTCGATCCTGGACCAATCGTAAGATTGCTCTACTTTTGGTTTGTCGCTATCCGGTATTAGCGTCACGGTCACCCGGATCGGTCGAAAACCGGCCGGAAGCCGGAAACTACCATCGAGTTCCTGAAAATACTTGAATGAAAATAGCAGGTTCTTGTGCCCGGCGACAATCATCCCCGATAGCGGGTAGCTGTGCCGCACGCCATTAAGTAGGCCGCTGATCACGATCTTCGCCTTGCCGTCGACCAAATGATCGTGGTGCCTGGGCTGGATCAACAGCAATTCAAAGTCGTACTGCTGCGCTTCGTGTGCGCTGCGGGTCACTTTCAGATCGTAGACGCGCAACCCCTCACTGGACTGCTTCGGCGAGACGATGCCGCGGTAGAACGCCAATTGCTCGCGCAGACTGGAGTTCTCCTGCTGCATACCACCGAGCGATTCCTTGACCAGGGTACAGGCATCGTTGTCGATCTGACCGGACTGTTTGATGTAGGCGAGTTGGGCCTTGAACTGTTGGTTCTCGGCCAATGCGGCACGCAAGCGCTGCGAAAGGCTGCGGTTGCCGTCGCGCAGTTGGTCGCGTTCGCTGCGGGCACGCTGGGAGCCCGATACCGTGTTCGCACGGGTATTGCTGTACAGCCCCCAACCCGCCAGCGCCAGCAAAGCAATGCCGCTCACAATCAAACTCCAGCGCAGCCATGGCCGCTGCGTGAAGGCGGCGGGCCGGGGCTTGCGATCAGCCATCAACCGCCCGCGGCTACGGCCATAATGCGAGCGCCTTCAATCCAGTGGTTTCGTCGAAACCGAACATCAGGTTGAAGCACTGCACGGCCTGCCCGGCAGCACCCTTGACCAGATTGTCGATCACCGCCAACACCACCACTGTGTCGCCATCGCCCGGGCGGTGGACAGCGATGTGGCAGTGGTTGGCGCCGCGCACCGAGCGCGTTTCCGGATGCGACCCGGCTGGCAGTACATCGACAAACGGTTCATTGCAATAACGTTCTTCGAATAACGCCTGCAGGTCGACGTCACGCCGCGCCACCCGCACATACAGCGTGGCGTGGATACCGCGGATCAACGGCGTCAGATGCGGCACGACAGGCGTTTTCGCCGCCAGGCTCAGGCCCTGATCCACTTCCGCGCTGTGGCGGTGTCCGGCGACGCTGTAAGCCTTGAAATTGTCGCCCGCCTCGCAGAACAGCAGGCCGAGCTTGACCTCGCGGCCGGCGCCGCTGACACCTGATTTACAATCCGCAACAAGACTGCTGAGGTCCGCGAGGCCGGCCTCGACCAACGGCAACAGGCCCAACTGCACTGGCGTGGGATAGCAACCCGGATTGCCGACCACGCGCGCATCACGCAAGGCTTCGCGGTACATCTCCGGCAGCCCGTAAACCGATTCCGCCAACAACTCCGGGCACGCGTGCGGCATTCCGTACCAGCGCGTGTAGACCGCGGCATCGCGCAAACGGAAATCGGCCGACAGATCGATGACCCGCACACCGTGCGCCAGCAGTTCCGGCGTCGCAGCCATGGCCACGCCGTGCGGTGTGGCGAAAAACACCGCATCGCAGTCGGCCAGCGCACTTTCATCGGGCGCCGAATAGCTCAGATCGCAGACGCCGCGCAAGTGCGGAAACAACGCGTCCACACGCTTCCCCGCCTCCTGTCGCGAGGTCAGCGCAGTGATGCGCACCTGCGGGTGAGCCGACAACAGCCGCAATAGCTCGAGCCCGGCATAACCGGTGGCGCCCACAATCCCTACGCTGATCATCACGGATCCAGAAGAAAAACAGTGTGTGATAATAGAGGCAGAGCGCCGCGATTTCGAGCGCAGCGGCAGTTTGTGCCGGAGACCGAGACTGTCAGTAGCCCATGAAGCTTCAGTCAGCGCCCTGTTCAGGCTTCATCTGCGACTGCAGGTAATTATGCAATCCCACCTGATCGATCAAACCGATCTGCGTCTCCAGCCAGTCAATGTGCGCTTCCTCGCTTTCCTGAATTTCGACCAGTAACGCCCGCGTCACGTAGTCTTGCACGGTCTCGCAGTAGGTGATCGCCTCCTTGTACAGCGGGTGCGCCTCACGCTCGAGGCGCAGATCGCACTGCAGGATCTCCGGCACGTCTTCGCCGACGTACAGCTTGCCGAGATTCTGCAGATTGGGCAGGCCTTCGAGAAAAAGAATGCGCTTGATCAGGCGATCCGCATGCTTCATCTCGTCGGTCGATTCTTCGTACTCATGATGAGCGAGATGCAACAGACCAAAATTGTCCAGCATGCGCGAATGCAGAAAATACTGGTTGATCGCAGTCAGCTCATTGCGCAGCGCGAGATTGAGAAACTCCAGAACCTTGTCGTCTCCACGCATCTTGTCATCTCCGTCGGCCCGCGCAGTCTGCGCGGGCAAATACTGCAGGTGGCGCTACTATCCCGAAAGTACGCTCAAAGATCAACCGAGCAGAGCCGACTCCTGCAACAACAGCGGTTCACGCTGCGCTGTGGCCGTTCCGCCCAACTCTGTGGATTTGATCGCCCGGGCTGCGAGGGTTTCTTCGATGAGCCGGCGCGCTTCCGGAATACAACAACCACAGCCGCTGCCCAGACCGGTACATCGCCTGACCTGCTGCAGGCTAACCGCACCGTCCCGCACGACCGTCTTGATCCTTTGATCCGTTACCGCATTGCAGACACAGACAAACATGAACTCACCTACTACGATCAACCGTAACGGCATTCAATCTTAAACGATAATGATTGTCAATACGGGCAGCCCTCTTTCATCGCATTCGACGCAGCGAATCTTGTTTCGGCGGTGGCAGCAGCGCTTCGTCCAGCAGCGGCGCCAGTTGTTGCAACGCACGCCGGTAGACGCCGCGCTTGAATGCCACCACCTGCTGCAAGGGGTACCAGTAGTCAACCCAGCGCCAGTCATCGAACTCGGGGCGAATGTGGCCATCGAAACGCACGCGCGACTCATCGCCGACCAGCTGCAAGATGTACCACTTCTGCTTCTGGCCGATGCACAGCGGGATCTGTCCACGTCGCACTAGCCGCTGCGGCAGACGATAGCGCAACCAGCCTGACGTCACCCCGAGACAGGTGACGTCGCCCGGCGTCAGCCCTAGTTCCTCGCCCAATTCGCGGTACAGCGCCTGCTCAGCGGTTTCACCGCGGTCGATGCCGCCCTGCGGGAACTGCCAGGAATCCTGGCCGACGCGCTTGGCCCACAGCACCTTTCCGCCGTTGCGGCAGAGGATAATGCCTACGTTGGGTCGGAAGCCGTCCGAATCGATCACAATCACAGCCAGGAGACGGTTGATCAGCCATGATTCTTTCACAACCCAGCAGATTGCGGCAAACTGCCGCGCCATGAACGCCTCCGCCACCGAACTTGCTGTTTTCGATCTCGACAACACCCTGCTGGCAGGTGACAGCGACTATCTGTGGGGGCAGTTTCTGGTGGACTCCGGACACGTCGACCGCGCCCGTTACGAGGTGGCCAATCGGCGCTTCTTCGAACAATACGAGGTCGGCACGCTCGACATCCTGGAGTTTTCACGTTTCTCCCTGCAGCCGTTGACCACGCTGGAGCCGGAACTGCGCGAGAGCCTGCGGCGACAGTTCGTGGAGCAGCGCATCCGCCCCGTCGTTGCACCCGGTGCCGTATCGTTGTTGAATCAACACCGCAAAGCCGGACACGATCTGCTGATCACCACCGCCACCAACCGTTTCATCACCGCACCGATCGCCGATCTTCTCGGCGTCGACAACCTGCTGGCCACCGAGCCCGAGCTCATCGACGGCCGTTACACCGGCGCGCTGACGGGTACGCCCAACTTTCGCGAAGGCAAACTGATTCGCCTGCGCCAGTGGCTACAGCAGCGCCCACATCCCTATGCGCGCATCCACGCCTACAGCGACTCCCACAACGATCTACCGTTATTGGAACTGGCCGACCAACCGGCCGCCGTCGATCCCGATCCGAAATTGCGCGAGCACGCCCTGCGCGTGGGCTGGCCGGTGATCAGCCTGCGCGATTGAGGCGTGTACACCAGCGCAGCCGTAAACCGAAATCCATCGCGCGCCTCGCGCAGCGGACTCCCCTACGGTCCCGTCATGGCAACCGCGGCGACCTCTTCATTGGCCGGCACGTGCGGCCTGCACGCGGCGGTCATTCCACTGTTGTCACTCGCCATCGCCCAGGCCGCGTGGATTCCCGTTGCGTGTGCAGTCCGCCAGTACAATACGCCAGCGGGTCCGCCGCGCTCATGGTTCGCGATTGGCCCGCCGGTAGAGCACTCCGGCGTGCATACCGTCCCGCTCGGCTTGGCGATAATCGCGACCGGGCTGGTGGTTCACCCTGGCCCGATGTGGTTCGCGGTGGCTTCCGTGTGCCTGCTTCTGACCTGGCTGGCCACCGTGCTGTGCATTGGCCGCTTTGCCGTTTCATTGTTCAGGGTCAAACCCGTGCTGCGGCATCTCGACGGCGCGTGGTTTCTGGTTCCCGCAACCCTGCTCGGTGCCGCAGTGGCGACGACCACATTGAGCCTCCACACAACTTCCAATTTTCAGCCGCAACTGATACGGCTCGCTGTTATTGCGGCATCGGCCGGCCTGATCAATTACTGGATCGTGGCGGGCGCCGCAACCGTTCGGATTCTTCGTTACGGACTCGGAGACGACCGGGCGGTCCTATGGTGGATTGCCATGGGCTGTGCGGGGCTGGCGGCGGCGGCGATTGCCAGCGTGCTCCAAGCACCCCATGCCGGCCCCGTCGGATTACACCAAGCTTTGTCCGCCGCGATGGCTGTGACACTCGCTCTCGCCGCGGTGCTGCTGGTGCCGGTGCTGATCGGCAGCGTCAACTTCCTCAGTCGTTGTTGCCATTTCCGCGACAAGGCAGCGTGGCCACCCACATTTTCCACGGCCGTGTTCGCACTGGGCTGCCTGGGCACCGGCGCCGTTTTGCATCTGGAAGGGGTCCGCGCAGTCGGCCGCTATGCGGCTATCGCAACACTGGTGATGTGGACGGCGACGGTGCTGTGGAATGCAAGCATCGTATTGCGTAACCACCTTACATGCGGCACTTGTGACCCGCAGCGGTAGATCAGCAAATGGAGGGCGGAATAACGCAGCGTATTCCGCCCTCCGGGCACGGATCGTTTTTCTTCACCCTCGCCCTGCCCCAACGCCACCGTCGACTGCTGACCGAACACATCGACCTGTAGCGCGGCGCGTTCCGCAAGGCTCGGTCGAACCGTCCATTTCAAATCGACGCCATCGTCGTGTTGCCCGGCCACCTGTACTGCATCTGCACCCACCCGATGATGTCGATTTCTCAACACGTCGGCGGCGAATCAAGACGGCGTTTATCCAGGCATTGCGGTAGGCAAACGCCTGCCGGCACGCAAGCAAAGAGCCGGCGAACGCAGCATCTGGCAGCGACGCTTTGGGAACACGCGATTCGCGACGACAACGATTTCGCACGGCATGTCGATTACATTCACTGCACTTTGGTCAGACACGGCCATGTATACCGGATTGCGGATTGGCCGTATTCGGGTTTTACACGTGGATGTGGAGCGAGGCGTGTATCCCGCCGATTGGGCGGCCCCGCTGAGCGTCCGTGCGTTGGTATGGAGTAAGATACTTCCGGCTGCGGCTGGCGGAATGCGCCACGCAGTTACGTCTCACTCAGGCTCCAGCGACCAGACTTTTCGGGCAGATTCATTAAAGGACGGATGAGGTGACTAGACGTGTGGCAGATGCATGTGCGGAGATAACACAGACGGACGGGAACCCGATGAACTCCGATCAAATCCGTGCCATCAAGCAGGCGCTTGGCAACGGGCAAAAGTCCGGGCATCGCTGGTTGCGCCTGCCGGCCGGATTGGAGACGGGCTTTCGCCGTGATTACGAACGCGAGGCCACGGGCGCACGACTGCTGCTGTGCGCTGTCGCAACCACGCTGATCGGCTGTACATTTTTATACGACGGCTGGCTGCTGAGCATGCCGCAACCCTTGCGCGAATTAACTCACTGGATCCAGTTTGCGATCATGATCCCGTCAGTGGCACTGGCCGCGCTGGTGACTTTGGTTCCCCGCTCGCGACGATTCAGCGCGCCCGCCATAATTTTGGCCAGCGTGATCTGCACAGCCGGGCTGATAGCGCAGGTGGCATTGGGCCATAAATACGGCTTTGATGTGCCACAACTATTTCCTCTGTTCGTCATAGGGGTTACGTTCATCATAGCCCGCCTGCGCTTCTATTACTTCCTGCCATGGGCCGTTTTTAGCGTTGTCGCGACGATCATCTCGAATGTATCCGTAAACGGCTTAACCGGCCCTGTGTACTATGGAAACATAGCCGCTTTGATGCTGTTCGCATTGACCGGTTTGGCCGGCTATCTGTTCGAATATCACGCAAGAACCAGCTGGCTGCAAAACCGCCTATTACAGCTGTTGTCCAACCTCGACGCCTTAACCGATCTGGCTAACCGCCGCGGCTTCGACTGTGTGTTCGCGGAACTGACGCGACACGCGGCGCGTGAGCACAAGACCCTGACAGTTGTCATGCTGGACTTGGACTACTTCAAGGATTGCAACGACCACCACGGCCATGAGGTAGGCGATGCCTGCCTCATGGCCGTGGGAAAGTGCATCAATGAGGCGCTGCGTCGCCCTCTGGATCTGGGCGGACGCCTGGGTGGTGAAGAATTCTGCGTGGTCTGGTTTGATACCAACCATGCCAATGCCGTCAAGATGGCTGAACAGCTGCGTGTCGCCATAGGCCTCGCCTGCACTCAAGCTATCGGTCGCATTGGCATCGGCGTGCCCACCGCTTCCGCCGGTTGTCTTCATGCCTACCCGGAGCCGGGCACCGATCCCTCCGCCCTGCTGCGCGAGGCGGATCGTCTGCTCTACGCTGCCAAACGTGGCGGCCGGAACCAACTGCAAATTGGCACGGTGCCGACAACGCAGAATGGCAGTTCACAGCAAAAACGGCAGGCGTAGGGCGGAATAACGCAGCATATTCCGCCGCTTCTGCGGCTACGGCTCCAACCGTTCGACCCGCCAGCCATCACCCTCGCACCGATACACCAACCGGTCATGGACGCGATTGTCGCGCCCCTGCCAAAACTCGATGGTCTGCGGACGCAACCGATACCCGCCCCAGTCCTGGGGGCACGGCACTTCACCGTCTGCATACCGCGCAGCATTTTCGGCCAGCCGCGCATCGAGCGCTCCCCGGCTGGCGACGACGCGGCTCTGGTGCGAAGTCAGTGCGCCAATCTGCGTGCCTGCGCTTTGCGTGATCGGGAGTCGGTGTAAAAACAGAATCCTTGATCGACTCCCTTGAGTAGCACCATGCGTACCGAGGGACGGCCATCGGCATCAACGGTGGCCAGGCTCATCGCCGTTGGATAGACCATGCCCGCCGCGCGCGCGTCCTCCAGCCAGCGGCGGAACTGCGCAAGCGGGTCGAGCAGCAGATCGGCTTCCAGCAGGGGCGGATTGCGGGTGTACTGCCGGTCGTCTGGAGCGGTCATTATCAGTAAGTCTGGCACAATCGGAGATGAAATTATCTTCTGGAGACCTCATGAAAACTTTCAAGGCGCTGCGTATCCACGAGGTCGACAAAGGTACCGAAGCGCGTCTGGAGTCGATCGGTCTCGGCGACCTCAGCGTCG
>CAJDTS010000005.1_pt1 | contig 29826 bp, 20 predicted proteins | sample 7389861 | NCBI WGS metagenome assembly CAJDTS01 (sample SAMEA7055659, study PRJEB34461) | soil metagenome | biome: terrestrial ecosystem; feature: Peninsula; material: soil | place: Antarctica | collected 2016 | reverse complement strand
GTCACGGCAGGTCCGATCGGGCGGCGGAAGCAGCATTGTAGACTGCGGTTTGACCGGTACCCCTGCGCGTCACTAGTCTGCCGGCACCTTACTCAGCCAAACTCCGCACCTCGTGTCGCTTTCGCCTCTTCGTCCGAGCTTGATCGTCGCAATTTCCGTTCTGCTGGCAGGCTGTGCCCTGCCGCACCAAATTCCAGGTGACGCCAACCCGGCCGCTGCAGCGCCAGTGCCAACGGTGAGGACAACGACGCAACACACGCCGGCGCCGGTCAGCATGTCGGCACCCCCCCCGATCCAGCCGGATCCGGTTACAGAGCACGCACCGCAGACACCCGCGTCGATGCTGCCGCATCTGCCGTCCAGGCCGTCCGCCGCTACGATGCAGACGCCGAACCAGTCCGTTGAGTATCCCTTGCCGATATTGTCACAGCACGCCACAGCAGAGACGCAGGCGCTTGCCGATGCAGAGAATCCCGGCGCCGGCATCCAGTCAACGTCGAATTCCGAAACTCACGCCGGTGCAGACACATCGGCCGACGCCACAGCCCGCGCCGCCCTACAGGATCTGAACAACCGCGGCAACCTGAGCGATGCACAGATCAAAGTTCTCAACAAGGCGCAGGCCGCGCTGAACACAGGCCACGTCGCGCGGGCCGACAAACTTGCGAGAAATCTGGACGCAGAGGTGCGCCGGGCCACCCAGACCTACGACGTCAGCACAGGTGAAACCCTGTGGCAGATCGCCGCCCAGCCGGAGGTCTACGGTAACGGCTACCTGTGGCCGTTGATCTGGAACAGCAATCACGCGAAAATTCCCGATCCATCGAGCCTGGCGGAAGGCCTCAGATTGGAGATTCGCCCTTATCCGACCTTGGCGGAGGTGGCGGCAGCGCTGGACTATTCACATCGACACGGCCTGTCCGGCTTTCCACATCAACACTGATCCGCGGATCAGTATTGATCGGAATCGTTACCGTCAACTGTCTTGCCGGTTTTATAAAACAGCGCTTCCCAACGCTTCTGACGGTTGCCGGCTTCACGCAGAAACGGCGCCAGCGGGCCGAGCCCGAGAAACGCGCGGTTGAGCACGTCCCAGGGCTTGCGCAGCGGCCGGGCGAAATCGACAAACAGCACCACGCGATAGCCCTCGGTGTCGTTCCACACCTCGTGGTTGAAGGTGTCGTCGAACACCAGCGCCCGGCCTTCCTGCCAATTGCGATATTGATCCGCCACGCGAATGCGGCACTGTTGCCTCGGCTCCGGCACCAGCAATCCCAGATGCAGACGCAACACGCCATTGTAGGCACCGCGATGCGCGGGAATGTGCTTGTGCGGCGACAGGATGCTGAAAAACGCGGTGCCGGCGTGGGGAATCCTGCCCAGCAGCGCCATGGTCTTGGGGCAGCGCCGGGCGTTCCCACGGCAATCCATGCCGATACCCTGGAGGAAGAAGGTCTTCCAGTCGGCATCGGTGGTGATGCTGCTGACTTCGGGGATAATCTCGTGGAAGCTGGGCATCCGGTCGCGAAATACCATCACTTGATCGAGTTCGGCACGCACCTCTTGCCAGCCCGCTTCTATTTCTCTCAACCAGGGAAACCCAGCGTTATCGTAGATCGGCGTGTCGGCATGGACTGAAGCCGCGGCCACGGCGGCTTCCAGTCGGTCTTGCAGTTTCAGTGCACTGCGTCCCAGCCAAGTGCGCGGCACATTCAGTGTATGGCGACGCGAGCAAAGGTCGGCGGGAAGAAGTTCCACGGATGGATTCGATAATGGCTGGGCGTACATGAATCTTGGGGCTGTGCCTCTCGTATGGGCACGCCATCCTGGCAGCTGGCGGCCCGGCCGTCATTTTAATCAGAAATCCGCACGCCGGTGGTGCTGCTTGCAGACTGAAGCAGCGACGATTAGAATCTGACCGGCCGGACGGTCAGCCCCGTACGGCCTCGGCGTTTTCTTTCTGTTTTCAGCTGCTTCCATCATCACCGATGCCGTCAAACCCACCCTCCGCCGCCGGTAGCGGCATCTGCCAGATCCTCCAAGCGGCACTCGAATTGTTTGCTGAAAATGGCTACGAAGGCGTCTCGGTGCACAGCATCGCCAAGCGCGCCGGCGTCAGTAAAGCCAATGTGTTCCACCATTTCGCTTCGAAGGAAGCGCTGTATCTGGCGGTATTGCGCAGCGCCAGCATGGAATGGGGCGATGAAATGGAGGCGCAGACCGACGCTCCCGGCGATTTCGCAACGCGTTTGCGGATGATGGTCGGCAGTATCCTGCGGCGGCTGTGCAAAACGCAGACGCAATCCCGCCTGATGCTGCGGGAGATCCTCGAGAATGGCGCACTGCGCGCACAGCAGCTCAACGACGACGTGTTCGCGCGTAACTTCGAGCTGGAGATGGCGATTTTCCGTCGCGCGCGGGCTGAAGGTGAACTGCGCAGCGATCTCGATCCAGTCATCGCCTGGATCATGACCTTGTCGGCCTGCGTGTTTTTCTTCCAGAGCCGCGATGTGCTGCGTCACAACCCGTCGTTTCGCCACTACGCCGAGACGCCGGAGGATTATGCCGATCAGGTCTGCAACGTGTTGTTGGGCGGCATTGCAGCGCACCCAGCTCCAGCGTCCGATATTCACCTGACTTGAGCGAGAAGGCTAATGTCTTTTCATGGATTTGGATTTTATTTGAAATTCGTTGCGAGCCTCGCTTTCGCCGCCACCCTGACCGCCTGTAGTGGCAACAAGACCGCTCCCGTTGAGCAGACGCAGAAGGTATCGGTCGTCACACTGAAAGCGCAGCAGGTGCCGATCACCACCGAGTTGCCGGGGCGTATCGCCGCTTTTCGCGTCGCCCAGGTCCGACCCCAGGTCAGCGGCGTCATTCTCAAGCGCAGCTATGAAGAGGGCAGCGACGTCAAAGCCGGGCAGCAGCTCTATCAGATCGACCCGGCGCCCTATCGAGCCAGTTACGACAGCGCCAAGGCCAGCCTGATGAAGGCGCAGGCGACACGGACCGCCGCCAAACTGACCGCCGAACGCTATAAACCATTGGCCGCCTACAAGGCCGTCAGTCAACTGGACCTGGCGAATGCCGAGGCCAGTGCGCAGGAGGCCCAGGCCAATGTCGCCGCAGCGAAGGCGGCTGTGGAAACCGCACGCATCAACCTGCGCTACACCAAGGTGCTGTCACCGATTTCCGGGCGCAGTGGCCGCTCCAGCGTCACCGAGGGTGCTCTGGTCACCAGCAACCAGAGCACCGTCTTGACCACGGTGCAGCAAATCGATCCGGCGTATGTCGACGTCACCCAGCCCAGCGCCGTGCTGCTGCGTCTGGAGCGCGAATATGCCGACGGCCAACTGAAGCAAGCCGGGAAACAACAGGCACAGGTGCAGTTGATCCTCGGCGATGGCAGTACCTACGACCAGACCGGCAAACTGCAATTTTCCGAAGTGACTGTCGACCCGAACACCGGCTCGGTCACGCTGCGCGCGATCTTCCCGAATCCTGAACATCTGCTGCTGCCCGGCATGTTCGTGCACATGCGCATCAACGAAGGCATCAGCCAACACGCCCTGCTGGTGCCGCAGCAAGCGGTCACCCATAACGGCAGCGGCGAACCCACCGCATTGATCGTCGACTCGAACGACCAGGTCCAGTTGCGGACACTCAAAACCAGTCGCGCCATCGGCAATCGATGGCTGGTCATGGCCGGATTGAAGCCGGGTGATCGCGTCATCGTCAGCGGGCTACAGCACATCAAACCCGGGGAGAAAGTCATTCCGCAGCAGGTGCCCATGAACTTCGACGACAGCGACGTACCCGCCGCCAACGCAAACTGAAAAGCGATGGTCAATTTCTTCATTGATCGACCCATTTTCGCCTGGGTACTCGCCATCGTCATCATGATGGCGGGTGCACTGGCGGTGACGACGTTGCCGGTGGCACAATATCCGAGCATCGCACCGCCGGCGATTTCGATCAGTGCCAATTATCCCGGCGCGTCTGCCGAAACGGTGCAGAACACCGTCACCCAGGTGATTGAACAGCAGCTCAGCGGCATCGACCACCTGCTGTATTTCTCGTCCGACAGCGACAAGGACGGCAGCATGCGGATCACCCTGTACTTCGAGCAGGGCACCAATCCCGACATCGCCCAGGTGCAGGTGCAGAACAAATTGCAGCTGGCCATTCCGCTACTGCCGGAAGAAGTGCAACAACAGGGCATCAAGGTCGCCAAGGCGACCAAGAATTTCCTGCTGGTAGTGGGCTTCGTCTCCACCGACGGCAGCATGAACGGCGGCGACATCGCCGACTATATCGCCTCGCACGTGCAGGATCCGATCAGCCGCACGCCCGGCGTCGGCGACCTGCGTGTGTTCGGGACCCAACACGCCATGCGCATCTGGCTGAATCCGGCCGAGCTCAACAATTACAAGCTGACGCCGGAAGACGTCGCCAACGCGATCAAGGCGCGCAACGTACAGGTTGCTGCCGGCGAGCTGGGCGGCCTGCCCGCGGTCAAAGGGCAGCAACTCAACGCCACCATCATCGGCCCACAGCTACTGACCAACATCAAGCAATTCAGGAACATTCTGCTGCGGGTCGAATCGGACGGCTCACAAGTGCGGCTGAAGGACGTGGCCCGGGTCGAACTGGGTAGTGAAAACTACACCACCCTGCCCGAATACAACGGCCAGCCCGCCAGTGGCCTTGCGGTCAGCCTGGCGGCCGGTGCCAACGCACTGAATACGGCCGATGCGGTACACCAGACCATCAACCGGCTCAAGCCGTTTTTCCCGCCGGGGCTGAAGACGATCTATCCCTACGACACCACGCCGTTCGTGCGCATCTCGATCACAGAGGTGGTGGAGACCCTGCTGATCGCCATCGTGCTGGTGTTCCTGGTAATGCTGCTGTTCCTGCAGAATTTCCGCGCTACCTTGATCCCCACCATCGCCGTGCCGGTGGTGCTGCTCGGCACCTTCGGCATCCTCGCAGTAGCCGGCTACAGTATCAACACGCTGACCCTGTTCGGCATGGTGCTGGCCATCGGCCTGCTGGTGGACGATGCCATCGTCGTGGTCGAGAACGTCGAGCGGGTGATGGCCGAGGAAGGCCTGTCGCCCAAGCAAGCCACACGCAAGTCAATGCAGGAGATTACCGGCGCGCTGGTCGGCATCGCCGTGGTGCTGTCGGCAGTGTTGTTGCCGATGGCTTTCTTCGGCGGTTCCACCGGCGTCATCTACCGCCAGTTCTCGATCACCATGGTGTCGGCGATGACGTTGTCGGTGACGGTGGCGCTGATCTTCACGCCTTCGCTGTGCGCAACATTGTTGAAACCGGTCGAGCAAGGCCACGCCAGACACACGCGTGGTTTCGCCGGCTGGTTCAATCGTGGCTTCGCGCGCTGTAATCGCGCGTATGAAAAGGCCGTGGTGCACGTCACCGGCAAACGCCTCCGGTACTTCCTTGTCTACGCCGTAATCGTCGTGGCGATGGTATTTCTGTTCGCCCGCCTGCCCACCGGATTTCTGCCCGATGAAGATCAGGGCATCATGTTCATCCAGGTGAATACGCCGCCGGGTGCAACCCAGTCGCGTACCCAGGCGGCTCTGGTCAAAGTGCGTCAGTACTTCCAGCAGAAGGAAGAGAAAAACGTCGCCGGCGTATTCACGGTGGCGGGCTTCAGCTTTGCAGGTCACGGCCAGAGTTCGGGGCTGGGTTTCGTCAGGCTCAAACCCTGGTCGCAGCGCCCCGGCGCCGAGAATACTGCGCAGGCCATCGCCCATCGCGCCGATCTCTACTTCGAGACCATCCGCGATGCCAAAGCAGTAGCGTTCGTGCCGCCGGCGGCACGGGAACTGGGCAATGCCACCGGTTTCGATTTCGAACTGATCGACGAGGCCGGGCTGGGCCACAAGGCGCTGATGGCAGCGCGCGCCAAAATGCTCGCGTTGACGAAGAAAAACACGATACTCGATGGCGTACGCGCCAACGGCCTGGACGACGAACCGCAGTACACGCTCGACATCGACTGGGAAAAAGCGCAGGCACTGGGCCTCTCGGCCGCAGACATCAGCAACACCGTCAAGGATGCCTGGGGCTCTGCCTATATCGATCAATTCATCGACAACGGCCGCGTCAAACGCGTGTTCATCCAGGGCGTAGCCCATTCACGCATGCTGCCGCAGGAGTTGGGCCAATGGTACGTGCGCAACACCAGCGGCAGCATGGTGCCGTTCTCGGCTTTCGCCACGGCGCACTGGACTTACGGCCCCCCCAAACTCGAGCGGTATAACGGCAAGCCATCCATCGAAATTCTGGGTAAACCCGCGGCGGGCTACAGTACCGGCCAGGCGATACAGGTGATGGAGGCTCTGGCCAAACAAATGCCGGAGGGTATCGGCTATCAGTGGACCGGTCTGTCGTATGAGCAGCAACGTTCGGGCTCGCAGGCGCCGGCGCTGTACGCCATTTCTCTGATGGTGGTGTTCCTGTGCCTGGCCGCGCTGTACGAAAGTTGGTCGATTCCGTTCTCGGTCATGTTGGTCGTGCCGCTGGGCGTCATCGGCGCTATTCTGGCGACCTGGTTGCGTGGACTGGACGACGACGTATTTTTCCAGGTCGGCCTGCTGACCACAGTGGGGCTGTCGGTCAAGAACGCCATTCTGATCGTCGAGTTCGCCAAACAGAATGTCGAACAGGGCCTGCCGCTGATCGAGGCCACGGTGGCTGCCGCACGTCAGCGATTGCGGCCCATTCTGATGACGTCGCTGGCTTTCATCCTCGGCGTCTCGCCGCTGGCGCTGGCCACCGGCGCTGGCTCGGGCGGTCGCATCGCCATCGGTACCGGCGTCATCGGCGGCATGTTCTCGGCCACTGTGCTGGCGATTTTCCTGGTGCCGGTGTTCTTCGTCGCCGTGCGCGGTAGATTCAAGGGCAAGCAACCGGCAGGCCTCGCACGACGAGGAGACTTGAGATGACGATGAACGTCTATCGGCTGGCCGTGATCACTGCCGCGCTGGTGATGCTCGCTGGCTGCACCCTGGGGCCGAGCTATCACCGCCCCGCCAGTGGCATCACAACGACGTGGCCACAGGGCAAGGCCTATCGCATCGACAATAGCCTGCAGCCAAAAACCAGCGTTGGCACGGTCACGCCAGCGGCAGACATCGGCTGGCGTGAGTTCTTCACCGATCCGCAACTACAGCAGTTGATCAAAATCGCGCTGAACAACAATCGTGATCTGCGGGTGGCGGCGCTCAATATCGAAAAGGCACGCGCCCAGTACCGCATCCAGCGCAGCGATCTGTTCCCGTCGATCAATGGCAGTGGCAACGAACTGGTCCTGCACTATCCGCGCGGGGTCAGCAACGTCGGCGGCCAGTCCGGTGCCGGCTCGGGTGGCACCTCCCGCAACTACAGCGTCGGCATCGGCTTCACTTCTTATGAACTGGATCTGTTCGGCCGCATCCGCAGCCTCAACCACGCCGCGCTGCAGCAATATTTCAGCGAATTCGAGGCGCGCAAGAGCACGCAGATCAGTCTGGTGGCCGAGGTCGCCAACGGCTATCTGGCACTGTTGGCCGATCACGCGTTGCTGAAACTGGCCAACGACACCTGCGACAGCCGGAAAGCCTCCTATGATCTGACCCGGCACAGCTACGATTACGGTGTCGCCACCGCGCTCGATCTGAGCCAGGCGGAACAGGCGGTCGACACCGCCCAAGCCAGCATCGCGCAGTTCACGCGTCAAGGCGCGCAGTACCGCAACGCACTCCGACTGGTGCTCGGTGCAGCCATCCCCAAGACGCTGTCGCTCAAGGCCGGACTGGATCATGAACATCTGCTGGAAACCCTGCCGGCCGGCCTGCCCTCCGACCTGATCACCCGTCGACCTGACGTGCTGGCGGCCGAACATCAACTGATCGCAGCCAACGCCAATATCGGCGCGGCGCGCGCTGCGTTCTTTCCGAGCATTTCACTGACCGGTAATTTCGGCACCGCCAGTACGCAACTCGACGGCTTGTTCGCGAACGGCTCGGAAGCCTGGTCATTCTCGCCCAAGATAAGCATTCCGATCTTTGCTGCCGGCGCCAACGTCGCCAATTTAAAGCTGTCTCATGTCGAGAAGAACATTTTTATCTCCCGGTACCAAAAAGCCATACAAGTGGCCTTTCGAGAAGTCGCCGATGCCCTGGCTGCGCGCGGCACGCTCGAACATCAACTTGATGCCGAGAACAAACTTGTGCATGCCGCCCACACCAGTTACACGCTTTCCGACATGCGATTCCGGCAAGGCGTGGATAACTATCTCAGCGTGCTGGACTCGCAGCGGGCGCTTTACACTGCCCAGCAGAATCTGATCGGTACGCGGGTGTCTCGCCTGCAGAATCTGGTGACACTGTACAAGGCGCTGGGTGGTGGTTGGGAGGCCAACGCCGTAAAGTTCGCAGGTGGTGCACATCAGACCGGAAAAATTCTCCCCCTGCAGATGCAAATGAAGGGATCCCTCGACCCCAACGCCAAACCACGAAACAACCCGCTTCACAATGCTGGCGAGTCGTCCGAATCGTCGGCGTTTGACTGACACCGCTGCCATATCTGCCTGCCTTCAACCGACGACACATAACGCATGCAAAGTTCCACAAACTACACGGGGAACACAGAACAATGAAACGCTTTGCGTTGCGTTTTTCGACATTTGCGGCCGCCGGCGCGGTGGTACTCGTCAGCGGCTGCATGGTCGGCCCCGATTTCACGCGCCCGTCCGCACCGGCCGTCAAAACTTACACGCACGGGCCACTGCCGACATCCACCGCCGCGGCCACCGGCGTCGCCGGCGGTGACAGCCAGCATTTCGAGATCGGGGCGGATATTCCATCACAGTGGTGGACGCTGTTCCGCTCGCCGCAACTCAACCAGTTGATCGTCGACGCGTTGCAGGCCAACCCGGACCTGGAAGCTGCAAAGGCATCGCTGCGCGTAGCGCAGGAGAATTACCTGGCCAGCCTCGGCGGGTTGTACCCATCCTTCGACGCAGGCTTCAGCGCCAAGCGGCAGAAAACTTCGGGCGCGCTGTTTGGCAGCCCCCAGGCCGGCAGCAATATCTTCACCCTTTACAACGCGCAGGCACAGGTGTCGTACACGCTGGACCTGTTTGGCGGCACACGGCGGCAGATCGAACAGAATCGAGCGGGTGTGGACTATCAGCGCTTCCAGCTTGAGGGCGCCTATCTGACGCTGACCTCGAACGTGGTGACGACGGTGGTGCAGATCGCGTCCTTGCGCACGCAGATTGCGGCCAACCGCGACATCACCGATGCGCAACAGAAAATCGCCGACATCGTCAAGCGCCAACTGGACTTCGGCGGTGCGTCGCAAGCGCAGCTGCAGCAACAATTAGCGCAACTGGCGCAGGTACAGGCGCAACTGCCGCCACTGCGTAAGCAATTGGTGCAACAGCAACATCTGCTGGCCGCACTGACCGGGCGTTTCCCCAGCCAAGTGGCGCCGCTCGACATCGGTTTTGAGCAGTTGAAATTGCCGCAGACGCTGCCGATCAGCCTGCCGTCAAAACTGGTCGAGCAGCGTCCCGACGTACGCGCCGCCGCAGCGCAGTTGCACGAGGCCAGCGCCGCCATCGGCGTGGCCACCGCCAACCAACTGCCGCAGATCACCATCAGCGGCGACATTGGCACCATCGCCACCCAGATCGGCGATCTGTTCTCCCCAGGCGGCGGCATCTGGAGTATCGCCGGTGGATTGACGCAGCCAATCTTCGACGGCGGCCAACTGCGGCACAAGAAACGCGCGGCCGTCGCTGCTTATGACCAGGCCGCCGCGCAATACCGCGGCACGGTATTGACCGCATTCCGCAACGTCGCCGACAGCCTGCGCGCACTGGGTATCGATGCCGACGGTCTCAAGGCACAGCTGGCCGCCGAGCAGGCCGCGCGGAAAAGCTACGAAATCTCCCAAAAGCAGCTCAAACTCGGCGGCATTAATTATCCGACGCTGCTGCAGAGCGAGTTGAGTTATCAGCAGTCGCGCACCGCGCTGGCTCAGGCTCAGGCCGCACGCTACAGCGATACCGCGGCCCTGTTCCAGGCCCTGGGCGGCGGCTGGTGGAACCACAGCGACGAGAAGCCGCGCAGCGGCCGTACGGCCATATCACTGAAACGTCACTAATGACACCGTTCGTTACGGATTCAGATGTCAACATTCGAACAACAGATTGCGGCTGACTCAGCGCGCTCGACACAGAGAGAAACCCAATGAAAAAGCGCATGGTGATCATGCTGATTGTCGTCGTCGTATTGTTCGGCGCCATCTTCGGGTTCGAGGCGTTCAAGAACGCCATGATCAAGAACTTCATCGCGAAGACGAGCAACCCGCCACAAGCCGTCTCCACGACTAAAGCCGTCGAACTGCCCTGGCAGCAAACGCTGGAAGCCGTGGCCAGCCTGCGCGCGCACAGTGGCGCCGATCTCAGCCCGCAAGTGGCCGGTATCGTCGACAGCATCCACTTCAAATCCGGGCAAGATGTGAAGAAAGGGCAGCTGCTGATCTCACTGAATGCACAGGCCGATCTTGCGAAACTGAATGCGTTGAAGGCCGCCGAGCATATCGCAAGCATTACCTATGATCGCGACAAGCGGCAGTACACCGCGCAGGGAATCAGTAAACAAGTGGTGGACAGCGATGCCGCCAACCTCAAGCAGGCGCAGGCCAATGTCGCACAACAACAAGCATTGGTGAACTACAAATCCATTCGCGCTCCTTTCTCAGGCCGATTGGGTATCCGCCAAATCGATATCGGCCAGTATCTGAATCCGGGTACGACGATCGTTACCCTGCAGTCGCTGGACCCGATTTACGCCGACTTCTATCTGCCGCAGCAAACACTGGAGAAAATAAAGGTCGGACAAAAGGTTGTGGCAAAAACCGACGTTTTGCCCGGTGCAACCTTCGACGGCGATATTGTTGCAATCAACCCTAAAGTCGACACCGGAACACTCAATGTGCAAATACGGGCAGCGCTAAAGAATCCGGATCGCAAGCTGCTGACCGGCATGTACGCCACCGTTGACGTCATCACCGGCGCACCACACGCCTACATCACGCTGCCGCAGGTGGCCATTACCTACAACCCCTACGGCGACACCGTATATCTGGTTGTTCCAGCCAACGGCGAGAAGGGTGAGCAAGACAAGGGCGAACAAGACAACGGCGAGAAAGACGGGCAAGGCAACGGCGGCAAGCTGACTGCCAAGCAGCAGTTCGTTACCGTGGGCGACACCCGTGGCGACCAGATTCAGATTCTCAAGGGCGTGAATGTCGGGCAAACCGTGGTCACTGCAGGCCAGATCAAGCTGCACAACGACTCGCCGGTCGAGATCAACAACCAGATCCAGCCCAGCGATGATGCCCACCCCACTCCGCAGGAACACTGAGCGGGGGCCATGCCATGAAATTCACTGACCTCTTCATCCGACGGCCTGTGCTGGCAATGGTGGTCAGCCTGTTGATCCTGGTGCTCGGACTACGCTCACTGACTTCGCTGCAAGTCCTGCAATACCCGAAAACCGAGAGCGCTACCGTTACCGTCAGCACGACCTACTACGGCGCCGACAACGAAACCGTGGCCGGATTCATCACCACCCCCTTGGAAAACGCGATCGCGCAAGCCAACGGCATCGACTACATGACGTCGACCAGCACGAGCGGCGTCAGCACCATAACAGTCAATCTGCGTCTGAACTACGAAGCCGACAAGGCGCTGACCGAAATCAGCGCGAAAGTGAACTCGGTGCTCAACCGGCTGCCGCCCCAAGCGCAGCAGCCAACGCTGTCGATCAAAGTCGGCCAGACCATCGACGCGATGTACATCGGCTTCAAGAGCAAAATACTGGGCTCCAATCAGGTCACCGATTACATCACACGAGTGGTGCAACCCGAACTGCAGGCAGTGGAAGGTGTGCAGACCGCCGCGATACTCGGCGCCAAGAACTTCGCACTGCGGGCGTGGCTGGAGCCGAAGAAGATGGCGGCCCTGGGCGTCACGGCCGCCGATGTCAGCAAAGCGCTGGCGGCCAACGATTTCATTTCCGGTCTGGGTGCCACCAAGGGCCAAATGGTGCAGGTCAACCTCACTTCATCTACCAACCTGACCTCGCTAGGCGCGTTCCGCAACCTGGTGATCAAGCAACACAACGGGGCCATCGTACGGCTCAAGGATGTCGCCCAGGTCGAGCTCGGTTCCGACGACTACAATTCGCAGGTATCTTTCGATGGACAGAAGGCTGTATACATCGGCATCGAGGTGGCGCCCACTGCCAACCTGCTGGCGGTAGCCCAACGGGTCAAATCGAAACTGCCCGCTATTTTTTCGCAACTGCCCAACGGCTTGCAGGGTGCGGTGGTCTACGATTCCACCAATTTTGTTACCAGCGCGATCAGCGATGTAATCAAAACTCTGGTTGAAGCCTTGCTGATCGTCTGCTTCGTGGTGTTCGCCTTCCTTGGATCGCCACGCTCGGTACTGATTCCGATCATCGCGATCCCGGTGTCGCTGATCGGCGCTTTCGCCATGATGTTGATGTTCGGCTTCTCGATAAACCTGCTGACGCTGCTGGCACTGGTGTTGGCAATCGGTCTGGTGGTGGACGACGCCATCATCGTAGTGGAGAACGTCAACCGCTATATCGAGAAGGGAGTAAAACCCTTGCCGGCAGCCATCGCTGCAGCACGCGAACTGGCAGGGCCAATCATCTCGATGACGATCGTACTGGTCGCCGTCTTCGTCCCCATCGGCTTCCAGGGTGGCCTCACGGGTGCACTGTTCACCGAGTTTGCTTTCACTCTCGTTGGTGCAGTCACGGTTTCCATGATCGTCGCGCTGACCTTGTCGCCGATGATGTGTTCCCATTTCCTCAAGCCGCATACTCAAGACCGCAGCGGCTGGGAAGAGCGACTGGTGGATTTCATCGATCGCCGCTTCGACGATATCCATCGCCCCTACAAGCGCATACTGCACGGCAGTCTGGATACGCGTGCGGTGACCTACACTTTTGCGGTCATCATCCTTGGCAGCATTTACTTTCTCTATAGCGGCGCCAAGAAGGAACTGGCGCCACAAGAGGATCAGGGCATTATGCTGACCAGCCAGACCAGTGCGCCGAACGCGACGCTAGCGCAAAGACAGCTGTATTCCAGCAAGCTCGTTAAGGAGCTGAGCGCCTACCCGGAAACCGCTCACATCTTCCAGATCGACGCTCCGGGCACTTCCATCACCGGCATGAATCTAAAGCCCTGGGACGAACGAACCCGCACCAGCAATCAACTGCAACCGATCATCCAGCAACAGGTCAATAAAATCGCCGGACAACAGATCGCCGTGTTCCAACTGCCCTCACTGCCCGGCAGCCGCGGCTTGCCTGTCCAGTTCGTACTGGGCACGACTGCACCCTACCGACAACTCTACGACGTGTCGCAGAAGTTTCTGCAGGATGCGCAGAAAAGTGGGCGTTTTATCTTTCTGCAGAGCGATCTGAAGATCGACCAGCCACAAGCCAAGGTGGTGATCAACCGCAACAAGGCATCGCTGCTGGGGTTGACCATGAACGACGTTGGTTCGGCGCTGTCTTCAATGTTAGGCGGCGGCTACGTCAACTATTTCAATCTTGACGGCCGCTCGTACAAAGTGATCCCTCAGGTGCTGCAGCGTTATCGATTAAACCCGGACCAAATCAGTAACTACTACATCACTGCCAGCGACGGCACGTCCGTTCCCCTCTCCACATTGGTGACAATCGAACCCGAGGTGGTTCCACAATCGATCAATCACTTCCAACAGATCAATTCAGCCACGATCCAGGGCGTCGCCACCCCTGGAATCAGCGTCGGGGCGGCGCTGGGCTACCTCAAAGAACTAGCACAAAAAGAACTGCCGTCGGGCTATTCAATCAATTACGGTGGCCCGTCTCGCCAATACGTGCAGGAATCCAGTGGGTTTCTGGTGACTTTCGCACTTGCGCTGATCATCATCTTCCTGGCGCTATCGGCCCAATTCGAGAGTTTTCGCGATCCACTGATCATCCTGGTATCGGTGCCGATGTCTATCGCCGGCGCATTGATCTTTGTCAGTCTGGGCATTGGCGGAGCGACTCTGAATATCTATACCGAGGTGGGGCTTGTGACCCTGATGGGCCTGATCAGCAAGCACGGCATTCTCATCGTCGAGTTCGCAAACAGTCTTCAGGCCCAGGGTAAATCCAAGCGCGAGGCGATTGAGGAAGCGGCCGACATCCGCTTGCGTCCGATTCTGATGACCACCGCGGCCATGGTGCTTGGCGTCGTCCCACTGATCGTCGCTACCGGGGCGGGTGCGGTTTCACGCTTCAATATGGGCCTGGTGATCGCCACGGGCCTCGCTATTGGCACCTTGTTCACCCTGTTCGTGGTCCCCGCGGTATACATGCTGATCGCACAAGATCACCACAAAACCGGTATCCCCGAAGACGCAAGCGCAAGCCTCGATGCACCCACACAAACCTGACCATTCACAACATCCGCGAGCAGTGCCGGCCGGCACTGCCCATGGGACTCAGCCTGGACTCCAGCGGCCGTTCAAGGCTCTCAGCACCTTGTAAGGATAGTCGACCCGCCCGCTGGAACCGTTGTAGCGCGCTAGCGCCTTGACCCAGTCGTCATGGGTCTTATCAAGGTAATAGCGCAGGATATTGCAGCCCATGCGCAGGTTGGTGCGCGTGTGAAACAGGTTGTCACCCTTGCCGCCGATCTCTTCGATCCAGAACGGCATGATCTGCATGTAGCCTTCGGCGCCGCTGCGGGAGATGGCGAACCGATCAAAACGGCTTTCGATCTGGATCACCGCCAACACCAGTTCCGGCGACAGCTTGGCGCGCGTCGCCTCCTCATGCAGCATCCGCAGGAAGCTGATGCGCGCTGCGGCATCTGGCATGAATCGCTTGAGTCGTCCCGACATGTCCACCAGCCAAACCTCGGCATCGTAGCGATCGACAAAGCCGTCGGGCGCTTGCAGCGCGGTTGCCATAAGGCTGCGCAAAGCGGCACTCGGCTCGCCGGTTGGGCCGGCGTGAGCGGCGCTGCTGGCCAACACAAGCAAGGCGGCCGGCAGCATCGCAACTGCGACGGCAGCGCGTTTCACACCAGCTTTTCCAGTACTGCCTGAGCCGTCGCGGCAATCGCTTCGGCGGTTACGGCATCGCGGCGCTTGTACTCGAACTGCTGCAGCGCCAAGCTCTTGTCGCCGATGACGATGCGATGCGGGATACCGATTAGATCTGCATCGGCAAACATCACACCCGGGCGCTGACCACGATCATCCAGCAGCACTTCGACGTCAGCCGCATTGAGCGCGTCATACAACTGATCGGCCGCCGCGCGTACGGCTTCGCTGCGATCGTAACTGATCGGCACGATGACCACGGTAAATGGCGCGATCGAAGCCGGCCAGCAGATGCCGGCATCGTCATGGCTTTGTTCGATGGTGGCGGCGACGATGCGGCTGACGCCGATGCCGTAGCAACCGGACTCGAGCACGACTTCCTGGCCCTGCTCATTGAGCACGCGCGCGCCCATGGTCTCGGTGTACTTGTGCCCGAGCTGGAAGATGTGGCCAACCTCAATGCCGCGCACCAGCTTCAACACGCCCTGTCCGTCGGGACTGGGATCACCTTCAACGACATTGCGCAGATCAGCAGTTTCGGCCACCGCGACGTCGCGTCCCCAGTTGACACCGCGCAGGTGGTATCCCGATTCATTGGCTCCGCAGATGAAATCCGCCAGACTCGCTGCAGCGTGATCGACAATGATCGGCACCGTTGCGCCCACCGGCCCCAGGAACCCCGGCACGCAGTTGAACGCCGCCTGGATTTCGGCATCGGTCGCCAGCATCTGTGGCGCGGCGACACGCGGGTGTTTCTCGGCCTTGAGCGGATTGAGCGTGTGATCGCCGCGCAAGGCCAGCGCCACCAGTTCGCCGTCGCTGCCCTTCACCACGATCAGTTTCAACGTCGACGCCAGCGGGACCTCCAGCAGTTTGGCCACCGCCTCACAAGTCGTCTGCGTTGGCGTGGCAACTTTCTCCACTGTCGCGGCCGGCGCGGCCGGCGCGGCCACCGGTAGACTCTCGGCGGCCTCGACGTTGGCGGCGTAACCGGAGCCGTTGCTGATCGCAAGCAGATCCTCGCCGGACTGTGCCAGCACGTGAAATTCCTCGCTACGGTCGCCACCGATGGCCCCCGAATCGGCCTTGACGATGCGAAATTCAACGCCGATACGCTCGAAAATACGCATGTAGGCGGCGCGCATGTTTTGGTATTCACGTTGCAGGTCGGCCGCGTCCAGATGGAAGCTGTAGGCATCCTTCATCAGAAATTCGCGACCCCGCAGGATGCCGAAGCGCGGACGAATCTCGTCGCGGAATTTGGTCTGGATCTGATAGAAGGTGACGGGCAACTGCTTATAGCTGCGCAGTTCGCGGCGCACCAGGTCGGTGATGACCTCTTCGTGGGTCGGGCCGATGACGAAATCACGGTCATGCCGATCCTTGATGCGCAGCAACTCGGCACCGTACCTGTCCCAGCGCCCGGACTCCTGCCACAGCTCGGCCGGAATCACCGCCGGCATCAGCACTTCCAGCGCGCCGGCGCGATCCATTTCTTCGCGGACGATGGCCTCGACCTTGCGCAACACGCGCAGGCCCAACGGCAGCCAGGTGTAGATGCCAGCGCCAATCTTGCGGATCAAACCGGCGCGCAACATCAACCGATGACTGACGATCTCGGCATCAGCGGGCGTTTCCTTGGTGGTGACAAGCGGGTAGCGGGACAGGCGCATGGGTGGAAGACGGGTCCTTGTGGCAACAGAGAGCCGCCAGTTTATTGGAAGAATCAACAAACGCCTATTGATCCGACCTGCAGCCCTCTTAAAAAAATGACACGAACACCTGCTCGTACCGCTGCACCAAAGTCGAGGTATGCGGTCATTACGCATCGCGCCGGCAAAGTGGCGATTTACCGTCATCGCGAGGAGCGCAGCGACGTGGCGATCTCGTCTGGATGATCGATAAACCTATGCGCAACTCGTACCGCACCTGAACTGTAGGTTGTACGGCGTCATGGCAGACACTGGTAGACTGCGCGCCTCGAATTCGCAACGGGGACGGTCAACGTCCTCGCAAAGGTATGGTCTGGTTCGCGCGTCTGCGCAGACTCTTGATTGGCAAGAAGCTGGACCCGCTCGACGAGAGCACACGAAAGCACATCGTGCTGGTGGCATTTCTCGCCTGGGTAGGCTTGGGTGCCGACGGCCTGTCCTCCTCCTGTTACGGCCCCGAAGAAGCCTTCCTGGCGCTGGGCGACCACGACCATCTGGCGCTGTTCCTGGCGATGGCAACCGCAGCGACGGTGTTCATCATCGCGCTGGCCTACAACCAGGTCATTGAGCTGTTTCCGTCCGGCGGCGGCGGCTACAAGGCGGCGACGCAGCTGATCGGCCCCTATGCCGGCTTGGTCTCGGGTGCCGCACTGATTGTCGATTACGTGCTGACCATCGCCATCTCGGTGGCCAGCGGCGGCGACGCGCTGTTCAGCCTGCTGCCGGCACACCTGCAGGGCTGGAAATTCATCACCGAGATCGGCATGGTGATTTTGCTGTTGATACTTAATCTGCGCGGCATGAAGGAATCGATCGCGCTGCTGATCCCGATCTTCATCGGTTTTGTACTCACCCATCTGTTTCTGATCGTTTACGGTATCGGGCACCATGCCGACCGTATTCATCTGCTGTTGCCGCAGGCGCTGCACGACACCCGCGAGGCGGCGCAGAGCACCGGCTGGCTGGTGGTGGTGTCGCTGTTTCTGCGCGCCTACTCGCTGGGCGGCGGCACCTATACCGGTATTGAGGCGGTCTCTAACAACGTCAACTTGCTGGCCGAGCCGCGGGTGCGCACTGGGCACTGGACCATGTTCTACATGGCGGTGTCGCTGTCGATCACCGCCGGCGGCATCATCCTGCTTTATCTGCTGTGGAACGCGCACGCCATGCCCGGCATGACGCTCAACGCAGTGGTGTTCCAGCAGATCATCGTGCAGTTCAATCCGGGCTCGCCGGAGATCAATCACATCGCGCTGGCGGTGGTGCTGGCGCTGGAAGGCGGTCTGTTGATGGTAGCGGCCAACACCGGCTTTCTCGGCGGCCCGGCAGTGATGGCCAACATGGCGGCGGACCGTTGGGTGCCGCGTCAGTTCCGCCAACTGTCCAGCCGCATGGTGACGCAGAACGGGATGCTGGTGATGGGCGTGTCGGCGCTGGCGATCCTGGCCTGGAGCGGCGGAGCGGTATCGCTGTTGGTGGTGCTCTACAGCATCAACGTGTTCCTGACGTTCTCGCTGTCGCTGTACGGCTTGTGCAAGCACTGGTGGAAACAGCATCGCTATGTGCTGCACTGGCGGCGCCGGCTGATCACGGCAGCGTTGGGTCTGTGCGTCACCGGTTTCATCCTGATGGTAACGCTGGTAGAAAAATTCGCCGAGGGCGGTTGGTTGACCCTTTTGGTCACCAGCGCAGTGATCGCCGTCTGCCTGCTGATCAAGCGTCATTACGACCACACCCAGCGCCTGATGGCCCGTGTAGACGAAGCCTACTCGGTCAAGATGGACTGGGAGGAATTTCTCGAATCACCACCGACGGACCCGACCGCCGCCACCGCCGTGTTCTTTATCGGTGCCAACCGCGGCGCCGGCATGTATACCCTGCGCCATGCGATGGAGAAATTCCCCAACGGCTTTCACAACTATATCTTCGTCGCCGTCGGCGAAGTCGACCGACAGAATTTCGACGGCGAAGGCACACTCGCCAACCTGCAGTTGAAGATCGAGAATTCCTTACACTACTTCACCACCTACTGTGCCAGTCGCGGTCTGCCCGCCAAGGCCTACAGCGCTTTCGGATCCGACCCGCTGGAGGAGCTGTCGCAGCTCAGCGCACAGGTCGCCAACGATTTCCCACACTGTGTGTTCTTCGCCGGGCGGTTGGTCTTCGGCCGCTCGACGTTCGCCACCCGCATTCTTCACAACCAGCTGCCGATGGCGATGCAACGCCTGCTCGACCGCCGCCGCCGGCAGATGGTCATCGTCCCCATTCACATGCCCGAGAAGCGCCGGACAGTCCCGCGCGACGCCCGTCATATCCGCTGACTCCTAAAGTAGTGCGTCTCCACCAACCCGCCGAGGCCGGTCTCATCGCACAGCACATTCCAAAAGTGAAATGGGCCTGAACGATTTGAATGTAGGGTCTCAAGCCGCTTTATTGCGGATACGTTGGAAGCGCTTGTCGCGTTCCCGGTTGAATTGTTCTGCGGCCTGATTCCCGGTCATGGCAAGGACGTATATATCGAGCGTGGCGAAGCTCAGACCCGACTTAAGAAAGCGCCCGGCGCCGGGAAGGAGCTTGAGTTTTTCGTAAGGCGTGTTCATAGCGATAGATCTGCCGTTGCCGACCCTTCTCGCCGGGACGGGTCCCCGGAAAGAAGCAGGGTCGATGATGAAGCCGAGCATCCAGGCCTGTGATTGCGAATCGACCTCATTTCGACGGCCTGAAGAGACGATCACGAATTTACACAACGGGGGTTTGTTTTCTTGACCCATGATTGTTATTGTGATATTACCTCCCGCACAATTATAAAAAGATTCGTAATTACGTTGAGAAGTAGTTGCTCAGCACTGTTTTGACGGTGCAAGACAACGGGGGCATCAATACACCTGTTGGCTTTGCCGCTCTTGACTGAGCGTCGTGATGTTGTTGCGCGATCTGCTGCAGGCAAGTTGACAATATTCACCACTAATCGCCCGCCAGAGCGAATGGCTGACTAATAATTACTAATTGATAGGAGAAGATCTAATGGCAACCAGTAACTACGACACGGCAGCAGCCGCGCCAATGCCCAGTGTAGTCTATGTATCCGAAACCGTACCGCCGGCGGAGATGGGGGCGGCGCTGGCCGCGGACGCCGCCAATAAAGCCAAACTCAGCCCACCTCATCTGCTCATTCGAGGTTTTTTGTGCACGGCCTTCCTGGCTTACGGGGCTGCCGTGGTATTCGCCATGGTCGGCGCCGGCATCCCCCTCGGCGCTGCCGGACTGGTCTTCCCAGTCGGTTACGTCACGCTGAGTTTTCTCGGTCTGGAGATGGCGACCGGCAGCTTCGTGACGATGCCTATCGGCATGTACGCCGGAACGGTCACGCCGTGGCAAGTGCTCCGCAACTGGTTTTGGACGCTTTCAGGGAACCTGATCGGCGGCCTGTTCTTTGCTTGGCTGCTCTGGTTTTCCCTGACCAGGAACGGTCAAGTCCCACTCGATGGCATGCTCAAGGTCGTCGTTCATACCGCCGAGCATAAAGTCTCGTACGACCAGTTCGGTGCCATCGGCTGGGTCTCCGCCATCGGCATGGGGATACTCTGTAACTGGTTGGTGAGCCTTGGATCGGTCATGGGCAAGGCCTCACGCAGCACGGTGGGCAGGGCGCTGCTGATGTGGATACCGATCGGGACGTTCTTTGCGCTGGGCTTCGAGCATACCGTGGTCAACATGTGGCTCATTCCGTGCGGCATGATGTCGGGCGCCCACGTGAGCATCTACCAATGGATAGTATGGAATCAGATCCCGGTCACCATCGGCAACATTATTGGTGCGATGGTCTTCAACGGGACGCTGTGGTACTTCACGTTTGCCCTGCATGACCCAAAGAAAGCACTGCTTGACCCACAGAAATCCTGAGGCTTGGTAACCACAGCCCTGGATCATAACTGGCGCAAAGATAGTCGCCTTCGGGATAGATCATAAAAGAGGCCGTCCATGTCACCCGATTAAATGGCCCCCGGCTTTGCCGGGGGCCATTTTTTTACGGATTCGAGTCAAATCTGCATATTCCGAAAAACCGGCCACGCGTGCGCAGTCCCGACAATAATCCATGCTGCTGCGCATGACAGAACCTTGCGTCCACCTTCGAGGTCAAAAACGCAAGATCATCCAGTGTCGTTCAAGGATCGCCATGAACAAAATACACGCTGCAGTGTTACTCGCGTCTGCGCTGCTATTGAGCGCCTGCGCCACCCCGGCCACCCGCATTCAGAAGCACCCGGACATCTACGCCCTCGCCACACCACAACAACAGGCGCTGATCAGCCACGGCCGCATCACGCTGGGATTCTCTCCCGCTTTCGTTACGCTGGCACTGGGCGAGCCCAATCGCGTTACCGAACGCACAGACAGCACTGGCACCGCCACGATATGGCATTATGTGGCGTACCAGAACAATGACTCAATCGCGGCTTACGGGGCGTTCTCATTCGGTTCCTACTACGGACCGTTCGCCCCGATCATCGTACAGAGTGCGCCGACCGAACATGATCGCCTGCGCGTGGTGTTCAAAAACCACAAGGTCACGTCCATCGAACAGGTCGTCAAGGGTTGACGCGGCCGCCGACGCCAACGCGTCGAAACTGGATCGTTAACCAACCCGCCTGTGGCGGCTCATCTGGAGTTGCAGATGCCCCAAGATAATCAGATCGTCATTACCTCCATCGCCCGTACGCCCATGGGCAACATGCTCGGCGAACTGTCGCCGTTGGTGGCTCATCAGCTCGGTGCGGCAGCGATTCGGGCGGCGGTGGAACGCGCGCAGCTGTCGCCGGAAGATGTCGAGGAAGTCATCATGGGTAATGTGTTGACGGCTGGCCAGGGTCAAGCGCCGGCACGTCAGGCAGCGCTGCGTGCGGGGCTGTCGCATTCCATCCCCTGCAGCACGCTCAACAAAATCTGCGGTTCCGGCATGAAGGCGATCATGTTCGGTCACGACACGATCCGCGCCGGCAGCGCGGAACTGATCGTCGCCGGTGGCATGGAGAGCATGAGCAACGCGCCTTATCTGGTACCCAAGGCGCGCGGCGGTTATCGCTACGGCCACGGCGAGCTGCTCGACCACATGGCGCTGGATGGCCTGGAAGACGCCTACGAGAAACGCATGCCGATGGGCGTCTACGCCGAGCGCACCGCCAAACGCTACGGCTACAGCCGCGAACAGCAGGATGCCTTCGCTATCGAGTCGCTGCGCCGCGCGCAGGCCGCCACGGCTGACGGCAGTTTCGACTTCGAGATCGCTGCCGTGGAGGTGCCGGGCAAGGGCGGCAGTAAGCACATTACACACGATGAGGGGCCGATGCGCAGCAAAGCCGAGAAAATTCCAACATTGCAGCCCGCTTTCAAGCTGGGCGGCACCGTCACCGCAGCGTCTTCGGCATCGATCTCCGATGGTGCCGCCGCCGTCACCCTGATGAGCGCGGCGACGGCGGCAAAGCGTGGCCTGGTGCCGCTGGCCCGTATCGTCGGCCACGCCCAGCATGCCCGTGCCCCCGCGGCATTCACCGTGGCGCCGGTGTACGCCATCGCCAAACTGTTGCAGCGCATCGGCTGGCAAGCGGCCGAAGTCGATCTGTGGGAGATCAACGAGGCGTTCGCGGTGGTGACGATGGCGGCGATGCAGGAACATAATCTGGATTACGCCCGCGTCAATATTCACGGCGGGGCCTGCGCACTGGGCCATCCGATCGGCGCGTCTGGCGCGCGGCTGGTGGTGACGCTGATCGGCGCACTGCGCAAGACCGGCGGCAAACGCGGTATTGCCAGCCTGTGCATCGGCGGTGGCGAGGCGACGGCGCTGGCGCTGGAGTTGTGCTGAAGCAGCCCCTGCAAGGATGACGTTTGCCGCGTCGTCAGCGACGCAAAGCAACACGAGAGAAAGTCCGCAGGGTATGTGTATCAGTATCGTTTCGCCGTAACACTCCGTCACACTGTTTCGCCGCTACGCTGCGCGACGATCACCGCACAGGTGGCGTCGCTGTACACGTTCACGGCGGTCCGCGCCATGTCGAGGATACGATCAAACACGAACAGTACGCCCACGGCTTCGGCGGGCAGGCCAACCGCGTTCATGATCACCACGATCGCGACCAGCGATGCCGAGGGGATACCGGCGACGCCAATTGAGGTCACTACCGCGGTCACCACGATCAGCAATTGCGTCGCAAAGTCGAGGTGGATACCGTAGGCCTGCGCCAGGAAAATGACCGCCACACATTCGTACAACGCGGTGCCATCCATGTTGATGGTGGCGCCCAACGGCAACACGAAGCTCGCAGTGCGCCGCGACACGCCGGCGCGCTCCACGCTTTCCAGCGTGAACGGCAAAGTGGCCGCAGAGGACGCAGTCGAGAACGCCGTCAGCAGCGCCGGCGCCATCGGTCGGAACAAACGGTAGGGCCGACGGATACCGCCAAACACCCACGCCAGCAGCGGCAAGATCACGAACAGGTGCGTCGCCAGTGCCGCCAGCACGGTCGCAGCAAAAATCACCAGCGGTCGTACCGCCTCGAACCCGGTCTTGGCGACCACGGCGGCGACCAGTGCGAAGACTCCAATCGGCGCGAGACGCATGATCCAGCCGGTCATCACGATCATGACCTCGTAGACACCTTCCCAGAACTGGCGCACGGTATCTGCGGCCGCGCTGCGCAGACGACTCAGCGCATACCCGAACAATACGCTGAAGAAAATGACCGCCAGAATGCGACCGTTGTCCGACGCCGCGTCCAGGATGTTGGTTGGAATCATGCGCAAAAAGATGTCCGCCAATTGACCCAGCGAGCCGGTGGCGTGAAGCTGGCTGGCTATCCCGGCGCGCTGGGCTTCGAACGCAAGCGCCGCACCGACCGGCGCGCCGTCGGCGATGCCCGGCGCCACGCCATTTACCCACGCCAGCCCAACCAGCACCGCCAACGAACTGCTCAGCAGATAAAACCCCAGCGTGCGCCCGCCGAGACGTGCCAGTCCCTCGCGCATAACCGCGATGCTGGCGATGATGGAGGCTGCGATCAGCGGCAGAATGATCATCTTCAGGGCGTTGAGGAACAGGCTGCCCGAAAATTCGAAAACCGCAAGCCAACGCAATCCGAACAGCGCGCCGTGCTCACCCGCCGCCCAGCCGGCGGCGGCGGCGAACACGATCGCGATCAGCATCTGCCAGTGCAGAGCCAAGCGAATTCGCGACAGCAGCATGGATTCTCTCTTGTAGACGACACCCGGAGTCTATCCGGTCTGCGTTGTGTTGGAGATCCGTGACAAATACCGTAACTCTTTGCGCCATCCATTTCTAAGTGGGGCTGCTGATGAAAAATTTTCACAATAAAGTCGCCGCCATCACCGGTGCCGGTTCAGGCATCGGCCGCTGTCTGGCGCTGGAGCTGGCGCGTCGGGGTTGCCACCTGGCGCTGAGCGATGTCAATGAGGTCGGCCTTGCCGAGACCGCCGCGCAGGTCAAGGACGTGAAAGTCACCACTACCCGCGTCGACGTCGCCGACCGCGTCCAGGTCGAGGCCTGGGCACAGCAGGTGGTGGCCGACCACGGCCGCGTCAACCTGATCTTCAACAACGCCGGCGTAGCGCTGGGCAGCACCGTCGAAGGCATGTCCTATGCAGACTTCGAATGGTTGATGGGCATCAACTTCTGGGTGTGGTGTACGGCACCAAGGCGTTTCTGCCGCTGCTCAAGGCATCGGGTGAAGGCCACATCATCAATATTTCCAGTGTCTTCGGGTTGGCCGGCATTCCCTCGCAATCGGCCTACAACGCCACCAAATTTGCGGTGCGCGGCTTCACCGAATCACTGCGCCAGGAACTGGACATGCAGGGCGCACCGGTGAGCGCGACCAGCGTGCATCCAGGCGGGATCAAGACCAACATCGCCAAGGCGGCGCGGATAGATCCGTCGATCGCCAGCATCGGACTGGATCTCGAGCACGGCAAGGAGAAGTTCGAGAAAGCCTTTATCACCACCCCCGAAAGCGCCGCCCGCAAGATTCTGAAAGCCGTGCGCGGCAACCGGCGCCGGGTGCTGGTCGGTGCCGATGCTTATCTGATCGACTGGATCGTGCGCCTGATGCCGGCTTCGTATCAGCGGCTGACCATGTTCTTCACGCGACACTCGCTGTAGCTGCACCGACTTCAATCGGATTGTGCGGGGAACAGTTGAGGATACTTCGGGTGCCAGAACGCCGCATCGATGCGGCGCACCAATTCAGCCTGATCGCAGGCAGGCGCATGGCCCTCCGCCTGCGCCGTGCGGGCGACGGCCTTGGCAATGTGCTTGGACACCGCCTCAATATCCTCCAGCGACGGCAACAGCGGCTGCGCCGGGTCTTCCAGCGCCGGCGAACACTCGGCCAGCGCCGCCGCCGCTGCGCGCATCATGCCGTCGCTGACGCGCCGCGCGCTGCTGGCGGCACAGGCCAGACCCAGCGCCGGAAACACGTAAAAATTGTTGGCCTGGCCAATGTGTACCAGCTGGCCGTCGTGCCGAATCGGCTCAAACGGCGTGCCGGTGCAGATCAAGGCGCGGCCGTCGCTCCATGCGAGCAGATCACCGGGGCGGGCTTCGAGCCGTTCGGTAGGATTGGACAAAGGGAAGATGATGGGGCGTTCGACCTTGCCGGCCATGGTCCGCACCACGTCTTCGGTGAACAGACCCGGCTGGCCGGAAGTGCCGATCAACACGGTTGCCTTGACGCGGCGCATGACCTCGCCCAGACCGATGCCACGCGCATCGGATTGCCAACCTGCAACGGTCTGCTTCGGCTGGGTGAAACACTGCTGGATGGCCGACAAGCCCTCCATGCCGTCGTGCAGCAAGCCGTCTTGATCGACCAGATAAAACCGGCTTCTGGCTGCGTCCTCCGACAAGCCGTCTTCGATCATCGCGCCCAGCAGAAAATCCGCCACGCCGGTACCGGCGCCACCGGCGCCGACAATCACCACGGTCTGGTCACGCAAGCTCTGACCGAGCACCTTCAGTGCCGCCTGCACTGTCCCCAGCGCCACCGACGCCGTGCCCTGGATGTCGTCGTTGAACGTACACAGCCGGTCGCGATATTTGTCGAGGATCGCGCGCGCATGCGGTTTGGCAAAATCCTCCCACTGCAGCAGCACGTCCGGCAGTTCAGCGTGCACGGCCTCGACGAACTGCTCGATGAACGCCCAGTATTCGCCGTCATCGAGGCGCGCGTGACGCCAGCCTAGATAGAGTGGGTCCTCGCGCAGCTCAGCGTTATTGGTGCCGACATCGAGCATGATCGGCAGCGTGCGCGAGGGATGCACGCCGCCCATCAACGTATACAACGACAGCTTGCCGATGGGGATACCCATGCCGCCGACACCCTGATCGCCGATGCCGAGAATGCGCTCGCCGTCGGTGACGACGATGACATCAACGTCGCGATGCGGCCGGTTGGCCAGAATCTCGCGCAAGCGCTCACGCAGCGGATAACTCAGGAACAGCCCGCGCGGCTTGCGGTAGATATGCGAGAAATGCCGGCACCCCAGTGCCACCGTCGGTGCGTAAACGATGGGCGTCATCTCGACTACATGCGCACTCAGCAGCGCGTAGAACAACACCTCGTTGCGATCCTGCACCGCGCGCAGGAACATGTGGCGTTCAAGATCGGTGGTGCAGTCCTGGTAGACCGCATAATTGCGCTGCACCTGGTCTTCCAGCCGCATCACCTGCGGTGGCAGCAGGCCATGCAGACGAAAGGCCTCCCTTTCCTCGGCGGTAAACGCCGTACCTTTGTTAAACATGGCCGATGAAAACAGATCCGCCCCGCGCAGCGGCGTGTAGATGCGGTCGTAGCGCGGCAATGTGCGCTGAGGTGCCGAACCGGTCTCGATTTTATTTTCATTCACGATGAAACGGCTGGAGCAAACAGAGGCGCATTTTAGCGCCGCGCTCAAACAGTCTGCAGATCACGCCGTGCGCGACGACGGGCACGGCGTTGACGCCGCCACTCGGCCATTCGCTCAAACCCCAGATAAAACACCGGGGTGGTGAACAGGGTCAGAAACTGCGACACCAGCAGGCCACCGACGATGGCAATGCCCAACGGTACGCGCAGCTCCGAACCTGTACCGATGCCGATAGCCAGCGGCAGTGCGCCGAACATCGCCGCCAGGCTGGTCATGATGATCGGCCGGAAGCGGATCAGACAGGCTTCATAGATGGCTTTCTCCGGCGTCAATCCTCGGCTGCGTTCTGCGTCGAGCGCAAAGTCGATCATCATGATGGCGTTCTTCATGACGATGCCCATCAACAGGATGATGCCGATAATCGACACCACATCCAGCTCGGAGCCGAAGATCATCAGCGCCAGCAGCGCACCGATCCCGGCCGAAGGCAGCGTGGACAAAATCGTCAATGGATGAATCAGGCTCTCGTAGAGCATGCCCAACACCACGTAGATCGTCAGCAGCGCCGTCAGGATCAAAAACGGCTGTTCAGACGTCGATTGGGAGAACAGCTTGAAGTTGCCGGCGGCACCACCGCGGATATCCCCCGGCACGTGGATCGCCGCGCGCGCGGCATTGATCGCCGGTATCGCCTGCCCCAGGGTCGCACCCGACGCCAGATTGTAGGAGATGTTGACCACCGGGAAACCGCTCTGATGCTCGACCTGCAGCGGAGCCACCCCATACTCGAGATGCGCCACGGTGGAGAGCGACACGGAGCTGCCATCACCGGCCTTGAGGTAAATGTGGCTGAAATCGGAAGGGGAAACGCGGAACCCCGGATCGACCTCCAGCACCACGTGATATTCGTTGCTCTGATCGTAGAGCAACGCCACCTGCCGCTGTGAAAAGGCGCTGTTGAGCGCATTGTCAATCGACAACACGGAAATTCCCAGACGCGAGGCTGCGTCACGATTGATCACCACATTGGCCTGCGGGCCCGCCTTGTCCAGATCCGAACTGACGTCCTTGAACACCGGTGACTTGTTCATCTGATCGACCAGTTGCGGCGCCCAGCTGTAGAGCTGTTCGAGATCGTTGCCCCGCAAGGCATAGATGTACTGGGCATTGCTCGAACGTCCACCGGTATGGAAATCCTGTATCGGCCGCAGATAGGAGCTGATACCGATCACTTTTCCCAACTGTGGGCGCAGCCGGTCGATCACCTGATTGACACTGAGCTTGCGCTGATTCGGGGGCTTCAGCGTGATGTACATGCTACCGCGGTTGGTGCCGCTGCGATAACCGCTGCCGCCGGTGTAGGACGACAGGCTCTGCACCGCCGGGTCTTTCAGGACGATGGCGCTGACCTGTTTCAGTTTGGCCGACATGGCATCGAAGGAAATGCCGGAACTACCCTGCACGGATCCCATCATCTGCCCTGTGTCCTGCTGCGGGAACAAACCCTTGGGCACCACCGTGTAGAGGTAAAGCGTCAACACCAAAGTCCCCAGTGTGACGGCCAGCATCAGGCCGCGGTGACGCAGCGCCCAGTCCAGCCCACGCTGATAGTGGCTCAGCAGTGCATCGAAGCCACGTTCGGCGATGACCTCAAAACGACTGTGGGACGCTTTCATCTTTGAAGCACGCAGGAACCGTCCGCACAACGACGGCGTCAACGTCAGCGACACCACCAGCGAAGCGGTGATGGCGAGCACCAGTGTGGCCGAAAACTCGACGAAGAACGTGCCCATGATGCCGCCCATGAACAGCAACGGGATGAACACTGCTATCAGCGACAGACTCATCGACAGCACGGTAAAACCAATCTCGCGCCCGCCATTGAGCGCCGCCCGCAACGGCGCTTCGCCGCGTTCGAGATGTCGCACCACATTTTCGATCACGACGATAGCGTCATCCACCACGAAACCCACCGATACCGTCAGCGCCATCAGCGACAGGTTGTCCAGCGAGAACCCAAACAGCCACATGCCGGCAAAAGTGGCCGCGATAGCCAACGGCACGGACACGCCGGCGATCAAAGTCGGCACCGCACGCCGCAGGAACAGAAACATCACCATCACCACTAACGCCAGGCTGATCAATAGCGTCACCTGCACCTCGTTGACCGAAGCGCGAATAGTCTGCGTGCGATCCGCACTCAAGGTCAGCTTGGCGTCCGGCGGCAACAGCTTCTGCACTGAGGGCAGCAGTGCCTTGACCGCATCCGCGGTCTGGATGACGTTGGCATCGGCCTGCTTGCGGATCAGGATCAGCACCGCGCGGTGATTGTTGAACCACGCAGCTTGCATGTCGTCTTCCTGACCTTCAGTGATGGTGGCGACCGAGGACAAATGGATCGGCACCCCGCTTTTCTGCCCGATGATGATGTGCTGGAACGCATCGGCGTCCAGCAACTGATCGTTGGCGGTAATCACGTAACGGTCGGTGGCGCCCCCGACCGCGCCTTTGGGTGCGTAATCGGTGGCGTTGTCGATGGCGTTACGTACGTCATCCAGCGTCATGCCCATCGCCGCCAATTGCGCCGGGTTGACGTTGATCCGCACGGACGGATTGGCACCGCCGGCCACGTCAACCTCGCTGACGCCTTCCAGCTGGCGGATGCGTTGGCCCACCCGCGTGTCGGCCAGGGTGTAGAGGTTCTGCACGCTGATGGTGGGCGACGTCAACGCCAGGATCAGGATCGGCGAATCCGATGGGTTGGCCTTGTGATAGGCCGGCGGCGACGGCAGTCCCGACGGCAGATCCGGTGCGGCGGCATTGATCGCGGCCTGTACGTCACGGGCGGCACCGTTGACGCTGCGCGAGGGATCGAACTCCATGACAATGCCGGTATTGCCGGTCCGGGTCGACGAGGTGATCTCGGTGACGCCAGCGATGGCGCCGAGTTGCCGCTCCAGCGGCGTCGCCACCGTCGCCGCCATC
>CAJDTS010000028.1_pt1 | contig 30844 bp, 32 predicted proteins | sample 7389861 | NCBI WGS metagenome assembly CAJDTS01 (sample SAMEA7055659, study PRJEB34461) | soil metagenome | biome: terrestrial ecosystem; feature: Peninsula; material: soil | place: Antarctica | collected 2016 | reverse complement strand
GTGCCGACATTGATGACGGCAGCGATCTTGACGCCGGCGAGGATGGTGTTGAGTGCCAATGGCAGCTCTATGCGCCACAGCCGCGTGCGCCGCGGTAGGCCGAGCGCGGCGGCCGATTCACGTAGTTCTGGCGCGATGCCGCTCAACCCGGCGTGAGTGTTGCGCACGATCGGCAGCAGACTGTAGAGAAACAACGCGGCGATGGCCGGTGCCGCGCCGATGCCGAACAGCGGGATCATGAATACGAACATCGCCAGGGTTGGCACGGTCTGCAGAATACCGGTTAGTGCAATCACGATTTGGCCGACGTGGCGCTCACGCGCGGCCAGCACGCCCAGCGGCAGTGCCAGCAGCAGTGCCAGTGACAGCGAGACACCCACCAGCACCAGATGCTCCAGCGTGCGTCGGTACAAACGCTGCCAGAAGCCGTTGTCGTTGTGTGAGGTGACGGTGGTGCTGAGAAAACCGGCGGTCACGCGGGCAGGGCTTTGATGATCGATCTTGACCGCCTTGTTCATGCTGCGCATGGCCTCTTCGTCAATCCGCCCACTCAGGCTTTGCAGCGCGGCGATGAACTGGGGCGCCCGTTTGCGCAGATCCAGCCGGTACAGATAAACCGCATCGTAACGTGGGAAATAGTGCAGATCGTCCTTGAGCACGCGCAGGTGGTAGTAGGCAATCTCGGCGTCGGTGCGGTAGAGGTCGGTGACGTCGATGGCGCCGCTGGCCAGCGCGCGATAGGCCAGGTCGTGGCTCATGCCGCGGGCGTGCATCGGCAGGCGGTAGGCGCGCCTGAGCCCCGGCCAGCCGTCGGCGCGGTTCATGAATTCGTTGGAAAAGGCCAGCTTGAGCAGGGGGTGTGCGCGCAGATCAGAAATACGGGCGATGTGCAGGCGCTTGGCTTCCGTTTCGCGCATGCCCAGGGCGTAGGTGTTGTTGAAACCCAGCGGATCGGTCATGCCGATGCCGAGTGTGTGCAGGCGTTTGCGCAGCGCGGCGATGCTGGCATCCGGCGCCGTGTTCGGTAACAGCTCGTGAGTCAGGGTGCCGGTGTATTCGGGATAGGCGTCGATGTCGCCTTCACGCAGCGCGCGCCACACGATCCGGGTACCACCGAGGGCCGGTCGCAGCTGCACCTGCACGCCATGCTGACGGCCCGCGGTGCGTGCCAGCGTCGCCAGCACCACCGATTCGGTGAAGTTTTTCGAGCCCACCACCGGAACGGTGGCCAAGGCCGGTGGTGCCAACGACAGCAGGGCGCATGCCAGCAGCGGGCCCAGGAGCATGCCCTGAAGCAAGTGTCTCACGACCGCGCGTCCGGCAGTTCGCGGCGTGCCTGTACAAATTGCTCTACGAACGCATCCGCTGGATGTCGACGGAAATCTCCTAGACTGCCGTCCTGCAGTACCCGTCCGTTATTCAGCAGGACCAGTCGCTCAGCAAAGAAAGCGGCCTCGCTGAGATCGTGGGTGACCAGCACCACGGATTTGCCCAAGCGTTGGAAAATATCACGTAGATCGTCTTGTAATTCGTAGCGCACGATCGGGTCCAGCGCGCCCAGCGGCTCGTCGAGCAGCAGTGCGTCGGGGTTCAGCATCAGGGCGCGCATCAACGCCACCCGCTGACGTTGACCGCCGGACAGCTCGGCTGGAAAACGTTCGAACAGGTCGGTAGACAGGTGTGTGAGTTCGGCCAACTCCGTCGCGCGCTGGCAGATATGCGTGTGATCCCAACCGATGTGCCGGGCCAGCAGGCCGAGGTTGCCGATCACGCTCAGGTGCGGGAACAGGCCGCCCTCCTGAATGACGTAACCGATACGCTGCCGCAACTGTAGAAGACGATTCCGTTCCAGCGGCACGCCTTCAAAGCACACCTGCCCCGCGTCCGGCCATTCCAGGCCGATCAGCAGGCGCAGCAGGCTGGATTTGCCGGAACCGCTACTGCCGATCAGGGCGGTCGTGTGCCCCGCAATGAAATCCAGGCTGACGTCATCAACGGCACGCTGTTTGCCGTAAGCCTTGACGACATTGGTAACCGAGAATATGGAGTTCGGCTCAGAGGCCGGCGAGACAGGCATCGTCGATGTCGCGCTGCTTGCATCCCACCACGGCGTAGTAGTGCAGCAGATGTCCTTCGATCGACAGCCGGTGACGGTAGCGTTCCAGATGATGCAGTTTTAGATAGTCCCGATGCATCAAGCGCTGTACCAGTTGAGAGAAACCACTTTTGTCGGCGGTATCGAGAAAGCCTTCCTTGATGTTGAAGGCGATCCAGCCGCCGTCGGTGATCAGGTTGTAGGCGGCGCTGAACGCCTGCACCGGGATATCGCCGAAGCCGAGTGCAGCGACGGTGATCATGGCATCGAAATTCCAGTCGGCCAGCTCATTTTTCTGGGCGGGGTCCAAGGCGGTCAGGTCGGTGACGTAGTAGGCATCGTAGGTGCCGGGACGGTCGCGGTCAGCGGCCATGGCCGCTTCCGGGATGATGTCGACACCGACCATGCGCGCGGCACCGTGTCCGACCAGCTGTTCGCCAACCATGCCGTTGCCGGCGCCGACGTCGAGTACCCGCATGTGGGTAGGGTCAGAGCCGCTTTCGCGCACGACCTGACGCAGAAGGTCGCTGAGCTTTCCCGGTGACGTGCACTTGAGCCGGTCGTAGAACAATTGTTCGTAGAGCCCGGGCCGTTTATAGATAGAGGCGTAATCGTGGAAGCGGATGCGGTGCTCGCTCCTCTTCCATCACCGTGAAATAGGCCTCATTCTGCCCCGCAGTGGTCAGGTTGTCGCTGGGGAACCGAATCATATATCGTTGTGTTCGCATGCTCAATTTGTGTTTGATTGGGGCATGCAGACCCGTACGCAGTAACGCCCGGCCCGCCATAATTGAGGTGTCAAGCTGCATGATAATCTTGACGATCAAGCCAGTTACCGTAGGGGATGCCTCCACCCATTGCAAACGGAGTGCGGTCCGAACGTGCAGGGTGGGGCTTTGATTCAACGGCGGGAACCTGGTTTGGCGTAAGATGTCTATCTGTTCAAGTCAGCGTATCTTGCGCGACGTTCGTGTTAATGAACCATCATCAAGAGATATAGAAATGCCAATTGATTTCAAGCGCATGCAGTCAGACCCCGGCGTCACCGCGATACCGCAAGGCGACGAAGCGGGGTTGCGCGACTACATGCATGCCATTTACAACACCATGGCCGGGGGTCTGGCCCTGACCGGTGTGGTGGCTTGGTACGGCTACACCAGCGGCCTGTATCTGGCGATCGCAAAGACGCCGTTGATCTGGCTGGTGTTGTTCGCACCGCTGGCGATGGTGCTGTTTTTGAGTTTCCGTATTCAGAAGATGAGCCTGGCCACGGCGCAGATGACGTACTGGGCTTACGCGGCGTTGATGGGCTTGTCGCTGGCCGGCATCTTCATGCTCTACACCGGCGAGAGCATCGCCCGGGTGTTTTTTATCACGTCCGGCACGTTTGCCGGCATGAGCGTGTTCGGCTACGTTACCAAGACTGATCTGACACGCTGGGGATCGTTCCTGATGATGGGCCTGATTGGCGTCATCATCGCCGCTGTGGTCAACATGTTCCTGCACTCCAGCCAACTGCAATTTTTGGTGTCGGTGATCGGCGTGATCGTGTTCGTCGGCTTGACTGCCTACGACACGCAGAAGATCAAGCGCATGTACTTCGCCGCCGACGGCCATGATATGGCCGGCAAAAAAGTGATCATGGGCGCGCTGACCTTGTATCTGGACTTCATCAACCTGTTCCTGATGCTGCTGCGCCTGTTCGGTGGTCGCCGCTGATTCACCACGTTCACGGGCTCTATTGATGCGGCCCGTAAACAGTTCGATTGTTCGAGGTGATTGGAGTGCCTGCTCCACTTGCAAGGTTTGCGCTGGCCGCATCAATAAAACAGGGCACTGTCTGGTTATTGATCCGGCCCCTCGGGGCTATCGATCAAGCTGTAGTCATCGTCTGACCACGGTTTGAATTTCACAGTATTTGCGGGCCGGATCAATAAAAGCCGGATTCAGTCGGCGACGAAGCGCATCGACAGGTCGACTGCCTGTAGGTGCTTGGTGATGGCGCCGATAGAGATGCGGTCGACGCCGGTTTCGGCGATGGTCCGCGCCCGTTCCAGCGTGGTGCCGCCGGAATATTCGATCAGCGTGTGGCCACCGTTGGCTCGGTGTTCGCGAGTTAACCGCACGGCCTCACGCAGCGTTTCCAGCGGGAAGTCGTCGACCAGCAACAGATCGACGTCGGCGGCGAGTGCGATACGCGCTTCGTCCAGCGTTTCGGCTTCGGTCATCAACGGCACGCCGGCGTTCAGCGCGCGGGCACTGGTGATGGCCGCAGTGATCCCGCCAGCTGCGGCGATATGGTTTTCCTTGATCAGGATGCCGTCGTACAGACCGATGCGATGGTTGACGCCGCCACCGCAGCGCACCGCGTACTTCTGTGCGCTGCGCAGCCCCGGCAGTGTCTTGCGGGTGTCGACGATATCCGTGCCAGTTCCGCTGATGGCATCGACATAGCGTCGTACCGCGGTGGCGGTGCCGGACAGCACCTGCAGGAAGTTGAGTGCTGTGCGCTCGCCGGTCAGCAGTGCGCGGGCCGGGCCACGCAAAGTGAAGAGCCTCTCGCCAGCCTTGACCGTTGAACCTTCTGTTACCAACCAGTCGGTACGGGATCGAGCGTCGATCTGCGCGAACACCGCGTCCACCCAGAGACGACCGCAGATGACTGCGTCCTCCCGTGTGATGACCCTGGCGGTGGCGATTTGATCGGCCGGTAGCAGTCTGGCGGTCACGTCACCGCTGCCGACGTCCTCCGCCAGTGCACGTTGAACCTGTTCGATAAGATCGCCGGGAATGGCGGCACTCACGGTGCAGCAGGCTCTGCCGTGTGGGTGATGAGATCCTCGAGTAGAGCCATCTGCGACCACAAGCGGTTCTCGGCTTCATCGAAGACCACGCTCTGCGGCCCGTCGATGACGTCGGCCGTGACCTCCTCGCCGCGGTGGGCCGGCAGGCAGTGCATGAACAGCGCATCCGGCCGCGCATGTCCGAGCAACTTGCCGTTGACCTGGAACGGCTCAAGAATCCGAATGCGCTCGGCGCGCTCGACTTCCCGGCCCATGCTGGTCCAAGTGTCGGTGACGATCAGATCGGCGTCTTTGGTCGCCTCGACGGGGTCGTCTACCAGCGTGACCCGCTTGTCGGCGAAAGCCAGCGCGGCGGCGTCGGGACGGTACTGCTTGGGCACCGCTACTCGCAACTGGAAATTGAACAGGCGCGCGGCCTCGATCCAGGAGTTGCAGACGTTGTTGCCGTCGCCCAGCCACACCGCCACCTTGCCCGCCGGACTACCGCGATGTTCGATCCAGGTCTGCATGTCGGCGAGCAACTGGCAGGGATGATGCAACTCGGACAGCGCGTTGATTACCGGCACCCGCGAGTGTCGCGCCACCTCTTCCTGATCGGTTTGTGAGTCGTTGCGGATCATGATGGCGTCGCAGTAACGCGACAGCACCCGCGCGGTATCGGCTAACGGTTCCTCACGGCCGAGCTGAGTCTGCGCGGTCGTCAGCATCAGTGCGTGCCCGCCGAGCTTGGACATGCCGACTTCGAATGACACGCGTGTACGGGTTGAGCTTTTGGCGAAGATCATCGCCAGTGTGCGGCCCTGCAGCGGTCGATACTGCGGATCGTTCGCGGTCTTGAGTGCGACGGCACGTGTGATCAGCGCCTGTGCCTGATCGGCGGACAGGTCACTGAGCTTGAGAAAATGGCGGATTTGAGCAGTCACGGCGATAACGTCTTCTCGAAATAAAAAGGGCCGCCTCGAGGCGGCCCCGATGCAGGAGTTGCAGTTTAACCAAGATTTTCCTTGACAAACTCCCAGTTCACCAGCGACCAGTAATGCTCGAGGTAGTCCGGGCGTGAGTTGCGGTAGTCGATGTAGTAAGCGTGTTCCCAGACGTCGCAGGTCAGCAGCGGGGTCTTGCCGTCGGTCAGCGGAGTGTCGGCATTGGAGGTGTTGGCGATCGCCAGCTTGCCGCCGGCATCCAGCACCAGCCAAGTCCAACCCGAGCCGAAATTGCTGGTGGCGGATGCGCTGAATTGCTTCTTGAAATCGTCGACGCCGCCAAAATCGCGGATCAAGGTGTCGGCCAGCTTCTTGCCGAGTGGCAGCTGCCTGGGAGTCAGACAGTTCCAGAAGAAATTGTGATTCCAGATCTGTGCGACGTTGTTGAATAGCCCGCCGGAAGCCGTCTTGACAGCGTCTTCAAGACGCATGTTTTCGAATTCAGTGCCAGCCGCAGCGGCGTTGGCCTTGTCCACGTAGCTTTTGTGATGCTTGCCATAGTGATATTCCAGCGTCTCGCGCGACATATGCGGCTCGAGTGCTTCTTTGGCGTAGGGTAGTTCGGGCAGTGAAAAGCTCATAAATGAACCTCCGAGTTGTTGTTTGGTGAGTTATCCAGATTCACCTGCAATGGTAGGCCAGCATGAACCTGAATTCAATAGTGGCCTGCGTGTGCTCGCGGTGCTTGGACAACAGACGTCTGCATGGCGGTGGTACAATGCTCGCTGGCTCAATCCACAACGGCGGTACATTCAACATGGACAACGACGCACTCGAACGTATCAAGGCGCAGATTTCCGGTAATCCGGTCATCCTCTATATGAAAGGTACCCCGGATTTTCCACAGTGCGGATTTTCCGCGAGCGTCGTCAAAGCGCTCAACGCCTGTCAGGCAGAATACGCTCACGTCAATATCTTCGAGGACGAGGAGATTCACCGGGCTCTGCCCAAGTTCAACAACTGGCCGACGTTCCCTCAGCTGTACGTCAAAGGTGAACTGGTCGGCGGCTGCGACATCGTGCTGGATCTGCATCAGTCCGGCGAACTGCAGAAGATGCTCAAGGAAGCAGTCGGTCAAGAAGCCGCTTGAAGCGAACTTCAGCGACAGAAAGCGCCCGCCTCGTGCGGGCGTTTTAGTGTGCGTCGTCGTGTTCACCGATTCCCGCCTCTACCCGAGAATTCCCTGCCGACGCGTCGGAGTTCCAGTTCGAGATCCCGATTACTTTCAAACTGGCTGGCGGTTGAAGTAGTTAGATCGTGCATAACGAGCAATAGTGTGAGATGAGTCGTAATAACAAACCCTGAAGGCGATTGGTTCGGGTTATGCACTCCGACCACAAAAGTAACAGGCTGCCGTCGGGGGTGATCTCAAGGCCTGAGTCCATGCCTCGACATCACGGCGTTGGATCCGCCCCAACCCACAGCACCGATTCCAGTCGCCACTCGTCGCACTTGACGCACGAATTTCACGCTTCTGGCTCACAGACAAGACTAGCCTGCGTCTGTCATCAACGCCGCTTTTGGTCAATGTGAGCCGTTCGATCAGGGGTATCACGGGCGGAATTTGGCGTGCATCCAGAGCCCACCCGTTCAAGGAGGTTCGCGCCTGCCGGGCCACCACCACGCGCGCCCACGCCAGATTCGGTTTCAAGTCAACCTCGTGTCTTCAGGCCACAATCAGGGTTAACCCACAGGCGATCCGCCGGAACCACATCGAGTGCATGGGTGAGCAGCGGGCCAGCCAAGCCGGCAATCAGTTGTAGCCGCAGTTGACGCAGATACATCTCGAATTCGGTCTTGTGTGCCAGAAACCATTCGCGCTCGTTGTGGCGGGCGAGTGCGCGCAGGAATCTGAAGCTGGCCTGATTGAAGCAACCCGTGGTCGAGGGAGCCATCGAAGCATCCAGTATAAGTTGCGGTAGATGTATCGCAACTCCGGGTGCCGCGGCAGTGACAGCGTCGGTCGGCACCGGCTGCGGCAGTGCAAGATGGGCGGTGCTGGCCTGTGTCTGCGCGGTCGGAATTCGCAGCAGCGCACGGTGATCGAGCGCGACCGAGTTGCGGCCTGGTCGAGCGCGCTGCCCCTAGTGTAGTGCTGCACACTTGATGGAGCTTATGGGTTACTCTGCGCTCCAAGCAGCATCGACAGCCAAGCGATGAGCGCAGACCACGATGCGAGTAGCTCCAGAGATCGTGCTGAGCGAGGGCGAGCGCCGCGAGTTGGTGCGGCGGGTTGGCTCCAAGCTGACCCGCGTGCGAGCGGTGCAACGCGCTCGTATCGTGCTATTGGCGGCTGACGGGAAGCAGGATAAGGCTATTGCAGTGACGTTGGGGATCGGCCGCGCGCAAGTATCCCGCTGGCGCGGACGCTACCGCCAGCAGCGACTGGCGGGCATTGAGCGCGATTTGCCGCGCGGTGCGCCACCGGTCAAGGTGGATGTCACTCAGCTGGTGGAACTGACCACGCAGAGCACGCCGGAAGCGGCCACGCACTGGAGTACGCGCACGATGGCGGCGAAGCTGGGCGTCAGTGCCGCCAGCGTCTCGCGCCACTGGCGGGCCAATGGCTTCAAGCCACATCTTGTGCTGGGTTTCAAGATCTCACGCGCCCCGAAGTTCGCGGAGAAGCTTGAAGACATCGTGGGCTTGTATATGTCGCCACCGGAGCATGCGCTGGTGCTGTGTTGCGACGAGAAGAGTCAGGTGCAGGCATTGGATCGCATGCAACCGGGGCTACCACTGAAGAAGGGTTGCGCCGCCACGCAGCAAGGCCAAGCTTCGCTCTGCATGGCAGTGATCGGCAGTGAACCCGAACGGGTCAAAGCCTACTTCCGCGACCCTCGCGTCAAGTATGCTGCTTGATACTGTTTATGGGCCGAATCAATAGGTAGCTGCCACCTTGCATCCATTCAGGACTGTTGCCGCTCACTGTTGATTGATCACTTCAAACGCAATCTATACACCTTGGCCTGATCAGCCCTTTGAGGCCCAAGCCGGTAAGTGAAATGAGGGTTGCACAGGCCCGATGATGATCTGGCGCGCAGTGAGCGCACTGATCAAACCAAGACGAGCGCAAGCACTCGTTTCTACCCTCCATCGCGAACAACCGGAAATCAGGGCTCCGTGATACATACGAGTTAATCGTATTTGATAATAGGTATCGTTTGTATTAGCCTTGCGTCGGCTTTGACTTAACACTTGCCGCGAGGATACCGGCAATACCTCACCCGACCACTACAGGATGAACAGATGACCCTTACCCCGCCCGCCCGTTTCCGAAACCCCGCCGTGTCGACGGTTGGGGCAAAATCCAGACACCCATCCGTGACATTCCTCAATCCGTGATCGTAGTGGATCAGCAGGTGATGGAAGCGCAAGGCGCCACCTCGCTGCAGGAAGCCTTGCGTTATGTACCCGACATCACTTTCCAAGCCGCCGCAGGCGGAACCATTGGCAACAACATAAACCTGCGCGGCTTCTCGGCGCGAACCGATATCTTTCTGGACGGTTTCCGAGACCGTGGGCAGTACTACCGCGATAGTTTTTTCGCTGAAATCTGTAGAAGTACTGCAAAGTCCGTCGTCCATGCTGTTGTCTGCAAGAGACTTGAGCCGCCCCAACACTGGTTCTGGAAAATATTCCCGAACTTAAAATTGGGCGCCACTGACGCACACGTCCGAATCGCCCCTGGCATCAATTTCCCTGCTGCACAGCAGATCGCGAATTTCCAGCAGATGAAGCTTGAGCCCCCATATAAGCCCGGTGATGAAGTGACTGACATAATGATCGACTTGGTCGCAAGTGATTACCTGCCCTTATTGATGAAGAGTAGCCATAAGTGATGTTCGTGTCCCTGATGTCCGCCACGGCCGTGACGGTGCCGGCCGTGGTTGCCGCTGCCGCTCCGGGCGCCATGCCGATCAACCTTTCGATCCAGCATCTGGTGCTGGAGGCCGATCCGGTGGTCAAGGTGATCCTGGCTCTGCTGGTGATCTTCTCGATCTGGTGCTGGACCATCGTGATCGAGAAGATGATCGAGATCACCCGCGCAAAAGGCGCGGCGCAGCATCTGGAGCGCACGTTGGAGTCCGGCAACCTCGACGACATGATCAATTATCACGATCAACACTCGCTGGCGAAGGTCATCGCCGCCGGCAGTGAGGAATGGCGTTCGGGTTCCGGTGAACATGCACACGAATCGCTGCACGAAGTGCGGGATCGCGTCGAGCGCGCGATGCGGCTGCAACTGTCCGCCGAACTCCGGCGCCTCAACAACCGCCTGTCGTTTTTGGCGACGGTGGGGTCGGCGGCACCCTTCATCGGGCTGTTCGGCACGGTGTGGGGCATCATGAACACCTTTGTCGGCATCGGCGCCAGTCACGACACCAGTCTGGCGACGGTGGCACCGGGGATCGCCGAGGCTCTGATCGCGACTGCCATCGGCTTGGTCGCCGCCATCCCCGCGGTGATGGCCTACAACAAGTTCGCCAACGAGATCAACCGGTATTCCGGGCGGGTGTCCACCGTCATCGGCGTTTACGCCGGACGGCTGGCCAAGCGCCGCGTGACCCGCGCGTCGTGATGACAGGAGTTTGAGCCGTGTCCATGCAGCTACCCTCGATGAGCGGAGAAGAAAGCGAGCTGGCGCCGATGTCGGAGATCAACGTTACCCCGCTGGTCGACGTGATGCTGGTGCTGCTGATTATCTTCATGATAACGGCGCCGCTGATGATGTCGCAGTTGCCGATCCAGCTGCCCAAGGCCAGCCTGCAGCAGATGGGCAAGCCGCCCGATCCGCTGATCGTGTCGATGGACCTGCAGGGCGATTACTTCATCAACTCCGATCCGGTGGTGTCGGGTCAGCTTGAATCCCGGCTGCGCGGCATCGCCCAACATCAACCCGATAACATCGTCTACGTGCGCGCCGACAAGTCGGTGTCCTACGGCAAAGTAGTGGCGCTGCTGCAGATGGTCGGCAGCGCCGGCTTCTACAAGGTGTCGTTGATGTCGCAGGCACCGCAGTAGTCGCGTAGATTGAACTCGAGCGCGACGATGCCTTCGCTGGCAAGACAGAGCCGCTTTGCGCTCAGTGCGGGCGCCATCGGTTCGCTGCTGCTGCACGCGGTGCTGCTAGTGCTACTGCTGGTGTTCGTGCACGGCAGCGTGCACCTGAGCCTGCCCAGTCATCCAACGGTGGTAACGCTGGAGCTGGAGCCACCGCCGCCGCCGAAACCGCCGCCGCCCAAGCCCAAGTCGCCACCGCCCAAACCGCAATCCCAGCCGCAGCCGACACGTGTGCCGCAACCGATCGCGTCGCAGACAATGTCGTCGGTGCCGATGCCGACTGTGCCACCACCGCCTGCACAGACGCTGGCGCCGGCCAAAACCCTGACGCCCCCGCCCGAGGGGCCGCAGCCCGGCGTGGTCGGTTACCGTGTCAGCGATGCCTACAAGACTCTGCTGGAGGGCAAGATTCAAGGCAGCCTGCGTTATCCGCGCATGGCTTTGCGGCAGGGGCGTGAAGGTACGGCCCTGGTCAAGGTGCGGATGAAGCGCGATGGCACCATCGAGAGCGTCGCACTGGTCAAGAGTGCGGGAAGCGCTTCGTTGGATGCAGAGGCACAGGCGGTGTTCAGGCGCATCGGCAAGTTCCCGCCCCTGCCCGAGAATTTCCTGCCGACGGCGTCGGAGTTCCAGTTCGAGATCCCGATTACTTTCAAACTGCTGGGTAACTGAGGCCGTCGGGTGGCAAAGGCTTGCGAAAGCCGTTATTTGTTTATCGATGCCCCGGTCGTTTTGATCGGGTAGAATTACAGCCCGCCCACGGAGTCATTTGTAGCATCAATAGAGGATTTTTCAATGACGGTTAAAGTTGGCATCAATGGCTACGGCCGCATCGGTCGCAATGTGTTGCGCGCGCTCTACGAGAGTGGTCGCAAGGACCTTCAGATCGTTGCCGTAAATGATCTCGGGCCGGCCGAAACCAACGCCCACCTGACACGTCACGACACCGTACACGGCAAGTTTCCGGGCACGGTGACGGTCGAGGGCAACTACATCGTCGTCAACGGCGACAAGATCCGAACGCTGGCCGAGCGTGATCCAGCCAAGCTGCCCTGGGGTGAACTCGGTGTAGACATCGTACTTGAGTGCACCGGCTTTTTCGCCACGCGTGAGAAAGCCAGCCTGCATCTCAAGGGGGGCGCCAAAAAAGTGGTGATCTCGCAGCCCGCCGGTGCCGATGTCAAGACCATCGTCTACGGCGTCAACCATAAGTCGCTGGTCTCGTCCGACAACATCATCTCCAACGCCTCCTGCACCACTAACTGTCTGACGCCAATGGTCAAGCCGCTGCTGGATGCGATCGGCATCGAGTCCGGCCTCATGACCACGATTCACTCCTACACCAACGACCAGGTGCTGACCGACGTGTTTCATACCGATCTGCGCCGGGCGCGCTCGGCCACCCAGTCGCAGATTCCGACCAAGACCGGCGCCGCTGCTGCGGTGGGGCTGGTGTTGCCGGAGTTGAAAGGCAAGCTCGACGGTTTTGCGGTGCGGGTGCCGACCATCAACGTATCGCTGGTCGATCTCACTTTTGTGCCGTCGCGTGACACCAGCGTCGAAGAAATCAATAAGTTGATGAAGGCAGCTGCCGACGGCGAACTCAAGGGCATCCTCAACTACAACGATGGCCCGCTGGTATCGATCGATTTCAACCACGATCCGGCATCCAGCACCTTCGACTCCACTCTGACCAAGATGATTGGTCCGCGTCTGGCCAAGATCTGCAGCTGGTACGACAACGAATGGGGCTTCTCGAATCGCATGCTGGATACTAGCGTGGCGTTGGCGAATGCTCGCTGACGCTCGCGGGAGACGGGAAATGGGAGACGGGAGACGTAATCCAGAAAAACCGGTTACTCAACGTCGATCACATTTTCTGTCCTCGTCTCCCGTCTCCCGTCTCCCGTCTCTCAGCTCATGGCGCGCAGCGCCATGAGCTACAAGCGGATGACTGATCTTGACCTCGCTGGCAAACGTCTATTGATCCGACAGGATCTCAACGTGCCGATTTCCAAGGGGCGGATCACCTCGGATGCGCGTCTGCGCGCCGCCCTGCCGACGCTGAAAATGGCGTTGGAAAGAGGGGCTGCGGTGCTGGTCATCTCACACCTCGGCCGGCCCAAGGCGGGACACTTCGACCCCGAGTGTTCGTTGACATTGGTGGCGGCGTGGTTGTCCCATGCACTGGGTCAGTCGGTGCCGGTGCTGACCAACTGGATCGACGGCGTCGAATTGCAACCGGGCCAGATCGTGGTGGGCGAGAACACCCGTTTTCTCAAGGGCGAGAAACAGGACGACGAGGCGTTGTCGAAGAAGATGGCGGCGTTGTGCGACATCTATGTGATGGACGCTTTCGGTACCGCGCACCGCGCCGAGGCCTCGACCCACGGTGTGGCGAAGTTTGCGCCGGTGGCCTGTGCCGGCCCGCTGCTGGCGGGTGAACTGGATGCACTGGGTAAGGCGCTGGCGAATCCGAAGCGGCCGCTGGCGGTGATCGTCGGCGGTAGCAAGGTCTCGACCAAGTTGGATCTGCTCAACAATCTCGCCGATCTCGCCGATCAAATTATCATCGGCGGCGGCATCGCCAATACGTTTTTGGCGGCGGCCGGGCACAAAGTCGGCAAGTCTTTGTGCGAGTCCAATATGCTCGATACCGCACGCGAGATCCAGGCCAAGATCAAGGCTCGCGGCGGCAACATTCCGCTGCCAGTGGATGTGGTGGTGGCGAATGAATTTTCGGCCGAGGCGCAGGCGCAGGTCTGCGGGGTCGATGAAGTCGGCGACGACCAGATGATTCTCGACATCGGCCCCAAAACGCGCGAACAACTGGTGACCTTGCTCAAAGGTTGCGGCACCATCGTCTGGAACGGACCGGTCGGTGTGTTCGAGTACGACGCCTTCGCCGGCGGGACCCAACGGCTGGCCGAAGCGATTGCGGAAAGCCCGGCATTTTCCATCGCCGGCGGTGGCGACACGCTGGCGGCGATCGATAAATTCGGCGTGGCCGACCGGATCTCCTATATCTCCACCGGCGGTGGCGCTTTCCTCGAATTTCTGGAAGGCAAGACGCTGCCTGCGGTGGCGGCTCTGGAGGCGCGCGCGCAGTAACGGTTAGCGGTTATTTGCCGCCGACTTCCTTCACCAGTGCATTGAACTGCTCGATGGCGGTATTCGCTGCCTTGGCGTTGGCCTGCGACAGTTCGCTGTACTTTTGGGCATCGGCGCTGCGCGCGGAGACATAAGCCTGGATACAGGCGCGGTATTTCGGCAAGACCTGGTTGTAACGGTCCACCTGCGCACGGGTTGGCTTGTGCTTTGGTGGCGGGGTCGGTTTTTGACAATGTAATGCGGGGGGTTGCGCGTTGCCACTATCGGCATAAGCCAAAGCCGGCAGTAGTGTGGCGACCAGCGCCAGTGCGAAAATTCGTTTCATCCTGTTGTCCTTGCGATGTCGATGACGGTAACCCAACTATCCCTCACTTGTTTATAGTAACAACGACCGTGTCACTCGGCAGAGTCCACACCATCCTTGGAGGCAGCCCATGCTGCGCAGATTTCTCACCGCTACGATGATCCTCGGCACCCTGACGCTGTCCGGCTGCGGCTACAACGCGCTGCAGCAGCAGGACGAGCAGATCAAGGCGAGCTGGTCGGAGGTGATCAACCAATACCAACGCCGCGCCGACCTGATCCCGAATCTGGTCAACACCGTCAAGGGCTTTGCGGCACAAGAGAAGTCGGTGCTGCTGGGCGTGACCCAGGCCCGCGCGCGGGCCGGCAGTATCCAGGCCACGCCCGCACTGCTGAACGATCCGCAAGCGTTCCACAAGTTCGAGCAGGCGCAAGGACAGTTGACCGGCGCGCTGTCGCGACTGCTGGTGGTGTCCGAGCGCTACCCCGACCTCAAGTCGGACCAGAATTTTCGCGATCTTCAGGCGCAGCTCGAAGGGACCGAGAACCGTATCACCGTGGCGCGCAACCGCTACATCAAGGCGGTGGCAGCCTATAACGTCACCATCCGCAGTTTCCCCAGCAATCTCACGGCGAAGATGTTGGGTTACACGGTGAAACCCAATTTCAGCGTACAGAACGAACAGCAAATCAGCAAACCGCCGACGGTTGATTTCGGGGCGCAGGCACCTGCCGCGGCACCGTCGCTCCCATCACCGTCGCTCCCATCACCGTCGCTCCCATCACCGTCGCAGTAAGTGCGCGGATCGATGCGGGTACGTGCACTGCTGGTAGCCGGCCTGCTGCTGCTGGGCGGGCTCGCTCACGCCGATGTGGCGATCCCGCCGGTGGCGCGCGTCACCGATCTTACCGGTACCCTGAGCGCACAGCAGCAGCAGGCGGTGTCCGCCAAGCTGGCTGCGTTTGAACAGGAAAAAGGTAGCCAGGTCGCAGTGCTGATGCTGCCGACCACCAAGCCCGAGACCATTGAGCAGTACGGTATCCGCGTCGCCGGGAAGTGGAAGCTGGGCCGCAAGGGTGTCGATGACGGCCTGATCCTGCTGGTGGCGAAGAACGATCATAAAGTGCGCATCGAAGTCGGTTACGGCCTCGAAGGTGCGGTGCCGGACGCCATCGTCAACCGCATCATCGACGAGTTCATCCTGCCGCGGTTCAAACAGGGTGATTTCTACGGGGGTATCAACGCCGGCGTCGATGCCACTCTCAAGATCATCCAGGGTGAGCCGCTGCCCAAACCGAAAGCGCAGCCGCGGCATGCCTCGGCGGGTCAAAGTCTGTTGTCGATCGCCTTTCCGGTGTTCTTCATCCTGATGTTGCTGGGCAGCCAGTTTCGACGCCTGTTCGGTGGCCCCTGGGCTGCAGCCGGAGTCGGGGCCGGCACCGGCTTGCTGATCGGCTTTATCGCGGCTTCTCTGTTCAGCGGGTTGGTGTTCGGCATCATCGCCGCGGTGCTGGCATTGGTGTTTTATTCGGGTGGTGGCGGCCGTGGTGGCGGCATGGGGGGTCTCGGCGGCTTTGGTCTCGGCTATGGATTGGGCGGACTGGGTGGTGGAGGCGGTGGCTTCGGCGGGGGTGGATTCAGCGGCGGCGGCGGCGGTTTCGGTGGTGGCGGCGCGTCGGGAGGCTGGTGATGGCTGAAATGGAGCAGGGCACGCAATCCTACGGTCGCCACAGTTGGTTGCGGCTGTGGCGGCATCTGCTGCACGGGCCGCGCGCGTTGCGTCGGAATTTCCCGCCCGCCGTTCTCAAGCGCATCGAACAGGTCGTCAGCGACTGCGAAGGGCGTCATCCCGGCGAGATCTGCTTCGCGCTGGAGTCGTCGCTGCCGGTCGAGGCCGCATGGCATGGTGTCACGCCGCGGCATCGCGCCATCGAAGCCTTCTCGGCGCTGCGCGTGTGGGATACCGAGCACAACAATGGCGTGTTGATCTACCTGCTGTTGGCCGATCACGATGTTGAGATCGTCGCCGACCGCGGCGTCGCCGGCGGTCGCGTGCTGTCCGCGGAATGGAGCAACGTCTGCCGTCTGATGGAGCGCCACTTCCGTGCCGGCGACTTTGCCGATGGCGCTGTAGCCGGTATCGAAGCGGTGGCCGACGTGCTGGCGCGCTATCCGCCGGGCGACGCCAGCATCGGCAACGAACTGCCCAACGCGCCGGTGGTCCTCGGCTAATCCAGCCGCTCGGCGTCGTCGCTTTTCCGGCTGCGGGCCGTTACGCTTGTCTCAACAATCTTTCAATTCTCTTGAATCCCACCGCATGAACACGCGTTTTGGAGGCACCGAAAGCTACGTCGCCACCGACGATCTACTAATAGCGGTCAATGCCGCCGTCACCCTGCAGCGCCCGTTGTTGATCAAGGGCGAACCCGGCACCGGCAAGACCCAGTTGGCACAGGAGGTGGCGCGCTCGCTGGCCCGCCCGTTCTACGACTGGGCGATCAAATCCACCACCAAGGCACAGCACGGGCTGTACGAGTACGACGCCGTCTCACGCCTGCGCGACTCGCAGTTGGGCGATGAAAAGGTGCGCGACATCCGCAACTACATCATCAAAGGCAAGCTGTGGGAGTGCTTCGAGTCCGACCAGCAGTCGGTACTGCTGATCGACGAGATCGACAAGGCCGACATCGAGTTTCCCAACGACCTGCTGCGTGAGCTCGACCAGATGGAGTTCTACGTCTACGAGACGCACGAAACGATCAAGGCGCGGCAGCGGCCGATCATCATCATCACCTCCAACAACGAAAAGGAACTGCCCGACGCCTTCCTGCGCCGCTGCTTCTTCCACTACATCCGCTTCCCCGATCGCGAAACCATGCAGCGGATCGTCGACGTGCATTTTCCGGAACTGAAGAAGATGCTGGTGCGCGAGGCGATGGAAGTATTCTTCGGCCTGCGCGATCTGCCGGGGCTGAAGAAAAAACCCTCCACCTCCGAGCTCCTGGACTGGCTCAAGCTGCTGCTGGCCGAGGACATCGACCCGGCGACCCTGCACGAGTCCAGCGTCAAGAAATCCCTGCCGCCGCTGTACGGCGCGCTGCTCAAGAACGAGCAGGACGTGCATCTGTTCGAGCGGCTGGCGTTCATGACGCGACGCAACTGAGCAGGAATTTGCGAAGGAGCCGGCTTCAAGGGTTATGGCTCGAAAATCTCTAACCACAAATCCCACGGCATTATTTTCGCGGTTACCTTCTGTGAAATCTGTGGTTAATTCTTTGCTCGGCAGAGTGGACGAGCGGCACCTCAACTCCAGCTATCGCTGCCGCCGTCCACCATTCGCCACAAATACCAACTGGCGATCGAGCGGTACGGTGCCCAGCGCGCGGTGATCCTGAGCGCATCGTCGTCGTCGAGTTTCACTCCGCGGTTGTGGAGTTTGTCCAGTGAACGGCGCAGGCCGACATCGCCCATCGAGAAGAGGTCGAGACGGTCGAGGGCAAAGATCATGAACATCTCCGCGGTCCAGCGGCCGATGCCGGGCAGGGCGTCGAGGGTGGCGATGGCAGTTTCGTCGTCCATCCGTTGCAGCTTGCGGAAATCCAGCTCGTCGTTGTGTACGGCGTGTGCCAGCGCGATCAGCCAACGGCATTTCGCTCCCGACAGACCGGCGCTGCGCAGCAGTTCGTATTCGACATCGATGAAATGGCCGGGCATGAACTTTGCGCCGGCCAGCACCGCCGTGGCGACGCGCGCCTGGATGGTGTCGGCAGCCTTGAGTGATAGTTGCTGGCCGATGATGGACCGGCACAGCACGTGGAACGGGTCGCGTCGACTGCGGCCCAGAGTGCAGGGGCCGTGGGCTTGAATGAGGCGCGCCAGACGGCGGTCGCGCCGGCTCAGGCGTTGCTCGGCTTCACGCAGGGTAGCGACAGGAATCATTGGATTGACGGAATGCGAACGGACTGCGCGATAGAATGCCTAATCAACGTTAAATTTGCCGACCGGACCGATGCTCTTCGGATTTTTTTTCACGCTGCGTAGCGCCGGGCTCAAGCCATCCTTGAGCGAGTTCCTGGTGTTGCTGGATGCGTTGTTGCAGCGCGTGGCGATCTTCAACATGGACGATTTCTACGTGTTGGCGCGCAGCGCGCTGGTCAAGGACGAAAGCCTGTACGACCGCTACGACCGCGCCTTCGCCGCCTATTTCAAGGGCGTGGAGATGGTGTTCCCCGACTTGAGCGCGGCGATTCCGCAGGAGTGGCTGCGGCGCGAGGCTGAGAAATTGCTTGGCGACGAAGAGAAAGCGAAGATTACGGCGCTGGGCGGCTGGGACCAATTGATGGAGACACTGAAACAGCGTCTGGAGGAGCAGAAGGAGCGCCACCAGGGCGGCAGCAAGTGGATCGGTACCGGTGGCACCAGCCCGTTCGGCAGCGCCGGCTACCACCCGGAAGGGGTGCGCATCGGCGGCGAAGGCGGGCAAAAAAAAGCCGTCAAGGTGTGGGAAAAGCGTGAGTACCGCAATCTCGACGATCAGATCGAACTGGGCACGCGCAATATCAAGGTGGCGTTGCGCCGCCTACGCCGCTTCGCCCGGGAAGGCGCGGCTGAAGAACTGGACATCGACGACACCATCGTTTCGACCGCACGCAACGCCGGTTATCTTGACATCAAGATGGTGCCCGAGCGCCACAACGCAGTGAAGTTGCTGCTGTTCCTCGACGTCGGTGGCTCAATGGGCTCGCATGTGAAAGTTTGTGAGGAGCTGTTCTCGGCCGCCAAGACCGAGTTTAAGCATCTGGAGTACTACTACTTTCACAACTTCATTTACGAGAGCGTGTGGAGGAACAACCGCCGCCGCCACAGCGAACGCATCCCGCTGTTCGATCTGCTGCACAAGTTCACGCCTGACTACAAGATCATCCTGGTCGGCGACGCCACCATGAGTCCTTATGAAATTCTGCATCCGGGCGGCAGCGTCGAACACTGGAACGAGGAGGCTGGCGCGGTGTGGATGCAGCGGCTGCAGCAACAGTTTCCACATCTGGTGTGGCTCAATCCGGAAGACGAGGAGCGCTGGGAATACACGTCCTCGATCAACGTCACCCGTCAATTGATCGGTGCCGATCGGATGTTTCCGCTGACGCTGGAAGGGCTGGAACAGGGCATGCGGCGTCTCAGCCATTAGATCTGCCATTAGAATGGCGGTGCTGCACTCAGGAAAGGAGCCGGTTGCTGTTTGACCCCGACAATAATTGATAGAGAAGACGTGAAATGACACCGATGACCGCCTTCGAGATTATCCAAATCATCCTGTTCCCCCTCCTGTTCAGGGGATTGCCGGTTTGATTTCACGAGCCAGCATCAGGCGCAGCCTTCGCCGTTGGATTTACATCGGCTTAGGTGTGTTGGTGTTCCTGATTTGGCTCCTGAACCATTGGGTGATCAACAACAGCTATTCGTACGTCTACACCAGTTGGGCGTTGTTGCCGGAGAACAGCGTGGGGCTGGTGCTGGGCACCAGTCCTTACACGCGCGACGGACAGCCCAACCCGCAGTTTATCGGCCGTGTCGATGCCGCCGCCCAACTCTATCAACTCGGCAAGGTCAAGCATCTGCTGGTGTCGGGCGCCAATCCGGACAGCAGCTACAACGAGCCGCGGGCGATGTGGCGGGCACTGGTCAAACTGGGCGTGCCGCAGTCAGCCATCACCATGGATTTCGCCGGCTTTCGCACCTTCGATTCGGTGGCACGGGCGCAGTTGGTGTTCGGCATTCACCGCGTTACCGTCATCACCCAGAAATACCACGCCTATCGTGCCGTCTTTATCGGCAAGAAACTGGACCTGCAGATTGTTGCCTACGCGGCGCCGGGCGGTGCCGATCTCGGCTTGTTCTCACGGACCCGGATCCGTGAAGTCCTGGCACGGGTGAAAGCTGTGCTCGACATCTTCCTGCTGGATACCGCACCGAAGTTTACCGGTCGGCCGGAAGATATTCTGCTCAAACCGGATACCGGCGAAGGTTCGCCCGCCGCGCCGTCCAGCAGCGATAGCGGCGCTGCACCGGCCAGCACCGGTACGGCATCCGCGCCCTCGTTTTGAACTATTTGATGTAGAACAGAGCACTGTTGGGCTATTGAACCAGCACGCCTGTGGATTTGTGCTGGCTCAACGCCAACTTTAACGTGATCGTTCTGACTACTGTTTACGTGCCGGTTTAATAACAGGACTCAACCGGCGCGATAACCCAGACGCGCCAGCAAGCCGTCAAGTTCGTCGAGGCTGGCAAAACCCAGGCGCAGACAGCCGGCTCCTCCGACACTCGTCTGTAGCTGTACGGTATAGCCCAGATGCTCGGCCAGTGCGCGCTCAAGTTGCTGAAGATCCGATGGCGATGTGGCAGTGGGTTTGGCGTTGGCGGACGCCGCCGTGCGACGTTCCAGTGCCCGCACCGACAGTTGTTCACGCGCCACTTGATGGGCCAGCGCCAGTTGCCGCGCGCGTGGCAGGCCGGCCAGCACCTTGGCGTGTCCCAGCGACAGCCGTGCTGCGTCGACCAGCGCCTGCACTTCCGTTTGCAGCGTTAGCAGCCGCAGATAATTGGTGACGTAGACGCGCGATTTGCCGATGCGCCGGCCGATGGCTTCGTGGGTCAGGCCGCTCTCGTGCAGCAGGTTCTGCAGGCCGTGCGCGGTTTCCATCGGCGACAGCGACTCGCGTTGCAGGTTCTCCACCAGCCCGAGCACCTGGGCCTGCTGTTCGTCGAGGTCGTTACGCAGGAGGGCAGGAATTTCGTGCAGGCCGGCCAGTTGTGCCGCACGCCAGCGGCGCTCACCGGCCAGCAGCTCGTAGTGTCGATCGTCGATATTGCGCAACACCACCGGCTGCAGGATGCCGGATTCGCGGATCGATTCGGCCAGTTCCGCGAGCCGTTCGTCGTCGAAGCGACGGCGCGCCTGACTGTGACCGGGACGGATCAGGTCGATCGGGATTGGTCGGACGGAGAGGGAAGCGGGAGCAGTCACGGCGAAGAACGTAAGGGGCATTGAATGCTGTGAAATAATCTCAATCGACATTATCGATACTCACCCATAATCCATTCATCGATCAGAGCGGGCAAGCAACATGGAACAAAGCTATCACGCGATACTCGAGGCCATCGGTGAAAATGCCGAACGCGAAGGTCTGCTGCGCACGCCGCAGCGCGCCGCCAAGGCGATGAAGTTCCTGACTCAGGGCTACAGCCAAAAGATCGAGGATGTCGTCAATGGCGCCCTTTTCAGCACCACCAACAGCGAAATGGTGATCGTCCGCGATATCGAGCTGTATTCCCTGTGCGAGCACCATATGCTGCCGTTCATCGGCCGTGCCCACGTCGCCTATCTACCCAACGACAAAGTGCTGGGCTTGTCAAAAATCCCGCGTATCGTCGACATGTACGCGCGCCGCCTGCAGCTTCAGGAGAACCTGACGCAGCAGATCGGCGACTGCCTCCAGCAGGTAACCGATGCCCACGGTGTGGCCGTGGTGATCGAGGCCCGGCACCTGTGCATGATGATGCGTGGTGCCGAGAAGCAGAATTCGTCGATGACGACTTCGATGATGCTGGGACGTTTCCGCGAGGATCCGCGCACGCGCCAGGAGTTTCTCACTCTGATTAAAAGTTGAACCTGATCGTCAGGACGAATGACCTATAATTCGCAGGTCAGGCATCCAGCATCGACATGCTTTTTACATAAAGCTGATATCTCTTACAGGACATCCCGGATATCCATGGCCAGCGTTGCAGGCAGACCATCGTTTTTTAATCCCGTTCAACGCGATGTGTTGGAGGCGCTGGAACCGTTTGTCACGGCCCGGACGCAGGCGCATCTCGATCGACGCAAACTGTGGTTTCCGAATGAATTAATGTCGGCTGGTACCGATGCGGCTGTGCCTGTTGATACTGAACTGCAGCAACTGCGCGATGCCGCGCGTGGCCTGCCCGATCAGGTTCGCGTCGCGCTGGCGATCAATCTGCTGACCGAAGAGGGTCTGCCGCATTTCCACCGGTTGATTGCAGTTCATCTCGGCAACGAGAGCCCGTGGAGCACCTGGAACAATCTGTGGACTGCCGAGGAAGATCGCCACGGCTGCGTGATGCGCGACTACGTCCGTGATGCGCGTATCTTCGATATGGACGCGCTGGAACGGATGCAGTACCGCTACATCGAATCCGGTTTCAATCCGGCCTGGGAGCGGGATCCCTACCGCTTGCTGGCGTATACCAGCCTGCAGGAGCGCGCCACGCAGATGGCCCACGCCAACACTGGCCGCAGTTGCAGCGCTTATGAGCCGAAGATCCAGCGCATCCTCGCCCACATCTCCGGTGACGAATCGCGCCACTATGTGTTCTATCGCAGCGTGTTCAACGAGATCATTGAGCAGGATACCGAACGCGCGCTGTACGCACTGCTCAAGGTGATGCCGGCGCTGGCGATGCCCGGCCATACCATTCCCAACTACGATCTGATGTCGGAAGTCGTGCGCCGCGGCGATATCTACGGCCCGCGCCACTACCAGAAGATCGTCGAGGAACTGCTGGCGTTCTGGCATATCGGTGAGCGCACCGGTCTTGCAGCCAGAGGTCGCGAACTGCAGGACAAACTGATGAAGATCCCGGCGCGTCTGGCGCGGATGGTAAATTATGTCGCCGGCAAGTCGACGCCGCGCGAGTTTGTCTTCGATTTTCTCGGCGACCGTCCGATCAAGCTTTGAGCCGTAACGCCGGTTTCGCTCAACCCAGGATGCGAAAGCCGGCCTCGTCGATCGCCGTACAGGTTTCCCAGCACAACGAATCCACCCGGGCCGCCGTCGAGCCCTGACCGATGAAGTGCCGAAATTCGTCCAGCGCCGCCGTAGCTTCGCCAGCCACACGGCCTTCCACGCGACCGTCGTCGCGGTTACGCACCCAACCGCGCAAGCCCAACACCAGCGCCTTGCCCATCACCGCCTGGCGGAAACCCACGCCTTGCACCCTGCCGGTGACAACGAAACGGTATGATTCCGACATGCCGTACTCCCGATAATTGTCCTGTCAGCGGCCGCAGCAGTGGGTACGATCATACGATGAAGCGCTCGCGGATCAAGTCCGAACCCAACACTCGCCTGCCGGCACGGACAGAGCGGACCCTGTTGCAGGCGGAGTTGCCCGCGGCATCCGGCCTGCCGCTGCTACGTTTCCGCCTGGAGATGACCACCGAGCCGCAGGGCGCAGGCGAGCGCCTGCGTCTGCGCGCCCATGTGCACAGCAGCCTCGGCAACGCCGCCGCAGCCGTTGCCGCGCCGTCACGTCTGCGCTTGGGAGCGGATTCGATTGCCGGTCTGCCGGCGCGCCGTACCGCGCCGCTGTTCGCGTCGGGCGACCCTCTGAAGCGGCTCGGCGTTGAGCTACCGCCGGGCGACGGCCCGCTGGCCCAGACTTGGGCGGGCGAAACCGGAGGAGAACGCGCCGGTCATGCGCAGTTCTCTCTGCTGCGTTTCGACCAGCGGCACCTGCCGCCAGCGTTGGCGTCGCTGTTGGGGTCGCGGCCGTTTCAGCTCGTCGCCGCCGTGGCCAGTGTGATCGAGCGGCACATCCCCGAGCCGTCGTCGAAATAAACCACGGGGCACGGAGCGGCAGATATGAAAAAGCCCGGGCTTTGCAACCCGGGCTTGAACGATATATTTCGCCGCGTATCGTTCAGCGCGGCGAGATGGTGTTGCCGTCGACCCGAACCTTGGCGCCCACGGTTAGTCCGTTGGTCTGCTGCAGAGTGATCTGGCGGCTGCTGCCGTTATCCATCGCGATGCTGACTTGATAAGTGGTATTCGAGCGGATACTGCCTTCCGCGGCACGCTCAGCGAAGGCGCCACCGACCACCCCTGCTGCCGTCATCGCCGTCTTGCCCTGGCCCTTGCCGAACTGGCTGCCGGCAAACCCGCCGGCGGCGGCACCAGCCAATGTGCCGAGCAGGCTGGGCTTGCCTTCGGCCTGGACCGGCGTGATTGCGGTCACGGCCCCACAGTTGCTGCAGACAGGGGCGGGTCTGGCCGCGGAAGTCCGTTCACGATTTTGTGCGGCGCGCGGGCGGGGCGCAGGAGCGGGAGCAGGCGTTGCCGCCGGTGCTTGTTGCTGCGGCGTGGATTGACTGTTGTTGGGTGCCGGGCCGCAGCCAGCGACAAAGGTGGCCGCGGCGATCACGATGAAGAGCTTGCGAAACATGGAGGCCTCCTCCGGTGAGATTCAAGCTGAGCCAGCGTATCACGCCAAACTGAACCGTTGCTGTATTTGCCCGTCTCTGGCCCACAGAATTTCACCCTTGCCTCAGGCCCGCGCCGCATCCTGTTCACGCGTATCCATGAATCGCAGCTGCGGCCAGCGTTCGCGCGTCATCTGCAGATTCACTGCACTGGAGGCCAGATAGACCAGCGTACCGGCGTGATCCAGCGCCAGCCGGCCGGCGTTCTTTTCGCGGAAATCTTTGAGCACTTTCGCGTCGTCGCAGGCGATCCAGCGCGCCGTGTTGGTGGCGATCGCCTCGAACTGTGCCTCCACTCCGTACTCGTCGCGCAGCCGGTAGGCGACCACGTCGAACTGCAGCACACCGACCGCACCGAGGATGATGTCGTTGTTGGCCAGCGGCCGGTAGACCTGCGTCACGCCTTCCTCGCACAGTTGATCGAGTCCCTTATTGAGCTGTTTGGACTTCAGCGGGTCCTTCAGCACCACGCGGCGGAACAGGTCGGGCGCAAAGTTGGGAATGCCGGTGAAGCGCAGCGCTTCGCCTTCGCTGAACGAATCGCCGATGGAGATGGTGCCGTGGTTGTGCAGGCCAATGATGTCGCCCGGAAAGGCTTCCTCCACCGCTTCGCGCTCCGCCGCCATGAACGTCAGCGCTTGGCTGATGCGCAGCGGTTTGCCCAGTCGCACCGAATACGGCTGCAGATCCTTGTGGTACACCCCCGAGCACACGCGCAGGAACGCCACGCGGTCGCGATGCTGCGGGTCCATGTTGGCCTGGATCTTGAACACAAAACCCGAAAATCGGGGCTCTTCCGGCTGCACCAGGCGCGTCTCGGCCTCGCGCGGCTGCGGCCCCGGGGCCCACTCGACGAAGCCGTCCAGCAGTTCACGCACCCCGAAATTGTTGATCGCGCTGCCGAAGAATACCGGCGTCAGTTTGGCGGCGCGATAGCGCTGTAGGTCGAACTCGTTACCGGCCATCTGCAGCAGTTCGATCTCCTCCAGCAGGGTCCGGTACGGTTGCCCCAGCCGTTCGGCCAAACCTGCTGCGCGCAGACCGTTGACCGTCTCGATCTCGCTGATCCGATCCTTGGCGCCCGTGTAGAGATAGAAGCGATCCTGCTGTAGGTGATAGACGCCGCGGAACTCGCGGCCCATGCCGATCGGCCAGGTCACCGGCGCGCAGGCGATGCCCAGCACTTTCTCGATGTCGTCCAGCAGATCCAGCGGTAACCGACTCTCGCGGTCCATCTTGTTGACGAAGGTGACGATGGGCGTGTCGCGCATACGGCACACCTCCATCAACTTGATGGTGCGCGGCTCCACCCCCTTGGCGGCGTCGATCACCATCAGCGCCGAGTCCACCGCGGTGAGCGTGCGGTAGGTGTCCTCGGAGAAATCCTCGTGGCCCGGCGTGTCCAGCAGATTGATGATGCGATCCTTGTACGGAAACTGCATCACCGACGTGGTGATCGAGATGCCGCGCTGCTGTTCCAGCGCCATCCAGTCCGAGGTGACGTGACGCGCGCTTTTGCGACCCTTCACGGTACCGGCCAGACGGATGGCGCCGCCAAACAGCAACAGTTTTTCCGTCAGCGTGGTCTTGCCCGCGTCGGGATGGCTGATAATGGCAAAGGTGCGGCGCAGCGCCGCGTGTCTGGCGACAGGATTCATCGGGTTTCGACAAGCTGTGAACCCGTTATTTTAGCGGATTACGTAGTTTGCCCCGTGTGCTTCAACCGATGCGCGATACTACAGGAGCACCCGCGTGAGCTAAATGGTTGTGATGGGGTTGTGATGAGGTTGTGATGGATTAAAATCGCGTGCAACGGTCGATACGCATCCGACCGCAAGGCGTGAGTGCTCGACTGAAGTCGAATTCAAATCGTCCACTCCGCTACAGTGTACGCAGCAATGATCGAGAGGGGCCTATAGCTATCGAGAGGGGCCTATAGCTCAATTGGTTAGAGCAGAAGACTCATAATCTTTTGGTTCCAGGTTCGAGTCCTGGTGGGCCCACCAACCGTCTCGGGAGTTCGTCGCAGCATTATGCGTGAACACATAAATTGGCCGAAATGGCCAGCCTATGTTTACTGAGAAAGCACAGTCTGGCCGCTATATCGTCGTGAGCACGAGAAATATCCTGTACGGACCGGCTGAAATTTGATCACGCGAGACCCTTCTCAGCCACTGGCGCAAGAAGGTGAGCGGCAATGGAAATCGTTTGCAGTTGCTGACAGTCTCAGTATCAACGTTCTCGATTGATCGGCCTCGCAGAGACAGTGATCAAGAGTATTGTTGACCGGCCGAGGATTAAGTTCCGAGTAGCGATTCAGGCCATGTGTTTCGTTATCCTCTCGTCAAGCTAGATAAGATAGCGAGCCATGTTTAGTAAACGACAACCATGACCGCTGGGGAAACTGACCGCTGGCACACCGTGCAGGCTTCGGCCTTTGCGCATGAGCAGGAGGCGTTGGACGTGTTGTCTGCCGCGCTGCCTGCGGTCCCGCCGTTTCGCGCCTGGAGCAACTTTGAGTTTCTCGCCGAGGACGGCAGTATCAACGAGGTTGATGCACTCGTCGTTTCAAGTGATCGCATTTATCTCATCGAGATCAAATCCTGGCGTGGTGAGATCGGCGGTAACCAGCACACCTGGACGGTACGCAACTCCGGTCGTGGGCGGGCTGAGGAAAACCCGTTGCTGCTCGCCAACCGCAAGGCCAAGAAGCTCAAGTCGCTGTTGGGGCGGACCAAGGCATTCAAGAAGCTTTCCGTGCCGTACATACAGGCGGCGGTATTCCTGTCGTCACCTGAGTGCGTTTTGGCGCTCGATGCGGTGTCTGCCCAACACGTCTACCTGCGCCCCAACGGTCAGCGCAAGGGGATGCTCAGCATTGCGGATCTCATCCGCGGCGATGTGACGCGAACTGAAGGTCGCCCCGGCATCGGGCGCGATGTAGAGCGTGCATTATGTCGCGCCATGGATGAGCTGGGTTTGCGTCGTCGAGCCAGCTCGGCGCAGGTGGGCGACTATCGTCTCAGCCGGCTGATTTACGAAAATGATCGGTATCAGGACTGGGAGGCGATCCATACCCGGCTTGAATCCGATCACCGCAGAATTCGGATCTTTCCGCATGGCGCCAAGGCGGCGGTCGCGGAGAAGGCAGAAAGCAAGGACCTCGCGCTGCGTGAGTATCGACTCATGGGGCAGATACAGCACGCCGGCATTCTGCGGCCGATCCAGTTGACGGAGTGCGAAGTCGGGCCTGCGCTGGTTTATGACTTGCTGCCGAATACCGTTCGCTTTGATCACTTCCTCGAATCCAGCATTCACGATTTAACGGTGGATCAGCGGCTGGATCTCATCCGCAACATCGCAGAGGCCTTGCAATATGCACACAAGCAAGGCGTGCATCACCGGGCGATGAGTCCGTGGACCATCGACCTGGTCACGCAAGACGACGGTGTCCTGCGCCCGGAAATCCGCGACTGGCAGGTCGCCAGCGCCGCCGGCGATGTGCGCACCGAGACGCGCATGACCGTGCACGCTGGCACCCACGCTGGCCTGCTGGTGGACGAACGCGCGCTGGTCTACGCCGCTCCGGAAACGCTGACGGGCAACGCGGTTGACGGTGTGGCGCTGGATGTTTTCGCGCTCGGCGCCATGACCTATGTCATTTTCAGCGGCCAGCACCCGGCCAACAGTCCTGAGGAGTTGCTGGCCAAGTGCAAAACGGGGCCGGGTCTGCGCTTGTCCAGCGTCATGGACGGTACGCCGGACAAACTCGAAGAACTGGTGCAGTTCGCGACCGACGTGAGCCCGAGCGATCGGCCCGCCGACATCAGGGAATTTCTCGATCTGCTGGATCAAGTCGAAGACGATCTGACCGCCCCCGAACCTAAGCTCGGCGTACATCCGCGTGACGCTAAGAAAGACGACCAGTTGACCGGAGGGTTCCAGGTCTTGCAACGCCTGGGCAGCGGCTCGACCTGTTTCGCGCTGGCGGTACAAAAAGACGGTCAGACCGGCGTGCTCAAGCTCGCCAGAGAACCGGCGCTCAATGAGCGCATCCGCACCGAGGCCGAAGTTCTCAAGGAGTTGAATCACCCCAACATCGTTCGTAGCTTCGGGTTGTTTGAAATCGATGGGTTAGCCGCCCTCTTCATCGAACAGGCCGGTGACAGGACGCTGGGACAGCGCTTGCACACCGAAGGCGCGCTGTCGGTCGATCTGTTGGATCGTTTCGGCGATGAGTTGTTGAGCGCCCTGATTCATCTGGAGCGCGAGGGCATCAATCACCGTGACATCAAGCCCGAGAACATCGGCATCGGCCAGACGCGCAAAGGCGCGCTGACCCTCAAGCTGTTCGATTTCTCGCTGTCGAAGACGCCGGGCGAAAATATCCGTGCGGGTACGGCACCCTATCTCGACCCCTTCCTGTCCCAGCGTCGGCCGCCGCGGTGGGATTTGTCGGCGGAACGTTTTGCCGCCGCAGTCACCCTCTACGAGCTGGCCACCGGCAATCCACCGGGCTGGGACACGCCTGACCCCGCAGCCAGCGACGACGAAGTACAACTGGATACGGAGTTGTTCGATCCGGCCTTGCGTGAGCCGTTGCAGAAATTTTTTCTTACTGCGTTGGCCGGTGATTCACGCACACGTTTCGACAACGCCGAAGAAATGCATCAGGAGTGGCGCGGCATCTTCCGGCACCGCGAAACCATCACCACCGAGGACACCGATCTCGGAGAAGATGAACTCGACCTGTCGACGATCGAAGAGCTCAACGGCAACACCAAACTCTCCGCGCTGGGGCTGAGCCCGCGCATACTCAACGGCGCCGAGCGCATGGGTGCCGGTACGGTGGACGAGTTGCTCAATCTGCCCGGCATCCGTCTGTATCGGAACCGCGGTATCGGCCAACGCGTGACCAAGCGCCTGAGACGCCTGCGCGAGCAGTTGGCGGAGCATCTGGATGCACTGCCGCCAGTTGCCCGCCCAATCCGCATCCGAATCGGCCGAGCAGATGAGCATCGACCGGCTCGCCGCCGCGCTGGTCGGAATCAAGCTGACGGATGCCGATCTGTCGTCGCTCAAAGTCTGGCTGGGACTGGACGGCAAACTCGCGCGTGCAGGCGCGCTGCCCAGCGTGCGGGAAGCCGCCGAGGCTGCCGCCGTATCTCGCGGTGCCTTGCAGGCCACCATCGAGCAGTCGGTGGACAAGTGGACCAAGAACAAGTGGATGACGCTACTGCGTGACGAGGTCGCCGACTTCGTTTCGCGGCGCGAAGGCATGGTCACGGTAGAAGAACTTGGCGCACGGCTGCTGGGCATGCGTGGCTCAGCCAGCGGTGGCGAACTGCGTCAGCGCCGAGTCGGCAGCGTGATTCAGGCCGCCGTGGAGAGCGAGACCACCCGCGCCAGCGCACGCTTCGTCTGGCACCGCGACGCCGCCACGCTGTTGGTCGTGGCTACCGAACAATTGGGCGCTGCGTTCAAGGCCCCGGCGCTGGAACGTGCCGATTACGCCCGGCAGCTGGGTGAAACCGCCAGACAGCTCGCCAGCGAAGATCCATTGCCGACACAGCGCCGCGTGCAAGAAACACTGGCACAGCTGCTGGGCCCGGAAGATGACGAAGTGCTCAGTGCCGAGCGCCGACTGCGTCTGGCGGTGGCGATGGCGCCGCAGGTCGCGCTGTCCAGTCGGCTGGAGTTGTACCCGCATGATCTGCCCGCGGACCGCGCGCTGCGGCTGGGTTCCGGCGCCTTGCTCGGCCCCAGGCGTCTGACCGTGCAACAGATTCAGAGTCGCATCCACAGCCGCTTCAATCACGCGCAGCCCTTGCCGGATCGGCCACTGCTTGATGCGCTGTTGCAAGCTGCCGACATCCCGCTGATCTGGCACGAAGCGGCAGACGGTATCGTCGCCGGTTATGCTCCGCCATCGCGCGACAGCGGCCTGACACATCACAGCAGCACCCTGCGGCGGCTGACCACGCTCACCAGCGGCCCCGAACAGGATGGGCCGGAAGCACAAGCCGCACGTCAGTTCGAGGCTACCGTGGAGCGAGCCGTGCGCAACGGTCGCGTGCTGATCGTCACCCATGCGCTGCCGCATCTGCGCCACGCTTCGGCTGAACTGACACGCCGTTTTGAGCTGACCCGGCTCAGTGTCGACGCCGTGCTGATCGCAGGTATGCGCCAGGCGGCCCAACA
>CAJDTS010000003.1_pt1 | contig 32660 bp, 29 predicted proteins | sample 7389861 | NCBI WGS metagenome assembly CAJDTS01 (sample SAMEA7055659, study PRJEB34461) | soil metagenome | biome: terrestrial ecosystem; feature: Peninsula; material: soil | place: Antarctica | collected 2016 | reverse complement strand
GGGTGGCAGGGCAAGTATCCCGAACCCTCAAACGTGAGCACAGACGACTTACCCGAAGCACCAGTTGGTTGGTGCTATTGCGATCTGGAAACAATCATCCCATCAGACAAGACAGGCACCAAGACCGGTCCTTTTGGGACCTTACTGAAGAAGCATGAACACCAGCGAGACGGGGTCCCTGTTATTGGGATCGAGAATATCGAACGGATGCGTTTTTTGCATGGCTCGAAAATCCATATATCAGTAGCAAAGGCCGAGGAACTGCGGGAATACGATCTTCAACCTGGCGATCTAGTCATCTCGAGATCTGGAACCGTCGGTGAGATCTGTGCGATCCCAGCTGATCTCGGCGAGGCTCGCTTTTCTACAAACATCATGCGGGTCCGACTATCACAACAATGCATCCTCCCCGACTTTTTTTGTCTTGTGTTCAACGGATCGCCACTGGTTTTGAGCCAAGTACGTACTCTGTGCGCCGGAAGCACTCGTGATTTTCTTAATACGGGAATTCTGAAGTCGCTAACGTTTCCGCTTCCACCGATCGCAGAACAATCTGAAGTGTTGATGAGACTGAACGCGATCTTTGGGCTGGTAGATGAGCAAGAGCGAGCAATCGACCACAGCCTCAAACAATCCGCCGCCCAACGCAAAAACATCCTCAAAGCCGCCTTCGCCGGCCAGCTGGTGCCGCAAGACCCCAACGACGAGCCCGCCAGCGTGCTGCTGGAGCGCATCCGCGCCGAGCGCGCCGCCGCCGGTGCGAAGCCTGTCCGCAAAAACGTGCGCAAGCGCAAGGAATAAGCATGAGCAACGGCAAGGGCGAATTGATCTTGTACCGCACCGAGGACGGTCGGGCGGACATCCATCTGCGTGCGGTGGACGGTACGGCATGGCTGACACAGGCGGAGATCGCCGAGCTGTTCGATACCTCGCCACAAAACATCACCCAGCATATCGGTCACGTCTACGAGGAAGGCGAGCTGGCCGTGGAGGCAACTTGTAAGGATTACTTACAGGTTCAAAACGAAGGCGACCGCGAGGTCAAGCGGCCCGTCAAAGTGTATCGGTTGGAGATGATTCTGGCGGTGGGCTATCGCGTGCGCTCCCCGCGCGGCGCGCAGTTCCGTCACTGGGCGGGCACGGTGCTGTCCGAGTATCTGGTGAAGGGCTTCGTGATGGACGATGCCCGGCTCAAGGATGCCGAGCGGGCCGATTACTTTGAGGAACTGCTGGCGCGCATCCGCGACATTCGCAGCTCGGAGCAGCGTTTCTACCAGAAGCTGCGTGACCTGTTCAAAAAAGCCAGCAGCGATTACGACGGCAGTGCGGAGACGGCCAAGACGTTTTTCGCCACCATCCAGAACAAGCTGGTGTTTGCCGTGACTGGAAAGACGGCGGCTGAATTGATCGTGTCGCGCGCCGATGCCGACGCCGCGCACATGGGCCTGACCAACTGGCCGCATGCACGCCTGCGTAAGGCCGATGCCGCCGTGTCGAAGAATTATCTCGATGCCGATGAACTGGATCAGCTCAACCGGCTGGTGACCATGTTCCTGGACTTTGCCGAGGATCGCGCCATCCGCCGTATCGAAACCCGTATGAGCGACTGGATTGCACAGACTGACCGTTTCCTGGGCTTCAACGAGCGCGCCGTGCTGGAAGGGCCGGGCCGGGTATCGCGCGAACAGATGGAGCAGATCGTCAGCGAACGCTTCGCCAGCTTCGACGCGCAGCGACGTGAGCACGAGCGTCTGGCGGCCGAAGGTGAGTCCGCAGCGGACATGGCTCAACTGGAGTCCGCAGCCGCCAGGCTGATGCCGAAAAAATCGAAAGGCCCGAAGCAACCATGAACAGCACCACCCTGGTCCAGAAAATCTGGAACTTCTGCCACACGCTGCGCGATGACGGCGTGGGCTATGGCGACTATCTGGAGCAGCTGACCTATCTGCTGTTTCTGAAGCTGGCGCACGAATACTCACTGCCGCCGCACAGCCGTAATACGCAAGTGCCACAAGGTTGCGACTGGATCAGCCTGCGCGACAAGACCGGCGAGCCGCTGGAGGCACATTACTTGACGCTGCTGCACAAGCTCGGTGAAGAGCCGGGCATGCTGGGCGCGATCTTCTTCAAGGCGCAGAACAAGATTCAAGACCCGGCCAAGCTGGCACGGCTGGTGCAGATGATCGACGCCGAGAACTGGCTGGGGCTGGATACCGACGTGAAGGGCGATCTTTACGAGGGCCTGCTACAGAAGAATGCGGAAGACACCAAGAGCGGCGCCGGGCAGTACTTCACCCCGCGGCCGTTGATCCAGGCGATGGTGGAGTGCGTGCAGCCGCAGCCGCAGAAGACGGTCGCGGACCCGGCTTGCGGCACCGGCGGATTCTTTCTGGGCGTGCATCAGTGGCTCAACCAGCGCAAGTTGAACAAGGCCGAGGCGTACTTCCTGCGGCATGAAACGTTCCACGGCAATGAAATCGTGTCAGGCACGCGGCGACTTTGCCTGATGAACCTGTTCCTGCATAACATCGGTGCGCTCGACGGTGCGCCGATGGTGGAACGCTCCGATGCGCTGATTGCCGAGCCGCCCAAGACCTTCGACTACGTGCTGGCCAATCCGCCCTTCGGCAAGAAGAGCAGCATGACCATCACCAACGCGGAGGGTGAGGAAGACCGCGACGCGCTGACCTATGAGCGGCAGGATTTCTGGCAGACCACGTCAAACAAACAGCTCAACTTTCTGCAGCACATCGTGGCGATGCTGAAGACCACCGGGCAGGCTGCGGTGGTGCTGCCGGACAACGTGCTGTTTGAGGGTGGCGCGGGCGAGAAGATTCGTCGCAAGCTGCTGGAGACTTGCGACGTGCACACGCTGCTGCGTCTGCCTACGGGCATCTTCTACGCGCAGGGGGTGAAGGCGAACGTGGTGTTCTTTGACGCCAAGCCGAAGGATGGCAAGGTGCACACGAAGGGAGTGTGGATCTACGACCTGCGCACCAACAAGCACTTCACGCTGAAGACGCGCCCGCTTAAGCGTGACGACCTGCAGGATTTCATCGACTGCTATCACCCGGCCAACCGGAACACTCGCACCGAGTCGGATCGCTTCAAGTATTTCGACTACGCGACGCTGGTGGCACGCGACAAGGCCAGCCTCGACATTTTCTGGCTGAAAGACGAGAGCCTGGACAACCTCGACGACCTGCCGCCGCCAGATGTGCTGGCGCAGGAGATCGTGGAGCACCTGGAGACGGCGCTGGCGTCGTTTCGTGAGGTGGCGGCGGGATTACCGAAGTTCGATTTATAAGAGTGAAGAAATTACACTGGTAAAAAGCCGCACAATGCCCAGTCCTCCAAACTAGAAATCAGGCAATCCGTCACGTCAGACCAGCCCTTGACGCGCTTCCTTGTGGCAGGATGTTTATCTCAATGCTTCTTCACAAGAGCCGAATATTTTTTGCAGTCCTGTTGCCGCTAATCTTGGTTGGCGGCTTGTTCAGTGGTTGTGCGCGCAAGGCGCCGGACACGCTGGTTGTGGGTATGGAGTTGGCTGATCCGCCGTTTGAAATGGCCGATACGCAGGGCAAGCCGATCGGCGTGAGCGTGGATATGGCGACTGCGCTGGGGGAGTATCTGGGCAAGAAAGTGGTGATCGAGAACATTCCTTTCGACGGGTTGATCGTGGCGTTGAAGACCGGCAAGATCGATCTGATTATTTCTTCCATGACGGCCACTGCGAAGCGGGCCAAGTCCATTGATTTTTCCAATCCCTACCTGCAAACCGGCCTTTGCCTGCTGGTGGGTGCTAAATCGCATATCCACTCGATCCAGAACTTAGACCAACCCGGTGAAGTCGTTGTGGTGAAGAAGGGCACTACCGGGCAGATCTACGCCACACAACATCTCCGGCATGCGAAAGTGCTGGTGCTGGACAAGGAATCGGCGTGCGTACTGGAAGTGGTGCAGGGGAAAGCGGACGCGTTCATCTACGGTCAGATGTCCGTCTTGAAATACTGGCAGCGCAATCCTGACACTACCCGCGCGCTGTTGCGCCCGTTTCAGTCGGAGCCGTGGGCGATTGGCGTGCGCAAGGAAAACTCGAAACTGTTGCAGCAGGTCAATGCCTTCCTGGAGGAATTTCGCACGAGCGGAGGTTTTGTGCGGTTGGGTGACCGCTGGCTGAAGCAACAAAAGAAAACTTTTCAGGACCTGGGCATTCCCTTCTACTTTTGAATGTGAAACGGCTATTCTTCGCACCGCGCGACGGCGGACAGACAGCGCTGTCGTTGGCAGCGCGAGTATTCAATTTCGTCCTGGTCGGCTTGTTGATTGCCCTGGCGCTCTATTTCTCTTTTCAGTCTCTGAATTATCGCTGGAACTGGAGCGCGGTTTACCAGTACCGGCGGATGTTCCTCGACGGCTGGCTGACCACGATCTGGATCTCGCTGGTGGCACTCGCGCTGAGTATTCTGATCGGTTTGTTTTTTGCGCTGGGGCAACGAAGCCGTTTTTTGCCGCTCTATTGCTTCAGCAAGTTTTACGTCGAGCTGATCCGCGGGACGCCGTTGCTGGTGCAGATCCTGATCTTCTTTTACATCGTGGCCAGCGCGGTTCATCTGGAGAACCGCTACGTTGCCGGCATCTTGATCCTCGCGATTTTCAGCGGCGCTTACATCACGGAGATTGTCCGGGCCGGTATTGAGAGCATCGGCAAGTCGCAACTCGACTCCGCCCGCGCCATCGGCCTGACGCGCTTTCAAACCTACCGCTACGTCGTCTTGCCGCAAGCGCTGCGTCAGACGTTGCCGCCGCTCGCCGGGCAGTTCGTTTCGCTCATCAAGGACTCCTCGCTGCTCTCGATCATTGCGATCAGCGAGTTCACGCTCAACGCGCAGGAAGTGAATTCCTACACCTTCAGCACGCTGGAAAGCTACCTGCCGCTGGCCGTCGGCTATCTGCTGCTGACCCTGCCGATCTCGCTGTGGACCCGGTGGCTTGAGAAAAAAATGAAGTATGAAACGTAAGCTTCTGCACTATTGATGCGGCACTCAAGTAGTAGTAACCGGTCGTTCTCGATTTGAGCGTACACAGTGATGCGCTGACTCGGCGTAAACGCATCAATAGAACAGGGCATTATTGGGTTATTGAACCGGTACGCCCGTGGCTTTTTGCTAATTTAACGCTGACTTTGGAGCGAACATATTTATTACTGGTTACGTGCCGGTTCAATAACGACTATTTTCCATGAAACTCGAACTCACCGAGCTGTGCAAAAGCTTTGACGGCCATTGCGTGCTCGACAAGGTGACGTTGACGCTGAACGATGTGAACACATTGGTGGTGATCGGTCCTTCGGGGGGCGGCAAATCCACGCTGTTGAGGATCATTGCCGGGCTGGAGTACCCCGATGAAGGCGCGGTGACAATCGACGGCGAGCCGTTGAAGTTCGACGAAGTCAGCTTACAGCGGTATCGCCGCACGATTGGCACGGTGTTTCAGACGTTTAATCTCTTCCCGCACCTCGACGCGCTTGGCAACATCACCTTGCCGTTAAAAAAAGTGCACGGTTATACGTCTGACGAAGCCGCCGACATCGCCCGTCAAATTCTCCGGCGGTTTCACCTCGAAAAGCACGCTCACAAACGCCCGGCGGAGCTCTCCGGCGGCCAGCGCCAACGTGTCGCCATCGCCAGAGCCGTCGCCATCAAGCCGCGCTTGCTGCTTTTCGACGAGCCGACATCGGCGCTCGATCCCGAGATGACCGCCGAAGTTCTGGACTTGATCGGAGAGTTGCGCGACGAAGGACGCGATCTCATTCTGGTGACGCACGCGATGGGTTTCGCGCGGCGTATCGCCGATCAGGTCGCGCTGTTGGCCGAAGGCCGCATCGTCGAAGTCGGCCCCGTGTCACAAGTCTTTGAGAATCCGCAGACCCAGCAGAGCCGAGATTTTCTCGCGCGCGTACTGAAGTATTGATGCTCACCACGGATTGATCAAGCGAAGCCGGGTAGAGGCTCACAAATTTTCGTTGAAGCATTTCGTTGAAGCATAGTAGGCTTCCAGTACAAATCATCAGGAGTGCTCGCGCGCATGTGAGCGACACACCTGCAACCGACTCCGGGGAAGAGCCATGCCCACGCCGAATCCGACCGCCGCCGACGCGCGAGCGGACCCGCGCCTGAAACGCCACGTCGGAGTGATCGGTCTGTTGTTCACCGCTGTTGGGTCGGTCATCGGTTCGGGCTGGCTGTTCGGCGCACTGTTCGCTTCGCAGCAGGCCGGACCGGCATCGGTCATTGCATGGATTATCGGCGCCATCATGATCCTGTTCATCGGCTTGGTTTACTCGGAGCTGGGCACGATGTTTCCGGTTTCGGGTGGGGTGGTCCGCTTCCCGGACTACGCTTTCGGCTCGTTTGCCAGCTACACCTTGGGGTGGATTACCTGGCTGTCGGTGGTCACGTTGGCGCCGATCGAAACCGAAGCCGCTCTGCAATACGCACGCAATTACCTCCCCTGGCTGGGAACATTGAAGGATGGTGTCCCGGTGCTGACCCTGCCGGGTTTCTTCGTCGCGGCGGCGCTGATCTTTCTGTTTTGCCTGATCAATTTTGTAGGGATCCGCTGGTTCACGCGGCTTAACACTGCGTTGGTGTGGTGGAAGCTTGCGATTATCAGCATCGTGGTGCTTGCGTTCCTGAGCGCGGATTTCCACGTCAGTCATTTTGTGCAATCGGCCACTGGCGGATTCATGCCATTCGGGATGCACGGCGTGTTCTCGGCGATCGCCACCGCAGGGATTGTGTTCTCTTATCTCGGCTTTCGTCAGGGCGTGGAGCTGGCCGGTGAAACCGACAACCCACAACGCAACGTGCCGATCGCCATCATTGGATCGCTGGTGTTGTGCGGCATACTCTATATTGGGCTGCAGATCGCTTTCATCGGTGCGTTGCCGGAATCCGCACTGGCCAACGGTTGGGCGCACGTCGGCACCACACTCCACGGCGGTATCGGCGACCTGGCGCTGGCATTCGGCCCGTTGGCGACACTGGCGACCATTCTCGGCATGAGCTGGCTGGCGGTGTTGCTCTACATCGATGCCTTCATCTCACCCGCGGATACCGGTCTGATTTACGTCACCGTCGCCGCCCGCGTGTCCTACGCGATGGGCCGTAACGGCAACGCCCCGGCGGTCTTGGCCAAAGTCAATCGCAACGGTGTTCCGTGGGTCGGCGTGGTCCTCACGTTCTTCATGGGTCTGCTGTTCTTCCTGCCGTTCCCCGGCTGGCAGAAGCTGGTCGGCTTCGTCACCTCGGCCACCGTGTTGTCGTTTGGCTCAGGTCCGCTGGTGTTGATGGCGCTGCGCGCGGAACTGCCTGACCAACAGCGACCGTTCCGGCTGGGCGGCGGCTGGATCATTCCCTTCCTTGCATTCTTGTCCTCCAACCTGATCGTGTTTTGGTCGGGTTGGGACGTCGTGTGGAAGTTGATGGTGGCGGTGTTGCTGGGTTTTGTGGTGCTGGCGATCCACGTATTGGTGCAACGCGGGCGTACTCGGCGCATGGATTTCCGCGCCGGGTTCTGGGTGTTGCCGTGGCTGGCCGGCTTGACCCTGATCAGCTGGCTGGGGCGTTACCCGGAACCCGTGCAGCAGGCGGGTAATCTCGGCATTCTCAACCTTGAGACCGGGGCCCTGGTGATAACGATCTTTTCAGTGCTGATCATGTGGCTGGCCCACGCTTTTCGTCTGCGCACCGAGCAGGTTCTGGAACACCTCAGTGAATCGTGGGGAATGGAGGATATCAAGCAGGATTCCATGTAGCGCAGCGGTATCGCGACACGAAGCGGCTTTGCGACGTGTTGGACTTGCGACAAGCGGGCGCAGTCGCATCACTTGGAAAAGAACCATGCGGTCGTGATCACGCCGATCGTCACAATGCCGTAACGCAACTGCCGTTCCGGCAAGCGTTGCGCGAGCAGCGCGCCAGTGTAGCCGCCCACAATCGCCGCCGGCATCATCATCAGCGCATCGCTCCAGATCACCGTCTTGCCGAGTGCATACACCAGTACGGCGATCGACGTGAGGATGGCCGAAATCAGGTTCTTTAGCCCATTCATGAAGTTGAGATGGGTGTAGCCCAGCAGCCCGAGCAGCGCGAGCAACACGATGCCGAGCCCGCCGTTGAAATAGCCGCCGTAGATTGATGCCAGCAACAGACCCGCGGAGGTGACGGCACGGCCTGCCGGCTCGGTGCGCTGCAGGCGGGCCATGAGCCACGGCCCGAATGCGAACAGCAGCGTCGCCACCAGCATCAGCCAAGGCACGACGGCGCGGAAGGCCTGGTTGGAGGTGACCAGCAGCAGCGCCGCGCCGATCGCGCCGCCGCTGAGGCTGACTATCGCCGTCAATACGAGACTCGTGCCGGGCTGCGTGCGCAGTGCTTGTCGAAAACCCCAGGAACTGGCGACATACCCTGGCAGCAGTGCCACCGTGCCGGTGGCGTTGGCCGCCACGGGTGGAACCCCCACCAACATCAAAGCGGGTAGGGTCAAAAACGTGCCGCCACCGGCCATGGCGTTCAACGCGCCAGCGAAAAAAGCCGCTGTCAGCAGGAGCGGCAGATGAACGCTCACAAGCACTCACTCCAGCGCGAATCAAGGACGTTGGAAACGCGGCAGTCTATCGATCCGATTCGGCCGATTGATCGTCGTATCCCTGCAGCCAGACGACAAAGCGGTCTCTGCTCTGCTGCGCGTGCGACAAGTCCGGCGCGGCCTCGTCCTCTCTCACGAGTTTCTCCCAGTCCGCCGCCGTCAACGTCTTCTGGGCCAATGGAAACAGATGAGTTTCTTCCCAAGCCAGATGATCGTGGTAAATCTTGATCAAGTTCTTGCTGCGCGCGCACAGGCGTCCTCGGGGAGCGGGCACGTCGGCGCGTGCCGCGATAAATCCCTGGGTGATTTTGGTGGCCAGCCTCTCCAGATCCTGGTGCGCCTGGTGGAGTCCTGCGAGCGATTCCGCCGAGGTCGGCAGCCGCCGCTTGAGGTGCTCAGCGATGCGATCTTCCAGCGGATGATGCACGGTGTCGAGATAGTCGCGCTGATAATCGAGCACCTCCGCCAGCACGTCGTAGTCTGGCGCTCGGTTTTCGGCGAAAGCAGTCAGTTCACGCGCGAACAACTCAAGCACCCGGCGTATGTAACCGTGATCCTCCAGCAGTATCTCGAGTATCGGCTTCGTGTCCATCGTGCTCTCTCCATTACATTGAAACCTACCTTATCGCGTCCGCCGTGGCCGATCAGCGCCTTCAACGGCGGCTTTCTCAGGCCCGCGGGCGTCTCTCAGGCGCACTTCGAATAACCGCAATCCATGCAGGTCGGGCAGCCGTCGAGCATCACCATGTCTCCCCGGCAATCCCGATCCGGGCACTGGCCGACCACCAACTGGCCATTGCGTAGGCGCGACAAATCCTGGGATCGACCGGCCTCGAACGTGTGTGGGTTATCGACCGGCAGACTGTCACGATAGACCTGCAATCGCGCATAGTGGTCGATCAGCGCTTCAACCGAACGCTCGTTGCCGTTTTCATCGAGGAAGCCGCGGCGGTACAGCGCCTGTTGCATGGCCCAGGCGATGGCGGCCACTTCGGAATCATGCACCATGCCCTTGCCGGCGGCGTTCTTGCCGAAGCGGATCGGGCCGCGATCCCAGGACACTTGGCGCAAGTCGGCGAGCGCCTTGGCGATGAAACCGCCGCGTGCCGCCAGCGACAGCGCGCGCATGGTCGCCGACAGCCACTGGTGCTCGGCCGAGATCTGTCCGGCTGGGATAAAAAACTCCAGCGGTCGTTCGATACACACCGGTTGCCCCTGATGACGCCCGCTGACCACACCAAAGCCGATGACGAAGTAGACCGTCTTGGGGCCGCTGGTGGTGGGCAACACCACCTTGGTGGTCACCGCTTCCCAACTGCCTTCCTCACGCCGCTCGATGCGCAAACGTCGGGGATCGGTTTCGACGGGCGCGCCCCGGCGTCCGACCGACACGCCGACGATGCGTTGTTTGATGGTGACGACATTGCGGTCTGCGGTCTGCGGGTTCATCGGTGCTCCTCACAATTTGCCGTAAAAGCCCTCTTTAAGGGCATCGTAAAGGTTGGCGGCGGTATAGCGGGCGCCCTCGTATTCCACCAGGGTATCGCCGCTCAACTCCAGTTTTTCGCCATCGGCGAGCTGAAACTGGTAGACCGTGGCCGCGAGTTCCGCGTCGGTGACCAGCACGCCCTGGTGCACCTCGGGATTGAAGCGAAACGTGGTGCAGCCCTTGAGCCCTTTTTCGATCGCATAGCGATAAAGATCCTGGAACGACTCGAAATCGATGTCCGAAGGCACGTTGATGGTTTTCGAGATCGACGAATCGATCCAGTATTGCGCCGCCGCCTGCATGTCAATATGGGCACGCGGGTCGGTAGCGGTGGCGGTACCGTGAAATGCTTCCGGCAATTGATCGAGGTCCGCGTCGGCGTCCACCAGCGCGCGATACACCAACAATTCGTAGGATTCCATGCGTATCGCCCGCTTGGCCTTTTCCCCCGCCACGATCATGTTGCGGATGTAGGAGTGCGCGAACGATGGCTCGATGCCGTTGCTGGCGTTGTTGCCGACCGAGGCGGCCATGGTGCCGGTGGGGGCAATGGAAGTGGCGTGGGTATAACGCGCACCGACCTGTTCCAGTTCGGCAACCAGTCCGGCATCCAGGGTGGCGATGCGCTGTAGGTAACGCGAGTAGCGTGCGTGCAGCACCCGGCCCGGCAGACGCTCGCCGACCTGGATGCCGTCAGCGACGAGTTGCGGTTGCTGGAGCAGATGCGCCGGAGTGATTTCAAAAGTCTCGGTGAGAATCGGTGCCGGCCCCTTTTCGCGCGCTAGTTCCAGCGCTGCGCGCCAGGATTCGAGTGCCAGGGATTTTGTTACCGCTTCGGTAAAAGCCACCGCTTCCGGGGTGCCGTAGCGGATGCCCAGCATCACCAGCGCCGAACCGAGGCCCAGATAGCCCAGCCCGTGGCGGCGCTTGGCGACGATCTCCGCACGCTGGCCGGCCAGCGGCAGGCCGTTGATCTCGACGACGTTGTCCAGCATCCGCGAGAACACCCGCACCACCTCACGGAAAGTCTCGAAATTAAAGCGGGCCGAGGCGGAAAACGGCTGTTGCACTAAAGCGGCGAGGTTGATCGACCCCAACAGGCAGGCGCCGTACGGCGGCAGGCCCTGTTCACCGCAGGGGTTGGTGGTGCGGATCGCCTCACAGAACCACAATGGATTCATGCGATTGTATTCGGACAGCAGCACGAAACCCGGATCCGAATACTCGTAGGTGGCGCGCATGATCAGTTGCCACAGATCGCGTGCCGGCGCCGTGCGATACACCCGGCAGGCCACCCGGCCGTTGGCGTCGTACCGATAATGCGGGTCGTGCAACGGCCAGTTGCGCCAGACCACCTCGGCGTCGGGCGCATCGCCGGGCAGGGCCGGGAACACCAGCGGCCACGGCTGGCCCTCGCGCACCGCCTGCACGAATTCATCGGTTATCAGACAGGACAGATTGAAACTGCGCAGGCGACCGTTTTCACGTTTGGCGACGATGAAGCTCTCGATATCCGGGTGGGAGATTTCCAGACAGCCCATCTGCGCACCGCGACGGCCACCGGCGCTGGCAACGGTTTTACAGGCCGCATCGAAGACATCCATGAACGGCAGCGGGCCACTGGTGTGCGCCCCGGCGCCTTGCACCCAGGCACCACGCGGTCGCAGAGTGCTGAAGTCGTAGCCGATGCCGCAGCCCGCCTTCAATGTCAGCGCGGCTTCGCTCAGCGCGCTCATGATGCCGGCCATGGAGTCGTCGATGCTGCGCGACACTGTGCAGTTGATGGTGGAAACTCCCGGCTTGAAGTGTTCCGCGCCGGCGTTGGCCATGATCCGCCCGCCCGGGCAGGCGAAGCACAGCGCGTGATAAAAAATTTCTTCCCAGCGCTCGGGGACAGCTTCCTGGCGCGCCAGCGTTTGCGCCAGCCTGCGGCGCATCCCCTCCAGATTCTCATCGGGCAGAAAGTATTTGCTTTGCGCGATCGCCAGCGAGGCGGCCTGCAATGGCAATACCAGCGGGCGATCCGCGATGCCGCTTTGATCCATGTCATCTCTCATTCGAGTGATCACCAAGGCCAAATCTTAGCAGCGCGTCGGTGGGGCGTCCTTGATCTGACGCATGCACGATAACTCGCGGAATCGCAGAAAACGGCGTTCACGGCCTCCTTCAGCAAAACAGTCATGACTCCATCAATGGCCGGTGGGATGCGGTATTTCGCGCGCACAGCGCAGCAGATCCACAAATACAAGTTCCAGTGCAGGCAGGCGGTCGTTGATGGTATGGCCGCTGTCCAGCAGATGCAGGCGCGCACGATTGCGCGGGGCAAATCGGATGGCGCGCTCCACCGGCACGATGTCATCGTCCCAATCGGGGGCCACTTCGCACCGTGCGGGGATGTCCGGCGGCTCTTCGTCGAAGCCGCCGAAGTACAGTACCGGTGCCACCAGGAACAGGGCGGCCGGTTGCAGCGCGCTGCAGGCCATCGCCGAGACGTAGCGCCCATACTCGATCCGGCCAGGATCAACGTGTGTCGCGCCTGCGGCGCGACCGTCAACAGACGTGCACGCTTGTGTTGGTGTTGGGTATGGCTATAATCGAGACTTATTACAGCATAGCCTTGTCGGCGCGCGACTTCGGCGAGCCACGTGATCTTGATTCCCCACGGACCGCTTTCCTCGCCGTGGGCGAAGCACACGAGGTGATCGGGGGATGGGGTGATCGGGCACAGGACTGGAGTGGAGCATGGGGATGAATGCGGACGCTGAGGCCGGCATCGAAGCTGGCTGGAGTGTGCGGTCATGGTAGCCAAAACCCGCGTCGTGGGTCGTCACCAGCGCCGACAAGAACCGTTGGAAGTGCGCGTGAGCCTGCGTTTCACCTTCGCGATAAACTTGGCGGCAGCGTCCAGATGATCGATGATCGCCGTGTGCCGCTGGTGGGCAGCGTGTTCGAAAATCGCGACCTCATTCTGCACCGTTTCATACTATTGATGTTGCGCGCTGGCATAATGCAGTCCAAGGTAATCGCCGAGATCATCCCGGCGTTTCGCCTGCTTTCCCATCATTCATTCGCGGGGTGGCGGTTGAAGCGGTCGGCAGTGGGCCAGCTATCCTGATGAAGATCCATACGTAACCATGGAGACACTATACACATGAACGATTATCTGCCGCGCCAGTGGTCACTACGGGCTTGGCCCGCCATCATCGCCGGTTTGTTCTGGCTGTGCGGCGACGCCGGAGGCTGGTCGCTGTTGCTTGGGCTGCTGCCCGGCGTCTTGCTGCTGGCGTCGGGCGTGGCCCTGCTGCTGTGGCCCGGGGAGGACAGAATCACCCAGTACATGGGGTTGGGCGCCGTGATCGGTGTCGTGCTGGCCATCCCCGCGCTGTTGTTTATCGGCCTCTGGTTCGGACTGCTGGCGGCGCTCCTGTCCATCGTCAGTTACCTTTGTGCTGGCCGTATGTCGCTGCTGTATGCCGGCCTGCCGGCGTCGGTGCCGACGCCGCCACTGAACTGGCGCACTGATGCGAAGGTGGCACTCGATGAAGCGCTGGTCGGCTACTTCGTCAGCACCGCCAGACTGCCCAATGGTGATGCTGCGCAAGCCGCCTGCGAACAGACCGACCGGATCGAGCGTCTGATGCAGACGGCCGACTGGGGACGGCCCGATAGCTTTCACAGCACCCCATCGGCACCGCAGGATGTCGAGGTGAAGTCGGCTCGTGCGGTGGGGCACGATTTTCAATTGGTCGAGTTTGCCAGCGACTATGCCCCCCCCACAGATCTGCCTGGCCTGCCGGCATGGCTCAACGCACCACAGAATGCGCGTTGTCAGTCGCGCGTGTTCCGTCAATCGCAAGCCGGACGGCCCTGGCTGCTGGGCCTGCACGGCTATCGCATGGGGGCTGCGTGGATAGATCTGAGGTTGTTCCAACCCAAGACGCTGGTGGACAAGCTCGGTTACAACCTGGTACTGCCGGCGCTGCCGCTGCACGGCGCGCGCCGTGTCGGCCGACGCAGCGGCGACCATTTCCTTGACGGCGATCCGGTGGATCTGTTGTACGCTGAGGCGCAGACGCTGTGGGATCTGCGGCGCACGCTGGCGTGGATCCGCACGCAGGAGCCAGAGGCCCGTATCGGCGTGCTTGGCTACAGCCTCGGCGGCTATAACGCCGCTTTGCTGGCGGCCTACGAGCCGGAGCTGGATTTCGTCGTGGCTGGCGTCCCGATCGCCGATTTTGCGCCGATGCTGTGGCAGCACTTGCCGCTGGCGCATCAACGCTATTTCGCTGCACACGACTTGAACCCGGCGCGCTATGCTGACTTGCTGAAGGTAGTCTCGCCGTTGGCTTCCAAACCGCAGTTGCCGCGCGAACGCTTGGCGATTTTCGCCGGCAGCGCTGACCGCGTGGTGCCGCCCGAACAGCCGCTGCTTCTGTCCGAACACTGGCAGGTGCCGGTGCACTGGTTTCCAGGTGGGCATCTGACGTTTCGCGGAGAGTCGGTGGTTACCGATACACTGCGGCATGTGGCGGAGGTGGCGGGCTGGACTTCATCAGCCTCAGCCCCAGCCCCAGCCCCAACCTCAGCCCCAACCACAGCCCCAACCACGGACGACGCGGCATAAATTGCCATGAATGGGTGCGGGATCCGTCATGAACGGAGTCTGTATCAGCGGTTCGGGTTTGTACGCGCCACCAGCTTCGATCCTTAACGAAGAATTGGTGGCTGCGTACAACACCTACGCCGAACACGAAAATGCCGCCAACTCAGCGGCCATCGCCGCCGGTGACGCGCAGCCGCTGCCGCTGTCCAGTGCTGAATTCATCATCAAGGCTTCGGGCATCCGTTCACGTCATGTGGTGGATCGTGAAGGGGTGCTCGATCCGCAGACGATGAGTCCGCGAATTCGAGTGCGGGGCAATGATGAGCCTTCGTTGATGTGCGAGATGGGGCTGTCGGCCGCTCGCGAATCCCTGAGCCGGGCAGGGCGTTCCGCATGGGATGTGGACGCCGTCCTGGTGGCCTGTTCCAACCTGCAGCGGCCGTATCCGGCGATCGCGGTGGAGTTGCAGCACTATCTGGGCACGGGGGGGTACGGCTACGACATGAACGTTGCCTGCGCCTCGGCCGCATTTGGCGTGCAGGCTGCAGCCGATGCGGTTGCGCAGGGCTCGGCGCGTGCCGCGCTGGTGGTGAGCCCGGAAATCTGCACCGGCCACCTCAATTTCCGCAACCGCGATTGCCATTTCATTTTCGGCGATGCGGCCACCGCCTTGCTGGTGGAGCCGGTCGAGGGCACGCATGGCGAAGCGCCGTTCGAGATTCTCGGCACCCGGCTGGCGACCCGATTCTCCAACAACATCCGCAACAACTTCGGCTTCCTCAATGCCAGCGAGGAACCGGCACGCCCCTGGGACGACGTACTGTTCACGCAGCAGGGACGCAAGGTGTTCAAGGAAGTGGTGCCGCTGGCGTCCGAGTTGATCCTCGGCCATCTGGCCGATCTTGGCATCGAGGTGTCGCAGGTCAAGCGCTTCTGGCTGCACCAAGCCAACCTTGGTATGAACCATCTGATCGTCAAGCGCGTACTCGGCCGCGAAGCTACAGTCGAGGAAGCGCCGGTGATCCTCGATGAATACGCCAATACCAGCTCTGCCGGTTCGGTTATTGCTTTCCACAAGTACCATACCGACCTGAAACCCGGAGACGTAGGGGTGCTATGTGCTTTCGGGGCGGGTTATTCGGCCGGCAGCGTGGTGTTGCGCCGCCTGTAACCGGCGCGTTACAAGCCACAATGCCGTATCCCGTTTGCAGACTGACCGGGTGTAAGTGACATAGGCATGCAGGGCAAGCAGATTCTGGTGGTTGAAGACGAGGCGCCAATTCGCGAGATGCTACGTTTTGCGCTGCAGCGGGCCGGGTTTCGGATTGCTGTCGCCGGCAACGCAGCAGAGGCGCGGTTGGCGATCGCGGCCGCGCATCCGGATCTGATCCTGCTGGACTGGATGATGCCGGGCACCTCTGGTCTTGAATTCGCACGCGAGCTCAGGGCTGTGGTACAGACGCAGGACATTCCGTTGATCATGGTGACGGCGCGTGCCGAGGAAGAGGACAAGGTGCGCGGCCTCGATAGCGGCTGTGACGATTACGTCTCCAAACCGTTTTCGCTGCCGGAGCTGATCGCGCGGATTCAGGCCGTGCTGCGGCGTACGCTGCCGGGCGGCGAGAATGAGCAATTGTCGATGGCCGGCCTGCAGGTGGATGCCGCCAGTCGGCGCGTCTCGGCCCGCGGCGCGCCGATCCACCTGGGGCCGACCGAGTACCGCTTGCTACACTTCTTCATCAGCCATCCGGAACGCGTCTATTCGCGCGAACAGCTGTTGGATCGGGTCTGGGGGCAGAACGTGTACGTCGAAGAACGCACGGTGGATGTGCATATCCGTCGACTGCGCAAGGCGCTGGAACCGCACGGTTATGCGGCGATGATCCAGACCGTGCGCGGTGCCGGCTACCGTTTCTCGGAGCAATCTTGAGCCTCATGTGTGATCCATGTCGCCGCCGCTGAGACAGGAACTGGGGCGCATCGCCGTACGCGGTCTGGCCGGCGTGCTGGTGCTATGGATCAGCGGTGATTGGCGTCTGGGCCTGCTGGCGGCGCTGCTGTTGTATCTGTTCACGCAACTGCGCAATTTGCGAACGCTGCGCACCTGGCTGAACAAACCCAAACAGGTGGAACTGCCGGCTACCAGTGGACTCTGGGGCGACGTGTTTGATGGTCTCAGTCTGCTGCAGCGGCGCAACCGCAAGCGCAAGAAGCGCCTGGGCAACATCCTGTCGGAGTTCCATGCCTCTACCGCGGCGCTGCCCTACGGCGCCGTGGTGCTCGGTCCCTACGGCGAAATCGTCTGGTTCAACGATGCCGCGCAAGCGCTGCTGAGCTTGCGCAGCCCGCAGGATATCGGCCAGCGTGTCGCCAATCTGGTACGCCACCCGGCTTTTACCAGCTACTTCGGGCGCGACGAATATCCCGGTGAAGTCGATACGCCATCCCCGATCAATCCAGGCATTCGTCTATCGTTCCGAATTATTCCGTATGGCGAACGCCAGCGCTTGATGATCGTGCGCGATGTCTCCGAGATTCGGCGCATGGAACAAGCGCGGCGCGATTTCGTCGCCAACGCTTCACATGAGTTGCGCACGCCCCTGACGGTTTTGCGCGGTTATCTCGATGTGATGGAACCGGAGTCGCAGGCGGGCGGAGGGCTGGCGAACTGGCAGGCGCCGTTGCAGGAAATGCGTGGGCAGGTCGTACGGATGGAGGCGCTGGTCAACGACATGCTCAAGCTGGCGCAGTTGGAATCGGACGTGTTGCAGAGCCGGCAGGATCTGATCGATGTGCCGAAAATGCTCGATCACCTGCTCAGAGAAGCAATGGCGTTGTCGAGCGACCGTCATAAATTCGAGCTCGAAGCGGAGCCCGATTTGCGGCTGTTTGGCCGCAAGGGCGAGATTCGCAGCATATTCGCCAATCTTCTGGTCAACGCGGTGTACTACACCCCCGCAGACGGCACCATCAAATTACGCTGGTGGGGCGACGAGCAAGGTGCGTATCTCGCGGTGACGGACACCGGCATCGGCATCGCCGAGAAGGACCTGCCGCGCATTACCGAGCGGTTTTACCGGGTCGATGTGGCCCGCTCACGCGCCAGCGGCGGCACCGGTCTCGGTCTGTCCATCGTCAAGCATGCGCTGGAGCAGCACGAAGCGCGGTTGCAGGTTGAGAGCGAGCCTGGCGCGGGCAGTACCTTTACATGCCACTTCCCGGTGCATCGCGTGCATCGCGGCGAGTTGACGCACCCGGCACACATCCGCGCCAGTTGAGTGACTGCTGCCCTCCGGCGGTTTGTCACAGAAACGTCATCGTTCAGACATATTCTCTACACGTCCCGTCTACATCATTACGGCCGTGAGTAACCGGTCGTCATGGCAGCGTTGCGGCGATCGCTTGTTGCTGATGTTCAGGTTGGCTGCTCAATCGGGGGCACGCAAGTGCTGCTACAGCGCCTCACCGAACGTCAGCGATCAAGCATCTGCGGGGCCTTCATCAACAAGAGAATATAAGTTAACAAATTGTTCCAATATTTTGTCTTGGCAGTGTTTTATACTGCTGGCATGGGTGTAACGCGCGCGGACCTATTGTCGGGAACCTCGTTCGGGGCAAAATCTACACTGACAGTTCCAACATCTTTCAGAAACGCGACGGTGTGGACACTGACGCTAAAGGCTTCGGCTTCGACATCAAGCGCTTCTACTTCAGTGTCACCCACAAGTTCGACGACATCTGGTCGGTCAACCTGACTACCGATTTCAAGTACGACAGCAGCGACGGCAAATCTAACCTGTTCGTGAAGAAGGCCTTCGCGCAGGGCAACTTCTACCCGCTGTTCAAGCTGCGCGCCGGTTCTACCGATATGCCTTGGATTCCGTACGTCGAGCATTTGTACGGCTTCCGCTATGTCGAAAAAACCGTTCTTGATCGTTTCGGTCTGGCCAACTCGGCTGATGTCGGCCTGCACGCTCTCGGCAAGCAGGGCATCATCGACTATCAAGCCTCGATCGTGAACGGCGCCAGCTACAGTAATGTCACCGGCCGCTCAGTACGGCCCGATCTGAGTCTGCGTGTCGGCGTGCATCCGTTGGAAGGGTTCACCATTGCCGGCGGCGTTTACTACGGCAAGCGCGGCCAGGAGAAAGGCGGCTCAAACGCGCCGACCAATACCCAGACGCGCTATGGCGCGGTGGTCGCTTACGTTGGCCACGGCTTGCGACTCGGCGGTGAGGCCTTCATTGAGAACAACCCGATCAAAACCACGCAGCCGGACGGCACCACCACCAACGCCATACTCGCTCCGATGGGCACGCCCTTGGCCAAGGACCGGGCCACCGGCTATTCGCTGTGGAGCAGCTACCAGGTGCTCCAACCGCTGACCGTGTTTGGCCGCTTCGACCATGCCAGGTTGAGCAAGGACGTCGATCCCTCGCTCAGGGACACCTATTTCAACGTCGGCGCGCAGTACGCGGTGCGCAAGAGCATCTTGGTTTCACTGGTCTATAAATACGAGAGTCTCAAGGACAACACGCACAGGCTTCAGACCAACGAAATTGGCGTTTTTGGTCAGATCAAGTTTTGATAGACAGTGCTGACATGCCGGATCAATAGTGGCTCTTGAAGCCGTCCCACATCGCTGGCGGTAGCTGCACCGCCTCGACCGGAGTCGGCCGCCAGTCCGCTGAGCGATGTTCCGCGACAACATGAGTATAGATGCCGCCGCGCACATACCAGTCGGTGGTCAGCCGCATGAAACGCGGACTGGTCGCCTTGACTATATCGTCGAGAATACGATTCGTCACCGCCTCGTGAAAAGCACCTTTATCGCGATAACTCCATATGTATAATTTTAGCGACTTCAGCTCTATACAGCTTTTCTCTGGAATGTACTCGAGGTACAGTGTGGCGAAATCGGGTTGACCGGTCTTGGGACAGACACAGGTGAATTCAGGCATGCGCATGCGGATCACGAAATCGCGCTGTGGATTCGGATTGGGGAAAGTTTCGAGTGACTGGCTGGGCTGGGTGGACATGACACATCGTGATGGGGACTGCGAACATTGTGCCAAACCTGCCGCATGAGCGGGCTGGAGCCCGGGTGGCCCGACATGTGCCGCTGCGTCTCAATCCATTACACTAGTAGAACTAGTAGAGCGATTCCATCTACCCCTGTCGACGGTCTTCCGGCGAGTCCACGATCCCTCCGAACCGCGCATGCGCCTCACCGCAATCAAGTTGGCCGGATTCAAATCCTTCGTGGACGTCACCACGCTGCCGCTGCCGACCAATCTGACCGCCGTGGTCGGCCCCAACGGCAGCGGCAAATCCAATCTGATCGACGCGGTGCGCTGGGTGCTGGGCGAGAGCAGCGCAAAGTCGCTGCGCGGCAGCGAGTCCGAGGATGTCATCTTCAACGGCGCCAAGGGCCGCAAGCCCGGTGGCCGCGCCTCAGTCGAACTGTTGTTCGACAACTCCGACAACAGTGTGCAGGGCGCCTATGGCAGCTACGCCGAGATCGCCGTGCGGCGCGAGGTGGTGCGCGGCGACGGCTCACAGTATTTCATCAACGGCCAGAAATGCCTCAAGCGCGACGTCGTCGATCTGTTTCTCGGCACCGGGCTGGGCGGCCGCAACCAGTACGCGATTCTCGAACAGGGCACCATCTCGCGGTTGGTGGATGCCAAACCTGAGGAACTGCGCCTGTGGCTGGAGGAAGCCGCCGGCATCTCGCGCTATAAGGATCGTCGCCGCGAGACCGAGACGCGCGTCCGCCAGACACGTGAGAACCTGGAGCGGCTGGCAGATCTCGAAGGCGAGATCCAGCAGCGCCTGACGGTGCTCGCGCGGCAGGCGGCCGCCGCCGAGAAATATCGTGAACTGAAGCAGCGCGAACGGGTGATCAGGACCGAAGTCCTGCTGCTGCGGCAGCGCGCATTGCAAGCGCAAGCGGCACAGCAGCAGGCTGCGATCCGGCAGCTTGAGGGTGGTCTCGAGTCCACGCGCGCCGCGCTGACTGCGGCGGACGCCCGGCGCAGTCAGGCGGAAACCGCGCAACGCGCAGCGGTAGACGCGCTCAATGTTCAACAGGGCGCGGTGTACCAATCCGAAGCCGCACTGGCGCGTGAGGAACAGGCGCTGGCCCATGCGCGCGAATTACAGACGCTGCACGGCCGCGAGTTACAGCAGATCGATGCACAGCTGGCCGAAGCCGCCGAGCGCAGCAGGCGCGAGACGCAACGCCGCGACGAGGTGCTGCATGAGCTGCAGGAGGCGCAGAGTCAGGCCGAATCTAGCGCTGTGCGGGAACAGACACTAAGCGAGGAAGCGCAACAGACGGAAGAACGGTTCGCCTTCGAACAGGCACAGTGGGAGGACTTCAACCAGCGCGCACAGGCACCGATGCTCGAAGCCGAGGGCGAGCGTGCGCGGTTGCAGGGACTCGATCGCGCGGCGCAGCAGATTGAGAAACGCCAGCATCACCTGCAGCAGGAGCGCGGAGCACTGGATGCGGCGCCGCTACAGGTTTCGCTGTTCGACGCTGATGCCGAGCTGCAAACCCTCGAAAACGAGATCGCCAACGCTCGGACTGCGCTGCAGTTGATCGACGAGGAATTACAGGGGTTGCGCGAACGGCGCGCCGCCAGTGAATCTACGCTGCACGATGCCCGCCAGAGTCAGCAGGATGCCCGTGGCCGGGCGGCATCGCTAGAGACCCTGCAACAGGCGGCGCTGCGTCAAGACGACGCCGAGCTCGGCGAGTGGCTGCAGCGCCGCGACTGGTCGGCACGGCCGCAGTTGGCGACCGCAATCCGCGTCGCGCCAGGTTGGGAAGCGGCCATCGAGCATGTGCTCGCCGGTCTGCTGCAGGCGCCGTTGCTGGCGCAGTGGTCGCTGCTCGACGCCCCCGAGCAGGGCCCGGTCAGCGGCGCCGTGCTGGCGGCCGAAGATAACGTGCTCGATCCGGCCCACCCCGGCACCCTGGCCGATGTCGTCGAAGGCCCGGCGGTAGTGCGCGAATGGTTGGGCGGCATCCAGCGCGTCGCCGATACGCGCGAGGCGGCCTCACGACTGGCCGGGTTGGCCCAGGGCGAGTCGGTCATCACCGCCGATGGCGTCTGGCGTGGGCGCGGCTGGGTACGGTACCCACGTTCGGATGCCGATCATTCCGGCGTGATCGCCCGCGGTCAACTGTTGCGCGAACTGCAGACGCGGACACAGACGCAGGAACAGTGGGTGCGCGAACAGGAACAGATCCTGGAGCGACTGGGCGAGCGCAGCCAGACACTGGAAAGTGAGCGCCACAATGTAGCGTCCCGTTTCGATCAGGCGCGCGTGCAGCATGGCCGGCGACTGGCCGACCGGCAGGCTCAGGCGGTGCGGTTGGAGCAGGTCCAGACTCGTATCCAGAGCCTCGGTCAGGATCTCGGCACGCTGGCCGAACAGCGTCAAACCAGTGCTGCCGAACTGTCTGCCACGCGCGAGCGATTGACTGAGCTGGAACGGATTGCCGAGGCGCTGCGCGCCGAACGCAATGCGTTGCAGCAGTCGTTGACCCAGGCGCGTGAACGCGATCAACAGGCACGCTCTAGCCTGCAGGCGGCGGTACAGGCACACAGTCAGGCGCAGGTGCGACTGGCGGCGCAGGGCAGCGCGCTGGCGGCGGTCGACCAGAGTTTGAAGGATGTCGTCGAACAGATCGAGCGTCTGCAGCAACGGCGCGAAAAAGGCGTCGCGGGCAGTGCCGAGCTGGAGCAACCGATCATCGATCACATGGCATGCGTCGAGCAGGCGCGGGCGCAGTTGGCTGAAGGTCGGGATGCTCTACGTCGCACCCGTGAAAAACTGACGGCGACCGAAAACATCACCGAGCAGACCCAGCGCGCACTGCGTGCAGCCGAGTCCGAGCGCGATGCGTCGTTGGAACGCCTGCAGCAGGCGCGGCTGGAGTTCGAAAACCAGCGGGCTAAACGCGAGGCGCTGGATGCGCAACTGGCGGAGATCGGCGAGGATATCGCCGTCCTGAGCGAGGCCTTGGATACCGCGGCGGTTGTGGAAGACTGGGAACAGAAGCAGGCGCAGACCGCGCGGCGGATCGAGCGCCTCGGCGCAATCAACCTGGCCGCCATTCCCGAGTTGGAAGAGGCGCGCGCGCGTGCCGATTATCTCACCGCGCAACACCAGGATCTGGAGCAGGCACTGGTGACGCTGGAAGACGCCATGCGTAAGCTCGACCGCGAGACCCAGGAGCGATTCCGCGACACTTTCGAGCGGGTCGATGCGATGTTCCGCGTGCGTTGCCCCCGGTTGTTCGGCGGCGGCGAGGCAAGCCTGGAAATGGTCGGCGACAATTGGCTGTCGTCGGGCGTGCGGGTGATGGCGCGCCCGCCGGGCAAACGTAACGCCACCATCCAGTTGCTGTCCGGCGGCGAGAAGGCGCTGGTGGCGCTGGCGCTGTTGTTCGCACTGTTCGAACTCAACCCCGCGCCGTTCTGTCTGCTCGACGAGGTCGAGGCGCCGCTGGACGATGCTAACGTCGGCCGCTTCAGCGATCTGGTGCGCGAAATGTCGCAGCGCGTGCAATTCATTATCATTACGCACAACAAGATTACGATGGAACTGGCCGAGCATCTGCACGGCGTCACCATGCAGGAACCGGGTGTGTCCCGGCTGGTGAGTGTGGACGTGCAGGAAGCGGCCAGCCTAGTCGAATCGCCTGCCGAGGAGACCGCGGAGGTCTGACGTTTATGAGCGCATTGCAATGGGCGCTGCTGATTTTTGCGGTGATCGCCGTGATCGCGATTTATTGGTATTCGCGGCGTGATCGTCACGCCATGGAGCGCTGGCAGTCTGATGACGCTGGTGAGTCGCCGCTGCCGCCGCGCGATCAACAACTGGATATTTTCGCCAGCGGTCAGTTCGACGAATTCGGCGTCGGCAAACCGCGCCGTGTCGCGCCGCGCATCGAGCCGATGGAGGGCGAAGCCCCCAGTGCACTCGGCCCAAGTGCCGCTACTCCCGCATCGAGACGGAAACGTTCCGGAGCAGCATCCGAACCTGCGTCCGCACCAGCCGCCGCCGCACCGATGGCGCCGCCCGCGCGAGCGCAGGTCGAGGAAAAGATCGTCGTCCTCCTGATCGCCAAACGCGAGGGTGGGCAGATTCCCGGTGCGCAGCTGCACGCTGCCCTGCAAACCCAGGGGCTTGAATACGGAGACCGCCGGATATATCACCGCATGCTTCTGGATACGCCGGTATTCAGCGTCGCCAGCCTGGTCAAACCCGGCGATCTCGATCCGTCGCAGGCCGCCGATTTTGCGACTCCGGGGCTGACCGTGTTCATGGTTATGCCCGGTCCGCAGCAGCCCTTGGTGGCGATCCGCGACATGCTGGTCACCGCTGGCCGGCTCGCTGACAAGCTCAACGCACAGGTCTACGACGCCAAACGCAAACCACTGACACCCGACGCAGGACGCGAGCTGCAACTGGAAGTGGAGTCCTGGGCGCGCCGCAACCATATCGGTTGACGCGACCGCTGCGGCATGAATCTCACGCAGACCCCGGCCCGGACGGAGGCGCGCGCGGCGAGCTTGCGCCGCCAACTGCAGGAGCATAGCTATCGCTACTACGTACTGACTGCGCCTACTATCGATGACGCTGAGTACGACCGCTTGTTCCGCGAACTGCAGGTATTGGAACAGGCGCATCCCGAACTGCGCACGATCGATTCGCCGACCCAGCGCGTCGGCGCTGCGCCGCTCAAGGAGTTTGCCGCGGTTGAGCACCGGTTGCCGATGCAATCGCTCAACAATGCGTTTGACGAAGGTGAATTGCGCGAGTTCGACCGCCGCGTGCGCGAACGCCTGGGCCGCGACCGCATCGAATACGTGGCCGAACCCAAGCTCGACGGGCTCGCCATCGCTCTGATCTACGAGCACGGCGTATTGATGCGTGGTGCCACGCGCGGCGACGGTCACAGCGGTGAAGACGTCACCGAAAATCTGCGCACCGTCGGATCGATCCCGCTGCGTCTGCAGCATGATCCGCCACCACTGATCGAAGTCCGCGGCGAAGTCTACATGCCGCGCGCCGGTTTCGAGCGCATGAACCGGGCGCTGGCCGATGCCGGCCAGAAAACCTTCGTCAATCCACGCAATGCGGCGGCCGGCTCGCTGCGCCAGCTTGATCCGTCTATTACTGCTTCGCGACCGCTAGCCTTCTATGCCTATGCGCACGGAGCCCACGACGGCTGGTCGCTGCCGGCGACGCATGCGGAAATACTGGAACAATTTCGTCGCTGGGGCCTGCCGGTATCGACGCTGATCGAAACCGCCGCCGGCATCGACGCTTGTCTCGACTACTACGCGCGGATGCAGGCGCGTCGCGCCGATCTGGATTTCGGCATCGATGGCGTGGTCTACAAACTCAATGATCTCGCCGGCCGCGAGGAGATGGGCAGTGTCGCGCGTGCACCACGCTGGGCCGTCGCCCACAAGTTTCCGGCAGAAGAGGCGATCACCGTGCTGGAGAACGTCGAGTTCCAGGTCGGCCGCACCGGCGCGCTGACGCCGGTGGCGAGGCTCAAACCTGTGTTCGTCGGCGGTGCTACCGTCAGCAACGCCACCTTGCACAACATCGATGAAATCGAGCGCAAGGATATCCGGGTCGGCGACACCGTGGTGGTGCGCCGCGCTGGCGACGTCATTCCCGAAGTGAAGTCTGTAGTGCTCGATCAACGGCCCGCCGGTGCGCGCGAGATCAAGCTGCCGCAGGTGTGTCCGGTTTGCGGAGCGGCGGTCGAGCGCCCCGAAGGCGAGGCGGTCGCCCGCTGCAGCGCCGGCCTGACCTGCCGTGCGCAACTCCACGGCGCGTTGCTGCATTTTGTCTCGCGCAAGGCGATGGACATCGACGGGCTGGGTAAAAAACTGCTGACGCAGCTCATCGAGACCGGGCAACTGCGCAGTCCCGCGGATATCTATCGGCTGGATGCGCAGACGCTGGCGGCACTGGAGCGCATGGGCGAGAAATCCGCGGACAACCTAGTGGCCGCCATCGAGCGCAGCAAGGCAACCACGCTGGAGCGATTTCTCTACGCGCTGGGCATCCGTGATGTCGGCGAAACCACGGCGCTGGCGCTGGCTCGGCATTTCGGCACCCTGGAAGCGCTGATCGGTGCGGCCCGGATTGATGCGCCGACAATGCATGCCGAGAAAGACAAGGAGCGCTGCCCTCGATTGCGCAGCGTCACCGATATCGGGCCGACCGTGGCTGCGCACCTCGCCAGTTTTCTGACTGAATCGCGCAATCTCGACGTGATCAACGCGCTGCGCAAGGCCGGCGTCCACTGGCCGCAGGCACAAGCGGCGGCACACGGCGCACTGACTGGCATGACCTTTGTCATCACAGGCATTCTGCCCGACATGAGTCGGGATGAAGCTGCGGCGCTGATTGCTGCGCAGGGTGGCAAACTCAGCAGCAGCGTTTCCGCCAAAACCGATTACCTGCTGGCCGGCAGCGCGGCGGGTAGCAAGTTGGCCAGGGCGGAAAAGTGCGGCGTGACCGTGATCGATCTGGAGGGATTGCACCGTCTCATGTCATTAACCGGCTGAGCGCCGATCTGAATGTCCATACCGTCTGCGGCGCTCTGGGTGCTGGCGGTGCATGGACTTATCATCGCGTTCAACATCACCGGCCTGCTGCTGATCCCGCTGGGCGCCTGGCGTCGATGGGCCTGGGTTCACGGATTTTATTGGCGCCTGCTGCATCTGTTGAGCCTGACCGCGGTGGCGGTGCAGGCACTTGCCGGCCGCGCCTGCTTTCTGACCCTCTGGCAAGTGCAGCTCAGCGACAGAGCAGGCGCGCAGCCGATGATCGCCAGCTGGATCAATCACCTGATCTACTGGCAGTTGCGGCTGTGGGTGTTTGCCGTGGCCTATGCGCTGGTCTGGCTGTATGTACTGGTGCTGTGGTGGCGGGTGCCGCCTCGTTTGCCGTGGCGCTGCTAGCGCTGACGCAACATCAATCCGTCGCGGGTCGTAGCGACAACAAATGCCCCAGATTTCTCCGAGGCGTTTTCAGATTCAGAACGGCTAAATCCAGAGTTGCCCATTCTTCCGCTACAAATTGCTCCGACCGGCTGGCTGCCGAACGTTCACTTCGTGCCAGGAGCGGCCTGTCAGGATTCTACGTAGACCGGCTGCTGCCGACCCGTCGCAGCCAGTCGTGACAGTCCGCTTTCGGGAGACAGGTCACCACCGGCTCTCGCATGAGCCACGACCTCTACAGCCTGTCATGTAGCGGCAAGCCACTGGGGGGCGACCCCCGGCGCTCGATCTGCAGGCGCCCACGGCCCCTCCCCATGCCGCCAGCTTGCGCTGCAGTGGGCGTGCACCGCAGACTGCACGCGCGGGAGCCGGCAGGCCGCCAGCGTGAACTCAGGGGTAACTGGTGACCAAGCCAACCAGGGGTCGCCTCAGAAAACGGATCACAAAGTACGCTAACCCTGGGCCAGCGGCCGAAGCGGCCTGAGCTTCCCGGCACCGCTTCCTGCACAGCTCGAACGCAGAGGGCAAGCGCATCAAGGGGTCGCATTGTTTTGTAGTCGCACTGTGACTACAATATGAACTTAGAAACCGATTTAATTGAGACCACCATGAGCACCGCCGACACCTATGTACGCGCTCGCATTGACACCGACACCAAGGAGCGCGCTGCTGACGCACTCGAAGCAATGGGGTTGTCCATCTCGGACGCCATTCGTTTGCTGATGCTGCGCGTAGCCGATGAGCGCCGTTTGCCCTTCGATGTGAAAGTGCCCAACGTCACCACGCGCAAGGCCATTGCCGAGCTTGAGGCCGGGAAGGGTAAGCGGTTCGCCAGCGTCGATGACTTGATGACAGACCTGCATGCGGACGATTGACCGCGCATCAGCCTTCAAACGCGATTACAAGCGCGAAGCCAAACGGCAGCACCGGACTACGCTCGATGTCGCCTTGAAGCCTGTGTTGATGGCATTGGCGACTGATCAGCCGCTTGATGCCAAGTGCCGCGACCATGATCTGAGCGGTGATTGGGCAGGCTACCGGGAATGCCACGTCAAGCCTGATTTGCTGTTGATCTACCGCAAGTCTGATGCTGACACGCTCAGACTTGCGCGGCTTGGCTCGCACAGTGAGCTTTTCGGTTGAGTCTGTCCGGTTGGAGCACACCTCAAACGGACGTCAGGCCAACGCCTGCATGGCGTCAGATTGGGCCGTTTTCGGCCTTGTCTGACGTTCTTCGTCCGACGCCTCAGACTCCAACCTGACACGCCAGCCGCTAGCGGGCTTTATTTTCCGAATTCTGAGGCGACCCCAACCAGAACAACCTGTGTGTGACATCTGGCTCTAGAAATACAGTGCCGCGATGGTTGCTAGACTTTCCCCGAACACGAGTGCGGCGCCTTCATTACGTATGGCTTCTGATGCATGGGTTGATCGCATTTGTCCCACAAACGCGTCATTGTGACGCCATGGGCAAGCGACCAGACAGACACATTGCTTCATCGTCTGGCCTCATCAGGTTGATTGGGCTCACTATCGGGGTCGTCACCTACTTACATTCCTATGCCCAGCTTTTCTTCCGCTTTCAGTGATTTTCAGGGCCTGCCCCGAGCTGGGCCCCCACCGGCCGTTTCTGGCGTATTGCTCAAAGCAAGCGGTCTGAGCTTCCGGGTTGAATCGCGCATCCTTTGGCAGGGATTCGAACTGACACTCCGCGCCGGTGAGCGCCTCGGCGTAACCGGACCATCCGGCAGTGGCAAGACCCTGCTTCTGCGCACATTGGCGGGGCTGGAACCGCTGCAGTCCGGTGAGCTCGTGTTCGATGACCGTGCGCTATCTCACTGGTCAATGCCGGCCTATCGCGCACGCGTGGTGTATGTGCCACAGCGCCCGGCTTGGCGCGAAGGCACCGTGGAAGCTGCGCTGCGCGCGCCGTTCGCTTTTCACGCGCGGCGCAAGCGCGGATTCCCGGATGGACAGGTGCGTGAGCTGTTGCGTGGGACGGGACGTGACGAGAACTTTCTCTACCAGCGCACTGAACGATTGTCCGGAGGCGAGGCACAAATCGTCGCCGTGGTGCGCGCGCTGCTGGTGGCGCCCAGCGTGTTGTTGCTTGATGAACCCACCGCGTCGCTCGACAGTGCGACCGTCCGCGCAATCGAGGATCTGATCGTGCACTGGGTCAGCGCGTCACCTGATCGTGCGTACATCTGGACAAGCCACGACCGTCCACAGCTAGAACGGATCGCCGACCGCCTGCTTACGCTCGAGCCCGCGTCGTGAATACCGATTACCTGAGTCTCAGCAACGCACAGTTGGCGCTGGCCGCCACACTGATACTGATCAACGTGGGGATCTCGGTTTGGCTTCGCCTGGGACTGGCGCAATCCCTGCTGGTGGCCAGCGCACGCATGGTGGTTCAGCTGATCCTGGTCGGATTCATTCTACAATCGGTGTTCGAGCTGGAGACTCCCCTGCCGGTAATCGGCATCGGTCTGGTGATGTCGGCATTGGCCGGCATCGCTGCGGTGCGCCGCACAGGGCGGCGCTTCGTTGGCGTCTATCGAGACAGCATGATCACCATCCTGGGCTCGGCGTTCGTAGTTACGGGTGCTGGCGTACTAGGCATCGTCGATGTCTCACCTTGGTATGCGCCGCAGTACACCATCCCGCTGCTGGGCATGGTACTGGGGAATATTCTGACTGGCGTATCGTTGGCGCTGGACCGTTTCATGGAAGGCATCGCGCGGGAGACCGACATCATCGAGAATGACCTCGCGCTCGGCGCCACGCGCTGGGAAGCAGCTCACCCGCTGATCCGTACCAGCCTGCGCACCGGCATGATTCCGACCATCAACGCCATGATGGTGATGGGCGTGGTCAGTCTGCCGGGTATGATGACCGGCCAGCTTCTGGCAGGCGTGGCGCCAGCTGACGCAGTACGCTACCAGATCGTGATCATGTTTATGATCGCAGCCGCCACCGCACTGGGTACGCTTGGCGTGATTCTGCTGGCATTTCGCCGGCTGTTCAATGATCGACATCAATTGTGTGCCGGCCTTCTGCACACCAGCGAGCGGGGGGCGACGAAATGGTAGGGCTTCGCCTGAAAGATCAGCATATCGTGAGGATGCGGTGCGGCGATTATTTGTCATCGCGCTGTGCGCACTGCTGGCCGGCACGTCACCTTGCGCCGCAGGGCCGCCGTTCCTAACCGACGATCCCACGCCGGTGGATTTTGGCCACAACGAGTTCTATGTATTCGGAACGCTCGATCACGCTGCCGGAACCAACGCGATTGCGGGCCCCGCCATTGAATACAACCGTGGCATCTTGCCGAACACGCAGTTCCATATCGTCGTGCTGTTGGCGTGGAACGTGCCGGCACATGGCAACGTCGCGTCCGGCATCGGGGACGTCGAGTTGGGCATACAAGTACCGCTTCGTGGACGCAACCGACGATAGTCTGCAATTTGGCATGTTCCCGATGGCGGAAATCGCTACCGGCAGCGCGCGACACGGCCTCGGCAACGGCCGCAATCGACCCATCGCTGTCAGTGGTAACTGTCTGCTTTTGGAGCGGCCAGCGCCTTAGCTTACGATACGGCACCGAAGGGTGATTGCGCTAGATACGCAAGCCAGGAGATTCGTTATGCGTTTGCAACTGTTGCAACGGTTGTGTGTTCGCCATACGAGCCGAACACAGTGCCCGAATGATTTGCGCCGCCCGCGAGTGTCCAACCGATGGCCTCGGGTGCTCGTGTCCTGCGTGCTAGTCGCGCTGACGTTCGTTGCGACAGGAGGCGCCGCTGCACAGGATTTGTCGCAGAGTGCGATGATCGGCGAACGAACTCGCCAGTGGTTGGTGCACCTGCCATCCGGCTATCACGCGGGCAAGTCCGTTCCGCTGGTCGTGGCCTTTCACGGACATGGTAGCTCCGCCGCAAACATGGCGCGCCTGACCAAGCTCGACGCAGTCGCCGACAAGCTGGGTTTTATCGTGGTGTACGCCCAAGGCGTGGATCGTTCATGGGCGGCCGGTGTGGATTCGCCGGCGGATCAGGCAGGCGTGGACGACGTGGCGTTCGTCAGTGCGCTGCTGGATCATCTGGAACGGGAGTACTCAATCAACTCCGCGCGTGTCGTATTCACGGGATTCTCGAACGGTGCGCACATCGTGCAGTGGCTCGGCTGCCGGATGGCGGAGCGACTCCATGCGATCGTGCCGGTTAGCGGGACGCTTGCACCGTCGTTTCAGCCGGAGTGTCATCCATCGCGACCGCTGACGGTCGTGGCTTTCCACGGCACGGCTGATCCGATCGATCCCTACGCAGGCGGCCACATCCATATTCCCGATGGCGGTGCCGTGATGCCCGTTGTCGCGACGATGGCGGACTGGGCAAAACGGGACGGCTGTGCGGAGAAGCCGCAAACGAGTGAGGGCACTACAGTCGGTGAGATTCGCTTGAATCGGATTGACTGGGTCGACTGTCGTGATGACGTCCACGTGACACTTTATCGAATCGAAGGTGGCGGACACACTTGGCCTGGCGGCTCTCAGCACCTCCCACAATTCCTGATCGGCAAGACCACGCACGTCATTACTGCCAGCGACGTGATCGGCGCAATTGCCACCGACCACTGGCATTGACTTGCCTTGGCCGATCAGTGACCGTTGATCGTTGAATGGTCGCTGTCCGGCACGAAGGCGACGTTCGCGGCAGTCCGCTTTCGAGGTGGCACGCCACTCGGCACATTGACAGGTGAGGCATACCAACACGCGCGCAAAGCGACCACGAGCGGCGCACGACCCAGACGGCCCGTGACCCTGCACCGATCGCACGTCATCCCAGATGAAACACCACCAGAAGTACCACGAACAGCCCGTAGAACGCTGCCATGGAAGCCAGCAGTGCGCGCGAAATGACGCCTCGCCGGAAGGCAAGGAACATAATCACAATGGCGATGAAAGTAATGCCAGCACTTAGGATCAGGGACTTGTCGAAGATCCATGGCGTAAAGAACAAGCCAAAGGCAGTGGGCACCGTGGCCTGAATCATCATGGAACCGCTGATGTTGGCCAGCGCCAGCCGGTATTTGCCCTGGCGTACCCAGATGACGGCATTCAATGTCTCGGGCAGCTCGGTGGCGATCGGGCTGAGCAACAATGCAAGCAACTGGGGTTTGATTCCCAGCATGGGGCCGAGCGCATCAAGCTGCCCGACGAAAAAGTGGGAAGCGGCAAAAATCACCACCAGCGCCACGAGCGTCTGCGTCACGGCCGCCCACGTCGCCGGGGTCAACTGCTCCGGTGTCAATTTGAGTGGTTCGAGCTCGCCTTCATCTTCATCCTGTTCGCCCCGCATCTCCTTCCAGAAATATGCGCCGTAGGTAACCAGAAACAAAACGCCGAGCCAAGGCTTGTAGGCGAACATCACCAAGCCCAAGGCAATTTTCACTGCAAAGATGACCAGGAACCATCCTTGATCGCGGCTGAGACGCACGAAATCGTGACGCACGCGGTCGGTGCGAGGTAGGTGTCTGCGGCACATCAGAAGCGTTACACCGACCACGGCGTAGGCGATGGTCGCCAACACCAGTGGCCCACCGAGTGCTGCTCCAACGCCGATCGATTTCTGCGCGGCAGAGGCACCAAAAGCCACCGCAATAAAGGTGATGGCGCTTTCAGGAAGGGCGGTGCCAAAGGCTGCCAGGATGGAGCCGGTCGCTTGCGGGCCAACCGCAAGTTTGCGGCCTACCCATTCCACCCCATTGACGAAATATTCGCAGGCCAGATAGATCACCACAGCGGATCCGAGAAGGAGCGCTATGGCCAGGAGCATGGGCGACATATGGAACCTTGGGGGCC
>CAJDTS010000004.1_pt1 | contig 33435 bp, 34 predicted proteins | sample 7389861 | NCBI WGS metagenome assembly CAJDTS01 (sample SAMEA7055659, study PRJEB34461) | soil metagenome | biome: terrestrial ecosystem; feature: Peninsula; material: soil | place: Antarctica | collected 2016 | reverse complement strand
CGGCTCGGTACAGCCCGTTGATTGGCTTTTGTGCGCCTTGCAGGAGCGCTATGCTGCGGCGGGTTAACGCTGGAAGTGGTTGTTTCTGGACGGACACTAGTTAATGACAATGTCCGCGCAAATATTAATGGCGTCATCTTGGAGTTTCCGCACGTCGCCTGCGACGGCCAGCCGGTTTGTCCGCCGGCAACAGACTGGTGAGGCGCTGATACAGCTCGAACAGAAAAGCCACGCGCTCGGCGGCGGAAGCGTAGCTGCGCTTGCCGTCGCTGGGACGTAGGCGGCGTCCACTGCGGGGTTCAGCGTCTGATGGGCCTAGCAGTGTCGGCGCATGGTTAGCGGATCGTGGAGGTCGGCCCGTGAAGCCCCTTCACCGTACCTTCCATCAAGGGAGAAGACGACAGAAAAATATGGACTTTCCCGCGAGGGGAGGAGGAACCTGTTATCGGCCGGATGGCGGACCAATCCAGCTTTCAGCCGTAACCGGAAGCCACCGGCTTTAACTGGTAGAGCATTCACAGACCTGCACGGTTCAATGCGCCCAGCACTCACTTGCCGTCCCGGTTCCACCGTTGATGTCACGCGCGCCGGTTTGATCCAGCGTCAGTGTGGCGCATTTGGTGTCGCGCGCCAGTTGTGTATTAATCGGCGTGGCTTGAAGTTTGTAGGTGGATTGCGTGGGTTCGCCCGTCGTGAAGCTGTAGCTGTAGTTCTGTCCGGTGTTCTGACTTGAGGCGCAATCCAGACCCAAGGTTTGCAGGGCCGTGTTATTCATGGCGTTGCCGCTGTTGTCTTGATCGTAACGCAGGTTAGTGGTGTAGAAGCGCTCCATGTAATTGGCGTAGTTCGACAGACAGGCCTCGGCTGCCGTGCGGTTGGATCGCGTGATGTAGCTGATGTAGGACGGATAGGCGATCGAAGCGAGGATGCCGGTGATGAGTATCACGATCACCAACTCGATCAAGGTGAATCCGTCGGCAGGTTTGCACCTGGCTGCGGCTCCAGGCCATGGTCCACGGGACGACGCATGGCTACGTATCAGCGGCATTTGGGTCGCCGTCACTTGATTTCTCTCCAGGACACTCGCGCAGGACTGGCGCTGGTCGTGGGATTGATCTTCTCTACCGCTGGTGTGCCGTTGATCGTCTGAGTGACGAGATAGGTATCGCTGCCGTACTGAACGGTTGTCAAACTGCCGACTCCGTTGACCTGTATGCCGGCCACGGTCGAACCGTCACTGGTCGGATCTACACTGCCGTTTTCGTTGGGGAAGAAGCTGGTGGGCAATCCGCCACCAGAGGCGAGGTTGAAGGCCATGGTGTAGCCGGTCTGCAGGCCCGGGTTGCACTGTGCCGCGGAGATCGTTGGCGGGATTGCAGTATTCACGACTGCAGCATTGCCGATGATTACCGGATTGTAGATGATCTGTTCCTGCGTGCCCGGCAGGTCGAAATGAAATCCGAACTGGGTATTGCCGGCCGCACAGGTGGAGCTGCCCTTCCAGCAGACAACCTTGGTGGAACTGACGGTGCGGTAGCTCAGGACCTGGCCGACGGAAACACTGGCCGCGGTTGTGGTGTCTACGACCTGCGGCAGCAGAGCGCTGCGAGTGAACGATTGCTTTCCGGGTAAATCAGCATACTGGGTGACGGCTGACATCCCATCGAATGTAGTCATGTCCCAATCCCAGATGCCATAGAAGGTTTGCGTTCCGCTCGCGTATTGATTCGGCGCAGAGTTGGTCTTGGGGATTTGCTGGCCAGTGCCGAAGTAAAGCACCACTCGGTAAACAGTGCCGGTTTTTACGGCGGAGACGGCTATGGCTGTGGTGATCGGTTGGATGGTTCCGCCGGAGTCCTTGGCGACGAACAAGGGGGTAGGCCCGCCGTTGCCGAATTCCGACACCGACCATTGTGTCGAGTCATTGCTGGTGAGGTCGAAACGCCAGACATTGCCCTGCAAATCCCCCGCATAGAGATAGTCTGCGATGTGATCGCCGTCGAGATCGGCGGTGGTGACGTAGGCGATCCCGTCGGGAGAACTGGTCGAACCGACCCCAGTGTCGAGAAACTTGTAGGTCACCGCCCCCGTAGTTGGATCGACTAGCCCGATATAGATTCCCGCGGATGTTCCGCTGTCCAGGCCATTGCCGAATATGACCGCCCAGTCACCGTTGTGTAGCCGCGCGATAACCGGAATACCCACGGTTTTGCCCAGATGTGAAAGTCCGGCGTTGGTCCAGTCGCCGATGACCAGGCTTGCCGCGTTGGATTCGCTGAACTGGGTCGGGTCGGTGATGTCCAGCGCGTAGATTTCTGCGCCGCCGTAGCCCAGACCGCCCACCAGCCAGGTATGCCAGGCGCCGCCGTAGAAGAGATCGCCGACACCCGGTGTGGCATCGACGAAATAGTCGTGGCCATAGGTTGGGCTGGTCAAGGCGTCGATATTCGAACCCGCTGCCAGCAAGCCGCCGGGTATGAAACCCAGGACTTCATTGCCGTCGTTGGTGCTGCTGTCGTAAGTGCCGGTTGTGCTGTAACTTCCGCTGCGAAACCCGTGCAGCAGCCCGTCGTTGCCGCCAATATAGACCACGTTTTGCCGTGTCGCCTTGCTGCTGACGTAGCTGCTGTAAGAAACGGTCTCTGGCGAACTGCCGCCGTACAACGCATCGCTGAACGTATCCGGATAAGCGCTGGCCACCGGCGCGCCGACGAACGTCGGGCTGGAATTGATGATGTCTCCCAACACCCCGGCTCGTGCGCGCAGAGTGCCCGGTGGGCTCTGTAGTTGCTCGTCGCTGCGGGTGCCGCGCAGCCAGGCCAGACGGTTGGCTCCATCGCTATCCGTGGAGTTCAAAGTCGCTTGCTGGCTGGCGTTGAGCGAACCCCACTTGAATGGAATGCCGCTGCTGCCATTCCAGGTCAATAACTGTCGTGCAATAGGACTTTCCGCGGTGATGGTGTTGATCGGATTGCCGCTGGCATCGGTCCCCATGGCCGGACAACCGCCACCGGTCAGCACGCAGTTGGCATCCCAGTTGGCAACGGTCGATGCCTCAACGGCGCCATTATTCACAACCAGTGAATTGGACACCAGATTGCCGAACCAGTTATCCGAACTGAAGTAGGCCAGATAGATCTGCGTTTCGGTCCTCAACTGTCCGGATTGGACCGAGTTGGCGCCCGCGCTGCTGTTGGATTGGGTTGGGGATGCCTGAAAGCAGCTGATCTCGTGAATGTTGTTGCTGCCGCCGGTGCCGGCTGAAAAGCCAAAGCGGAACGAAGAGGGTAGTGGGCCGTTGGCGTCGGTGATCTTGCGGTTGGTCAGCACCGGTTGAAACGCGCCATTGTTGTAGCTGTAGAAAAAATTCAGTAATCCGGTGGATGAGATCGTCAGCTTGTAGGTGATGGGGAAAGCCTGATCGCGTGTCGAGGCGCTTTCGTCCGCGATAGGCTGATTGTTCGGCAAGATCGCATATCCCTCGTCAATCGCATTGTAATTGTAAGGGATGGGGCTATAAGTGTATGTGGTCAGGATGTTCCCGTTCCCGTTCCCGTTCCCGTTCCCGTTTTCCCGTTCCCGTTCCCGTTCCCGTTCCCGTTCCCGTTCCCGTTCCCGTTCCCGTTCCCGTTCCCGTTCCCGTTCCCGTTCCCAATCCCAATCCCAGTAGTCTCCGACCCGGAGACATATCGCCCCGAAACGCAGGCCGCCTGAACCAGAGAGGCGTCGCTAGACTGGTCGCTGTAATAGCTCGGGTTCTTCGAATTCAGCCAAGCCCAGTTGGTATTGCCCGCGCCGCGCAGGCCGATTCGTTCGGGTTGGTACTCTGGACCGCCGCCGCTGTAAGAGTTGCTGCCATATTTTGTGCCGCCTGTATATAACAACGAGTTACTGTTGAGGATGCCACTACTGGTGTTGTCGTCGGAGTTGAGGAAATTGCCAAATTCGTCGATACCCAACCCCAAATAGGCGTTGGCCAGTCCATCGTATTTGGAGTTTATGTTGGAGCAGCTGTAACCGAGGCTGCCGCCGAGCGCGCCGGCCGTGGCGGGCAAATCTGCCGTCCCGTTCGTCAGGAAGAAACTGATGCCGTCGGCGCCGTTTCTTGCCGTGCCGCCACTGTCGCCGCCGTAGGTATAGGTGTTAAAGGTGACCTGCAGTCCCTGGTTGGTCGGAAACGTGAAGTTTGAGACGATGGCGCCGGTCTGGTTGTTCTGGGCAGGCGTTAATCGCAATGCGCCACTGCCGGCGGAGTCGGTTGGTGCACTGGTGCCGACGGTACTGCATGACTTGATGGTGCCGCTGTCGTTGCCGGCCGTTAGGCAGGCGTCGTCCAGTGGCACCCAATCCAGGGCGTTGGACTTGCCGCTGAAGTTGTCGGTGTATGTCGTGGCGGAAGCCGGGATCGAAAAAATCAGCGCTTGCAGGATCAGGATCAGGCATGGCCATCCGTTCAGCAGGATGCCGGTTCGCATGTTGTTTGATTTCATCTGTCGAGAACTCCCGGGTCAACCCCGGAATGTGGTCTGCAGCATCACCGAGGCCCTGTCGCCGGCGTTGGCGGGGTTACCGCTCCGCGCCGTGATGCGGAAAAAATTGGCCGTTTGCGGTGGGCTGGAACTGTTATAGCCGAAACTGTTGGAAAGTTGCCGCGTATCTGGATCTGGAATCGGGAACTTCCCCAGATATTCGATGACGTACTGCGGCTGATTGCTGCCGAGGATTGCCCCGGCATCAAACGCGCTGGTGCCGACGGATTGAATGTTGGTTGTCAGTTTGTTGTCGTTGAAAGGATTGTCGAGACAGGCGCTGCCGACTGTCGAACAATCGTAGATGGGTGTGGTTGTGGGTGTGGCCGAGGCGGTAATGACGGTCTCGGCGACGCGCAGGGCGGCCTCTGCGCTTTGAAAAGCCAACTCGCGGTCATAGAAATTGGCGGTGAGTTTCTGCTGCACGGTGGTGGTGCCGACCGCGGCCAGACCGATCAACGTGACCACCACCAGCAGAATCAGTGAGACCACCAGGGCGATCCCCGATTGGGACTGGTGCGCGTGCGGCGTTGGTGAGCCGAAGCGGTGGGATCGAAGCGGGGCGATATTGCTCATTTCACGGGACCCGGTTGCGTACGGCGATGGTGGTGGCGATCTGTCGCGTGATCGGTTTTGCGTCCGTGCCAGCGCGCTGGCTGGTGCTCTGCAGTGTAAGGACTACGTGCACCGCGTCTACCTGGCCCCATTCGGCTGTGGTGATTGAGCCGGCGTTGACGAAGTCTTTGGCGTTGGCGACATGATAAGTCAAGGTCATGGCGGGCATGGTGCCCACCGTGGTTACGTTGCGCACCATTTCCTGCGAGGTTGGTGTCGGTACGCCGCCGGAGTTGATCACTGTCCGCCGGTAAAGCGAGGTCCCTTTCTGCGCATTGGTACCGATGTACCAGTCGGCGGCTGCCAGTTCGGAAATAGTGGAATTGACGCAAAATTGATTAGGAGCGGTACTGCTGAGATTGCAATTGGTCGGTGGAGCCAAGTTGTTCAAGTAATTTCCCGGTGTTGTGGTCGCGCCAGTGTCGTGAATCAGGCTTTTGCTGGCGTTGTCATATTGGGTGACCTGGGTGATGGCAGCGTGGTCCGGCTCGCAGACGATGACGATATCGCCGTCTTTCAGTGTGGTGGAGGCTGCATTGAGAGTTATGGTTGCGCTGGCTTCGTCGTCCGATGCCACGCTGCCGACAAGCGTGTCGGCACCGATCAGTTCGATTGAATTGGTGCCGGCAACCGGTTTGTCGGTTGTCAATCCGGTCAGCGCCGGATCGGTGGAGGCATCGTCATAACCGTGCATGGCGTTGTCGAAGTTGGCATACCACTCCGTTCCACCGTTGTCGGGGCCGTTGCTGAGCACGTTGGCCACGCCGCCCGTGCTGCCGCAGCCGGTGAGGCCGGCCTGACGGATATCGTGCGCCAGCAGCTCGAAGGCGATGCGCGAGCCGTCCTGCACATTGCTCAATGCGGTGTTGGTGATGAAGGCCTGACGGTTGGAGAGGAATACTGCGATGGCGCTGCCGACAACTACCAGGCCCAGCACCAGTGCAATCATCAGCTCAATCAGGGTGAACCCTGTCTGTGCGGGCTTTGTATCCTGAGCGCGGGGGACAGGGACAAACCTGTTCACAGTACGACCTTCGTTATGACGGTTTGTGCGCTGCTGGTGTCGTTGTAATTGATAGTGATTGTGCAGTCGCCGATCACTGAACAATATATTTTTCCGACGGCCCCGATGGAAGTTGGATAGTTTTTACACCATTGCTGCAGTTGGTATTGTGCTAGCGTGGCGCTGGTGGTGGGGCAACTGCCTGTGGTAACGGTTTTGTTGTAACTGCCGGCCAGCGCGTTGACACGGTCGGCCCGCATGGCGTCGATGATCGAATAGCTGGCGATGGTCGCCTGGGAGCGCGACATCGAACTGTTGTTGTTGGCCAGTGCCCGCGTCTGCAGGGCGGCGATGCCAAGGATGCCGATGGACAACACCAGCACGGCGATGAGTATTTCAATCAGCCCGACTCCAGCCTCGACTCGCAAGCGAGTCCGGTGCTTTTTGCTGGCGTGAACTGAACTAATTCTGGCAGGATTTGGGTTCAAGGGCAGGGCACCCCCCATCGTTCTGGGTGATAGTACAACTACTCAAAACGCTGCCGGTGGTCATATAGATGCAGTGATGGTTGTTGCTGCTGATCCGGTTGGAATAGATATCCGCAACCAGTCCGGTGTAGGGTAGGGCCCCGCTGGGCGTTGTGGCCAATCCACTGCCGTTGTAAAGCAAGGCCTGCATTGCCGCACCGCTGTTGTTGCCATCGCCCATCTCCAGTTCGGACGGCACGCTGACGGCGGTCCGGATGGCAGGGCTGGCAGTGCCGCCTGCGGTGGTGGAGAAAACCGCACCAGCCAGGGTGCCGCAAGCCGTTCCCAGAGTTTTGCTGCCGTTGTTGGCAGCCAAATTGCTGCAGAACTGAACTGTGCGATTGAGCTTGATCGCTTCCACTCGTGCCGTGTTGATGGCGCTGACGTATGCGTTGGTAGTAACAGCCAGACTGTTGCTGGTTATGAGATGAGTGAAACTCGGGATTGCAATACCTAGGGTAATGCTGGCCACGACCAGGGTCACCAGCATTTCAATCAGTGTGAAGCCGTTTTTTCGGCATGGCGGTGTCGGTTTGTCTGAGTTTTCTTTGCGCATGTTGCTTTCACGTTGAGTGAAGATCGTGACCTGTTGTGAAGACACCGTAGTTATGAGCATTGATCGTGCCAATGACCGCCGAACGGTCGTAGTGGACAGGCAACTGGTTCCGATTCATGTCCCGCAGATGCGACGCATTATGCCTTGGGACTGCTTGAAGGCAATGGCGCCATCGGGGGAAAGCGAGCCCGCATCGCCGCCTGATACGTCAAGCCCCCATCCATGGATGCCGCCTCGATCCTGGCAGCCGCCTCTGGTGACAACTCTGTCAGGAACAGCCCAAAATTGCCAAAAAACTTGTCGGAGCCATCCCGTCCGCCAAGTCCACCGTGATCTGCCCGATTCGATCAAAGAGTTACAGACTATAGAGCCGACACGAAATAACAATGGATTTATGGAGACTGCAGGTGTCTCATGATCAGGACTTGTTAAAGGGATGATCATAGACACAACCGATGGCAGGACATTGAGCCGGGAAGCACTTCACGAGCGGCATCGACAGATCGTTCGAGCGTTCAAGCGCGGACGCAGCCAAGCGGGGATCAGCCGGGACTTGGGGGTGAGCCGTCCGGCGGTGCTGGCACTGATTGAGCGGGAGTGCGGTATCACACTGTCGATCCGGGCCGTCGGAAACTATCTATCCCGTTGGGGCTTCACGCCGCAAAAGCCGATCAAACGAGCCTACGAGCAAAGCGCGCCGGCGGTGAAGGCGTGGCTGGATCAGACCTACCCGAGCATTGCCCATCGCGCCAGGACCGAGGATGCGGAGATTCACTGGGGCGATGAAACCGCAGTGGTGAACACCGACGTGCGCGGTCGCGGCTATGCGCCCAAGGGCCGCACGCCGATAGCGATGGCCGTCGGCGGCACCCGTGAGAAGCTGTCGATGATCTCGACCGTGACCAACCAAGGCAAGACACGCTGGATGATGATCGACGGGGCGTTCAACGGCGAGAGACTGATCGAGTTCTTCCAGGCTCTGGTCAAGGATGCACCGAGAAAGGTGTTTCTGATCCTCGACAATCTGGGCGTGCATCACTGCAAGCCGGTGAAGGCGTGGCTGGCGGCACATGTCGACCAGATCGAAGTGTTTTATCTGCCCAGCTACAGCCCCGATCTCAATCCGGACGAGCGACTCAACGCCAGTCTCAAGCATGCGCTGGGGACACGGGTGGCGTTGCGCACCAAGGCCAAGCTCAGACATGCCACCGCAGCACACATAGCCGGATTGCAAACCCAGCCCGAGCGAGTGCGCGCCTTCTTCGGCGATCCCCGCGTCAGGTATGCCGCTTGATGGATAATTTGTGCCGGTTTAATAAGTAGTTACAGGGCCTTCACGGAATGGCGTTCACCCGAATAAGCGCCTCACCGTGCGCAAACCTCGTTCGAGCTGTTGTATGTCGGTACTGTCGTTATAGATCGCAATCGAAGCGCGCACGGTGCCGGGCACGCCGAAGCGCTGCATCAACGGCATGGTGCAGTGGTGGCCGGTGCGCACAGCCACCCCTTCCATGTCCAGCACGTTGCCGATGTCCTGTGGATGGGCGCCTTCCATCACGAACGACAGGATGCCGGCCTTGCCGGGCGCGGTGCCGATCAGGCGCAGACCGGGGATGGAGGCCAACCGGGCCGTGGCGTCTTGCAGCAACGCGTGTTCGTGTTGCCGGATGTCGTCGAAGCCGACGGAGTTGATCCAGTCGATCGCAGCAGCGGTGCCGACGGCGCCGGAAATATCCGGCGTGCCGGCTTCGAATTTGTAGGGCACGTCGTTCCAACTGCTGCCTTCAAAGCTGACGGTCTTGATCATGTCACCGCCGCCGTGCCAGGGCGGCATGGCTTCCAGGTGTTCGCGCTTGGCGTAGAGCACGCCGAAGCCGGTGGGGCCGAACAATTTGTGGGCTGAGAAAGTATAGAAATCGGCGTCCAGCGCTTTCACGTCTACCGGCAGGTGCGCCACGGCCTGAGCGCCGTCGACCAGTACCGGGATGCTGCGGGCGTGTGCCTCGGCGATCATCTCGGCCACCGGATTGACCGTGCCGAGCGTGTTGGAGACGTGTACCACGGCGACCATGCGGGTGCGCTCGTTGAGCAGACCGCGCCAGGCATCGAGATCGAGTTGGCCGTCGTCCAGAACCGGTGCCGGTACGACTTTCGCCCCGCAGCCGGCGGCCGCCAGCTGCCAGGAGACGATGTTGGAATGGTGCTCCATATAGGTGACAAGGATCTCGTCGCCGGCGTTCAGCTTCGGCTGCAGGAAGCTGCGGGCGACCAGGTTGACGCCTTCGGTGGTGCCGCGGGTGAAGACGATCTCCTCGCGTGTTGCGTGGATGAAGGCGGCAATGCGATCGCGTGCGGATTCGTAGGCGAGGGTGGCGCGCTCGGCCAGTTCAAACACGCCGCGATGGACGTTGGCATTGTCGTGACGATAGTAGTCGTCGAGTACGCGTAGCACGCTTTCAGGTTTCTGCGTGGTGGCGGCATTGTCGAGATAGGCCAGGCGTTTGCCACGCGCGGATTCGTGCAGGATGGGGAATTGCACGCGGATCGCCTCGACGTCGAAGTCGGCTGGCTGGAGCGCAGGTTCCGGGCGGTTCATTGTCCGGTCTCGGTATGCATGGCGCGCAGACGCACGTCGAGTCGTTGTTCGACAAACTCGCGTAGCGGGGCAAAGTCAATGATTTCCAGTGCACTGTGGGCGAAAGCCTGCGTCAACAGGCTTTTCGCCGTGAGTCGATCAAGACCGCGACTACGCAGGTAGAACAGCGCGGCTTCATCGAGCTGGCCAACAGTGGCACCGTGATTGCACCTTACATCGTCGTTGTAGATTTCCAGTTCCGGCTTGGCGTTGATCTCGGCCTTCGGCGACAGCAGCAGGCTCGCGACTTGCTGATCGGAGTTGGTCTTGACCGCCCCCGGCGCGACGACAATCAGGCCGTCAAACACGGCGTGGGCGCGGCCGGCGACGATGCCGCGGAACAATTCGCGGCTGCGGCAGTGCGGGGCGCGATGTTCGATGCGGGTGTGGTTGTCGACGTGCGCGCGACCATCGGCAGCGCACAGCGCGCTGAGCTTTACTTCCGCGCCTTCACCTTCCAGAGCCACGTTGACGTCCTGTCGGATCAGCCCGCCACCGAAATCCGCACTGAACACCTCCAGCGCCGATCCGCGTGCCAATTGCGCGTCGATCCGCATCAGTTGGGTTGATGTAGGCGATTCTTCCTGTAGCCGATGCAGTTTCAGTCGCGCACCAGGTGCCAAGGTCACGTGTAGAACGTCGGTGCTGAAGTAATCGCCATCGCCGATCTGATGCAGGATGACCTCCGCTTCCGCGTTGTCGTCCAGCACGATACGATGACGCAGGTGCGACATGTTGGCTGCGGAACCCGCCAGACGAAAACTGATCAGATGCAAGACCTGCAGCAGTTTTTGGCCGCGATCCAGATGCAGGTTCAGGCCGTCGGCGGACAGCGCCGCATTGATCGCAACGATGGCGTCGGTGTCCGTCGCCTCCGGTGCCAGCGTTCCGTGATCAATCTCACTGTCGCTCAGATTCGCACGATGTCGGCCGTTGACGAAGACCATGCGAGTGGTGTCCACCAGACGGGGGAGTTCCGGCACTGTGCCGTCGTCGGTGGCCAGCGCGAAACGGGCGGCGGCCAGCGCGCCGAGATCGGTATAACGCCAGCGTTCCTGCCGTTTGGTGGGGAAGTCCAGCTGCAGAAACCGTTCTAATTGCTGGCGCCGCGCCGCGCGCTGTACTTCGGGGAAGTCGGGTTCGAGCCGCTCAAAGGCGTCCTGATAGGCTTGGAGCGCCACATTCTTGAGCGGAGCGTTCATGCCGCCTGCTGCTCCAGCCAGCCGTAGCCTTTTTCTTCCAGTTCCAACGCCAGTTCCGCGCCGCCGCTCTTGACGATGCGGCCGGCAGCGAGCACATGGACGAAATCCGGTTTCACGTAATCCAGCAGCCGTTGGTAGTGGGTCACCAGCACGGTGGCGCGTTCGGGCGAGCGCAGGGCGTTGATGCCGTCGGCGACGACTTTCAACGCGTCAATGTCGAGGCCGGAATCGGTCTCGTCGAGGATCATCAGACGTGGTTGCATCACTAGCATCTGCAGGATCTCGTTACGCTTTTTCTCGCCGCCCGAGAAGCCTTCGTTGACGCCGCGCGACAGCATCTTTGGATTGATCTTCACCAGCTTGGCGCGGTCGCGCACCCAACTCAAGAAGTCCATCGGGTCGATCTCGTCCTGACCTGCGTGTTTACGGCGCGCGTTGAGCGCAGCCTTAAGCAGCGTCATGTTGGAGACACCGGGAATCTCCACCGGATACTGGAAGCCGAGAAAAATGCCTGCGCAGGCGCGCTCTTCCGGCTGCAGTTCCAGCAGATCCTTGCCGTCGTACTGTACGCTGCCGTCGGTGACGGTATAGGCATCACGGCCAGTCAGCACGCCCGCCAGGGTCGATTTGCCGGCGCCGTTGGGCCCCATAATCGCGTGGACTTCGCCGGCGTTGACCGTCAGATCGATGCCCTTGAGGATGGCCTTGTCTTCGATGCTAGCGTGGAGATTTTTGATTTCAAGCATGTATGGTTTCCAGTTGTAAATAGCCCCACTCGACGAACTGTTTGTGCGGTGAGGGATCGTGCGCAAAGGCGCGGAAGTAAAGATATTCAGGAGCAAGGTCAGGCTCGCATTGTCAGTGCAGCGTGCCGTGTGCACGCTCGAAACTACCGAAGGTTTGCGGGTCGCGCGATGCTGCGAAAACAGGCGGCAGGTCGCTGTCAATCAGCCGGGTGAAGTCCACTTGACCCCCACGTCCGTCACCAAAAAGGTGGCCTATGCGAAGCCCGCCGAGCAGCTGCGCACGATGCTCGTTGTACTGCACATGGAAGTACGGTGGGTTGTGATCTTTGAAATACCTCGCAATGACGATCCTCAGAAATTGACTGATCTCTGGCATCAACCTACCGCACCTTCCAGCGTCACCGACAGCAGTCTCTGCGCTTCCACCGCGAACTCCATCGGCAGTTCCTTGAACACGTCTTTGCAGAAGCCGTTGACGATCATCGACACCGCGTCTTCCTCGGATACGCCGCGAGAACGGACGTAGAACAACTGGTCTTCACCGATCTTGGAGGTAGTGGCTTCGTGTTCGAGTTGCGCCGTGCGGTTGCGCGCTTCGACATAGGGGAAGGTGTGGGCGCCGCAGCGCGGGCCGATTAGCAGCGAGTCGCAGCGGGTGTAATTACGCGCGTTGTCGGCGCCGGCCAGCACGCGCACTAGGCCGCGGTAGGATTGATCAGATTTTCCAGCTGCAATGCCTTTAGAAACAATGGTTGAGCGCGTATTCTTGCCAATATGGATCATCTTGGTGCCGGTGTCGGCCTGCTGGTGATGATGGGTCACCGCCACCGAGTAGAATTCGCCGACGGAGTCGTCGCCGCGCAGGATGCAGCTCGGGTATTTCCAGGTGATCGCCGAGCCGGTCTCGACCTGGGTCCAGGAGATCTTCGAGCGGGCGCCGCGGCAGTCGCCGCGTTTGGTGACGAAGTTGTAGATGCCGCCCCGGCCCTGCTCGTCGCCTGGATACCAGTTCTGCACGGTGGAATACTTGATCTGTGCGTCGTCCAGCGCCACCAATTCCACCACCGCCGCGTGCAACTGGTTCTCGTCGCGCTGTGGTGCGGTGCAGCCTTCCAGATAAGAGACGTGGCTACCTTCCTCGGCGATGATTAGGGTGCGCTCAAACTGGCCGGTTTTTGCTTCGTTGATGCGGAAATAGGTGGACAGCTCCATCGGACAGCGCACGCCCTTGGGGATGAACACGAAGCTGCCGTCGGTGAACACCGCTGTGTTGAGCGCGGCGAAGTAGTTGTCGCCGAACGGCACTACGCTGCCGAGATATTTCTGCACCAGTTCGGGGTGTTCGCGCACCGCGTCCGAGATCGAGCCGAAGATCACGCCGGCTTCGGCCAGCTTCTTGCGGAAGGTGGTGGCGATCGATACCGAGTCGAACACCACGTCCACCGCGACGTTCTGCACGCCGGCCAGGAGCTCCTGCTCCTTCAGCGGGATGCCGAGTTTGGTGTAGGTCTCCAACAGTTTGGGATCGACTTCGTCCAGCGACTTCGGGCCGTCCTTCATCGATTTCGGCTGCGAGTAGTAAGAGATGGTCTGAAAGTCGATTTCCGGATAGTGCACATGCGACCACAACGGCTTGTCCATCTTTAGCCAGCGGCGATAGGCTTTGAGTCTGAACGCCAGCAGCCATTCGGGCTCGCGCTTCATCGTCGAGATGTAGCGGATGGTGTCTTCGGACAACCCCGGCGGGGCAGTGTCCGAGTCGATGTCGGTCACGAAGCCGGCCGCGTACTCCCGGCGGCGGATCAGATCCTGAACTTCCTGTGCCTGTGCGGCCATGATTTACCTCGTTGTCCTGTGTTCGGGCGCGGTTGGATTTATGCGGTGCAGTTGCATCTCGATGGTGGCCTGTTCGGGCTGGTTGGATCGACGGGCACCGGTGGCCATTTGTGCCAGCGTCACCGATTCCAGTGCCTGCTGGATTGCAGTGTTGATCAACCGCCAGTTGCTGCGCACGCCGCAGTGGCTTTCAATCGAGCAGCAGCTATGGCTGCCGGCGCATTCGGTCAGCGCCACCAAGCCTTCGACGGCAACGACGATATCGGCCACCGTAATGCTTGCGGCATCACGGCTGAGCCGATAGCCGCCATGAACGCCACGCGCCGCTTCCACCAATCCAGCTTGACTCAACTTGCGTAGTAACTTGGCCACGGTCGGTGCGCCGATGCGGGTGCGCTCGGCCAATTCGTGCGCGCTGCTGGTTGCACGCGGCGTGACGGCCAGTTCGGTCATCACCAGCGTTGCGTAATCCGTCAGTTTGCCGAGTTTCAACATAAATCAATACCGATTTGGTACGAATTGAGATTCTAGACCTGAACCAGACGTGCTGCAAGTGCCAGCCTCTTCCAAGATCGTTCAGGCTCATTTCACTTTTGGAATGTGCTGCACTTTTGGAATGTGCTGTGTAACCGCGCGGACGCGGATCGTGCGCTGAGGCACAATGCGTCGATGAATGGCACAGAGACTTTGCCCTGGGAGATGTCGCAGGTTTATGCGCAAGCGGTAACGGTGGCCGTTACCGACTGCGATCGCTTCGGGCACACCAACAACGTCATCTACCTGAGCTGGTTGGAGCGGATCGCTTGGGCTCATTCGGAAAGTCTCGGGATGAGCTTCGGCACCTACGAACGGCTCGGCTGCGGCTGCGTGGTGCGCCGTCACGAGCTGGATTATCTGGCGCCGACCTTTGCAGGCGATCTGCTGCAATTGGGCACCTGGATCGCCGAAAACGACGGCCGGCTGACGATGTGGCGCCACTATCAGATCATCCGCGTCGATGACCGCAAGACCGTGCTGCGTGGACGCACCCAATGGGTGTGCGTGGATCTAGCCAGTGGCCGGCCTCGACGTCAACCGCCTGAATTTGTCGAGGCTTATCTAGCGGTTGCCGACAAACGTTGAAGCCAAATCAAGTGCGGTGCGAAGCCTGGCTTGCCCTCTACTATCGCGTTCTGCCGATATTTGCGCCCCAGGGCTTCAGCCGCACCGCTGGGGGGATCACATAGCAAAACGCCGGGCTCGTCCGGCCATTCACCGCGCGGATCGCGGTTGACCGCGGCGATCCAGCGCAAATGCTGTTCGCTGAGTTCGGCATGGAAGGCTCGCAGACTATGCAAATTGCCGGTTTTCGAAATCGGCTGCGAGCGCGGGTTGCACGGCGTGATGATGCTCCAGACGTTGCGGACATCAGCAGCGCTGCACAGCAGTCGATCAGTTTGTGTGTCGTATCGACCAATCTGCAGGACAATGTCCTGTGGCTCGAGCAATACATGATAGTGCGTACGGCGGTAGGCAGCCAGCAGCGCGACGGTCTCGTTTCTGTTCATTCCACTGGCTTCGCCTGGCCCAGGATACCAGCAGAGTAGCCGATGCCGATGATGACCCGATAGTGGGGGGGTGAAATGAGGTCTGGTGCGGCAGCACCTTGAAAGTAAGGATCAACCACATCAAAGTCCGTATTGTAGGGCACCTCTAGAAATCCGGCGTCGCCTTGCGATAGTTCAACGGTTTCCGGTTTTTGAAATCGTGGTCGATTTTGGACATAGACCGGTTCGAGTTTTACGGTGTTGGCGCGCGTTGAAAGTTGACCCTCTCTGCTCATTGATTGTGACCAGGGCTGGAAGCCGAGGGCGGTAGCCCTCGGCGTGGTTTGATTGTAGCCAGATCAGATCATTTCGTCGGGTTCCTCCTGGAATTTTGTCTTTGCTTGCTCCCGAGATTTGATACGCGCCTTGGCCGTACTGCTGCTGTGGCGGAATCGGTAGGACTCGTTGCCGGTCTCGACGATGTGGCAGTGATGCGTAAGGCGATCGAGCAGTGCCGTGGTCATCTTCGGATCGACGAAGACGCTGGCCCATTCGGCAAACATCAGGTTGGTGGTGATGATCACACGGGTGTGCTCGTAGAGCTTCGACAGCAGATGAAACAGCAGCGCCCCGCCGGCCTGCGAAAGCGGCAGATAGCCCAGCTCGTCGAGGATGATGAGGTCCAGGTGCATGAGCGGGTGTGCCAGCCGACCCGCCTTGCCGGCCGCCTTCTCCTGCTCCAGCGTATTGACCCGCTCTACGGTGGAATAGGAACGCACCCGTTTGCCATGATTCGTGACGGCTTCCACGCCCAGTGCCGTGGCCAGATGCGTCTTGCCTGTACCCGTGCCGCCAATCAGCACGATGTTTTCGGCCTGCTCGGTGAAGGCGGTGGTCGCAAAGCCGCTGATCTGGCGGTGGTCGACCTTCGATTGCTCGAAGTCAAAACCAGTCAGATCCCGGTGGACTGGGAAGCGCGCCACATGCATCTGATACCGGATCGAGCGCATGACCCGGTCGGTGGTCTCGGCTTGGACTCGCTTCTGCAGCACAGAGGCATACGCCGTCAGATCACCGGCACTCTCTTGCTCAAGCCACTCGGCGTAGCAGATGGCCATGCCATGGAGACGTAGTGTCTTCAGGTCTGCGATCAGATCAGTCATGGCTCACCTCCGTACGCAGCGTGTCGTAACGCTGCGGATCGGCCAGTGGGACGATCTCCACAGTGAGGGCTGTCTCCACGCTCTCGGGCGGCGGGCCTTCCTGCAGTCGGGCCAGGACGTTGAGCACATGCTCGGCACTGGGTCGACCGGATTCCAGCACCCGCTCGACGGCCACCAGCACCGCTTCCAGGCCAAAGTCGGGGATGGCAGTCAGGACTTTGGCCATCACCCGATCGCCGCCGGGCATCCTGCACACCTTTCTCGACCCGGCCTTTCTCCCAGCCAGAGGCCACATTGCAGAAATCGGGATCAAACAGGTAGTGCGATGTCATCGCGGCGAAGCGCGCATTGACGACCCGTGTCCGCCCCCGCTGCGGGATCCGGTCCACGGCGGTTTTCATATTGTCGTAGATGCCACGTCGAGCGACGCCACCCAAGCCGGTTAAGCAGCGGGTGTGGGCATCAAACAGCATCTCGTGTCCCTGACTGGGATAGGCCACCAGCCAGAACGCTCTGGAGGCGCACAGTTTCATGTGGGCCAGCTGGATCTTGCGCCAGATACCGCCGATGGCCAGCCGCTCTTCGCTCCAGTCAAACTGGAACGCTTCTCCCCAGCTGAAGGTCAGCGGCACGTAGGCCGAACGGGCGGTGACTGATCCTGCTTCGGCACGCCAAGCCCGGACAAACGTGGTCACCCGGCTGTAGCTGCCGGTGAAACCTTGCTCCAGCAACTGGGCATACAGCCGCAACGCGGTGCGTCGATCACGGCGAGGTCGTTTGGCGTCGGTCTCCAGCGCCTGCCGCAGCCATTCGGCATGCGCATCGATCTTGCGGGGCCCGGCGGGGCCGCCGGTAACTCATTGCGTCGCGGGCTGGCTCGCGCAGCCAGGTCTTGACGGTGTTTCTCGACCAGCGGGTACGGCGTGTGATCTCGCTGATCGACAGGCCGTCCCGATACCGCATCCTGCGGACTTTTGCATACATCGACAGGGTGTGCACCTCGTCTCCTGCTGGGCTTTGAACCCTGCAGGTTAGTGAAGAACACCCGGGTCAATTTCCAGTGAGCAGAAACCCCTTTTGATGGTCAATTCTCAGTGAGCGCCAACAGCCCCGGCTTTGGTTCCGTCCTCACAGCGACGATAAATCTCTGACGGGCCGAGGAACCACAGGTGCGACAGTCTTCCAGCCCTTGCTGTGGCTGGACTCCGGTCTGCCAGCGGATCAGCAGAATACTCATGCCGTCGGCGACCTTGCGGTAATCCTCGACCGGTGTGCTCAACGTCCCGTCGCGGCTCGACCATTCGCCGGGAAAGTAGCTGGCCAGTTGCAGGCTGCCATCGCAGTCGGCAACGAAGCTGTGACTGGCGCGCGTGCTGCGGAAAATTTCGCCACGGTCGCCGATACGCATCCACAACTGAAAACTCGGTTCGACCCAGATATCCAGCGCTTTCGACAGATAGGTGCGGCCGCAGGCAAAGCTGGTGGCGGGGTCGCCGCTGCGCAGCGCGAGATTGATCTGCTGCCAGGGCGGACGCGAAGACGGCAGATCGATAAATCGATGGCTTTCGATCAGGCGGCGGGCAGGCGCCGTAGCAGCGTCGAAAACGCGATGCGAAATCAGACGGGTCTGGCTCGGTGGCGATCTGTCCATTCAGCTGCAGTTTGACAACACGCGCGCCGAGCCGTGAAGCGATCTGCAGTTCGCGCATGACTTCAACTGGGTTTCTCATCCATATTCTCCACTCGATCAAGCGGGGCGGGGGTTCGGCGTTGTTGCGCCTCCAGCGTGTTGTGCATCAGCATGGCCACGGTCATCGGCCCGACGCCGCCGGGCACCGGGGTGATCCAGGCGGCGCAGTCGCGCGTCATGTCGTAGTCGACATCGCCGATCAGGCGGCCATCGTCCAGCCGGTTGATCCCGATGTCGATCACCGTCGCTGCTTTCCGGATCCAGCGTCCGGACACCAGACCGGGCTTGCCGACTGCAGCAACCACGATATCCGCAGCGCCCACATGTTCAGCCAGATTGCGGGTGAAGCGATGACAGATGGTGACGGTGACGCCCGCTAGCAGCAGCTCCAGCGCCATCGGCCGGCCGACGTGGTTGGATGCGCCGACGATGCAGGCGGTCCGTCCGTAGAAGGGTTCGCCGATGTGGCGCAGCAGTTCGATCACACCGGCCGGTGTGCACGGGCGCAGCGCCGGAATCCGTTGAGCCAGTCGGCCGACGTTGTAGGGGTGGAAGCCGTCGACGTCCTTGTCCGGGCGGATGCGTTCGATGACGGCGGTGCTGTCGATATGCGCCGGTAGCGGCAGTTGGACCAGGATGCCGTCGATGTCGTCATCGTCGTTGAGCCGGTCGATATGCGCCAGCAATTCGGCCTGTGGCGTCGATGCGCCGAGCTGCAACGGGTGCGAAGTAATGCCGGTGGTGCTGCAGGCTTCGCGTTTGCGGCGGACGTAAATATGCGAGGCTGGATCGTCACCGATCAGAATCGTCGCCAGTGCGGGCGCGCAGACGCCGGCTGCAGTCCGGTCGGTGATCGATGCCTGCACCCGTTTCAGTACAACCGAGGCAATGACCTTTCCATCGATGAGCTGGGTGGGCATGCGCTGGGGATCGTAACGGTGGCAGGCGAGCGGCTGAAATGAATGCGACGACGTCCATCTTAAATGCAGGCAGCGTCTTTCACCTAAACTGCGCATCCATTCTTGGCTTGCATCGCGTTGCATGAACGGTCTGCACGTTATCAATCTAAGCGTCACCCGGGGTGACCGCACGGTGCTCAAGGCGCTCGATTTCAGAGTCGAGGCCGGCGACGTGCTGCACGTACAAGGGCGCAACGGTGCCGGCAAGACCACGCTGTTGGAAGTATTGAGCGGTCTGCGTCCACCGGCGCAGGGGCGTATTGAGCCGCGGCCGGCGGCGGATACACTGCACTGGCTTGGTCATCGAAACGGCTTGCATCCGGCGCTGTCGCCCCAGGAAAATCTGCATTATTGGTGCCGTCTGCACGGTGTTTCAGGGCAGGGCGTGGATGCGGCGCTGCAGCGGTTGGGTTTGCACCGGCAGCGTCATCGTCCCAGCGGAAAATTATCGATGGGCCAACGTCGTCGCGCGGCGCTGGCGCGGCTGCTGGCGGTGCCGCGTCCGTGGTGGATACTCGACGAGCCGTTGGCGGGGTTGGACGTGGCGGCCACCGAGCTGGTGGCAGGCCTGCTGGCCGAACACTCAGCCAGAGGCGGAGCGGCACTGGTCAGCAGCCATCAGCCGTTTCCGTATCCCATCCCCGGTCTGCGCGATCTGGTGTTGGCGTGATTTCGGCCATACTCGCGGTCGCTGGACGTGAACTGCGTCTGGCTGCACGCCAGCCTGCCGAGTGGGCGCAGGCGCCGGTGTTCTATCTGGTCGTCGTCACCCTGTTCGCCCTGGCCGCCGCACCACGCGATCCGGCGTTGGCGGTGCTGGCGCCATCGGTGGTCTGGGTCGGTGCGCTGTTGTCGGCGCTGCTCGGCATCGAGCGCATGTTCCGCAGCGATCTGGACGACGGCAATCTCGAGCAACTACTGCTGTCGCCGACGCCGACGTCGCTGTTGGTCGCCGCCAAAATCGGTTCCTACTGGTTGTTGACGGCGGCACCGCTGGTGTTGATCGGGCCGTTGGCGGCCGTTGCACTGGGGATGGGCGCAACCGGCTGCTGGACGCTGCTGTGGACGTTGCTGTTGGGCACGCCGACGTTGATGCTGATCGGTGGTTTCGCCGCCGCGCTGACGGTGGGCGTGCCGCGCGCCGGACTGCTGCTGCCGATTCTGGTGTTGCCGTTGATGGCGCCGGTGGCGGTATTTGCCGGCGGCGCGGTGCGCGCCGCCGTGGACGGGCTGCCGTTCGCCGCACCGTTGTATTTTTTGGCGGCGGAGCTGGTGTTGGCGCTAACCTTGCTTCCGTGGGCAGCGAGTGCTGCTTTGCGTAACGCGCTGGAATAGAGCGTGAACGGCGCACCGCGCCGCCCATCAACTTCTTCTTTTGGCAATTGAACTCAAGCGCGAGAATTTAGTCAGAGAGCGTGGTGATCGCATCCCAGTCGAAACCGGCTTGGTTATACTTGGCAGGTTATCATGGTCTGGAGCCTCATCAGCTTCGCTGTCTGCTGCACTCTCCATCATTCGTTTCAATCCAATCGTTCGACACGCTCCCTCCCGATATGTGGACTTGGTTTCACCGGCTGGCGTCGCCGCCCAGCTTCTATCGATTCGCCGGTTTGTGCGCGCCGTGGTTCCTGGTGGTGTCGCTGGCGTTGATCGTGGTGGGTGTCTACGGGGGGCTGGTGCTGGCGCCGCCGGACTATCAGCAGGGCGACGCTTTCCGCATCATCTATATTCATGTGCCGGCAGCGTGGATGAGCCTGTTTGTCTACACTTTCATGGCGGTGGCGTCAGTAATCGCACTGGTTTGGCGGATCAAACTGGCGGAGGTAGCGGTAGCGGCGGCGGCTCCCGTCGGCGCCAGTTTCACCGCGTTGGCGCTGCTCACCGGCATGCTGTGGGGCAAGCCGATGTGGGGTGCCTACTGGGTGTGGGATGCGCGATTGACGTCGGAACTCGTATTGCTGTTCCTGTATCTGGGCGTGGTGGCGCTGAATTCCGCGATCACCGATCCGCGTGCCGCTGCCCGCGCAGCGGCGCTGCTGGCACTGGTGGGCGCGGTCAACGTGCCGATCGTGCATTACTCGGTGGTATGGTGGAACAGCCTGCATCAGGGCTCGACAGTGTTTAAGGCCGGTGGGTCGTCGATCAGCTGGAGTATGTTGTGGCCGTTGTTGACCATGGCACTGGGGTTCAACGTGCTGTTCGGCTACACGCAATTGACGCGGATGCGCAATGGGCTATTGCTGCGTGAACGTGGCAGCCGCTGGGTGAAAGGGCTGCTGCCGACATGAGCGGGCATAATTTCTGGAGTATGGGAGGGTATGCCCTGTATGTCTGGAGTGCCTATGGTGCCGGCTTGCTGGTGCTGCTGTGGAATATATTGACACCGATGCTGCGACGTCGCAGTGTGCTACGTGAATTGACTGAAGGCGATGATGGGGGCGAGACGTGACGCGACGACAACGACGTATGGCGGCAGTGACCTGTCTGGTGGTGGGCGTCGGCGTTGCCGCAGCGCTGGCGTTTACCGCGTTTCGCAAGAACATGATGTACTTTTACACGCCGACGGATCTGGTCGCGCACAACGCACCGCGCAGTGCGGTGATGGATCTGGGAGGACTGGTCAAGCAGGGCAGTGTGGTGAAGGGGCAGGGTCTTAACATCAGCTTTATCGTCACCGACTGCAGTCACCAGTTGCCAGTGGTTTACGATGGCGTGCTGCCCGATCTGTTCCGCCAGGGACAAGGGGTGGTGGCGACCGGACATCTGAATGCCGACGGTACTTTCGTCGCCAGCCGTATTCTGGCCAAGCATGACTCCAGCTACATGCCCCCCAGCGTCGCGCGCCAGGTCAAGGTGGCCGACGTGCAAGCCCGCAGAGACTGCGGTAATTTCAAGAGCGTCGACGGCGGTAACGTCAAGACTGCGACGGCAATCCAGGTGATGAAATGATTCCTGAGCTCGGCCATTTTGCGTTGATGCTGGCGTTGGGTGCAGCGCTGCTGCAATTCTTTGTGCCGTTGGTTGGGTGGCGCCGCCATGATGCGCGCTGGATGGCGACGGCGACCTCCGCCGCGCAAGCGCAGTTCCTGGCGATCGTGGTGTCGTTTGCCTGCCTGACCTGGGCTTTCGTGTACTGCGATTTCTCGGTCGCCTACGTCGCCCAAAACGACAACACGCTGATGCCCTTGATGTACCGCATCGCGGCCGTATGGGGCGCGCACGAAGGTTCCTTGCTGCTGTGGGTGCTGGTGCTGTCGGTTTGGACTTTCGCAGTCTCCATCTTTAACCGCCGGCTGCCGGCCGATCTTGGCGCGCTGGTGCTGTCGGTACTGGGGTTCGTCTCGATCGGTTTTCTGCTATTCATCCTGCTGACCTCAGACCCGTTCACCCGACAGTTTCCAGTGCCGGCACAGGGCAGCGGACTCAACCCGATTCTGCAGGATCCGGGGTTGGCGGCGCATCCGCCGCTCCTGTACATGGGTTATGTCGGCTTTTCTGTCGCTTTTGCCTTCGCCATCGCCGCCCTGATTTCGGGCCGGCTAGATGCTGCCTGGGCGCGCTGGGCGCGGCCGTGGACCACGGCCGCGTGGATGTTCCTGACGCTCGGCATCACGCTGGGGTCGTGGTGGTCGTACCGGGAGCTGGGTTGGGGCGGCTGGTGGTTCTGGGATCCGGTCGAGAATGCCAGCTTCATGCCGTGGCTGGCCGGGACTGCGTTGATCCATTCGCTGGCGGTGACCGAGAAGCGCGGCCTGCTCAAGAGTTGGACCGTACTGCTGTCGATCCTGGCGTTCTCGCTGTCGCTGTTGGGCACTTTCCTGGTACGTTCCGGCGTGCTGGTATCGGTGCATGCCTTTGCCGTGGACCCGTCGCGCGGCCTGTTCGTGCTGGCGTTTTTGGGCGTGTGCGTCGGCCTGGCATTGCTGCTGTTCGCCTGGCGTGCGCCGTTGTTCAAGTCTGAAGGTGAGCTGCAACTGATGTCGCGTGAAGGATTTCTGCTGTTCAACAATGTTTTTTTGGTGACGAGCTGCGGCGCGGTGTTGCTGGGGACCCTGTACCCGCTGGTGGTGAATTCCCTGGGGATCGGCAAGATCTCGGTGGGGCCGCCTTATTTCAACGCAGTGTTCTTTCCGTTGTTTGCCCCGCTGTTCCTGCTGGTCGGGTTTGCCGCGGTGATGTCGTGGAAGCGCGGGCACCTGGGTGAAGCGTTGCGACGCCTGCGGGTGCCGGCGATCATCGCCGTCGCCGCCGCCGCGGTGCTGCCGTTCGCGCTCGAAGGGCGCGCCACGGTTGCCGCAACTGCCGGAATGTTGTTCGCCTCCTGGACCATCTTCGCGGCCGTACAGGAAGTCTGGCGGCGCGTGCGTTCCAAGCGCCGCTGGCGCAACGGTCTGGCCTCGGTGCCGCGTGGGGTGTGGGGCATGACGCTGGCGCACGTCGGCCTCGGCGTGTGGTTGCTGGGGGTGAGTTTCACTACCTCCTACAGTATCGAACGCGACGTGCGGCTGGCGCCGAATGCGGTGGCGGAGCTGGACGGTTATGCGTTTTCATTAAAGGATGTGCACGAACGCCAAGGTCCGAATTACACCGCCCAGCGCGGCGACGTGTTGGTGGAACATGACGGCCGACGGCTGACCACGCTGCATCCGGAGAAGCGTGTTTTTCCGGCGGCGGGTGGGCAGCTGCAGACTAAAGCCGATATTGATGTTTTGCCGCTGCGCGATCTCTATGTCTCGCTGGGGAATCGCTTCGACAATGGTGACTGGGGCCTGCGCCTGTATGTCAAACCGATGGTGCGGATGATCTGGCTGGGCGGCGTGTTGATGTTCTGCGGCGGGATGCTGGCGGCCAGCGATCGGCGCTATCGGCTGGCCCGCGCCGCCGATCGTGCGGCGCTGGATGCGGTATCAACACAGACTGCGTGAAGGATTCGTTGACCCGCTGATATGCGTTTTGCCCTGCCTGCCATCATCTTTGTCGGTCTCGTGGTGCTGTTTGCCTACAATCTCAATCGCGATCCGACACTGGTGCCATCACCGCTGATCGGCAAGCCGGCGCCGGCCTTCGATCTGCCGACGCTCGGTGGCCAGCCTGCGCAGATGTCGGTTGCCGATCTCAAGGGGCGGCCGGTACTGGTCAATTTCTTTGCCAGCTGGTGCGTGTCCTGCATGGTCGAACATCCATATTTGTTGCAGTTGGCGCGTGAGGATCGGGTGCCGATCATCGGCATCGATTATAAGGATACCGACGATGCGGCCCGGCAATGGCTGGCCCAGCACGGTGATCCCTACCGCCGGGTGGTACTCGATCACGTGGGCGACATGGGCATCAATTGGGGCGTATACGGCGTGCCCGAAACATTCGTTCTTGATGCGCAGGGCGTGATTCGCTACAAACAGGTCGGACCGATGACGGCGGAAGCCTGGCGGCGTCATGTCGAGCCGCTGTTGCAGGCGCCGCAATCAACCTCCGTAAAGGCGCCGTCCTGATGCAGCGCTTACTTCACTGGTGGCCATCGAGTCGCCTGCCGATCCTTGGCCTGCTGCTGGTGATGCTGTCTTTGCCGCTGCAGGCGCAGATCGAGCGTGAGCGTCCGTCGATTCCGTTGACCGCGTCGCAGCAGGCGAGGTACAGCGCGATGCTGCCCAATCTGCGCTGCATGGTTTGTCAGAACGAATCGCTGGCAGCGTCGCAGGCACCCTTGGCAGTCGATCTGCGTTACCAGATTCGCGGGTTGCTGGCCAAGGGCGACAGCGATGCCGAGGTCAAGCAGTATCTGGTCGACCGCTACGGCCAATACGTGTTGTACAAACCGCGTTTCGAACCCAGTACCTGGTTGCTGTGGTTGGGACCGTTGTTGTTGCTGATGATCGCCATCTTCATCGCGTTGCGCCTGTTGCGCCGGCGCAGTCGCGCGGTCCCCGCTTCGTCCGACGTGGATGCGGCCGCATTGAAACGCTTGCTGGAAGAGGATCGATGAGTACCTGGCTCGCCATGGCTGTGCTGGCCCTGGTCGCCGTTGTGGTGATCGCCCGACCTTGGCTATCCAGCCGGTTGCCGCGGTCGCTGCGCCGGCGTGCCGCCAACGTCGCCGCCTATCGCACGCGGCTGGCCGAGATCGATGCGGAGGTGGCCGCCGATGTGTTGAGTACCGATTCCGCCGAGGCGCTCAAGATTGAACAAGCGCAACGTCTGCTCGGTGCGGAAACCGGTGTCGTCGAACTCAGTGCAGCGCCACTGCCTCTGCGACGGCGCAGCGTGGGTCTGGCGCTGGCCCTGCTGCCGGTGTTGGTCGCCGGCTTGTGGTATTTGCAAACTGGCAGCTGGCGGACGGCACAGCAGGTCGCCGCAGGAAACTCCGCAACCGCCGACGCTACGGCCGAGACATCGCGCGTCACCACAATGGTGGCTGAGCTGCAGCAGCGTCTGCAGGCGCATCCCGAAGACGCCCACGGCTGGGCATTGCTGGGCCGCAGCCAAATGGTGCTGCAGAGCTACCAGCAATCGGCGGATGCCTATGCCAAGGCCAATCAGCTCAGCGGCCACAGCAATCCTGCGTGGTTGGTCGGCGAGGGCCAGTCGCTGGCGCTGGCCGGTGGACGCGATTTGCAGGGCAAACCGGCGCAGTTGTTCACGCAGGCTTTGAAGATCGCCCCCGACGACACGCGTGCGCTGTGGTATGCCGGTCTGGTCGCGGCGCAGTCCGGCGACAAGGATCGGGCCCGCAAACTATGGCAGACGTTGGCCGACCAGAACGGCGTGCCCGCCGACGTGCGCGCGGCGCTGGAAGATCAGATCCATCAGCTCGATTTGCCGGCGGCGTCCGTTGCGACCGGTTCGCAAGCCGTGCAGGACACCGCTGGCTTGCCGTCCGCTGCGGCGCCGGTGACGCTGCATCTGCAGATCAATCTGGCGCCGGCGCTGACCGCAAAAATGCCGAAGGATGCCATCCTGTACGTCTACGCAAAGGCTTCCAGCGGGCCGCCGATGCCGCTGGCGGTGCAGCGCATCCAACATCCCAAGTTGCCGCTGAAGCTGACGCTGAATGATTCCATGGGCGTGATGCCGGCTGCCCATTTGAGTGATTTCGATGCCTGGACGGTGAGCGCTCGGTTGTCGCGCAGCGGCAATGCGCAACCGCAGTCCGGCGATCTGCAGGGACAGATTACGCTGAGTCGCGCTCAATCTTCTTCGCTGGCTATCATCGATATCAATCGTCGCCTGCCTTGATCCGTTGTACCGAATGGCAACGGGACGTACCGGGCACCGGCTCGGGTTAGGGCGTTGATGCCCAACTTGCATGTAGGCTGAGTTAAACTGCCTGTCAGAAAACATCGAGAAACCGTCGGGTTGTCCCGCAAACTTCAGGAGTTTGAATGCGAATTCGTAAAGCTGTATTTCCGGTGGCAGGTCTGGGCACCCGCTTCCTGCCGGCCACCAAGGCCAGCGCCAAGGAGATGCTGCCGATCGTCGACAAACCACTGATTCAATACGCGGTGCAAGAGGCGATCAGCGCTGGGGCTGAAGAACTCATTTTCATCACGGGGCGATCGAAGAACTCCATCATGGACCACTTCGACAAGGCCTACGAGCTGGAGGCCGAGCTGGAGCGGCTTGGCAAGACGGCACTGCTGGAGACGGTGCAGGAGATTCTGCCGCCCGGCATCACCTGCATCTATATCCGCCAGGCTGAGGCGCTGGGTCTGGGGCACGCGGTGCTGTGCGCCTGGCCGGCAGTTGGCGACGAAGATTTCTCGGTGATCCTGGCCGACGATCTGATCGACGGCAAACTGCGGCCTTGTCTGACCCAGATGCAGCGCGTCTATCAGGAATACGGCACCAGCGTCATCGCCACCCAGCGCGTGCCCAAGGCAGAGACGCAGGCCTACGGGATTGTCGAAACGCAGCCGGTGGGACCGGGATTGGGCGAAATTCGCCGCATCGTCGAGAAGCCCAAACCCGAGGAGGCGCCGTCGAATCTGGCGGTGGTTGGCCGCTACATCCTGACCCCGCGCATCTTCAAGTTGCTCGAGCGCACGCCGCGCGGCACCGGCGGCGAAATTCAGCTCACCGATGCGATCAGCGCGATGATTCAGGAACAGACTGTATTGGCCTACGAATTCGAAGGTACACGCTACGACTGTGGCAGCAAGCTTGGTTATCTCAAGGCCAACGTCGAATACGCACTCAAACATCCGGAAGTGGCCGAGGGTTTCCGCGACTACCTGCGCGAGCGTTCCGAAGAATGGGGACGTCCGCCACACGACGAGCAGCTCGCGGCGATCCGGAAATAATCTTTAACCGTTATCTGCCTGCAAGCAGCCATGAGCGAAAATCCGATGATCGGCGACAGTTATCGTAATCTGATCGAATCATCCGCCATTCAAGGCATCAACGCCACCTATATCGAGGACCTGTACGAGCGCTATCTCGATGATCCGAATGCGGTGGACGACAGCTGGCGGGCCTATTTTCGCGGCCTGCATGTGCCCGGTGCTGCGGTGGAAAAACCACAGGGTCCGGTGCGGCGTCGCTTCGAACAACTGGCCCAGGAACACCGTACTGCGCCAATCGTAACGACATCCGGAGATTTTGATTTCCGCGCCGCCGGGAAACAGGCGGCGGTATTGCGGTTGATCAATTACTACCGTATGCGTGGCCATCAGATGGCGAAACTGGATCCGCTGGGCTTGGCGCCGATCCAGCAGATCCGCGATCTTGACCCCAGCTATCACGGTCTGACCGATCGGGATCTCGACGTTGAATTCAACACCGGCACGTTGGCCACGGCGCAGCGGTTGCCGCTGCGTGAGATTATCCGCATTCTCAAAGCGGTCTACACCGATACCATCGGTGCGCAGTACATGTTCATCACCGAGACGCCACAGAAGCGCTGGATCCAGAAACGTCTCGAAGGCGAAGTCTTCAAGCCTCGCTTGAGCAACGACGAGAAACGCGAAGTGCTCACCCAGTTGGTGGCCGCCGAAGGGCTGGAGCATTATCTAGGCAACAAATATGTGGGACAAAAGCGCTTTTCGCTGGAAGGTGGAGATTCGCTGATTCCGCTGCTGGACGAGGCGATGCGGGTGGCCAGCGAGGCGGGAGTCGAGGACCTGATGATGGGCATGGCGCACCGCGGCCGGCTCAACGTGTTGGTCAACGTGCTGGGCAAGTCGCCGTCGGATCTGTTCGCCGAGTTCGACGGCAACTACGACATCGCGAGCCTGACCCAAGCCGGTGACGTCAAGTATCACAATGGGTTCTCAACCGATGTCGAGATCGGCGGCCGCCGCCTGCACATGGTGCTGGCGTTCAATCCATCGCATCTGGAGATCGTCGACCCGGTGGTCGAGGGTTCGGTCCGCGCACGCCAGGCCCGACGCAACGACGAGGACGGCAATCGTGTGGTGCCGATCCTGATCCATGGCGATGCCGCGTTCGCAGGACAGGGCGTGGTGATGGAAACGCTGCAACTGTCGCATTCCAAGGGCTACGCGACCGGCGGCACGGTACACGTCATCATCAACAACCAGATCGGCTTCACCACGCCTAACCCGATCGAAGTCCTGGACGGAATGTCTGCGCGGTCCAGCCGGTATTGCACAGATTTGGCGAAGATGCTGGGAGCGCCGGTATTTCACGTCAATGGCGACGACCCCGAGGCGGTGGTGTTTGTCACCCGGTTAGCGGTGGACTACCGCAACAGATTTCATAACGACGTCATCATCGATGTGTGCTGTTACAGGCGCCATGGTCACAATGAGGCGGACGAGCCGTCGGTGACGCAACCGCTGATGTACGCCGCCGTCAAGCGGCAGCCGACGACCATGGCGGTCTATGCCGAAAAGCTGCGCAAGGAAGGCGTGCTGGGCGACGGCGACCTGGACGCGCTGGTGCAGGCGTACCGGGACGCTCTGGATCGCGGCGAGAACATTGCCCGCACCACACTGGGCATGATCGGTAACGAACATACGGTGGACTGGGAAAACTACATTTCCGGTCATTGGAGCGATGCGGCCGATACACAGGTGAAGCTGGATACGTTGCAGGTGCTAGCCAAACGCATGCTGAGCTTTCCGCAGGGGTTCCATCTGCACCCACGCGTGGCCAAGATCATGGAGAACAGACGCCGGATGGCGGCCGGTGAAATTCCGATGGACTGGGGTTTTGCCGAAACGCTGGCCTATGCCACGCTGGTGCATGAGGGGTATTCGGTGCGACTGTCGGGTCAGGATACCCGGCGTGGCACTTTCTTTCATCGCCACGCGTCGGTCTACGACGTCGAGACCGGCAGCACCTACACACCGCTGAAACACCTCGACGAGGACAAGGACCGCTTCGTCGTCAATGATACGTTGCTGTCCGAGGAAGGCGTGCTCGCCTTTGAATACGGCTACAGCACTGCCGATCCCGATACGCTGGTGATCTGGGAGGCGCAGTTCGGCGATTTCGCCAACGGTGCGCAGGTGGTGATCGACCAATTCATTGCCGCCGGCATGGTCAAGTGGGGGCGCTACTGCGGCCTCACACTATTCCTTCCGCATGGCTACGAAGGACAGGGGCCGGAGCATTCTTCGGCACGTCTGGAGCGCTACCTGCAACTGTGCGCGGGCGACAACATGCAGGTCTGTGTGCCGTCCACACCCGCGCAGATGTTCCACATGCTGCGCCGGCAGATGAAGCGTGGATTGCGCTTGCCGCTGATCGTATTAACACCGAAATCGCTGTTGCGGCACAAGCATTCGGTGTCGACGCTGGAGGATCTCAGCGAACGCGGTCTTCAACTGGTGATCGACGACGCCGAGGCCGATCCGAACCAGGTCAAGCGGATCGTCTTCTGCAGTGGCAAAATTTACTACGATCTGCTTCAGATCCGCGAACAAGACCAGCGCAGCGACGTGGCGTTGGTGCGTATCGAGCAGCTCTATCCGTTCCCGCGCGATGAATACAAAGCCGCTATCGCGCGCTATCCCAAGGCCAAGGACGTGGTCTGGTGTCAGGAAGAACCCGAAAACCAGGGCGCCTGGTATCAGATCAAACACCGCCTGCGTTACTACCTCGACGACCAGCACCGCCTGCTCTATGCCTCCCGCAAAGGGTCCTCGACTACCGCGGTGGGCTATTTCAAGGTACATCTGCAGGAGCAGGAAGCAGTGATCAACGCCGGCCTCGATGGCGGCGAAGAAGTGCAGGGCGGTGCTTGAAACCCTGTTCGCCGTTGCCGCCGCAGTCATTCCTGATATTGAACGTTAGCTTGGAGCCAGCATGAGCATTGAGATCAAAGTGCCGAACCTTCCCGAATCGGTCACCGAAGCCACGGTTTCAAACTGGTACAAGAACGTCGGCGATAGCGTCGGCCGTGACGAGAACCTAGTCGATCTGGAAACCGACAAGGTCATGCTGGAAGTGCCGGCGCCCGCGGACGGCGTGCTCAAGGAAATCCGCATGAAGCCGGGCACCATCGTCAAGTCGGGTGATGTCATCGGCGTGTTCGAAGCGGGGGCCGTGGCCGTGGCCGACAAGGGCGGCGCGGCCAAACCGGCGGCTGAAAGTGAACCCGAGGCGCCGGCAGACACCTCTGAATCGGCGCCTAAGGCGGTGCCTAAGGCGGTGCCTGGAGCAGGCAAGGCAGCATCGGCCGCGGAGTCCGACAGCGATGGCCAGACACCGGCCGTGCGCAAGTTGCTCAACGAACTCAGCTTGTCCGCCGCACAGGTGATGAGCGGCGGGGCCGGCAGTGGCAAGGGCGGCCGCCTGACCCGTGAAGATATCCAAGCCTACGTCGATCAGGACAAAGCGAAAATCGATTCCGGCACGGCCGGCGGCAAGGTTACAACAGCGCCTGTTCATGCGCAGGGTGATCGCGTGGAAGAGCGGGTGCCGATGACGCGCATCCGTGCGCGCATCGCCGAGCGGCTGGTCGAAGCGCAGGCGACGGCGGCGATGCTGACCACCTTCAACGAAGTCGATCTCAAGGCGGTTGTGGAGATCCGCGCGCGCTACAAGGCCAGCTTCGAGAAAGCCAATGAAGTCAAGCTGGGATTCATGTCATTCTTCATCAAGGCAACGATCGAGGCGCTGAAGAAATATCCCGCGGTGAATGCCTCCATCGACGGCAAGGACATCGTCTATCACGGCTACTACGACATCGGCGTCGCCGTTTCCAGTGAGCGCGGGCTGGTGGTGCCGATCCTGCGCGACGCCGATGCGTTGTCGTTTGCCGAGATCGAAAAGAACGTCGGCGAACTGGGCGCCAAGGCGCACAGTAACAAGTTGACTATGGAAGACCTGACCGGCGGCACCTTCTCGATCACCAACGGGGGGGTGTTCGGCTCGTTGCTGTCGACGCCGATTCTCAACCCTCCGCAGGGCGCGATCCTCGGCATGCACGGCATCGTCGAGCGGCCGGTGGTGGTGGACGGCGAGATCGTGGTACGGCCGATGATGTATCTGGCGCTGACCTACGACCACCGATTGATCGACGGCCGTGAAGCGGTGCTGTGCCTGCGCGCGATCAAGGAAGGTCTGGAGGATCCGGCGCGGCTGCTGTTACAGCTCTGATCTGCAGTGCAACCGGGCCGCTATCGCCAAGTGAAATCCGTCTGCGTATTCTGCGCTTCCAGCAACGGGCATAATCCTGCCTATGCCCAAGCCGCGCGTAGTTTGGGCACCGCGGTGGCCAAACAAGGTCTGCGCCTGATCTACGGCGGCAGCCGCGTCGGACTGATGGAGTGGCTGGCCGATGCCGCGCTGGCGGCGGGTGGCGAAGTGATTGGTGTGATCCCGCAGACGCTGGTGCGGCGTGAACTGGCCCACGACAGACTGACTGAACTGCATACAGTTGAATCCATGCACGCGCGCAAGACGATGATGGCTGATCTGTCTGACGCCTTCATCGCGCTGCCTGGCGGTTACGGCACCCTCGACGAGCTGTGCGAAATGCTCACTTGGGCACAACTGGGCCTGCATTACAAACCGCTGCTGCTGCTGGACGTCGATCACTATTTCGCATCGCTATTGGAGTTTTTTGACCGTGCGGTAACGGAAGGTTTTCTGCAAGAAGTCAACCGTCGCCGGTTGCTGTACGCCACGGAAGCCACATCGGCGCTAGCCCTGTTGCAGCAGAGCCATCGGTAGTGTAAACCCGCCACTGGACGGCTCGGCCTTGCAGCATTCCGTTCACAACTCGCACCCAGACATGGAACCGCTCGTTCACGATTGATGCCATGGTGATGGCATCGCCGAACGCATGGCCATCGGCTAACAGATATTGGCTCGCAGGTCGTCTGGACCTGCCGCTTGACGGTGGACGCCATAAAGCAGCGGATCAAGCAGGCTGTTTTAGTGTCTTCGCATAATCGTTGGGTGACAAGTAGCCGAGTGTGGAATGCAAACGGGTCGGGTTGTAGAAGCCATGGATGTAGCTGGCGATGGCAGTGTAGGTTTCGGCTTTGGTTGCATACACGCTCGTGGCCTCTTCGTTCTTGAGCGTGGCGAAGAAGCTTTCGGCGGCCGCATTGACGCTCCTATGTCAAGAGGCACGTCTGGAATCGGCGAGATCGGCCATGATGAGTGGATAGAATTCCCGGACGATGTAACGCTTCAGGCAGCGATGGATTTCCTTGTTTGACATACCTTCTCTGGTCCGACGTTCAACGTAAGTGCGGGTCCGAAGATCACTTCGCATGCGCACCCTGGCAAGGGTCCACAAGGCATTATTCGCAGCTCGATTGCCACCCCGGTTCAAGCGATGCCGAACCGTTTTGCCAGACGATGCCTGCAGCGGGCTAGTTCCACAGAGTGCTGCGAGTGCAGCCTCGCTCTTCAGTCGCTCGGGATTGTCGCCGGCCACTGCAATCAGTACGGCGGCGGTCTGCGGACCCACGCCGAACCTTGCCCGAAGCCGTCCAGCATGTTGGGTTGTGAGGTGCTCAAGCGAGACATCGAGTCCCTTGAGCGCTTCTTTCAACGCAAGCCAGCGCTTGGCGAGCAAACGCAGCGTGACGGTCAGCGTTTGCAACAGGGGTGTCTCGCCCAGCGAGCGCAGGCGAGCACAGCTCGCAATGCATGCTGCCGTCTTCGTTGTCAGAAGTCGTTCGCGAATCTCTTGTGGCGCACTAACCAGCAAGGTGCGTATCTGATTGATCGCCTGCGTTTTTGCCTTGACCGCGCTCCGTCTGGCAACGGAGACGACACGCATGGCCTCGGCAGCTCCAGATTGCTCCTTGGGAACAGCCGTTGCTCTTCCAGAGAGCACCGCACGGGCGGCGTTTTCTGCATCAATAGGATCGGACTTCCCACGAGATCGGCGCATCGCCCGGTCAGGACGATTGACTTCCAGCACCTCAATCTCGTGATCGCGCAGCACGCGGGCCAAACCCGCTCCATAGGTGCCGGTCCCTTCTACGCCGGCACGGCGCGGGCATCCGAGCGACTTCGCCCAGGTCA
>CAJDTS010000006.1_pt1 | contig 33940 bp, 30 predicted proteins | sample 7389861 | NCBI WGS metagenome assembly CAJDTS01 (sample SAMEA7055659, study PRJEB34461) | soil metagenome | biome: terrestrial ecosystem; feature: Peninsula; material: soil | place: Antarctica | collected 2016 | reverse complement strand
GCTCGCGATCACCGATTTCCTCAAAGCCTGGAACAACGATCCCAAACCCTTCGTCTGGACCGCTACCGTTGATTCAATTCAGGCCAAACTGTCCAAATGTCGGCAGACCTCGGAGCAGATCCAACCCGGGTGCACTTCGCCGCGTAAACGAAGAAAACCTATAAATCCAGTTATTTCTTGGACACCACACTAGCCGCTGGCTGGTCATCGGCGTGGACGGCCGCCAGAAAATCCTCGCCCCAGCGCTTGATGTCATAGTGCCAGACGATCTCGTGCAGCTCACGCATGCGCGCCTCGGCCTCACCCTGCCCCAGCGTGATACCGCGGTAGATGTTTTCGTAGAGATCCTGCGCGTCGTGCGGATTGGTCAGGATCGCGCCCTTGAGTTCGGCGGCCGCACCCGCGAATTCCGACAGCACCAATACGCCGTGCCCCTGAGTCAGACCGTGGGTGGCGACATATTCCTTCGACACCAGGTTGAGCCCATCGCGCAGGGGGGTGATCCACATCACGTCGGCTATCGCGTAATAAGCCACCACTTCGTGGAACGGCAGCGCACGGAAGAAAAACTTTACCGGCGTCCAGTTGAAACGCGAGAAACGGCCGTTGATGCGGCCCACCGCGCCCTCGATCTGCGCCTGCAGGGTGCGGTAAACCGACATCTCGGGTGATGACGGTACGCATACCGCCGTGAGCACGACTTTGCCGTGCAGTTCTGGATCCTCTGCCAGCAAGCGCTCGAACGCCAATAGTTTGGCCAGCGTGCCCTTGGTGTAGTCCAGCCGCTCCACCGACAACACCAGCCGGCGGCCGTCAAATTCCTTGCGCAGCGCCTCCATCAGCGCCTGTGTCTCGGGCATCGCCAGAGATTGGCGCACGCGTTCGATATCGGTGCCGACCGGATGTGCGCCCATGCGCACCACCCGGCCGGCGGCTTCGATTTTTGTGGTCATCTCGTCGAGACCGACAGCGCAGCCGTAGGTCAGGAAGCGCGGTGCGCACTGCACCTTCTCCAAGGTGCGCACCGGCATCGCGCCGCGCACCACGTCGACGAAATTCTCGACCTGCCGAGGGATATGGAAACCGATGTAATCGCAGTGCAGCAGGCTGCCGACGATCTGCCGGCGCCACGGCAGCACATTGAAGATGTCGGCAGACGGGAAGTAGGTGTGATGGAAGAAGGCGATCTTCAGATCCGGCCGTAGTTCGCGTAGATAGGCCGGCACCATCCACAGGTTGTAGTCGTGGATCCATACCGTGGCGCCTTTAGCGGCTTCAGTAGCAGTGCGTTCGGCGAAATCGCGATTGACCTTGAGAAACACTTCCCAGTACTTTTCGTTGAAGACGGCACGTTCCCAGAAGGTATGCAGCAGCGGCCAGAACGCCTCCTTGGAGAATTTCTTGTAGAAGATGTCGACTTCGCGCTTGGTCAATGGCACGCGTGCGGCGACCAGATTGGGGTAGCGCCTGGGATCGACGGTGGTGGTGGACTCGAACTCGCTGTCTTTGGCTTCACGGATCGACCACGCCACCCACGAGCCAGCCTGCCCATCACTGAAAAAGCTCAACAGCGTCGGGATGATGCCGTTGGGCGAGGATGGCCGGCGCCGTTCCAACTTGCCGTTGACCCGCACTTCCTCGTAGGGCAGCCGGTGATAGACCATCACCAGTTTGGCGTGACCCGGTTTGGCCGGCTCCGGCGTGTCCATCGCCACGCCTTGGGGACCGAGAAAGCCGAAGTAGGCCAAAGCTTCGAGGATGCCGCCGCAACCCGCTTCCTGCGCGTGCAGTGTCTCCGACAGGCCGCGGGTGGCTTCCAGCAAACGTTTTTCCGAGCGACCGACGCACACGCCCTTGAAGCCGGCCCGCAGCATGTCCAGATCGTTGAGGGTGTCGCCGGCGACGAGGACGTCTCGCGGCTCAATCCCGAGCTGCTCTACCAGACTGCGCAGGGTGCTGCCCTTGTTCACGTCGCGCGGCAGGATGTCGAGATAACGCTCTGCCGAGTACAACACGTCGCAGCCGAGTTCTTGGGCGCGCTCGTGGACTCGCGCCGTGACCGCCTTGGCCTTGCAAAAATAGGAGCATCGCCGCTGTTGCGGTGTTTCCTGGCGTTCCAGCTCGGGAAAATCGGCGAACGCCGACATCACCGCCTGTTCGCCGGGCCAGCGCTGTTCGATTTCGTTCTGCAACGGCTGAATCGGCAGGCACTCGACGCCATCCACCACGGTGGCGCCGACATCGCAGATGATGTAGTCGGGTGTCGGCAGCGTCGGGTCGGACAGCAGCGGCAGTACCGATTCAAGGCCGCGGCCAGTGATGAAAGCCAACTTGATGTCGGGATGACGCGTGATCAGACGGTACAGCGAGGTGCGTGCTTCGGCATCTCCGGCAAGGAAGGTGCCGTCAAGGTCAGTCGCTAAAAACATGTTTTTTCCTGGGCCACGCTGCTGGCCTCAGCCTAGGGCAGAGACAACGCCGCAGCATCGGGCGTGTGAAGCAATCCTTTACCCTACCGGTTGCAGCCGGTCGCGGCAACCTGACACCCTCGGGGATTGATGGGCATCTCCAAGAATTCAGTTCAATCGTGCCACGATATAACGTCTTACCATTTTTGCAACGGCAATCGGCTTTTAGCGCAAAACAGTTCGAATGCTGCTGATGAGGGGTTAATTTCCGCTGTTTTCGCCCTATCCCAGCCGCCTCATCCCATGGCAGGCACACCGCTCCCGTCACGTTCAAGCAATTGCCCCATGCGCACCCTGCTGTACACCAGATTCATCATGCCGATTTTCATTCGCGCTCGATCCAGGCCTATGGTGCGCACGAGATGCTCACCCCTCTGTGCCTGAGCACTAAAGACGTGTTCGACTCACAAACAGACTTTGGACTGTTCATGGTTTGAGGCCTTCTGCTTCTCAAGACCCCGGCGGCTTCCAACTGACGCGCTATGAACTGCCGCCAAACTGCATCCGGATCGTGGCGATCGAGAAAGTCAGTGATCAGCGCAAACATCCCGGGCGACCACAGCGCGTCGCGCGCCAGCACGATTCGCCCTTCATGCTCGACGATGGCGGCCACCGGCACTGGCCGTCTTCATTTGCCAACGCAGAATCCCGAAAATATTTGCCCCAGAAGATCTTCGCTGGAGAATGCGCCGGTAATCTCGGACAGGTCACGGTGCGCCAGCCGCAACTCCTCTGCGGCCAGTTCGATCAATCCTCCCGCCTGCAGTAACGGCAGCGCAGCCTGCAGGTGCGCAAAGCAGCGGTGCAAGGCTTCGAGATGTCGAGCCCGCGCGCTGAACAGACCTTCGTTTCCCGCTTCAAGGCCGGCAATGCTGCACAGTTCTTCACGCAGCAATCGCATCCCGTCTCCGGGTCCGGCTGCGAGACGGATACAGATATCGCCGTCTTCGCTGCCACGCTGTGGAGGACGACCGGTCAAATCGCATTTGTTGCGGACCAGTATTCGCTGCGACGTTGCCGGCAGACGGGCCAGTCGATCGGCATCTTCCCCGGTGACGCCGGTACGATCGTCGATCAGATAAAGCACCGCATCGGCCTGCTCGAGCGAACTCCAGGCACGGCGCACACCTTCCCGTTCAACCACGTCCTGCGCATCGCGCAGACCCGCGGTGTCGGTCACCGTGATGGGGACACCATCGATCAGCAGATGTTCACGCAACAGATCACGGGTGGTTCCAGGCTGATCGGTGACAATCGCGGTATCGGTGCCGGCGAGACGGTTGAGCAGGGTTGATTTACCCACGTTGGGACGACCGCCGATGACGATGTTGAGGCCTTCAATAAGCCGACGTCCGCGTGCCGCCTGCTCCAGCAGGGTCTGCAAATCGCCGCACAAATGGTTCAGCTGGTGCAGCAGCCCCTGATCGGACAGCCCGTCGATACCCTCGTCGACAAAATCCAGCGCAGCTTCGACCCGCACCCGCAGCGCGGTGATATCGGCGGCGAGCGCGTTGACCCGACGCGAGAATTCTCCATCCAGCGAACGCCGCGCTGCACGCACGGCATCAACGCTGGCGGCATCGATCAAGTCCGCAATGGCTTCGGCCTGCGCCAGATCGAGGCGGCCGTTGAGAAAAGCCCGTTCACTGAATTCACCCGGCCGCGCCGGCCGCGCGCCATGGGCGCAAGCACTGTGCAGCAGCGTTTGCAACAACACCGGGCCACCGTGGCCCTGCAGTTCGATCACATCCTCGCCGGTAAAGGACGCCGGGGCCGGAAACCACAGCAGCAGTCCGCGGTCGACGAGCTGCCCCTCCCTATCGAGAAAGCCACGCAGTTGCGCCTGTCGCGGCAGCGGCAGCGGCAGCGACCCTGCCATGCGTTCTGCAATGCCCGCCGCGGCCGGCCCCGAGATGCGCAACACGCCGATCCCGCCACGGCCACGCGCGGTGGCAACGGCGGCGATGGTGTCGGTGGCTGGCGTATCAGTCGCTGATGCGTTCATTGCGCAAGCGGAGAAGATTCACCCAGGCAATGTCAGCGATGCGACAGGCCTTCCTTCTCCAAACGTCTGGTGATCACCACCTGCTGGACGATGGTAAAGCCATTGCTGACGCAGTAGTAGAGCACCAGGCCCGACGGGAACAGCGAGAAGAACCCGGCCAGCCCGATCGGCATCACGTTCATGATTTTCTGTTGGGTTGGTTCCATCGTCGCAGTCTGTCCCGACAGCCGTTGCTGGAACCACATGCTGATGCCGTAGATGATCGGCAGGATATAATACGGGTCCGGCGCGGACAGATCCTGCAGCCAGAAAATGAATGAAGCCTGCCGCAACTCCACGCTTTCGATCAACACGTAATACAGCGCGATGAACACGGGGAACTGCAGCAGCATCGGCCAGCAGCCCGCCAGCGGATTGAATTTTTCCTTCTTGTACAGCTCCATCATCGCCTTGTTGAGGCGCTCGCGATCACCGGCAAAGCGTTCACGCATATCCTTGATGCGCGGACCGAACTTACGCATCTTCGCCATCGAACGGTACTGCGCCTCGGACAGCTTGAAGAACAGTAGGCGGATGACGAAGGTCAGCATAATGATCGACCAGCCCCAGTTGCCGGTGAGTTCATGGAACTTCGACAACACCCAAAATAAGGGCTTGGCCACCGGCGTCAGCAGACCGTAATCCTCGGTCAGTGCCAGCCCGGGAGCGATTGCATCGAGTTTGCCCTGCAGTTTCGGTCCGATATACAGCTGAGTCTTGAAGCTCTTGCTGGCGCCGGGCGCGATGGTCGCGGTCGCGCCCAGCAGCTGGCCGAGGTAACGGCCGTCTCCGGCCGGTTCAGCGCTGAGCGTTACTTCCTCGCCGGGCGGTGGGATCAGCGTCGCGATGAAATACTGCTGCAGCATGGTCAGCCAGCCGCCGGTCTGGGTCACGCTGTAAGGCTTGCTGTCGAGGTCGTCGAGCTTGGTTTTCTCGAACTTGTAATCCTTGCCGCTTTTCTGCTGGTAGACCCCCAGCCCAAAGTAGCTGTGGACAAACTTTTGCTCACGCCCCGCCTGCACTGTGTTACGCAACCAGCGCGCGTAGGGTCCGACCTGTAGCGGCTGCGCGCTGTTGTTGGTAATACGCTGAACCAGGTCGATGACATAACTATCGCGATGAAAACGATACAACGTCTGAATCTGGTCACCCGCAGCATCGGTGTAGCTCAACGGCACCTCAACCGTATCGGCTCCGCTGGCAAGTCGATACTCTCGTTTGGTCGCGGTGTAGCGGGTCGTATTCTGGGTAAGTGGATGTTCTATCCCCGCGAGACCTTGCTGAAACACGAAGTAAGGCGCTTTGGAGTTCCGTGCACGGTCGTCAAGCAACGCGAGCTTGTCTTTCGGATCGGCTTTGTTGCTTGGATACTGCTCCAGTAACAGACGGTGCAAGCCGGCACCGTCGAGACCGATTTCCGCTTTCACGGTATCGGTCTGCACCGTTACATAGCCGCCCCGCGCCGAAACCGGGGCCGCATGATCACCCACGGCGGGCATGGCGGTGGGCGCACTGGTCGCGGCTCCGCTGCTGCTGCCTTTGCCGGGAGTGCTTGCCAAAGGGGCAGGAGGGTTCGACGCAGCGCTACTCGATGTGGTCTCAACGGTTTGATTGTCGGCCGCTGTACTGTAGTCCTTCTCCCAAGCTTGATAGAGAAAGAACAGCAATACGCCGAGTACCGCAATCAGGGCAAACCGTCTGGATTCCATCGTAGCTCGAGCTATGGGTTTGGTGGCGGTACCGGATTGATACCCCCTGGATTCAGCGGGTGGCAGTGACTCAAACGCCGCAAGGCCAGACCGCTGCCGCGCAGCAAACCGTGTTGTTGAAGAGCCTGCGCCGCGTATTCGGAACAACTGGGATAAAAACGACAGCGCGGACCCAGCAGCGGACTCAACAGGGCCTGATAGATTCGGATCAAAATGATCAGGAAGCGTCGCACTTTCGCTTCACCTTCTGCCAGAGCCTGTCGATCGACGCTCGCAGCGCCGGGTTGTTGTGACCCACGCTGTATCCATTCAGATAAACCACGCAATCAAGCGCCGGGAGGGTTTCCGCACGCTGGCGAAAATCCTCGCGCAACTGGCGCTTGACCCGGTTGCGTTCGACCGCCAGTTTGGCATACCGCTTGCCGATCGCCAAACCCAACCGCGGATGCATCAGGCCGTTGTCGCGGAAAGCGGCGGACAGAGGCGGCTGATGGACACGTTTCCCTTGTTTAAAGCTGAGCTTGAAATCGGCAGGACGGATCAGTCTTGCAGTCCGCGGCAGCGTCACTGCCAATCGCATCTGGAGCCGGACCGCCGCTGGTTCTAGGGAATCAGCCGCGCGCGGCCCTTGGCCCGCCGGCGTGACAGGACATCGCGCCCCCCTTTAGTGGCCATTCGTGCGCGAAAACCGTGCGTACGCTTGCGGCGCAGGGCGTGGGGCTGATAAGTGCGTTTCATGATAGTCAATCGGCAGACGGCAAACGCTCATGTTACTGTGTATTGCATACAGTAGGCAAGGACATTGGATGCGGTCGATGTTCAGACGGGCTATCGCTTAAACTTCCAGCTGAGCTCCCTCCAACCCCGATCTGCTCCAGCGGAAGCGGTCTTGATCAAAACCATGATTTCAGAAGATATGTCAGACAGCCTCTGGGAGCCATGCCTGAAACAGCTGGAATCGGACCACACCGAACGCGATCTCAGCGCCTGGATTCGCCCGCTGCGCATGCTTCGCAGCGGCAACCACATTACCCTGCTGGCACCCAATCGGGTGGTATTGGAGCGCGTCCGCAGCGACTACGCGGAAACCCTGCAGAGAATTTTATCGCAAGTTGCCGGCTATGATCTGACCATCAACATCATGGTGGGTGGCGGCCCAGTTGCCAACACTGCATCCAGCGGTTTATCGGTTACTCCGAGCGAAGGCGAAGAGGTTGCCACTTATGCCAAGGGCAGGCTCAACCCTGGTTACACACTGGCCTCTTTTGTGGAAGGCAAGTCGAACTCACAGGCGCGTGCCGCTGGTTTGCTGGTCTCGGGCAGCCCTGGCGTCGTCTACAACCCACTGCTGATCTACGGCGAATCGGGTTTGGGCAAGACGCATTTGATGCATGGCATCGGTAACGCAATTCTGGCCCAACGCGGTCAGGCGCGCATCATCTATGTCGGGGCCGAGCAGTGGTTCAACCAGATGGTCTCGGCAATCCGCTACGGTCGGCAAGTGGAGTTCAAAACCTTTTACCGGTCTGTTGACGCACTGCTCATCGACGACATTCACTTCCTCGCCGGAAAGGAATATTCTCAAGAAGAATTTTTCCATACATTCAATGCTTTGATAGACGGACACAAACAGATCGTGCTGACCTGCGATCGCTATCCACGCGAACTGGATCGACTCGACGATCGCTTAAAGTCCAGATTCACTTGGGGATTGTCGGTGCCGATCGAGCCCCCTGATTTTGAAATGCGGGTGGCGATACTGCTCAACAAGGCCGAAAACATGGGGATCCGTCTACCCGAAGATGTCGCCATGCTAATTGCCCAGCGGATCCGCACAAACGTACGCGAACTGGAAGGTGCTCTGCACCGTCTGAACGCCTCTGCGCAGCTGACCGGCAGCGCGGTCACCGTGGATTTCGCCAAGGCCTGCCTGCGCGACATGCTGGCCTCCTATGATCGGCAAGTTTCGCTGGAGACGATCAAACGCAGTGTCGCCAGCCACTTCAAGATTCGCATTACCGAACTCAACTCAACACGGCGAACACGCTCTTTGGCACGCCCTCGACAGATGGCGATGGCGTTGGCGAAAGAGCTGACCCAACACAGCTATCCAGAAATTGGTGATGCGTTCAGCAAGGACCACACGACAGTACTGCACGCCTGCCGCAAGATCTCCGAATTGCGGAAGATCGATGAGCGTCTGAACGAGGACTACGAAATTCTTTTGCGGGTTTTGACTAACTGAATAAATGTGGAGGACAGTAGGGGTACCTTGTGCATAAACCTGTGTATAACGACTGATTTATTTCTATACACGCGTTACACACAGGAAAGTCCACCACTAAAGCCCTGTTCAACCAAGAACCAGAAAAATCGTAAAAACTTGAAATTAAATAAGAAGTCTGGCTTATCCAAGGATTGAGCAACAGGCTACTAGAACTAAATATATTCTTAATGATTAATCATTGATGACTGACTCATGAACATCCAGATTTCTCGCGGTGGATTACTTCAAGCCTTGCAGAGCGTCATCGGCGTGGTGGAACGTCGGCAGTCTCTGCCCATTCTTGGAAACGTCTTACTATCAGTTGAAGATGATTTGCTCAGAGTCTGTGCGACCGATCTCGAAATTCAGATCGAATGCAGCGTACAGGTGCAAAACCTGTCGCCAGGCAAGATCACTGCACCCGCACGCAAGTTGTACGATATCTGCCGTGGCTTGCCGGAAGGTGCTGATCTCAAACTTCAGGTGGAAGATGGGCGTTTATCGCTCCGCAGTGGCCGCAGCCGCTTTGTTCTCTCCACCCTGGATGCGGACGAGTTTCCCAGCCTCAACGACGGCCGCGAGACCAGTGAAGTTCGTCTCTCCAATGAGATTTTGAAAAACTTAATCCAGCGCACCCAATTCGCGATGGCGCAACAGGATGTGCGCTATTACCTCAATGGTCTTTTGCTTGAATTCAAACCCGGCCGGCTGCGGGCAGTTGCCACCGATGGACATCGGTTGGCTTTGTCCGAGCACGAACTTGAGCATGGCCTCGAAACTGATTCACAGCTGATCCTGCCACGCAAGACCGTGCTTGAGTTGATGCGGCTACTTGAGAATTCGGAGAACGAAGCGGTACTCAAGCTAAGTGCCGGGCAGTTGCAGGTCGAACTCGAGCAACTGCGGATCACATCAAAACTGGTCGATGGCCGGTTCCCCGATTACGAACGCGTCATACCGACCGGTGCAGATCGTCAGGTCAATGCCGATCGGTTACGTGTGCGGGCTGCGCTGTCGCGTGCTGCAATCCTCTCGAATGAGAAATTCAGAGGCGTACGTCTGCGCATGGAAAATGGCGAAATGCACATCCAGACGCAAAACCCCGAACAGGAAGAAGCCCAGGAAGATCTTGAAATCGACTATAACGGTGAGCCGTTAGAGATCGGCTTCAATGTAAACTATCTGTTGGATGCACTGGACGCTATTGACGGCGAGCACTTCAGAATGGAATTACGTGGACCCGATTCCAGCGGCCTGCTGTTTGGTCCGACACAACCCCAAAATCGTTTTGTTGTTATGCCGATGCGCCTCTGAGCCGAACGCCAGATGCGGGTGCTGCGTTTGCGTGCGCAGAATTTCAGATTGCTGCGCGACATCGATGTGGAGCTTGATCCCGGCATCAATGTGTTGCTGGGTGACAACGCTGCCGGTAAAACATCTTTGCTCGAAACCCTTTATACCGCGGCACATGGCCGGCCGGTTGGAGGCGTCTATGAAGATGTCTGCGGGCCGTCTGGCCTAGCCTGGGTCGTCCGTGTGCGAGGGTGTATACAAGACGATAGGCCAGCGTCCGAAATGGAAGTTTCTTTCCGGAGTAGGCGTCATTTCCAACGCATCGACGGAGTGAATTGTAGAAGGGCAGATCTCGCCCGTTTGCTGCCGATGGCTACGCTGGATCCGCAGGCGCATGCTTTGGTTGGTGAGGGACCGGGACAACGCCGCCGGTTTCTGGACTGGGGAATGTTCCACGTGGAACAGCAATTTATAGGAATCTGGCGGCGCTATCGTCGAGCATTGCGCCAGCGTAACGCTGTTTTGCGTGCCAGTGGCTCCAGAGCGCAGTTGGTTTCCTGGAACGAGGAATTGGCTGTTTCCGGGGAGGCGCTCCATACCTGCAGGCAGAATCACCTAAATTCGATTGAGCAGTCCATGCTGGCGATGTTGGAACGCCTGGTCGGCGGTACGGAGTGGCGATTGGGTCTGGATGGCGGCTGGAACGCCGAGCGGAATCTAATCGATGTTCTTGCCGAAACCGAGGACGCGGATCGGCGTGCCGGCGTGACTCAAAGTGGGCCGCATCGCGCTGAGTTGTGGATCAAGCGCAATGGCAGTGAAGCACGGCGGCGCATCAGCCGGGGAGAAGAAAAACTGCTTGCCGCAGCCCTGTTGTTGGTGCAGAGCCAGCGTATCGGGGCGGTGACGGCAACGCCGGTCATGTTGCTGGTCGACGATTTCACATCGGAGTTGGATGCCGCCGCTCAACGGCGTCTGATGGAGGTGCTGTTGGAATCAGGTTCACAGGTCGTGATTACAGCCCTGCCGACGGGTGAAATTATCACGAAAAGCAGTGATGCAGCCATGTTCCACGTGGAACATGGCTGCATCACCAGGGTGATAAACTAGGCCCTCGAATGAGGGTACAACCTGTGGAAAATTCCTACGACGCCAGCAGCATCCGTGTGCTGAAAGGCCTCGATGCAGTTCGACAACGTCCAGGCATGTACATCGGTGATACCGATGATGGCACCGGCTTGCACCATATGGTGTTTGAAGTGGTCGACAATGCCATCGATGAAGCGCTGGCGGGCTATTGCAACGAAATCAATGTGGTTTTGTATGCAGATGGCAGCGTATCCGTGCGGGATAACGGTCGCGGTATCCCGGTCAATATCCACGAAGAGGAAGGGCGCTCGGCAGCCGAAGTCATCATGACGGTATTGCACGCGGGTGGTAAATTTGGCGGCAGTGGATACAAGGTTTCTGGCGGGCTGCATGGCGTCGGTGTGTCAGTCGTCAATGCCTTGTCGGACCGCTTGCTTCTGGATGTCTATCGAAACGGCGGTCATTATCATCAGGAGTATCGGTCTGGCGATCCGGTCAAGCCGATGGCGGAAGTCGAGCCATCGACTGAGCGGGGCACGTTGCTGCGCTTTTATGCCAGCGCCAAGACGTTTCGCAAGATCGAATACAACTATGAAGTGTTGGCGCGACGTTTGCGTGAACTTTCTTTTCTTAACTCCGGCGTGCGCATCACTCTCAAGGAAGAGAGCAGCCGACGCGAAGATGTCTATGAGTATAAAGGCGGTGTGCGAGCCTTTGTCGAGTATTTGACTCAGGCAAAGACGCCTCTGCACGAACACTTGTTTTACATCAATGGCGAGCGCGACGAGGTGATCGTTGAAGCGGCCATGCGCTGGACCGACTCCTATCAGGAAAACGTGCTCTGCTTCACCAATAATATTCCGCAGCGAGATGGCGGCAGTCACCTCACGGGTCTGCGTAACGCACTAACGCGCACGCTCAACGAATATCTGGAACGTGAGGGAATCACCAAAAAAGAGAAAGTGGATCCGGTCGGCGATGATTCACGCGAGGGATTGACCGCCGTGTTGTCGATCAAGGTGCGTGATCCGAAGTTTTCTTCGCAGACCAAGGAGAAATTGGTGCTGTCCGAGGTCAAGCCGGCGGTCGAGGGCCTGATCGTCGAGAAGTTGAGAGAATTTTTGCTGGAAAACCCGCGTGACGCCAAGGCCATCTCGAGCAAGATCGTCGAGGCCGCCCGGGCGCGTGAGGCGGCGCGCAAGGCCAAGGAACTGAACCGCCGCAAAAGTGTCCTCGATGTTGCCGGGTTGCCGGGGAAACTGGCTGATTGTCAAGAGAAAGACCCTGAGAAATCAGAGATTTTTTTGGTTGAGGGTGATTCCGCGGGGGGTTCCGCCAAGCAAGGTCGCGACCGTCGTTTCCAAGCCATACTGCCGCTCAAGGGCAAGATTTTGAATGTCGAGAAAGCTCGTCTGGAGCGGATGTTGTCGTCGGCCGAGGTTGGCACGCTGATCACGGCACTGGGCTGCGGCATTGGCCGCGATGAGCTGAAACCGGAAAACCTGCGTTATCACCGCGTCATCATCATGACTGATGCCGATGTCGACGGTGCTCATATCCGCACGCTGCTGCTGACCTTCTTCTATCGCCACATGTACCCGTTGGTCGAGCGGGGACACATCTATATCGCACAACCGCCGTTGTACAAGGTCAAGGCCGGCAAGAGCGAGAGCTATGTCAAGGATGACAAAGAATTTCAGAATTGGTTGCTGAGCATGGCGCTTGATGGGGCCGAACTGATACCGGCAGCAGAGGCAGCGCCAATGCCGAGCGGGGAATTGCGTCAACTGGCCGAACAGGACGCCGGCCTGATTGCCACTGTGCATCGATTGTCCCGTCATCACGATCCGTATGTCCTGTCGGCGGTACGGGCCTGCGCACCGTTGCCATCGTCCGCGGATGCTTGGCCCGACTGGTTGCAAAAGTTGAAACTTGCGTTGGGTGACGATGCGGCCGGCGCCAGACGCCATGAACTCCATTTGGAGGATGACGCCGAGCATCCTCGTTTGGTCGTTACCCAGACCTTGCACGGCACACGCCGGGAACAGGTTTTCGGCGAGGAATTCTTTTCCAGCAGTGATTATCGCGCCATGGCGGAATTCAACGTGCGCAGCGCGCAAATTCAGCCTGGAGCTTCGATTCGCCGTGGTGAACGTTCCCAGGCAATAAAGAATTTACGTCAGGCCTTCGACTGGCTGCTGGGTGAAGCCAGACGTGGCTTGCATGTACAGCGCTACAAGGGTTTGGGTGAGATGAATCCAGAACAGCTGTGGGAAACCACGCTGGACCCGGCTAATCGGCGCCTGGTGCGCGTGCAGATCGACGACGGCGTGGCCGCCGACCGCATGTTCACGACCCTGATGGGAGAGGAAGTGGAGCCCCGGCGAGATTTCATCGAGCGTCATGCGCTGCAGGTGGGCAATCTCGACGTTTAGCGTACCTGTATGATTAATAATTAATAAATTATTTATTCATGCCGCACTCAATCTTGTTTGCGTGCCGGTTCAGTAGGCGTCAGAGCCTGTATGGTCTTAATGCGGGCCTCCAGTGTCTCGTCGTCTTCCGCCAGCACCGTGACGTGGCCCAGCTTGCGCAGCGGTTTGGCAGGTTTTCCGTAATCATGTAGATGTGTGTGCGGTAACGCAGCGATCTGCGACAACGTTGGCATCCGACCGATACAGTTGATCATTGCCGAAGGCTCGCGCGAGCGGGTTTCGCCCAGCGGCAACCCGCTGATGGCCCGCAGATGATTCTCGAACTGCGAGCAGACCGCTCCTTCGATACTCCAGTGCCCGGAGTTGTGCACGCGCGGGGCAATTTCGTTGGCCAACAGACGGTCGCCGAGGTCGAAGAACTCGACGGCCAGCACACCGACGTAATCCAGACGTTTCAGCACGCGAGTGCTGTAGTCCTGTGCCTTGGCCTGCAGCGGATCGTCGAGTCTGGGGCGGGACACCCGCAGAATGCCATCCAGATGCTGGTTCTCGACCACAGGATAGAAGCGGACGCTGTCGTCGCGGCTGCGTACTGCCAGACAGGAAAGCTCCCGCTTGAAGGGGACAAAGGCTTCCAGAATCAGCGGGTGTCCGCCGAGTTGAGTCCAAGCCTGATCCAGCGCGTGTTCGTCGTGCAATACAATCTGGCCCTTGCCGTCGTAACCCATGCGGCGGGTCTTCAGCACCGCTGGCAGACCGGTGTGCGCGGCGGCGGCGGACAGCTCCGCGCGGGAATCGACGCGGTGATAAAGCGGAACGTCGATGCCGAGTTGCGTGAACATCTGTTTTTCGGCCAGTCGGTCCTGACTTGTGCGCAGCGCGGGGATCCCCGGATACAGGGGCAGTCCGCCGGCAATGCGCTCGGCGATCGACACCGGCACGTTCTCAAACTCGTAAGTGACGAGTTTTGCGTGTGCGCAGAACCGCGCCAAAGCGGCCGGATCGGCGTAATCGGCCCGCAGATGGTCGCCCAGCGCCGCCGCACAGGCGTCGGCTGCGGGATCGAGAAAAATAAACTCGAAACCCAGCGGAAGTCCGGCCAGCGCCAACATGCGGCCCAGTTGACCGGCCCCGAGAATGCCGATTTTCATGAATTGTGATCGTGTGGTGAGCCCGTTCGCGTCATGGCTTTGCGACATCCGCTGTCGGATTCGACTGGAGCACGCGCGTCGTTTGATCGTTGCGGAACCGCTCCAGCCGCGCCGCCAGTGCAGCGTCGCTCAACGCCAGAATCGAGGCGGCCAGCAGCGCTGCGTTGACTGCGCCGGCGGGCCCGATCGCCAGCGTTCCCACCGGAATGCCGGCCGGCATCTGCACGATCGAAAGCAGCGAGTCCATCCCGTTGAGCGCTTGCGACTGCACCGGCACGCCGAGCACGGGCAGGCTGGTCTTGGCGGCCGTCATGCCCGGCAGATGCGCCGCACCGCCGGCGCCGGCAATCAGCACCTTGAGGCCACGTCGAGCGGCACTGCCGGCATATTCAAACAGTAGATCGGGCGTGCGGTGCGCCGAGACGATGCGTGTCTCATGTGGAACGCCCAATTGAGCGAGCGTATCGGCAGCTCCCGACATGGTTGCCCAATCGGACTGCGATCCCATGATGATGCCGACGCGCGGCGTGCTTTCCGTCACGGTTTGTTGCTTGAACGCCTGAGCGAGAGAGCTGGTAATTATCGCATGGCTCGAACCGACGCGCGGCGATCAGGGCGACTGCAGATCGAACTCGGCATGGATATCTGCGCGGTAGCGGATCTCACCGGCACTAAAACCCATCTGCTCGTTGCCGCTGGCAGCGGCATTGGGCGCCGATGCTGCCAGCGCCCGCATCATCGGTACCGGCTGCGGACTTGCAGCGCTGGCGTCGATCCTGTGAATGGGACCCAATTTTGCACCCAAGGTCTGTGCCAGCACCTGGGCCCTGGACTGCGCACTTTTGGCGGCGGCAGCCAGTGCCTGCAGGCGTAGTGCGTCCGCGCGCGACGATTCCAGCGCCGGCTCGGATACGTTGTTGATACCGGCTGCCGTTGCCTGCAGCAGGTAGTCGCCCACTTTGGCGAGATCGTGCACCGTCACCTCGATATGCCGCGTGACCTGATAGCCAACGAACTTGCGGCCGTCCTTGCTGCTGTAGTCGTACTGTGGTTGCACGTTGAAGCCGGCGGTGGAGATATCCGCATCGCCCGCTCCCAATGCTTTCGCGCGTTTGACGTAAGCGCGAACGATGGCGTTGACCTGGGTCTGCGCCGCGTCGAGATCTTTGCGCGTGACCTGTGCCGCCATCTGCAGCCGGGCGCGATCCGGCGCCACGCTGACTTCACCGTGCCCGTCCACGCGTACCGAGCGCCTGTCGGAGCGGTTGGCAGCCTGAGCCGTCATTACTGTCGTCAACAGCACCAGTGAGAATGCCGTTGTGAGACGGATGAACAGCCGGTTGCGGGAAACTTGGGTGCTGCGCGCCGAATTTGCCATTGATACGGTCCGTTTCACTCGAGCATTGATTGGTTGAACCTGTTTTACAGACAAAGCCGCCCGCCGTCACCTGTGAGCCTCTTCCAATAACACATGAGCCTGGAGGAGGCAGCCTGATTCCAACGACAGATGCGCCTGAGCGGTCATTCTTGGAGAATGATCGTGGCTCTCAATACTCAATCGTTGACCTCGCTGGCCGAGGGTACGAGCTTTTCTGGAGGGCAGCACTGCGGTGAGCTTACCGCCACCCGCCGAGGCGGACCGTTGAGGCGGACCGTTAGGGTTGGCTGGAAGCTAAGCTGCGCCCGTTCCACGACAACGCCCTCAAACGGGAACGCAACAAAGCGGCTTGAGATCCTGCCCCCAGATCGTCCAGGCGCATTTTACTTTTGACACTTTTGGAATATGCTCTGTATTCGGCTTCGTTGTCCCTATATATTAGTGCAAGCTGTAGCGCAGACGTCTATCATGAAAGGCCAACCTAGGATCACCCTTACCCGCAGAACCGCAAGCGATGTCTAATCACAATGAAACGACCATCCTGACGCGCGACGTCATCGGTGTGCTGATTCCGGCCGGCACCCGCGTCGAATTGCCCGCTGGCGCCGACGCCGCCATCACCCAGGCGCTGGGCGGCAGCTACACGATACAAGTCGAGGGGAATTTGTTCCGCATCGACGGTAGCGATGCCGACGCGCTGGGCAAGACCGTCAGCCAGGCGCCGGATGTCAGCGCCGATGCCAGCGACGAGGACATCGGCAACGCAGTCTGGCAGCAACTGGCCACCTGTTACGATCCGGAAATTCCGATCAACGTGGTCGACCTTGGTCTGATCTACAAGGCCGAACTGGAAACAATGCCCGAAGGCGGCCGTCGCGCCAACATCAACATGACGCTGACCGCGGCCGGCTGCGGCATGGGTGAAGTTCTCGTCGCCGACATACACGAGAAGCTACTGCAGATTCCCTCCATCGTCGATGCCAACGTGGAGATTGTGTTCGACCCGCCGTGGGCGCGCGAGATGATGAGCGAAGCTGGGCAACTGCAGGCCGGCTTCATCGGCTTTGACGCTCAGAGCACCCGAGAGGTTTCCAGCGTCAAATACGAAGACGGCTTCGACGACGGCGACGGTGACCTCAATAAGTGGTATTCGCCATTCTAGTGATGGCCAGAACGGTTGATCGTGGTGCAACGAACGTTTGGTCGGGCTTCGTTTTTCACGGTATTTGCGGGCCGGAACGATAATGAGTGATACCCACACGCGCGGCGTACGCATCATCGTGCAGCCGCGTTATCTGCCCGAACAGTCCGATCCAGACGAAGATCGCTACCTGTTCGCCTATCACGTGGTGATCCGCAACGAGAGCGAAGCGCCGGTGCAGTTGATCAGCCGCCACTGGGTCATCACCAACGGCGAAGGTAAAGTCGAAGAAGTGCGTGGCCCCGGCGTGGTGGGTTATCAACCCAGGCTGGACCCGGGGCAGGCGTTCGAGTACACCAGCGGCTGCCCGCTGGACACGCCGGTAGGTACCATGCACGGCAGTTTCCTGATGGCGCCCGGGGACGGCGACAACTTCGATGCGCGGATCGATCCGTTTCGTCTCGCCGTGCCGGGCAGTCTCAACTGAGCGTCGTCCCCGACGCGTTCGGTAGTCCAGTTTGCCGCAGGCAGGCCGGGAACCTGGAATGGCAGCCGAAATGCCCGGCTTCGCGACGCGAAACCAGGCTGCGCACGCGGCTTGATCAGCGTTGACACTGCGGGCAGTAAAAGCCTGATCGCTGGTTGGTAACCTGGCGGTGGATCACGCTGGCGCAGACCCGGCAGGGTTCGCCGCCGCGGCCGTAGACCATCAGCTCCTGTTGAAAGTAGCCGGCTTGGCCGTGCACATCGGAGAAATCCCGCAGGGTCGTCCCGCCCTGACGAATCGCCCGTTCCAGCGTTTCACGCACTGCGACGACCAGCCGTTGATAACGCGGCAGCGAAACGCGCCCGGCCGCCAGTGTCGGCCGGATCCCCGCGCGAAACAGCGATTCGGAGGCGTAGATATTGCCCACGCCGGCGACAACGTGCCCGTCCATCAAAAAACTCTTTACCGGCACCCTGCGGCCGCGCGCAAGCCGATGCAGATACCCGGCCGAGAAATCCTGCGATAGCGGTTCCGGCCCCATGCCGGCGAGCAGTGGATGCAGCGTGTCGCCATCCAGTGGTAGCACGGCGCCAAAACGCCGCGGGTCGTGGAAACGCAGCAATAACCCGCCCGACAGATGCAGATCGAGATGATCGTGCCGGATCGGCGCCACGTCCGGGGTCAATACATACAGCCGGCCCGACATGCCGAGATGGATCAACAGACGCCCGCGGTCAAGATCGAATAACAGGTATTTGCCACGTCGTTCCACGCCGCCCACCGTGCAATTGACGATGCGTGCCGACAGATCAGCCGGTACCGGCCAGCGCAGACGCGGCTCGCGCACGGTGACGGCTTCGATACAGCGGCCGGTCACATGCGGTGCGATACCGCGACGGATGGTTTCGACTTCAGGTAGTTCGGGCACGGCGCGCAAGAATATAAAGAGAGAGCGATTTCAAGTACCAAGTGCAGAAAGCGAGGCATGATGCTGCTTGAAGTCAAAGGCCAGAATAGCATTAGCCTTCCTTCGGAGGGATGGGTTTGATTTGCCTTGAAGCGGGGTTCGCGTCGGCTACTTTGCGACGGCCGACTTCACAGGGGCCGTAGCGACATTTTTCTTGACCGGCGCTTTCTGTAGTCTCAGCAGCGTGTTCGCATCCTGTTTGGACAGCGAATAGCGCACACCGATGTCCTCGCGTTCCAGCACCAGTTGTGGCGCGCGTTTGGCAATCAGGAACTTCAACGCATGACCGTCCTTGAAATGCAGGATGGCGTACTTGGCATCCGCCGACGTCTTGCCGGTGGCCGCGGCTGGTTTGTTCCAACTCGAGCTGGCGCCGGCCCAGGCATCTGCCAGTTTCTGGGCGGCGTCGGCAGCGGCCCTGGGATCAGCGGGATTGACGGTCCAACCCTTGCCGTCGGCGCTGCGGCTGATCTTCAGCTGTGGCAGATCAATGCCGGTGATGGTGCTGTCAGCGGCTACCAGCCGTTTGCTGATCAGACTGCTGTAATCGCCGTTCAGAGCCTGCGACGTCGGGTTGCTGATCAGGCAGACGTGACCCTCGGTTTTGACGTAGCGGCGGTATTTCAGCGGTTCGACTTCGCCAACCTCGATGCGGGTCTGGTCGAACTGCAGCGTGTACTTTGGCGGTGCCAGGCCGAGATCCGCCAGTTTCACCTCCGCTAGCGCGATTTTTTCCTCGCAGGGCGAAGTGGCCACGTTCAGCAGCCCGCTGACTTCCTCCGCATCGGCTGGCACCTGCACCGGTTCCGTCAACGTCCAGTGGCCCGTTTTGCTCTTTTCCAGCTTGATGACCTTGTGCTCAGGGACGTTGACGGTGACGGCGTGGATGGCGGCGTTGTCGAGCGCGGTCAGCGGCGGTTTCGGTGGCGGCGCCTTCTTCTGGCTGAAGTACACCGCCCCCCCTAGCGCGATCAACACTAACGCCAGAATCAGATTGAGGCTTGCTCGGTTCATCCTGAGACTCCAATCAGCGCCGCCGCCGCACGGCCCAGCGCGCCACCCCGAACAGGATCAGCAACAGCGGCAGGATAAAGATGAAGCCGACGGTGATCATCCCGCTGGCCCAGCCCGGCAGGTACAGATTGCGGTCCGGGGCCTTGGGGATGGCGATGTTTAACGAGCTGTCGCGCGCCGCCAGCCAGTTGATCACATCCACGCCCAGATCGCGGTTGCCCAGCACCTTGAGGTTGCCGTTGGCGATGAAATCGGCGTCGCCGATCATCACTACACGCTGTTCTTTGGAGCGCTGCTCTCGGGTCTGATCGGCTGCAGCCGGTTTCTCATCTGCCGCTGGAGCGGTAGATGCCTGCGGTAGCGTGACTTTGCGCTTTTCAGCCAAACCGATCGTCAACGGCCCGGCGAGGTCGCCGTCCTTGGGATCGAATGCAATAGGCCCCTGCGTTTCTTTCGAGGCTTCCAGCCAGGAGTTCGAGCTGGTGGTCAGCAGCGGCATCGGATGCCAGCCGCTGTCCGGGTCGATCTTCAGCGAACGCACCAGCGGGAATACGGTGATCTCGTCGAGACCCTTGGTAATGGGGTTGTTCGGGTATTGGGCCGCCAGATAGATGCCCGGATTGCCGGTGCCCAACTCGCGGTAGTTGGGGAACACTGCATAACCGTTCTGCCAGGTCATGCCGAGTTGCCCGGCGAGCGCGGCCGGGTGCGGTGGGTTGTCGGTATCGGCCAGCCACAACAGGTTGCCACCGGCGGTGACGTAGTCTGCAATCACCTTGCTCTCGGCCGGCAATAGCCCGTTCCTGGGGCTGGCGATCACCAGCGTCGAGGTTTTGTCGGGTATTTTCGGTTGCAGCGCCAGATTCAACTCACGCACATGCATGCCCTTGTCCTTCAGCGTTTGGGCAAAATCGGAATAGCCGTTCTGGTCCACGCTGTGGATCGAGCGTTCGCCGTGGCCGCTCAAAAAGGCGATGGTGGTGGTGTTCTTCGCGGACAAGCGTTCCAGCGCGGCGGAGACCTTGGGTTCTGAGATTTCATTCAGTGTTTCGCGGCGGCCGTCGTATTCCACCACCAACTCGCCCGGCTGGGTGACGTTGAACGCCTTGACCTTTTGCGGCTCACGCGACGGGTCGATGAAGCTGAGCGTGATGTTGTGCTTGAAGCGCTGGTAGCGATCCACGTCCTCCTGAATGCCCTGGCGTACGTTCGCGGCACTGCCGTAGACAAAGGCGTAGAAGTGGATCGGATCAGGCAGGGTCTTCAGCAGCGTCCGGCTGGCCTGCGACAGCGTGTTGCGGTGGCCATAGGTCCAGTCGAATTCGGTCTTGTAGCGGTTCGACAGCCAGCCCAGCAGGCCGACGATGACGACCACCAGCACCACGTTGATGATTTGTTGCAGCAGCTTGGAGCGTTTTGGGTTCATCAGTTGCGTTCCATGTCCAGCCGCAGCACGGCCAGCCACAGGAAGAACACGACGAACAACAGGTAGTAGGCGACGTCCGCGGTGGACACCACGCCGCGGCGCAGGTTTTCGAAATGGCCCACCAGCGACAGATAGGCGATGGCCTCCGAGTACGGCACACCGGGCATGCGTCCCACGGCTTGCAACACCCAGAACAGCAGCAGCACGCCGAAGCCGGTGATCGCGGCGATCACCGGTTCGCGGGTCAGCGTCGACACGAACAGGCCGGCAGCGCTGAACGCCATCATCATCAGGAACAGGCCAAGCAGGCCAGCGGCGATGCGGCCCAGGTCCAGATCGGTGCCGGCCAGCAGCGTCAGTGACATGATCGCCAGCAGCGCGATTGCCGCCAGCAGGAACGGCAGCAGGCCGAGATACTTGCCGATCACGATCTCGATCAGTGAGGTCGGCGAAGACAGCAGCAGGGTGATGCTGCCGCTCTTGCGCTCCTCTGAGAACAGCCGCATCGTCATCAGCGGGATCACCAGCAGCAGCACCACGTTGGCGGTGCTGTAGAGGCCGCCGCCGATGTAGTCCGACACGCTCATGTAGGCGTCGGAAGACATTTGCACCGCCTGCGCGTAGGCGTTGAGATACAGCACGAAAAACACGCCGAGGATGACCTGCAGAACGGCCAGAACGGCCCAGGCCAACGGCGAGACGAAAATACGCCGGGTTTCGGTCCGGGCGATGGCCAGCACTTTGTTCACGATGGCTCCCTGTTGTTGCGGGATTCGAGTGTTGCGGGATGAGTGAAATCGCCGTCGCTGTGGACGGCCCTGCGCGCAGGCATCAGGCGGCGGCTTTCAGCGCGGTTTCGCCGGAGGTCAGTTCGACGAAGCGCTGTTCCAGCGTCTTGATCTCGGCGCGCAGTTCCAGCAGGCCCCAACCGTTGTGCACGGCCGCTTCAGTCAGTTGTTCGCGGGGGTCGGCGCCGGGTTTGAGTTGCAGACGGAACTGGCCCGGCTCCAGCGTCTGTACCGCGCTGATGCCTGAAAGCTGTTCCAGCACCGCCACCGGCGGCGGTGCCCGCAGGCGCAGCGAAACGCTTTCCATCTGCGCCTGGTCAGTGGCGGCCAGGCGCTCGGCGTAGACCACGCGGCCGTGGTCGATGATCATTACGCGGTTACACACCGCCTGCACTTCCGGCAGGATGTGGCTGGACAGGATGACGCTGTGGTTATCACCGAGCGCGGTGATGAGACTGCGGATCTCGCGGATCTGGTTGGGATCGAGACCGACCGTGGGCTCGTCAAGAATGATCACCTCGGGGTTGTGGATGATGGCCTGCGCCAGCCCCACGCGCTGCCGATAACCGGTGGAGAGATTGGAGATCAGCCGGCGGCCAGTGTCGCTCAGGCCGCAGGACTGTTTGGCCCTGGCCAGCGCCGGCTTCTGCTGGCTTGCCGGCACGTCGTGCAGACGCGCGCAGTAGCCCAGGTATTCGTCGACGGTGAGTTCGCCGTAGATAGGCGGTTTTTCCGGCAGATAACCGAGATTGGCCTTGGCCGCCTTAGGGGATGCCGTCATGTCGATGCCCTTGATGCGCACCGTGCCGGAGGTGGGCGCCAGCGTGCCGGCGAGCATGCGCAGCGCGGTGGTCTTGCCGGCGCCGTTGGGCCCGAGCAGGCCGAGGATTTCGCCCTTGCGCAGGCTCAGATTGAGATCGGCCACCGCCAGAGCTGCGCCGTAGCGCCGGTTCAGCGCCTTCGTTTCAATCAATATCTCTCTGGGTATCGGTTTGTCCGTTGTTTGATTCATGGGAGTGCGTCGGCTTCGTTGTTGAGCGTTTCGAGGCGAGTGATTTTCGGACACCGTCAGGGCTAACAGACTGTCGTTAGCTCGCTGAGTTCCCGGCGTCAGTCCGGTGTGGCTACCGATACAGGCTCTTGGCCCCGGGCGGACGCCGGCGATAACGCTGATAACTCCACCAATATTGCTCCGGCAGACGCATCACGCAGGCTTCCACCCCCTGGTTGAGTGCGGCCGCAGAGGATCCGGCATCGGCGATGCCGTCCGGTGCGCGTATCAGATGAAACCGGAAACCCCGCGCCCAACTGCGCCGTTCGGCGAGGACGAACCATACCGGCGCGCCAGTGCGGGCGGAGAGCTTGCCGACCAGATCCATACTGTGCGCGGGGATGCCGAACAGTGGCGCGAAACGGCCCGACCCTTCCGGCGGATCGTGATCGGGCAGCAGGCCCACCGTCTCGCCGCGGCCCAGCGCGGCCAGCAGTGCCTTGACGCCGCGGGTCGAAGTCGGCATCGGACGGGCGTTTGGATTGCGCGTCCGGCCTTGTTGGATCAGCGCATCGAGCGCGCCCTTCTGTGGTTTGTAGAGCAGCGTCATCGGCCCGAACTGGGCGGCGAACTGGCAGGTCAGTTCCCAGGCGCCCAGATGCGGCGTCAGCAGAATGATGCCGTTAGCCGACGCGATGGTGCTGCGCAAGGCGCGCTTCTCCTCCGCGCTGCCCAGCCAGCGCTGCAGGCGCCAGTCCGGCCCGAACCAGATCGCCGGTGCTTCGGCCAACGCTTTCATGCTCTCGATCAGCGAACGCCGGGCGATGCGGCGGCGTTGTTCAGGCGTGAACCCGGGCAGGCATAATTCCATGTGCCGCAGGGTGACGGCGCGCAGCCCATTGGGCAGCCACCACAGTAGCAGCCCCGCCACCACGCCCAGTGCGTGCAGCAGCGGCAGCGGCCAGTAGCCGACAAACAGGAGTCCCCAACGCAGCATGGTTTGCATGGGGCGTTATTAGACCTCATTGAAGCAGCAAAGGAGTGTGCGGGAATGATCGGATTGCTGCAGCGGGTGCGTTCGGCCTCGGTCGAGATCGCGGGACAACGCGTGGCTCAGATCGGTCCGGGCCTGCTGGTGCTGGTCGGTATCCAGCGCGCGGACCGCGAGCCGCAGGCGCTGCGTCTGCTTGATCGCTTGCTGACCTACCGCGTGTTTGCTGACGATGCCGGACGCATGAACCGTAGTCTCAACGACACCGGTGGCGACCTGCTGCTGGTGCCGCAGTTCACCCTGGCGGCGGACACCGGCAGTGGCACCCGCGCCGGTTTTTCAAGCGCAGCGGAACCCGGCCCGGCGCGTGCGCTGTTCGGGTTTCTGCTGGACACCGCGCAACAGCGCTGGCCGCAGACCCAGGCCGGCCACTTCGGTGCAGACATGCAGGTGGCGCTGGTCAACGACGGCCCAGTGACATTCTGGCTGGAAGCGCATTGAGGATTGCCGCACTACACTACGGCAGCGGTATCCAAACGGTAGCCCGGTTCCGCGCAGCGGAGCCGGGGGCTTTCGTAACGCGCATCCTTGGCTTGCCTTCGGCAACCCGGGCTATTGATCAAGCGAGCTTCCTGCCTGCAGATTCACCCGATCCACCATGAATGCCATGACCCGCATCCAACCACGCATGCACTACGAAGCCGGCAAGCTGGCCAAGCGTCTGCGCCGGCAGGTCGGCCAGGCGATCCAGGACTACCGCATGATCGGTGCGGGCGACCGCGTGATGGTCTGCCTGTCAGGCGGCAAGGACAGCTATGCCCTGCTCGACGCGTTGTTGATGCTGCGCGACAAGGCGCCGGTAGAGTTCTCCATCACTGCCGTCAACCTCGATCAAAAGCAGCCGGGCTTTCCCGAGCACGTGCTACCGGATTATCTACGCAGCCGCGGCGTGCCGTTCCACATCATCGAGCAGGATACCTACTCGGTGGTCAAGCGCGTCATCCCCGAAGGCAAGACCATGTGCTCGCTGTGCTCGCGGCTGCGGCGCGGCGCGCTGTATCGCTATGCCGAGGAAAACGGCTACACCCGGATCGCGCTGGGTCATCATCTCGACGACATCGTCGCCACCTTCTTCCTCAACCTGTTTCACGGCGGTCGCCTCAAGGCGATGCCGCCCAAGCTCAGGAGCGACGACGGCCGCCACATCGTCATCCGACCGCTGGCCTATTGCCGCGAAGCGGACCTGATCGAGTACGCCCGGCAGCGCGAATTCCCCATCATTCCCTGCACCTTGTGCGGCTCGCAGGACACCCTGCAGCGGGTGCAGGTACGGCGCATGCTGGAACAATGGGATCGCAGCCACCCGGGCCGCAGCGAGCAGATTTTCCGCGCGCTGACCCAGGTTGATCCGTCGCAACTGGCTGATCCCAAACTGTTCGATTTCGCCGCGCTCGACGGCATTGCGGCCGCTGACTGGCTGATGCCGGGCGTGCAGGATGCGTCCTGATGCGTTTGCGGCCGCGCACAACGTGCGTGATCGTTCGGTGGCGCGTCCTGCACGCCGTCAAACTGCTCCATTGAGGTGGCCCGAGACCGACGCATGAGGCGTTTGCCCGTTGTTCTGATGCTGTTGCTGTTCACGCTGCCGGCCTGGGCCGGCGTCGAGGTCGCTATCCACGGTCTCGGTTCCGACGAGCAGCACAACGTGCAGGTACAACTCGGCCTGCTGGCTTACGCAAAATCACTCGAGGGCAACACGCCCGATGCGGCTGAAGTGGAACGGCTCAACGCGCAGGCGCCGGCCGACATCCGCCGCGCGCTGCAGCCGTTCGGCTGGTACAGCCCCACCATCAAATCCGCGCTGAAACGGCATGGCGACGACTGGAGCGCCGATTACACCGTCAACGCCGGGTCGCAGACCGACGTCAGCGGAATCGACATCCAGCTCACCGGCGACGGCGCCAAACTACCCGCGTTGGTGCGTGACACCCACCACCGCTGGCCGCTGAAAAAAGGCGAGCGGCTCAAGCACCAGAACTACGAGGCGGTCAAGCAGCGGCTGCTCGATCAGGCGCACAGTCTGGGCTACCTGAGCGCCCATTACACCCGCCATGTGCTGCGGGTGAACCCGCCCGCGCGAACCGCGCAGGTACTGCTGACGCTGGAGACCGGGCCGCGCTACTACTTCGGCACCGTCACCGTCGAACAGGATCATCCGCGGCTGCAGGAACGCGTGATCCGCCGCTACCTCACCGTCGTCTCCGGGCAGCCGTTCGAATCGGGCCAAGTGTTGTCGAGCCAGTTCGCGCTCAACGATCTCGGCTACTTCAGCAACGTCTCAGTTGAGCCGCAACGCGACAAGGTCAGCAAGGACCACCACATTCCGGTCCTGGTCCGCGTCAGCTACGCCAAACCGCGCGTCTACCGCTTAGGCGCCGGTTATGGCACCGACACCGGCGCACGGGCGCTGGCCGGCATCCAGTTTCGCCGGCTCAATTCGCGCGGCCACAGCCTGAGTCTCGATCTGCGGCCATCGCAGAACATCAGCACCGCCATCGCCGATTACCGGATTCCCATCGGCAGCGTGCCGGGGCAGATGTTCGATGTCACCGCCGAGGGTCTGCAGCAGAACTTCCAGGGCATCGACGAGCGTCTGTATTCGTTGAGCCTGGCCCGTATCCAGCTCAAGGGAGCGTGGCAGAAGCGCTATTACCTGACTTACGCCGATGACCATTACACCATCGGGGGCGAACCGCAGCGCTACAGCACGCTGCTGACGCCGGGCATCAACTTCAGCCATACCAGCGTCGACAACGCCATCTATCCAAGTCACGGCTGGTACGCTTTTCTCGATCTGCACGGCGCCACTAGCGCCGATCAGTTGTCCAACGTGAATTTTCTCTCCGCTCATCTCAAATTGCGCGGCGTGGTGCCGATCACCAGGCGCCTGCGGTTGCTGGCTCGCGCCGAGGAAGCCGCATTGGTCACCTCGCGCTTCGATCGACTGCCGCCGTCGCAGCGCTTCTTTGCCGGCGGCGCCGATAGCGTGCGCGGCTACTCCTATCAGTCGCTCGCGCCACTCAATGCTTTCGGTCGGGTTGCCGGCGGCAAATATCTCACCACCGGCAGCCTCGAACTGGACTGGGATGTGTGGCGGCCGTACGGGCTCGCTGCTTTCGTCGATGCCGGCGGCGCCGACGACGTGCCCAACGTGCGCCTGCACTTCGGCGCCGGCATCGGCTTCCGCTATCTGGCGCCGTTCGGCGCCATCGCCATCGACATCGCCCATCCATTCGACCGCGGCGCCTCGCTGGTACGTCTGCATCTCGGAGTTCGCGTCGGCTTATGAAGACGGCCAGGCAGACCATTACGTCGCGGCTGTTGCGGTGGGTGCTGCTGATCGCGCTGGCGCTTGCCGCGTTGTTGTTCGTCACCTTGTATTTCCTGCTCAACACCGGCCGCGGCCTGCAATGGGTCCGCGACGGCGTGCAGCGCTACGGCGGCGAGACCTTGCAGATCGACAAAGTCAGTGGCCGATTGCTGGATCATTTTGAACTGGACGGTCTGCGCTATACGGGCACCGACGGCACCCGCCTGCAGCTCGATCACCTGCGAATCGACTGGACGCCCACCGCGCTCTGGCATGGCCTGCTGCGGTTGGATCGAGTGACCGTGGACCAGCTACGCCTCGATCTACCCGCTCCGTCCAAATCGTCGCCGGAGCCGGAGGCACAATCCTTTGCGCTGCCGCAAACCTTGCCATTGAACCTGCGGATCGACGCCATGCAGTTGAACGGGTTCGATCTGCGACAGGCTGACGCCGCACCGTTCACCCTCACCGGCGCCAGTTTCAAAGGCAGCTGGATCGGCGATGTTTTGATGGTCAGCTCACTCAGCACCACCCTGCCGCAGACCGGCCCGCTGACGCTGCAAGCCGAGGCGGTGACCGGCGCGCGCCAGCTCCGCATCAAGACCCTGCGGCTCAGCGGCCCCGGCAACGCCGAGCTGACCGGCACGCTGGGCTATGCCGATGCGCCGTCGGATTTGACACTGCGCTGGGAAAACCTGCAGTGGCCGCTGACGGGCAAAGCTGTGCCGACTGTTTCGGCACTGCAGGGTCAGGCACACTTGACCGGCACGTTGTCGAACTACCGCTACCGCCTCACCACGCAGGCGCAATCCACGGGCAAGCCGCTGCACCTGCAGCTCGACGGCAGCGGCGATGTGCAGCAGGTCAAGATCGACGCGCTTGCGCTGGAGGCCGGCAAGGCCGGCAGCGTCCAAGCCCAGGGCCGTATCGGTTGGTCCCCCGGGTGGGCGGCTGATCTCGAGGTGACGCTGCGGCACCTCGACCCGGCAGTGTTCGACGCGCAGTTTCCCGGCGATCTCAACGGGCAGGCGCATTTGGAGACGCAGCACGATGCCGGCAAGCGGCCGGTGATCGCCTTCGACGCCGCGCTGACGCGTTCGACGCTGCGCGGCCAACCGCTGGGCTTGCAGGCCCAGGGCCGCACGCAGTTGCAGACGGCAAAACTCAACGTCGATCTGCGACAACTGGTGCTGACGCTGGGCCGCACACGGCTGCAGGCCAGCGGCCGGGCGACGCCGCCGTTCGACCTGCAAGGCCGCTTGAACAGTCCCGATCTGGGCGTGTTCGCGTCCCAGCTCGGCGGCAAGCTGGATTTCGATTTCCGCCTGCGCGGCTCGCTGGCCACACCGCATCTGCTGAGTACAGGTGCAGTGCGTAACCTGCGTGACGGCGCGCGCCGCGTGGCCTCCATCGACTGGAGCGCCGATCTCGATCCATTGAAGCCGTCCAAGCTGAACTTGCAGGTCAAAGACGCCAGCATCGCTGGTTCTGGCAGTGGCGGCTTTGCCGTCAGCCGGGCGACGCTGCAGGCTAGCGGCATTGAGAAATACCAGCGCATCGAGTTCCAGGCCACCACCCCGCGCGGCCGGCTCTGAAGCAGGCCGTGAAACAGCCGGGCTTGCAACTGTCGTGGACGCTGGACGCGGTGCATCTCGCCTCGTTCAAGCCGCTGCTGCCCCAGCGCTTCGACATCGCCGGCCAGCTTGACGGCAACGGCAAACTGCACTGGAGCAACGGCGACCTCGATACGGCAGAGTCGAAGATGACGCTCCAGGATGGCGCGCTGAGCCTGCCGGGCGCGCCGACGTTGCGGTTCCGGCCGAGTGCCCTGACCGTGACCGAGAAACAACAGACCCTGCACGCGGTGCTCGATCTCAAAGCGGCGCAGGGTCAATTTCAGTTCGATGCCAGCGCCGCGCCGGCAGCCAGCTTCGATCAACGTACGCTGTCCGGCTCGGTCCGGCTGTCGATTCCTGATCTCACCTTTGTCCAGCCCTTCGTCGCCGAGTTGCAATCGCTGCGCGGCAGGGTTGACGGCGTGCTGGGTCTGGGCGGCAGCATCGCGCAGCCGCAACTCACCGGCCACGTCGATTTGGCAGACGCCAGCGCCAAACTGCGCACGCCCGGTATCACCCTGCAGAACGTCAGCTTCAGTTTCAGCGGTGCAGGCGGCGGCCCGCTGTCGATCAAGGGCACGATGCAATCCGGCGGCGGTCGCCTCGATGTCAGTGGCCAGCTCGATCCCACCAAAATTCCGCTGCGCGCCCAGCTCGCCGCAAAAGGTGAGAACTTTCAGGTCATGGACACACCCGATGCACGGATTTGGGTGACGCCGGACCTGACCCTGCTGCGCGATGCCGAAGGCTTCCACCTTGCCGGCAGCCTGAGCGTGCCCAAAGCCGACATCACCCCGCGCGGCGGGCTGGGCGACGACGCAGGCGTGACGGTCAGCGCCGATCAGCAGATCGTTGGACAGAAGCCGCTGCCGCCCGGCACACCGCTCAAACTTTATGCGCGGCTCGATCTGTCGCTGGGCAAAGACGTGCGCTTCAAGGGCTATGGCTTAACTACGCGCATTGCCGGCCAAGTCGCGCTCAACCAGGCGCCCGGACAACCGCCGTTGGCGCAGGGCGAGCTGACCCTGGTGGACGGCCGCTACAAAGCCTACGGGCAGGACCTGAACATCCAGACCGGCCGTCTGATCTTCAGCGGTGGCCCGGTAACCCGGCCCGGCATCGACCTCCTCGCCGTGCGCAAGCCGCGCGAGAATATTCTCCCAGCGGCGGCGGTTCCGCCGTGGCGGCCGACCCCTATGCCATCACCGGCTCGCAGGCCGCGCAGGGCACGCCCGGCGCCGCCACCGCCGCTGGCTCGCAGGCCGCGCAACTGACCATCGGAAAATATCTCACCCCCAAGCTGTTCGTCAGCTATGGCGTCAGCCTGTTCCAGCCGGGACAGACGTTCCGCCTGCTTTACGATATCGGCCACGGCTTCAAGCTACAGACCGAATCCGGGGTCTCCAACGGCGGCGATCTGATTTACAGCTTCGAGCGCGGCAAGTAGCAACGTAGTCGCATAGTAGGGAGCCAGTCCTGCGCCGCAGACCTTCAGGCGCTACGCTCGCCGAAGCCGGCGTTGCCACTCGATACGTCGCCGCCCCAATCGGCTGGCAGATCGCCGCGCCGCACATGAGCATGAAACGAGGAATACGGCCAGTCGGCGACACGCCGCGCATGCCGGTGTTTTACGGGGTTGTAGTGCATGTAGTCGAGATGCCGCTGAATCTATCGTGAGCTGCACGCTCTGAACGAAGGGCTGGCTTGCGAGGTCCGGCGGAACCACCGAACCGAATCTCTGCCACAGAATTCACCGATGGCTCCCAACAATAAAAGCGATCCAAGCCCAACGAAGCTCACCGCCGACGAACCGCGTTAGCGGTTTGGTGGTCGGCTGGAGCGCCTTGTTGGGGCTTGTTGTGCTTCAACGTAACTGTCTAGCAACCGTCGAATCATTCTTTGGTACTGCGTGCGATGTTGCGACGCTTGAGACTTGAAGAAATCGACGCTTTTTTTACTCAGCGACAGCGTAACTTTCACGCCCTCTTCATGGAAGGCAAGTTCCTCGGGAGAGGGCAGAAAGTCGGGAACGATTTCGACCTTTCCGATGGGCTCATTCGTATATCTGATTTTGTCGTTCATAAATCACCTTGCCTCTGCGCCAATAGCCTGCTCCAAATATACGGATGGCTCCGACGCGATATGTAAATCTCACTGTCAGGACACCGCCTTTAACCATGCCGAAGCAATAGAAACGATCTTCTGTCTCGCTGTGTTGCAGGTCCCGAGCTATGACGCGATTGGAATCTGCAAAGGCGTACTGTGCATCAGCGAAAGAGACGTGATGCTTCTGTTGGTTAGCTTCATCTTTGTCGGCATCCCATTCAAAGTGCGCCTGACTCATTTCTGGAGATTAGCACAAAACCATACAAATAGCCGTATTACTATATGGCTTACGCGAGCCCCAACGCATTTCATGCGCTGATGAGTCTATTCGCATGTGCGGACAGCAATTCTCCCCGTGCTGCAAGAAATTCTTGATAGCTGCTCTTCTCGTAGTCGAATGATTTTGGGGAGGGAAGTAGATTCGAGGCGAACACACTCTCGCAGTCAGCTCCAAGTGATGCGACAAGGGGCGGGACATACTTGGCGGGAGGACTATCGGATATCGACTTATTTGATGCAGCTGTGAGCATGATGATGTTCCCAAGAACGTTCGAAACATCTTGCTCTCCAATTGCCTTCAAGTAAGCCCGTGGATAGAAGTGGTGATACTCCTTCTTGTTGTATGACGAGAGAGCGTACTGGACGTCGACATGCATGCCGTTGGGTAGATTGCGCGGTGCACTTGCGGCGAGCGCCAATATGAAAGCACGAGAACGCGCGACGTTGCTCTTGAATTGAGTCTTTCCCCAGTCTGCTGCGAGAGGAACTGAACCGAACTGCTCGGCCTCACCCTTTCCTTCCAATACGTACTGGCTAACTGTCTCCAAGTCCCTGGATACAAAGTTCTCACCGCCGACTTTATAGCGTTCACCGAACGATGCTCGCCAGAACCATTGGCGAAATCTGGCTGACTGTTCCGCCGTGAGATGCTTCGTGTCCTTGAAAAGGAAGGTTGTAACAATCAAGACTGCTTCGTAGGACAGGAAATCCCAGCTATGAATCTTGAATTGTGTGCTAAGCGCGTCGACTGCGTGCTGGAGGGCTGATTCGGTCTTTGTAGCCAGCGCCTCGATTTCTGCGGTTGTCAGGTCACGCAACTCTCGCAGCGCCTTGTCCTGAATCAAGCCGAGTTGTATCGCAGAGACTGCTTTGAGGATTGTGGATCTCTCCGTCTCGCCATAGCCTTTCGCCTCGATCGCTGCAAGTATGCTGCTCACCTTCTCGTTCAGGTCGAAGTCCTCGGCCCAGGTGGCGGCAACCATCAGATCATATGTCGATAGCCGAGTTCCCGAACTGTTGATTCGCTCAAAGATCGGGCAAACCTCGTCGATGGTTAGATCCTTTAGTGTTACCACAGGCAGCTTGTACTGCGTGAACGCAGCAATCAACTCATCGAGGTTTTGTTGAAGCCTCGAGGAGTCGGGCAGACTCAGCAATGAAGTTCTGTAATTCAGGAGACTCGTCGTATAGAAGAGCTTGCGTAGAGGAAAGATCTCAGCCTTCACAGGCCCCGGCTTGATCTCAACAAAGTTGCCAAGTGCAAGGTCATAGCCGGCCTTGTACCCAGGCGCGTCCTCCGGTGCTCCGAGGCATGAATAGACGACGGTGAGTCTTTGTTGCCCATCCAAAACGTAGTTGGTTGGTGTCAGGTCGTCAGTCTTCGGAAGTTGGAAGACGCCAATGTCGCGAGCGGCGTTTAGCTTGTCCTTGGTTTTCCAAAGGAGAATGCTGCCGATGGGATAGCCGTTCGCGACAGAGTCGAGCAAATCCAGGGCTTGCTGGTCCTTCCACACGAACTTTCGCTGAAATTGCGGAATCTTTACTTCGCCCTTCTTGATGTCTGCGGCGAGTTGACTGAAGTACGCCGTCTCGGTTGTTAGCTTCGCGGAAATGTCGGCTTTCATTCTGTTTTCCTCAAGGAGCTACGCCGTGGACTCTACTTGCTAACCGTGCAGGGGTATCTTTGTGACGCCTTATGTCTGAGTTAAGTGGCACGCGGTACGCGTGTCCGCTGGAACGCTTGGTAGTGCTGTTCCCGGCGCAGTTCCTCGCCAGTGGCTACGAGCACGAACGTATTCTCGTCCTTTCTGTTGAGCTTACGACCGTCCAGTAGCTGGAAGCCGGACAAACCAGGAATTGAAGAATTACCGGAAAGGTTGCCCCTGTTGATACGCGAGCTGATCTCTTGCGCGATATATCTTCCACCCGTGAGACCAAGCAGCGTGAACGATGACGTGTTGGACATTGCGACTCCCTCCATTGAGCACTAACGCCGAAGCTCAGCCGCCGACGAACCGCGCCAGCGGTTTGGCGGTCGGCTGGAGCGCCTTAGTTGGGCATGTGCTACTGCTCGCGCGAAGCCTGAACAGGTTGGTCGGGGAAAGCAGCCTCTGTGATACGTTTTGCTTCGGCCTGTGCCTGCTCGATTGATGCGTACAGTGGCTTGGTTCTGGTGCGCGGCTCTTTTGACTCTGCCGGATAGTAGAGCTCGTTGTAGTAAAGACTCGATGCGTGGTCAAGGACTGTTTCAACTTTGAAATGCGCCATTACCAATAGCTCCCGCTTTTACACGCTCAACGCTAACTAGACGTCAATACTGCGGCATAGCTAACTCTGGTTTGCATGATGTTACATTCTGATTGTGCTTGGTATTGTTGAATCATAAGGCCACCTTCATGCTAAAAAACGTCACCCCCAAAATCTCCCCGTCTGCTAGATCAAGTGCGGCAGCAAATACACGCCAAGCATTATAATTTGCGTGCAGAGGAGATTATGTTTACTGGACTGCACGCTTCATTGTAATGATTATAGGCCGCCGCATGGCGGATGGGCCTTACAGGACAAGGAGCGATACGGTCACGATTGAAATGCCGAAGCTGTAGGACACCCTCACCGCAGATGAACCTGCCGCACAGACCGACCGCGCCCATCCCCATGCCTAAGGTCCTCGAGGTTTACGGAGCACATTGGAATGGCCGAGATCATCAATCTGAGGCGGATGCGCAAACTCAAGCAGCGTCAGGTTAAATCGCAGCAGGCGGCGGAGAACCGTGCCAAGCATGGGCGGACCAAGGCGCAGAGGCTGATGGACGAGAAAAACAGCGCCGAAGCACAGCATCGTATGGACCTGTTGCGAATCGAACCTGCTGCAGATTTTGATGCTGTTGACTGACGCTCCCGGTACGGCCTGATTCGGGCAGACAGTCTGCA